>Ga0326727_10004842_pt1 | contig 39517 bp, 29 predicted proteins | sample MB2enrmetagenome_FD_207643 | JGI IMG/M metagenome (GOLD analysis project Ga0326727, IMG submission 207643) | Lab enriched peat soil microbial communities from McLean, Ithaca, NY, United States - MB29MY | ecosystem: Environmental > Terrestrial > Soil > Wetlands > Peat | place: USA: New York...
TGCACTTGGCCGCCGTCGCGGAAGCTCTCGACGATTTGCAGGTAGGCATAAAAGCCGGTGCGTTTGACTCGAAAATACACGGGGCGCTTTCTTTTCCTCTACGGAAATACGCCGTTCATGGACATTACTCAAGCAGAAATCGAGGCTGATGCGCATAATTTGGCACTACATTTTCACTTCCGAGCGATGCCTTCCCTCGGAAGACCCCCCGATTTCAGGCTCTCACTGTAGAAGATGGGCCTGGGCCAAAAGCGCCTGGATTTCCCGGGGTCGCCCCGCCGGGGCGATCGTGGACGGCTCGGCACGCTGTCCCTAGTCCCCAAAACAGAAAACCGGCTCAACCATCGCGCGCCAGCCGCGAGAGCGTTTGGGCTTGTTGATCAGCACAGATTGAGATACGTTGGAAAGGTGAAAACATTGACCGTCCTGGAAGCCCAGGGCCAATTGGCCGAACTGATTGCCGAGGCGCATCAGGGCGCGGTTATCGTTCTGACTGATGGCGACAAGCAGGTCTGGCTCGACACGCAAAAGCCGCTGGATTTGGAGACGGACAACCCGGAACTTGAGGCCGAATTGCTCAAGGCCATAGATGGGCCGTTTACACCGTATTCGTCGGAGGAGATGCGCTCCATCGGGAAACGCATCATAAAGGGAAAACCGGGTAATTCACTGACAGTGGCCAGTCCGGCGATCGTAAACCATTGCCGCACATGCGATTAGGAATGGAGCCAGTTGCCGGGCTTGGGCTATCTTTCCGATCCGGCCCTCCACCGGGGAACCACGGAAGGGAATCGGGAAAGGTCCGTATGAGGAAGGAAAAGCGCACCGGTGTATTGTCCCATGTAAGCGGGGTCGGTATTAAGTTCGAGATAGGTCATGCGCCGGGCCAGTTCGAGCTGGCGCTGGCGGAAGTCTTGTGACACCACGACCATGTAGGAACCCATCAGCGACGAATTTCCGATGTAGTGGAACCGCTCGCGCGGCAGGTCGGGAATGAGGCCGATGATCGTCGCATTCTCCAGGTCGAGATACCGCCCGAAACCGCCGGCGATATAAATATGGCGCAGGTCAGCGAAGTTCAATCCCACCCGTTCCAGCATCAGCGCACAGGCCGAATAGATGGAGGCCTTGGTGCGCAAAATGTTCTCGATGTCGGTTTCCGTGATGACCAGAGGCTTGCGCGTGGCGGTCTCCTCCGCCGGCGCAAGGGTGTAGGTGGCGCGCCGGCCTTCGACGCGAATGGCAGGGCTGGGGCGAACGCGCTCGAATTTCCCGGCGGCATCCAGCCAGCCGGTGAGGAACAAGCCGGCCACCAAGTCAATCATGCCGGAGCCGCAAATGCCGCAGGGCCTCGCGTTGCCGACGGTCGAATAGCGGCCCAGGCCGCTGGCGGGCTCGATGCTGACCCTTTCGATTGCGCCGGTGGCGGCGCGCATGCCGCAGGCGATGCCACCCCCTTCGAAGGCCGGGCCGGCCGAACAGGCGCAGGCCATCAGAAAACTGTCGTTGCCGACGACGACTTCGCCATTGGTGCCGATGTCTATGAAGAGATTGATGTCCTCGGTCGAGGTGGCCAGGTCGGTGCAGAGGATTCCGGCCGTGATGTCGCCGCCGACATAGCTGCCGACGCAAGGGGAGAAATGGATCCAGGCCTGCGGGTTGATATCAATCCCGATCTCGGAGTCGCGCAGGTAAGGCACCTGCAACACGGTGGGCGTGTAGGGCGAGAGGCGCAGATACTCCGGGTCAAGCCCCAGCAACAGGTGGGTCATCACCGTGTTGCCGCTGATGGCCGCGTTGGAGATTTCGCGCAGCTCGACTCCGTGGCTCCCGGCGACCTGGCAAATGAGCCGGTTGATCGTGCCGAGCACGCGACGACGAAGCTCCTCCAGGCGCTCCGGAGTGCGGGCGTAATTGATTCGACTGATGACATCGAGGCCACAGGCGATCTGCTCGTTGTAATCGCTGCGAGCAGCGACGATTTGAGCAGCGGCCAGGTTGATCAACTGCAGGGCGACAGTGGTGGTGCCAACGTCAATCGCCAGAGCATAGTGGCGCGGGGTTGTATCACCCGATTCAATGTTGATGACATGCAGCCGGCCCGAGTCGCGCACGATGGTGGCCGTGACCTGTCCATCGGCGGCGCGAAGGGCACCGGCCACCTTCCGGATTCCCAGCAGCGAATACTCGACGGGCCACTTTCCCCACTGCTGCTGAATTGCGCGCGTGAGGCGGTCGAGGTCCGACAAGCCGCTTTCGAGCTGGGGCGGGGCGACCTGCAGCAGCCACTTGACCGCCAGGGGGTCGAAATCCCACTGTTTGGGCAGCAATTCTGTCCGGATCAGATGGGCCTCGTTTTCCGGCGCAAATTTCCCGCCCTCCAGCGCCGCCTGCTCTGGAACTTCGACAACCAGGTCTTGATCAAGAATGAGCGTCGCACAGGCCAGCACGTGCCCTTCGGCGACGGCGGCGGAGGGCAGCAGTCCGAGGCTGCGTGAATCCACTTCGCCGCTGGCGACGCGTACAATGCATTGGCCGCAGGTCCCTTTGCCGCCGCACGAGGATTGAATTTCCACGGCGGCCTGGCGGGCGGCGTCCAGCAACTCGGTTTTAGGGGGGACCTGGACGGCTTTTGCAGAAGGAGAGAATTCAACCCGTGGCATGGGAATTACGTGAGCCGGCTTTTGACGAAGCTTTCCAGGTCGCCGGCCTCCTGGGGGCCTACGAGCACCTTCCAGCCGGGCAGGTTCTCTTCGAGTTCGCCGCTGATTTGGGCAACGTAGCCGGGTATGACAAGATCCCGGCGGGTCACCTGCTTGTCGAAGCCGCTCTCCTTGATGAATTTGGCGATGCTCGAGCCGGAGAGCTTGCCGGCGGCCCAGGCGGTCAGCACGCTCATGCCTTCACACTCCGGCACCACCAGCCAGGCGCTGACACCGCAGTTTTCGATCTCGCCCGATACGATGAAATAGGTCAGCGAGAAGTTGGTTGTCACGAACACGGGAGAATCGGGCGTGGGCTCGCCGATGGGATAGACTTTCGGCTCGACCTGAATGGGCTTTTGCGGGTCGGTGAAAATGTTCAACCGCAGCGTCATCAACGAAGCCATCTGGGCGGCGTCAAATTCCGGCAGGATGCAAAGGCCGCCGTACTTGGTGATTTCGTTGACGGCTCCCATGGTGTCATCGAGCAGGTTGCCCGTTTCGATAAAACACACCGTCGGATAGCCGAGGGATTTAAGCCCGTCTTTGAGCGCGGCGCGGCGGGCAATCGAGTTGGTCTGGAATTGTTCGGCCAGCGAGAAGGTCGTGAACTGAAGAAGCAAATCGTTGAAACCCTGCGCTTTGATGTCGGCAGCGACCGCGATCAGTTGGTCGAGATTGGGCGCGGTCAACGCCAGCGCATGGTCATTCTCTTTCGCGACGCGCCAGAGCTGGGCGGCGGCTTCGGGTGAAGGCGCACACAAGACGCTGCGGCTGCCCTTTACGGCAACGGCTGCCGAGGCAAGCGCGGCGGCATCCGGGCTGCGCAAGACCAGGGGACGATTGGTTTGAGTCCAGGCTTTGCCGGCCAATTGGACAAAGTCGGCCGCATGGGCGCCTTTGTGTGTGAGAGCCACCATATCCAGCCGGAGTTTCTCCCCTACGCGTTCCAAGAGATACTCCGCGGTGATCTTGAGAGTTGCGTCAATGGATTGCGGCGCGTCGGTGTCGTTAATGTTGAGGGCCAGGGCGGTTTGGTGGACGAAGGTCTTCTCGTGCCGGTAAAGGACCACTTCGCCGCCTAGCTTGAGCTTTCGATCCGGTCCCAGTTCCACGCAGCGGACGGGCGGTTCGCTGGCCGCGCCGAGGACGCGTTTGGCTTCGTCGGAAGCGTAAGGGCACTGAGCCAGCTCAGCTTTTTTGCCGGCCAGCTTCATGGCAAAGGCGAGGCAGGTATTGGAGCCGCACTCTTTGCAGTTTGTGCCGGGAAGGAGCTTTTGAATTTGAAGGCCGGTCAAAGCCATGGCTATTTGCTTTCTCCGTCCATCAATCGGGCGATGGCGCGTTTGAGGGCGGCAACGGCCTCCGGATTATACATGATCAGGATGTCGGCGCCGGCGTAGAGCAGGTTCATGGCGGTCGTTAGCTCCCAGAGCGTTGCCCGGCGGCGCAGGTCGCCCCAGGCGGGCACGTCCTTTTCCGAGGCCCTCAGTTCCTTGATTTTGGCGCATTCCTGGCCGGGGGAGACAATCATCGGCATCGCCAGCATGGCATCGCCGTTCAGCCCGGTCAGGCGGATTCGTTCCATCACTGAGCAGGAGTACTCGATGCCATAGCCCATCGCTCCCGTGAGCGGATCAATGACGATCTGTTCGCGTTTGAGGTCCATATTGGTGAGCAGGATGTTCATCTGCTTGCTGATGTTGACATCAATCGGGCTTTGGGAAACCACGCAGTGGCCGTAACCGATGGCGGCGCCGGCGATGGTCCGATAGTTGTTTTGCTCGACCCAGTTGAGCAGAAGGTTCTCGCCGGCGCAGGCCGCGGCGACGGCTTTCATCACTTCGTTGTTCCTCTCATAATGGTTGTGGCCGGTGATGATGAGCGGCACCTCCACGGCGGCCAGGACGGATTTGACCAGTTGCACGGCTTGCTCGGGAGTGCGATTGCCTTTTTCGGGGTGCGTGCCTTCGAGCCGGACGCTGATGAGGTCCGCGCCGTATTTCTCGACGCAAGCCTTGGCCATCTCGGCCGGTTGCTGCAGCAAGTCGCCATAGACGTCACGCAGGACGCGGGGGTATTTTTCGCTGACAACGTCAAAGACTTCCATCGCGACGCGCGGCGGATTGGAGTTCTCGCCTTCCCAGAGATGGAACGGCATGGCGGTGGCGCCGCCGATGCGGCAAGTGCGTCCGCGTGTGGCGCCCTCCGAGGGCAACGCGCCGAGCTTGACCGTGCAAACCGGCATCTCGCAACGTTCATGGCGAGGAGTGAAAGCGGTGAGCGCGGCGAGGCGCTCGCGGGCCGAAGGGCCCGGGGGGCGCGGAGCGGGGAGCGAAGCGGCGTCAGCTTGCGCCGGGATGGCGGCAGCGGGAGCCGCGACAGGAGCAGCGGCGGGCTTGCGGCCAAGGGCTTCCATGACGCCACGCAGGAGGTCTTCGGGCGAGGCGGCGTCCAGCGCGCGTCTGAATTCCTCCAATGCCTTTGCTTTGATCTGAACGACCAACTCGGCTGATGCGGCGGGAGTGGCGGGTTCGCCGAGATGTTCAGGCGGCGCCGTTTCCGGTGAACTGAGGCCCGCGGCTGCTTTCGTCGTGTCGCTGTGCGAAACGGATTTGACTGCGGGCGGTTTGTCGGTGGATGGCGTGGCCGCCGCCATATCCGGCATTTTGAGCGCCGGGTGGCCGACCTTCTCCATGAAAGCGCGGATGGCCTTGGGGTCGGTGGCGATGGTCTCGTCGGCGACCTTCTCGAAGAGGTCGGGTACGCCCTGTTCGGCGCAACGTTTCTTGAGGTCATCAGCCAGGAGTGTTTTAAGCTCCTTGGGCATCCAGATGAGCCGGCGGTGCCCGCCTTCGGCGAAGAGGAATTTGCGGGAGGTAAGGAAGACCTTGCCGCAGCCGATGAAGCCCGGTGTTTGCTGGCCGCCGCCAACGCTGCCGGCCAGAGTCGAAAAGGTCATGCCGACCGGTGTATCCGCAAGGAACTCGCGGTGAACGACCATGATGCCGTTGCATTCGGGCACGTAGGCGCAGATGGCCTCGAAACAGCCGCAACTGGTCATCGGATGGTCCATGATCGAGTAAGCGGAAAAGCAGTCAATGGACTTGTGGCTGTTGGGATAGATATAGTCGTTGACGCCTTTCCAGATGCCGCGCACCGGGTCGAGGCACTCGCCCTTCTGAATGGGTTTATTGGGGCCAGTCTCGTCAATTTCGTAAGCGGCCTTGCCATCCAGCCAGTTGTAAGCGCCGCAGAGACCAAGGCGCTCAGGCGTAATGACGCAGACGTGGTTGGGGGCGAAGGATTGGCAGAGCAGACACGAATAGAAGGTATCCACCGACTCGTCTGTCATGGACTCAAGCCGGCGGTTGCGTTCGTCGTAAGTCTTGCGCGCCAGGCCGAGCCGCTTTTGCACTTCAGCGGCGTCGGTGATCAATGTGACCTTCACCTTGTCCACGATGGCCGGATAGTCCGACAAGAGCTTGGCGTGGAGGATTTCCCCGTAATGACGGAGGCGGAGGCCCTTGGCAAAACCGGCTTTGGAGACCCGGGTCCACACAATGTCGCGCTGGCCCATGTGCCAGATGCCTTCGGCGCCGTTGACCAGGTGGTGAATCTGGCGCTCCAGAATTGGCTCAAAGTCGGGCTGCATTTTTCTTCCAGCCGCTTCCACCCAGATGGCCAGCGGCAGGGCAGTTCCCGGCTGGACGCTGTCAATTTCCGGACCGATGACTTCGATTTCGCCATCGTTGATCTGGTCCAGTTCGGTCATGGTGACGAACTCGAAGGCGGTGGTGATGTTGCCGCCAAATTCGACGTGGGCATCGGCCTTGCGAATCCGTTCGCCTCCGAACGCCGGGCCATAAGGAACGGGAATCGGAACTTTGGTGATTTTGACTTTGCAGCCGCGGACCTCCAGGGCCTTTTCGACCATCGTCTCGTAAGGCACCCGGGAGACGACGTGTTCGTAGGTGCAGACACCGGTCGGCAGAATCTGCGGGATGTCCGTATCGGCGATGACCGGGAAGCCGTAATTGATCGCGCCGGCGGCGGCGGCGTATTTGTCGGGCGTGACCTCGCCCAGGGCCAGGACGAAAGCAAAGATGCGGTTTTTGTTATACTTGAGATTGGCGGCGAAATCGCCGGGTTTCACGCTGCCGAAGGACAAGGCGGCGCGATTGGCGAAACCCAGCGCGTAAATCAGCGCCGAGACATCGGGTCCGAACGGAACCAACCGCGTGTCCCAGCCGAGCTGGACGCCTTCCTGGGCCAATTGTTCGGCGAACTGTTTTCCGTTGCTGCCGCCACCCATGAAAACGTAGAGATTTTTTTCCTGGAGTTCCCTGGCGATCTTGACGGCGATTTGGTTGGTCGGAGCCGCGCCGGTGATGGCGGCAAAGCCTGGAGCGGTGCCATCCACAAATTCGATGCCTCGCTCGCGCATGATGACGTCGTTGGCCGCGCCCAGCCAGATGCCCTCGATGGGATTGGGTCCGACGAGGTATTTGCAGGCTTCGATGACTTCACAGGCGAAGAGGGCGGCGACGCCGGCATCGAGGGCATGGCCCAGGTAAGGGAGCCAGACTTTTTCCGAGGGACGGGCCGGCAGCAGTTGCTTGGCGCGCCGAAGAATGCGGCGCAGGTCGTCCAAGGTCTGCATTTTCTCGCCGGTGAACGAGTAGATGACGGGCAGGAAATAGGCGGTATCGGGAAAGCTGACGGCGCTGGATTCGCCTTTGGCGGCCACCGCCTGGTCGAGCTTGGCCTCGGCCTTGGCCACCCAGGCAATCGCCCCATCAATGGCGCTGGAACAAATCAGCTTAGACACTGAGCGCCCTCCGGTCTTTCATGTCGTAGAGTTTGCGCTCGGCCCGGCGGTTGATCCCGAGCCGCTCACGCTTTCGATTGATGATTTCCATGACCTTCTCCGCAGCTTCCTTGGGGTCGGTGCAGACGTGGAACGATGCGCCAAAAAGCTCCCGCGTTTCTTCGTTGAGAAAACGGCTGACGTTTTCCGATCCGCCAACGTGGAACGGATGGCCTAAAATAACGTCCACCCCCGAGGCGACAAAGTAACAGCCGATGGCAATCGCCTTCTCGCTCATCCATTCGGGCGCCACCCCGACCGCCGGCACCTCGGACAAATCATCGCCCAGTCCGCCTTCGGCCACCACTTCGGTCGCCGCCTCCAGCAGGCGCGAATTATCAACGCAACTGCCCATGTGCAACACCGGCGGGATGCCGATGGCTTCGCAAACTTCGCGGAAGCCGGGGCCAGCCAGTTCGAGAGCGGCTTCGGGCGTGAGCAAGCCGGCTTTGGCGGAGGCGATGGCCGCGCAGCCCGTCTTGAGCACGATCACTTCGCGCTGGATCAGTTCGCGTGTCAGCGCATTGACGTAGGAATCGGTCTTGATCCGCGGGTTGTTGCAGCCAACGATGCCGACGATGCCTTTGATGCGCCCCTGCATGATGGCGTCGTTGAGCGGACGGAAGGAAGCGCGGTAGGTGCCGCCGAGCATGTACTTGATGGCCGCGACACTGAAGCCGGCGACCAGCGGCTGGGATGCCTTTGGAATGGCGACCTTGCGCGGGTCGCGGTTCTTGAAATTGGCCGAGGCGCGGCGCAGGAGCGCTCTGGCGCTTTCCAGCGCGTGCTCCTCATCGAAAGGGACATGGGCCGAGCCGATGGTCCTGGCGATGTCGCTGGTGGATACGATATCGGTATGGTAGGCGCGCGCCACATCAGGAAGGCTCGGCATGCAGCATTGCACATCGGTGATGAGCATCTCGACCGCGCCGGTGATGATGGCCAGTTCCTGCTGGAGGAAGTTGCCGGCGACCGGAATGCCGTGGCGAATGAGGATTTCGTTGGCCGTGCAGCAGATGCCGGCGAGGGTCAATCCCTCGGCGCCGGCGGCTTTGGCTTCGGCCAGGATTTCCGGCTCGCGCGAGGCGAGGGCGAGCATCTCGGAAAGAGCGGGCTCATGGCCATGCACAACGACGTTGACGGTTTTTGCCCCCAGCACGCCCAGATTGGCCCGGCTTCGGACCGGCGACGGCGTGCCAAAGAGAATATCCGAAGCGATGGAAGCGATCCGAGAGCCGCCCCAACCGTCAGCCAGCGACGCGCGAAAGGCATGCATGAGCAGGTTGCGGTAATCGTGGTCCACGCCCATGTGGGTACGGTGCAACGATTCCACCACCATGCGATCAATGCCCGAAGGTTCAATCTTGCGGTTGCGCCAGACGGCCTGGCGGCGGGCCGGAGCCAGCTTCAAGGTGGCCAGGGGTTCTTCCTGGCCATTGAACTCGGAGATGAACAGGTCGGCCAGATCGAGCGCAACGGCTTCCTTGGTCCGCCCGTGTTCCTCGATCTGGTAGAGCCGGGCCGCATGGCGCAGCGCCGGCTCGTCCGCAATCCGGTAGGAGCCACCACGGCCTTGCGCGACTTTCTTGAGCAACAGCACCAGATGCCGGCTGTGGTCGGAATGAGCGGCGGTTCCGCTGGCGACTTCGCGCAAATAATTGCGCGCGACAATGGTGTCCGCATCCGCGCCGCAGACCCCGCGAAGGCCTTTGGGGGTAATCCGGCAAGGGCCCATGTAGCAGAGGCGGCAGCAGACGCCGTTCTTGCCGAAGGTGCATTGGTTGCGCTGGGTCTCCAGCCGCGAAAAGCAGGTCTCCACGCCATCGGCCTCCGCCTTGTTGAGCATCTCGACAGAGGCGGCGTCACACACCCGGTCCTCGGCCTTGAAGACCCGAACGGTTTCTTTGGGTAATTTGGCAATTGTTTCGCTCATGTCAGTTTCATTTCTGGAGGGGCGCCGGGAGTATCGTTCGGTTGACAGTCGGCACGCCCGCCTCGAGCAATAGCCGGTCAATGCAGGTCACGACGCGATTGGCCGTGGGCAGGCTCTGGAGACTCCCGCCCGCCTCGGAAAGCCGCACCAACTGATCATCATCCGGCAAGGGGCAGACCAGGGTGGCGCCCGTTTGGGCCTGGAGTTGCTCGATCCCTGCGGGCAACGCCTCCTGGCGCAGGCGGTTGATCACCAGGACAATTTGCCTGGCCTTGAGTTCCATCTCGCGCGCCAGCGCAAAGAGCCGCCGGACAGTTTCCATCCCTTGCTTTGAAGGGTCGCTCACTATCATCATCAGGTCCAACTCGCGCACGATCCGTCGCGACAGGTTTTCCAGGCCGGCCTCGTTGTCAATGACCACGAAAGGATAATCATCGGCCAATTGCCCCAGCGTGGCCCGGAGGGTGTGGTTGGCAAAACAGTAGCAGCCGGGACCTTCCGGCCTGCCCATGGCGATGAGGTCGAAGTCCGCTGTCTCGATCAGGCTTCTGGCAATTTTGACTTGCAGCAACTCCTGTTTGGCTAGACCCGTCGCATTGCCCTCGCTGGCAATCAGCCTGGCCTCCTCGCGCACGCCTCCGACCGTATGTTCCACCCGCACTCCCAGCGCGACGTCCAGGCAGCTATTGGGGTCCGCATCCACTGCCAGCACCGGCCTCCGTCCGCTGGCAATGAGCCGCAGCACGGTCAGGGCCGCGACCGTCGTCTTGCCCACGCCGCCTTTTCCCGTGATGGCGATGGTGTAAGACACATCAGGACCCGTATTTGGCCCGCAGGAGCTGGGGCACCAAGCGCAACGTCTGAAAGACTTTCTCCGCGTCGGCGACTTCCAGGGAACCGGTGCCGCAGGAGGGCGTGACGAGCGCATGGTCCACGATGAGTTGCTTCTCGATGCCTTTGGCGGCCAGATTGTCCATCATCTTCTCCAGATGGACGACGAGCGATTCGGGCGTTTGTTCGCGAATGGCTTTAGATGTCGGCACCACTCCCCAGGCAATGGCACCGCCTCGTTGCAGGAGGGATTTCACGGCCTGGGGATACATGGCAATGGTCTCGCCATAACCGAAAGCGTCGAAGTTCAAAATATCCACGCCCGCGTCGGTCAGAATGCTCCACTCGGTGTTGCCGCAGCAATGGATTCCGGCCAGCCCGCCTTCGGCATGGACGCCCGCGATGACTTCTTTGAGGTGGGCCACCACGTCCTCACGCTTGACCGAGACATAAGTGGAGCTGCCGAAGGCCGAAAGGATCGGCTCGTCAATGAAGCAGATAATTTGCGAGGCATAGCTCTTGAATTTCTGAATTTGCCAGCGGCATTTCATGGTCAGCGCCTTGATGATCACATCGCGGAATTCTTCGTTATAGTAGATGGCGCGCTTGTTTTCGTCCGTCAGCGTCAGGGCGAATGAGCAGGGGCCGGTGGTCTGCACCTTCACGTAGGGCCGCTGCCGGCCATCGGCTTTGAGCCGGGCTTCCAGCGCGTAGATGCCCCTGGAGAAATCGGGGCTGATGGCCATGGCTGAAAAGTCGCCCGTGCCCGCCTTGGCTTCCGTCCCGGCCAAGTAGGCCTCGTAGAAGGCCGCAAAGGCCTCCGAGTAGTCCGCGCCCGTGTCAAAGTAGAGCCGGCCTTTCTCCCGATCAATGACCGCGCAGGGGATTCCTTCCGAATACTGCGTCTCCATCTGTTCGTTCATTCCAAGGCGTGGGAGTTGGGGCCAGATGGGCGCTTCGGGGATGTTGGCCAGGACCAAATCCACCGCTTGGACAGGATCGCTCAGGGGCAGGCTGCCGATGGCTGTGGCCAGAAACCTCGGTTTAACATTCATGCGCCCAATATTAGCCCTTCTATTGTTAAAGCAACAATAAACAAATACCCGATTCACACCCGGCAAGAGACCCTCGATGAAAGGCAGATTCTCCTGAGACCGGGCAGAGGCTCAGCGACTTTGAGGTTGCAGTTGCTTGAGGATTTCCTCGAAGCAGGCCAACAGCTCCTCTCCTGCGCCTTCGAGGACTCCCAGGCCCTGGCGTTCCGCCGCACGAAATCGATCCGACCACGGAATCATGCCCACGATGTCCTTTCCGGCCAGGGCGGCTCGGACATACTCTTCATCGGCTGGAGAAACGATCTTGTTGGCAACGAAGCGCACGTCCCGCAACCCAATTTCAGCCGCCAGCCGCGCCACCCGGTGGGCGGAATCAATCGCCCACTCGCTTGGTTCGACCATCACCAGGAGCGTATCAACGCCCTTGGCAGTCGCGCGGCCCAGATGCTCAATGCCCGCTTCCATGTCCATGATCACCGCATCGCTGCGCTGCAGCACCATGTCGCTCACCAGCGCCCGAATCAGCACGCTCTCGGGGCAGGCACACCCCGACCCCCCGGCTTCGATTGCACCCAACACCAACAACGTCACTCCATTGATTAAGGCTCCGTACTGGTCGGCAATGTCGGACACCTCGGGGTTCAATTTGAACATCTGGCCATACTCCTTCACTTTGGCCCCCGTTCGTTCCTCGATCAGCGCCCTTTGTTTCGAGATCGGCACGATGCGGCCTTGTTCCTGGCGGGAAGCGCCCAGAGCTGCCGCCAGGCTCCCATCCGGATCGGCGTCCACCGCCAGAACGCGCCATCCTGCGCGCGCCATTCTCAACGCCAGCGCCGCCGCCAGGGTGGATTTCCCCGTGCCGCCTTTTCCGGAAATAGCCAGTTTCATCGAGCATCCTTCCAGTCTGGCGATGGCTCCTTCGCTTCTTCTTTTGATGCGGCATCGGTCGGCGATTGGAGGCATTCGGACGCCTGCCCGCACCATTGAGCGCAGCCGGCGTTGTGTTTCGGATTGCGCACCTCCTTGCGGCAGGTGGGACATAACCGAACCGGTTCGTCCTTCCAGAACTCAATCTCGCCCCGGCAAAAAGGGCATGGGGCCGTGAATATATCTTCCGGCTTCCAGAACCGCATATCCTGACCGGGGCAATGTTTTTCTGCCATGACGCTTTGTCACTATCCCAATTGATCCACCGCCTGACGAAAGGCCTGAACGTGCGCCGGCGTCGTCCCGCAGCACCCGCCGACGATGCTGGCTCCCGCCTCAACAATATCCTCGATACGAGCCGCCATCTGCTGCGGGCTTTCTGGAAAAACATCCACTCCGTTGACATTCTGGGGCAGGCCGGCGTTGGCATGGACCAGGATGGGTGTGGCGGAGGCAGCCGCCTTCATCTCTTTGACGATCTCAATCATTTGCTCTATGCCGTTGCCGCAGTTGGGGCCGATAATGTGGGCGCCCGCCTGGACCGCGGCCTCGGCAGCTTTGGCCGGGGAGAGACCCATCATGGTGCGATAACCTTTTGCGCCGTGCTGGAAAGTGAAGGTGCAGATCACTTCGCAATTGGTGTTCTCGCGAGCGGCCCGAATCGCGATGGCCGCCTCATCAGCGTCGCTCATCGTTTCGATGCATAAAGCATCGGCGCCGCCTTTGGCCAGCGCCATCGCCTGCTCTTTGAAAGCAGCGTAAAGCTCTTCTTGGCTTACTTCCTCCGACACGAGCAACTTCCCCGTCGGCCCGATCGAGGCGATGACCCACTTATCGGGCCCGGCAGCCTGACGGGAAATCCGGGCCGCCGCTTCGTTGATCTCGGAGACGCGATGGCCCTGGCCGTATTGCTCCAGTTTGAAACGCGTCCCCCCGAAGCTGTTGGATTCGATCATGTCGGCGCCGGCATTGATGTAGCTGCGAGCGATGTCCAAAACTTGCGCGCTCTTCTCGATGCACCACAATTCGGGGCATTCACCCGGCTTCAGGCCCTTTTTTTGCAAAAATGTCCCCCAAGCGCCGTCCGAAACGAGAATTTTGCCAGAGTGAACCGTTGTCAGGATATCCTTCTTCATGCAATTGTCTTTCTATTATGTTTAGGCGCCAGAATAGGCCGGTTTGGCAGGGGATCAAGGACTTTCTCTCCGATCGCAAGGTTGTGGTTGGCAAATACGCCATCGCGCCACCACGAGCCGGAAGAAGGCGAATTCTGATTGACTGAATGTTGTTCACGGGATCGAATCGAATGTTCGAGACTGGATGTCCGGGTATTTCCCGGCATGTCGGTGGAGAACAACAATTGCGCCCTTGGACTATGCGGCCCTGCGGCATGGGCCAAATAAGACATGCAGCGCATTTGTCCCGGCCTTGAGCCGCCAGACAGCCGTGTCATCTTGGAGGAGTTTAACCTGCATTACCATCCTGGCCATGTGCGCAAAATGCTCAAGCGTTTGGGCTATTCCCTGCAGCGGCCGACGACGCAGTTGGTGCAGGCCGATCCGGCGGAGAAAAGCCGCTGGGTTCGTTACACCTATCCCCGCCTTAAAAAAAGCCCGGATGACGGCTGTTTCAGGGGGTGACAGGGGGTGAGGTGCCAAAACCAGATTTGCGCCCGCCGAGTAGCGGAGTTGCCAACATCGGGCCGGACGGGCCACCCAGCGGGATGAACCGGCCAACCTGCTGACCCGTCGCCACCTTCACGAGATGGACCCTCGCGCGCCGGCGCTTACTCAGCGCTGCGCGGCTCAGCAATGACCACACGTCCCTCCGTCGGGTCCATTATGATAGTAGATCTTCCATCCCAGGTACTTGGTCAGCGCCTCATAAAGAACCGCCGTGCGCGGCCTGTAGTTCACGGCGACGTGGTGCTCAAAACCGTTGACGGTAAGGAAGTGCATGAGTTTCGACAGGCCGGGAATCTTCACCACGCCGGTTGTGCCGAAGGTTTCGAGTGGATCGTCGGTGACTTCGGCATCGCCGATATAGCCGACGATCTTTCCCTTCATATCGTCGGTCGAGAATCGGGCGTAGCCGATGGGCCCCGGCTTGAGCGTCCCGTGCAGCGTGCAAAAGCAATTCTCGAGGGGATTCCCCTTCACCGCCATCGCGTTGAACCCGGCCCGGGCCGTTTTCATGAATGAGGTCGCCGTATTGCTGCAATGGAAAACCACCAGCTTATCGGTTCCATCGCCGTAGTTGTTGTTCCAATCGAACAACGCGGAAGGTCCGCCGCCTGCCAACTGCAGGGCGTACATGGCCACGGCCCCCATGACATCCACCTCGCAGGCCGCAGGCAACAATTCGTTGCTCATCATGCTCATGATCGTACAAGGGAAGATTTTCAGCGCGTTCTGCATCGCCGACCAGCATTGCAGCGCGTAGGCGTTAATCCGCTGTTCTTGGATCCACTGGTCGAGCACGACGCCCAGCTTGGCCGTCGTTACGAGCGACCGGGTTGGAATGTCCTTGGTTGGCGGCAGATAATTGCCAAGCTTTTTCAATTTGCCCTGGACCCGACCATCGGTATCGTCCAGCGCATTGACCTCCTCGACGGTTTCCAGCAGGCTCTTTGATTCGACGCTAATGCCGCTTTGCTCCAGAAGCTTTTCGCTGTAGCGAACCGTCTTGAAGGGAATGGTCCGCTCGCCGAGGGAGCCGATCCGCGCGGAACGGAGGCCGCGCACCACCCGGCAGATGCCGGCGAACCAATCGAGCTCTTCCTTGAATTTCGGCGACTCGGGAGAGAGAACGTGGTCCGGGCCAACGGTGTAAGCAATTCCGTATTGAGTCAGATTGTTGCATGCCGATAGTTTGCCGCAAAAACTATCGCGCCGATGCTTGATGGAGAACTCGCTTACTTTGTCGGGATAAGCATGGACGTAAACGGGAACGGAAAGGCCGGAGAGTTTGATGGTGTCGGCAATCGACCGTTCATCGCCGAAATTCGGCAGCGTAACGAGGATACCATCGATTCTCCGGCTGTTTTCGCGGAAAATCCGGGCGCACGTCTTGGCATCTTTCCAGCCACCGATGACACCGTCGGTGGTGTCCTGTTCCGACACAACGACAACGTCGATGTCGGCTTCCTTCAATTTCGCAAGCATTTCCGCTCGCCCTTGCCTCGATAATTCGATCGGGAAAACATCGCGGTAGCCTACGATGAGGCCCAAAGTTACTTTTGACATTTGATATAGTCTCCGAAGTTGGTTCAGAATTAATCCTGATATGAATTTGTTTGTTGCAAGCCCGCGATTACTCAGCGCTCCGCGGGTGACGGGGTTCGGCCTCGCCACGCATCGTGTGAAACTACCAGAGCGCGGTCCAAGGTGGCAACTGGAAAATTGGTGCCTTTCAAATTTTTTTCGGCAGTTTCTCTCAGTCCGTTGCAGGAAAATTTGGCTGGTTTGTCCCGTTCTGATCTGATAAGCTTGTCTTTAATGTAAAAACAGCGAGGTCTTCGCTCCCGATTATGCGCAATGCCGCTGCCCTTCCAGCAGCCATCACACCCGATGGCCCGCCAGACCCATTGGCTTGGTTTGCCGACATGATTGATCATTGTTATGACTTCGCCCAGGCGGCCAGAGACCAGGGCCGGCCCATCGTGGGCATCATCTGCGAATTCACTCCGCGCGAAATCATCCTGGCCGCCGGCGCCGTGCCTGTCTGCCTTTGCGGCGGTTCCGCCGCGACCATCCCTCCGGCGGAACAATTTCTGCCCGCCAATCTGTGTCCGCTGATCAAGTCCACCTTCGGTTATCAGGTCACCGGCCAGAATCCCTTTCTTAATTGGGCCGATTTGGTCGTCGCCGAAACCGCCTGCGACGGCAAAAAGAAAATGTTCGAGCTGATGAGCGCCACCAAACCGATGTATGTGCTCGAACTGCCGCAAAAGGCCGATGATCCCGACGCGCTGGATCATTGGACCCGTGAGGTGCGCAAGTTCAAGGAGTTCATGGAACAACGGTTTCATACGCGCATCACCGACGAAAATCTCCGCGACGCCGCCAGCCTGATGAACCGCGAACGAGCGTTGAGGCGGCAACTGGCCGACCTGCTGGCGCGCGACCCGCCGCCGCTGACCGGACGGCAGTTGATTGAGTTCAAGAGCATCATCTCCGGCATCGAAGCGGACCTCCAGCAGTATGAACGGGCTATTCAGCTTTACGGCGCCAACTCTGCTCCTCCTTCGCCCGGCCCGGCCAAAATCCGTGTTCTTCTCACGGGTGTGCCGATGGTCCACGGCGCCGAGCGGGTCTTGGAACTGATCGAAGACGCCGGCGCGGTCGTCGTCGCCATGGAGAACTGCACCGGCCTCAAACCGATTCTCGACGATGTGGATTTGGACGAGGCGGATCCTCTGCGCGCCATCGCCCGCAAATACTACCACCTGCCCTGTTCGGTGATGACCCCCAACACCCGCCGTTTCCAAAACCTTCGCTCGCTGGCGGCGAAATTCCGTCCCCACTGCGTCATCGAACTGGTCTGGCAGGCCTGTCTGACCTACGACATCGAATCCTTCCACGTCCGCAAACTGGCCGAGGAGGAACTTCGTCTTCCCTACCTCAAAATCACCACCGACTATTCGCCCTCGGACTCTGCGAGAATTTCCGCCCGTGTCGAAGCCCTGTTTGAAACGATTCGCGCCCGGTTCCAGTGAACTAATTCAGAAAATCAAACCCCAAATAAATCCTATGAAATCAGCACCGCAAATTCATCTCTCGAATGTCCAAGCCGTTTACTCCGGGCCGGAAGGCCGCCTCTGGGAACTGCTCATGGGCGAACAAATTCACATCGGCGGCTTCCAATCCTCCATGGACCTCGCCCAGCGCGCCGGCATCTCCGCCGGCTGGGAGGGCGTTGACCTTTGCTGCTGCACCGGCGCGGGCATGAGGTTTTTGGCCCGCTTCCTCAACGTCGCCCGCATGACCGGCGTGGACGCCACTCCCGCCGTCCTCCAACAGGGCCGCCGCCGCTGCGCCGATGAGGGCCTCGCTGAAAAAATCTCGTTCGTCGAAGCCAATGCCTGCGCGACCGGCCTCCCCTCCGGCCGGTTCGATTTTGTCTGGGGCGAAGACGCCTGGTGCTACGTCGAGGACAAATCGAAGCTGATCGCCGAGGCGGCCCGGCTGGTCAAACCGCGGGGCAAAATTGTTTTCACTGACTGGATGGAAGGCCCCGGCGGATTGACCGGCGCCGAGGCCGCCCGTTATCTCGCTTTCATGAAATTCCCCAATGTGCTCACCCTGGGCGAATACCAGTCGCTGCTCCAATCCAACGGCTGCTCCGTGCCGGTCGCCCTTGATACCGGACGCTTCGCCCTCTTCATGCCGCTTTACCTGGACATGATCGAAAAACAACTCACGTTCGATGCGCTCAAAATCATCGGCTTCGACCTCCCGCTGGCGCAAAGTCTCGTTGGCGAAATGCGTTTCATCCAATCGCTCGCCCAGGCTGGAAAAATCATCCAGGGCCTCGTCGTCGCGGAAAAAACCTAGCCGAAGATATTTGAAATTGTCGGTAGGGCGGCGCTGCCGCGCCGCCCAAAGAATCGGAGAGATAATTTGACGCGATTTTGAACGTAAGAATCTAATAAAACCGGCCCTCAAAATGGACGTCTTTCTTGCCAGCCCCTGGATCCCCGCCGAATGGATCCGGGCGCACGGGCTGCAGCCACGCGGCCTCTGGTCAGCGGAAGATTTCCAGCCCGGCGCCTGGCCGCTTTCCGCCGGCCTCTGCGCCTTTGCGGACGCCGCCGTGCGCTTTGCCGAAGCGCGGACGGATTCCGCCGTGGTCTTTTCGACGGCCTGCGACCAGATGCGGCGCGGTTTTGACGCGGCGATTCTTGAGGGGCAGCGCCGCGCATTTTTGTTCAACCTGCCCGCAACGTGGCAGACACCGGCGGGCACGCAAATTTTCCGCTCCGAACTGGAGCGGCTGGGACAATTTCTTCTGGCCATCGGCGGCAGCGCGCCATCGCCCGAAGTCTTGCGGCGCGAAATGTCGCAAGCCGGCGGCGCGCGACAGCGATTGCTGGAATCCGCCTCAGCCACTTCTCCTCGCGGGTTTGCCCAAGCGGTGGCGCAATTTCATTGGGACGGCGCTTTCTCCCCGCCGCCGCCGGCCCCGCCGGCAAATCAAATTCCCATCGCCCTTGTCGGCGGGCCGTTTCTCGCGCCGCATTGGGAATGGCTGGACGAATTGGAAGCCGCCGGCGCGCGCGTCGCGCTCAACGCCACCGAAATGGGCGAACGCAGCCTCCCGCCGGACTTTGAATTTGACCCGGCCGCAATCCATCCATTCGACGCGCTTGTTCGCGGCTGCTGCGACAATATTGTTGACGTATTCCAGCGGCCCAACACCCGGCTTTATTCCTGGCTCAAGCCGCGCCTGGCCTCCCGCAACGTGCGCGGCATCGTCCTCTGGCATTTCATCGGCTGCGATCTTTGGCGCGTCGAGGCCCCGACCTTGCGGGAGACTTTTGCCCTCCCGGTTTTGCTCCTCGAAGCCGGCGGAGAACCTGGCGCCGCCCCGCGCCAGCTCGACCGCCTCCAGGCCTTTGTCGAAACGCTCCGATGAACTCTCCGCCGCGCAAATTGGACCTGGACCAATGGGACGGCCGCTACGAGCAGCTCCGGCGCGACGGCCTGCGTGAACCGGCTTACGGCGGGCCGTTGCGGCGTCACGTCGTGCGCGAAAAGGATTTCCGCCTCCAACAATTGCGGTTCGACAACTCGCCCGCCGCGCTGCGCCTCTGGAATTTTCTTCTGACCGAAAACCAGCGCCTGCATCAGGCTCGCGCCGAGGGCGACAAAATTGTCGGCACGATGAAAGACCTCGGCACCGTCCCGGTCATGGCCTATGCGCTGCCCGGCCTGCGCGCCTTTTATCCCGACGGCGCCTGGTGGACCCCTTGCCTGATGGAGTGCGGCGACAAGCTGCTGCAAAAGGCCGAAATGATGGGCATTGACGCCTCGTTTTGTCCCGTGCGCGCCATGCTGCCCGCCTTCCAGGAGGGCGGGCATTTTCCGCGGCCGGATTTGCTGGTGTGCAGCGCCGGCGCCATCTGCGATGATTTTTCCGCCATCGCCCAACGTCTGGAGCATCTTGGCCATCCCATTCTTTGGTGGGAAACCCCTCGCCGCCGCCAGCCCGCTTCGGGCGAAAGGGCCTGCGCCCTGCCGGGCCATCTGGCTGCGCCGCAAGTTCAAGTGGACTGCGTGCGCGCGGAATTGCAGCGCATTGCCAGGGCGCTGGGCGAACTGGCCGGACAAACCTTGGACGACAGCTTTCTGGCGGCTGGAATTTGCGCGGCCAATCAAGTGCGACAACGGCTGGACTCGTTGCGCCGCGCCGTTTATTGCGCGCCCGCCGCTCCTCTGCCCGCGCTGGAAATGCTCGTCGCGGAAATGCTCGCCATTCATTTCTGCTCCGACCGCCAGGAAACCATCGCCGTCCTCGACGCCTTGCTGGCCGAGGTCCAATCGCGCGCGCACCGGAGCCAGTTCATCATTGGCCCCGACGCCGCGCGCATTTTCTGGGTCAATCCGGTCGCCGATTTGCGCGCGATGAACTTGCTGGAGGATCTCGGCGGGCGCCTGTGCGGTTCGGATTTCATGTTCTCCCACGCCTTGGATTTGATCCCCGAAAATCTCCCGCCGCTCGATGCGCTGGCCCGCGCCGCCCTGGCCGATCCCATGGTTGGCCCGACGGAAGACCGCGCCGCGCGCATCGTCCGCGAATGCCGGTCCAACCGCGCCGAGGCCCTGGTCGTCTCGCGCATTCCCGGCGCCAGCCACTGCGCGCGCGAGGGGGAAATCATCCTCCAAATCGTCCGGCGGGAAATCGGCATTCCTGCAATCGAACTGGAGATTCCGCCTGTTTGTGACGCCCTCAGCCCCAGCCTCGGCTCCCGCTTGCGCGCCCTGGTTGAAACCGCGCAAGCCAGGAGGCCAAAATGATCTGTGCCGGCATTGACGCAGGCTCCCGCTCCATCAAGGTGGTGTTGTTCGACACCGCCCGCGCGCAAATCATCGCCTCCGGCCTGGCCGACCAGGGCGTCGAACAGGAACGGCTGGCGGCCGAACTCTTTGAATCACTTTTGCAGCAGGCGGGCTTGGATCGCTCGCGCATTTCCAGCGTCGTCGCCACCGGCTACGGACGCAATGCCATCCGTTTCGCCGGCACCACCATCACCGAAATCACCTGCCACGCCCGCGGCGTCCACTGGTTGGCGCCCGACGCCCGCTCGATCATCGAGATCGGCGGACAGGACAGCAAGATCATCAGCCTCGAAGAGGGCGGGCGCGTCCGCGATTTTGCCATGAACGACCGTTGCGCCGCGGGCACAGGCCGTTTCCTGGAAATGGTCGCCGCCCGCCTTGACATGACTTGGGAAAAGCTGGCGCAACTCGGACGCCAAAGCCAGGCGCCCGCGCTCATCAGCAACGTCTGCGTGGTCTTCGCCGAGACGGAAATCATCGGCCTGCTGGCTGACGGCAAGCCGTTGCCGGACGTGGTGGCCGGCGTGCAAAACGCCATTGCCACGCGCGTTGCCGCGCTGGCCTCCCGGCTGGCATCGCCCCCGGTCTATTTCACCGGCGGCGTCGCGTTGCTGCCCGGCATGGCCCGCGCGCTGGAGGAGGTTTTGGCCTGTCCGGTCCGCGTCGCGCCCCGCCCGCAATTCACCGGCGCGCTTGGCGCCGCCCTCTGCGCCCGCGCCGCCAACCCATCCCCCGCCGGCCTATGACCAAACTTTGTCATTGTGGAATCGAAGCCTTCGAATTCGAGTTGGAGGCGTATTTTGGATGGGGCGATACGACCGTGGTCATTACAGAGATGATAATATCAGAGTTTTCACGGATTCCTGTTTTCTCTCTGGCGGCTTTCGGAGTGTTTTATTAGCCTCTTGCGGTGAAGCCGATATCAATCGTTCTCGCGTTGCCAAGAGGCGGCCTGTCCCTTCTTATGCTTTGCGGCGCCTTCCTGGCTGACATCCCGCAATCGGCGGACGCCGGCGGGCCGCGCATCGTTAATATCTACAATTTTGTCCGCAACTCCGATTACCGCGTCCCCAATTCCGAAGAGGTCCTCTATGAAACGACCCGGCAGCAAATCCAGTTGATTAAACCGGCCAACCTGCCCGCGACTTGGGCTTTGCAGTATGACGCCTTGATCAATCACCGCTATCAAACGCTCTTCAAGGAGCAATTGGGAACCCATGACGAAATCGCCGCTTGGTGGGAGATTCCGCAGCCGCTGGCCGAAAAGGCCGGCCTGAAATGGCGGGGCCAGCACGAGTGGGATCCAACGGCCAATGTCGGTTTTTCTCCGGGCTACACGCCGGAAGAACGGCGCAAGCTGGTGGATGTTTATATGGCCGATTTCAAGGCCATCTTCGGCCGGTATCCCCGCACGGTCGGCTCGTGGTATATTGACGAAGTCACCTTGGCCTACATGGCCGGACATTACGGCATCGTGGCCTCGTGTAATTGCAAAGACCAGGTGGGCACGGATGGCTACACGCTCTGGGGTGGTTATTGGAACCAGGCCTACTATCCCAGCCGCCTCAACGCCTATATGCCCGCCCAGACCCAGGCGGGGCAGATTGATGTGCCGATCTTTCGGATGCTCGGCAGCGATCCCATTTATCAATATGGCGGCTCACCCGGCATGTTCACGCTCGAACCGGTTTACTCCCAAGCGGGTGGCTCGGCAGACTGGGTGGCGTGGTTCATGGCGAATCTGATTCATCAACCCGCCCTGGCCTTTGGCTATGCCCAAGCCGGACAAGAGAACTCGTTTGGTTGGGAGGCGATGAAAACCGGCCTGACACAGCAGGTGGCGCTCCTCGCCAGGCAGGCCAAGGCCGGCGAGATCCAAGTCTTGACGCTGGCGCAAGCGGGCCAATGGTTCCATGATCATTATTCCCTCACGCCTCCCACCGCAGTGGTTTGCCTGGATGATTGGAAGCATCAAAACCGCAAGACCGTCTGGTATGACAGCCGCTTTTATCGCCTCAATCTCCTTTGGGAAAACGGCGCCTTTTTCATCCGTGATCTCCACCGCTTCGACGAAAAAGTGGTCTCTGTCACCCACGACACCGCTCTGGCGACATCGTTTCTGGCCTATGAAACCCTCCCCGTGATGGATGGGGCGCTCTCTTCGGGGACGGAAAAGGCCGGCATTTGGCCGGTGCTGCTTTCACCCGGCGGCGAAGAAACGCCCATGACCCCGGAAGGCCCGCCGGCGGTCAAGGAACTGAATCCAACGGATCTGAGCGTGACGCAGCCTCTTCGCGGCGGCGGAACCTTCTCCATTGTTTGCCGTGAGTCCAATGTCGCCTTCAAGGGCGTGGACGGACAAGGCCAACCCTTGCGCTGGGCTTGGAATCTGGTCGGCGGAAAGCGGCAAAAATCCGCCGTGCAGACGGTCACATCAAATGGCGTCGCGTATCACTATTCCGGGATTGACTATCAACTCAGACTTCCCGCCGATGCGGGTTTCTGCCAGCGGTTAAGCGATGGCGCGATTCGGCTCAATCCTGACAGGTCTGGAAAACTGGTCCTGATCCTGGGCGGATTCTGAACTTCGTCCAGGCGAAAAGGCGTCGAAGCCTTCCCCGCCGGGGTCGAGGTCAATTCCGGCTGGGATACCGCCGTCGTAATCATTGAGACGACTTAACCCGTTCCTTGGAATATGTGTGTATTTGGTTCTTCAATGTTTTCAGTGGAATACCCTTTCAAGCGGCTGGATGGCCGATTGGCCGCGTTTTCCGTGAAAAGCGCAATCTGCAACTACCGGCAACTACCGGCAACTACCGGCAACTTTCGGCGTCAAAACTCTCACTTTTCTGTATCCATGCAGTCGATGGCTAAAGCAAGTCGGGTGGGGTGTGTCAACATATTCAGCGGCATTGAGCGGTATTTGGCGATATTAGCGGCCATGTGCCGCGCTCCACCGCCGGCAGCCCCAAACGGACCCGCAAGGCACGAGGTTTCAGCGCCTCCGTCTCCACCAAGGCTACGACGGACAAGTCCGCCCTCACTTGGCTACGGGACAACACGGCGGACAGGACGGCGCAACGACGCAAAGAGGACCTGGCTTTCGCCTTCTTCCTTCATCCTTCTGCCTTCTAACTTTTCCCCTCCCCTTTCCCTGCAAAATGTCAAAGAACAAGGCGCGCGAGCGCCAGACAAGGCTCATATTACCACAGTTTAGTGGGACTGCAACATAAAAAGCGAATATTTTTCGCTGTGCGTTCCCGGCGTCCCGCCCTTCACGAAAAGGCCTGCAAAACGGGGCGGCCAGAGGGAGCAGTCGTCTGGGCTGGCCGCCCGCGTGGGGCAAGTGGGTCACGGAAAAGCGTGGCTCGTATCATGTCACCGGCCGGGGCAACGAGGGGCGTGCGCTTTTTGCTCATGGTTCGCCTCGTTTTGCAGCTTGCAAATCCTTGGACCACACCGCCAGTTCCTGCTTGGTCAGCATTTCGTAATCCTCCAGCGCCTGGCCGATCTGCGCCGCCGTTGCCCTGCCCAGCCCAATCGCGTTTTCAAAGGCTGTGATTTGATCCACCAGCATTGGAAGTTGGCTTCCCGCATTGCTCGTGTCGCGACCATCCGCGCTGGCCCGCACAACTTGCGCAATCAGCAACAAGGCGCGCAGATGCCCCAACACATTGTGCTCCTCAAATGTCTTCTTCAACGGCCCCAGGTTTCCATTGCTGTTTGAATACATCCGGGCCAGGTATCCGGTCGCCTCCTCGTCTCTGTATTGCGGCAAGGTCCCCGTGAAGATGTTGAGGTAGTCCCTCATTCGGGCAATGACCTGGGGCTGTGTCAAAACCCCGCGCCGCAGATAAACAAAAAGCATCTTGCTCGTTGCGACCATGACATCAATGAAGTTCGACAGGCCGCTGTTATTGGCGGTGCGCTCATGGCGGCGCAACACCCTGTTCCGGTGACGGTCCGCAAAGCTGTAAATCGCCTCTCCGAGGCCTGGGAATTGTTCCCGGGCAAGTTTAAGCCACTCCGGCATGGTGTCGGCATGGAATGGAACGCGGATTGTAACCCGGTAACCATGACCTCCGCCCCGTCCGTGTTTATCATCCGTGTAATGAATCCTGAAATTTGTCAAATACTGGATGAGTTGGGCATGACCCTGCTCATGGCCGATCTGATCCAAGTGCTCCACCAATCCACGCCCCGTTTCACAAACCTCCACGTCTCTCTCTGAACCGCCTCCTCGACTGCCGCGTCGGTCTTCCCTTCCAGCCGACTTGGACTCCGTTGCCGATTCGCCTTTAATCCTGGCCCTTCCTTGTTGAACAGCCGCCGTCCTTGCCCGGACAGGAGTGGACCGGCGATATTTCTTTTGAGCTTCAAGAAGGGACGGCATTGAAACTTCGCCGGCACCCACGATTGATTCCAGTTCGCCGCGCAGCTTTTCGATCTTTTGCTTGATGGCCAGGATGCTTTTGAGCTGGCTGGCCGTTAATTCTGCAAGATGTGTCACAGGTGATGGTTTAAGGCGGGCTGTGGTTTGGAGTCAATCACGGAAATAGAGATAAAGGCGAGGGTCGGAATCGAACGCGGAAGCTCTACCGTTCCAAGCCCAACATACTCTGTTTGAAGGTTTGCTATAGACTGATTTTACGGGGGTGCAAGTGTTTTTTTCGACTGCTTGTTCAACGCTGCACATTGCCCCGTTACCGCCTCCAAACTGCTTCTCAGGTGAAACTTCAGGTGAAGAATTACGCGAAGTTTTTTCAGTCCGAACTTCGATTGTGCGGCGCGAGGCCGGCGGCGCAGCAAAGCCACCTTGCGGCGGGGCTTGGCGGGCTTGGGGGAGCCGGCGGTGAAGGCATTGCGCTATCAGATTGGGTTTTCGTAGGCGGTCAGCGCGCTGATGCTCGGGATGGCGTTGGCCTTAGTGATCCGAAGGCGGATTTTCTCGGCCGTGATTGCCGGCTGGAACCGCTCAATGCGTTTTCGCCCGATGGATTCTCCTTCGGCAACGGTCTTCCACGTTCCGCCGGCCGCCGCGTCCACGGCGTACTTGAGAACGTGCTGTCCCTTGGCGATCTCTTCTTCGAGAATGACGTGAGCGATCTTTTTGGGGCCGCCGAGATCCAGCTCGATCACCCCGGGTTCGAGCCAACCGGTGCCGCTGTCGGTCCGGGCGATGGGGTGCCCAAAGCGGCGTTGCAGCTCGGCGCCGAACTCGGCCTGGGCCTTTGCCTGGGCGTCGTCAATCAAGCCGCGAGCATCCGGCACCAGGGCGTTGAGGAAATTGGCCCCGCGCCCGATGGTCATGTAATACTCCTCCATCAGCTTCGGGGGAAGCGTATGCGTCCAGTGAAATGTGCCCTCACAGTTGATCGCCTCCCCAAGGATCCAGCCTTCGGCCGAGTGGGTCTCAATGCAGTAATACCCCCACCCTTCACCTTTGTGGAGGACATTCCAAAACGGATAGGGTGCTCTGCCCGATTCGTTGTCAAAGCTATGCGAGTCCGGCTTGCAGCCACCATAGATGACAATGTTGGGTTGCTTCGCTTTTACCATAGCGACGATCTCATCCCCGTACAATTTGCCGGTCTTGGGGTCAACCGCCTCGCCGTAGGGTTTGCCCGTCCTGGGGTCATCGTCAAAGGAGACAAAGGGGTCGCCATATCCATCGAGCCACAGGCAGACGATGTCGCCGTAGTTCGACAGGAGTTCTTCGATTTGCTGGCGGTACACGGGCCAATACGCATCCCGGTTTGTCACCGTAGGCGGGTCGAGCGTGGTGCAGGGAAAATGCTTGTCCGTCCCGGAGTAATACAGGCCCAAGCCGAGCCCGTACTTCCTGCAAGCGTCGGCAACTTCCCGGACCAGGTCCCCTTGACCATTTCTCCAGGGAGAGCTACGAACGCTGTAGTCGGTCGTTTTGGTGGGCCAGAGGCAGAAGCCGTTATGATGCTTGGTGCTAAGAACAAGATGCCTGGCGCCGAAGGACTTGGCCACGCGCACCCACTGCTCGGCGTCAAGTTGCGGCGGGTTGAAGACTTTCGGGTCGGGAGTCGCGAGGTAGTCGCCATTCATAAAGACGGCGGGACCATAATGAAGAAAGGCACCGAGTTGGTTGTTCTGATAGGCCAACTGAGCCGGGGAGGGGACCGACCTGACCAGCAGGGGATCCGCCGGAACCACAATTTTGCTCCAGTCCTTCTGTTCCGCGCCGGGGGATGAATCGTCAGCCAACGCGCCACCGCCGATAGCGGCGCCCAGCAGCATAGCCCAAGGGATAAACAGTGCGGTTTTCACAAGGCGCTGCACGGTTTTCATAAGTCAGCAATCATTGCCGCGCTCCAGGCAAACGGCAAGCGGCTTTCCCGCAAAATGGCTCACGCTCCATCACCTTTCCCGCATTTTGCGAAGGCTTATAATGCGCCGCCGGAGAGGGGCGGGGCGCCCGGCTCTGCCGCCTCGGGCACGCGCAAGGCCGGCTTTTCGGGCGCCGCGCAAACCGTGGCGATGAAGTCTGTGAACAACTCCTCGACCGCTGCCGCGGCGTCGCGGTCCTTGCTCATGGCCAGCACGGCGATGGCGCCGTCCTGGCGCCGCGCGACCTGGAGCTGCCCGTGTTCGAAGACCCAGCGCAAACGGGAGGTGCCCAGTTGGTGGCAGCGGAGGCTGAAGACGACTTCGACCAGGCACTTGAGAAGTTCCTTGACGCGCGGTTCGGGAAAGGACTCGGCAAAGCTCTTCACGGCCACGGATTGGTTGCCCAGGCACACACCGCAAGCCAGGACGCCGGAATAGTGCGCCGCCTTTTCCAGCCAGCCCTGAAAGGGATGTTCGGTCATACTCTCAGGCCGTTGGCGGCAAAACCGACAGCCGGACGAAAATTTTGCGCTCGGGCTGAAGGAGGCAAATCACCCGGCTCCCCGTTTCGTTGATTTCGAACCGATCGGCCCGCCCCAGCGCCGGCAACATCTTGCAGACGGCGGCGGACTTGACCATCAGCAAGCCAAACAGCCGGATGCGCCGCTCCGCTTCCGGCGCCTTCCATTGATAGAGGACGTCGTTCGCGGTGGAGCAAACCACAATCTCTTCAATGCGCCGGCCGACTGTTTCTCGTTGCGCCGCATCGTCCGCCAGGCCCAATTCCGCGTGGGCCATCCCGCCGCCCAACTTGCCGGCGGCGGCCTCGCCCGTCTGTTCATCGCTGGATTGCGCCGCTTCCAAAAGGAGCGATTCCCAGCGATCGTTGATGGTATGGCGGGCGGGTTGGCTGAAGGGAGCCAGGCGAAATTCTCCACCCGTGAGCCGAAGCAAGCTGGCCAGCGCCTTCTCGCCAAAAACGGAACCGAATTCGGCATGAATGATCGAACCGTCGGAAATATAGATGCGCCCGTCGGCGTTGGGGCCCTTGACTTCCATGATGGACGACTTGCGCCCCAGGCATTCCAGTTGCAACAGCTCGATCAACCCGACCTGGCGCAACATGCCTTTGAAGCCCTCCACCGGCGCCTCGGCCGTTGCCTCAAGCGCCGGGTAGATGCTCTCGAATCCCGTCGCCAGCTCCGTTTTTTGCAGAATCAGGGCCGCCCCGTGCTTCAACGCGTAGTCCCGGTTTTCCGGAGTGACAACCCCGCTGAGCACGACGACCGGCAGGCCTGGATGGCTGCGCTTGAGCAGCGTCAACAATTGCAGGCCGTCCACCACCGGCATCTGGATGTCCAGGACGACCAGGTCCACCGGGTTGACCTTCAGGCAATCCAACCCCTCCGAGTAATTCTTGGCCGTATGCACGATCCAGGATGGATCGCGCTTCTTGACCAAATGGTCCTTCAGAACCTGGGTGAATTCCACGTCGTCATCCACCAGCAACAGGCGGCGGCTGGGGCGTGGGCGCGCTGGGGATGGGTCCTGTGTCATCATTCCACTCCTAAATTGGCCAGCGCCTCGGTCGCCGCGCGCCTCACCGCTGCATCCACATCAGTCAGGGCGGTCATCAGAGGCGAGCGCGCCCGCGCATCCCCTAATCGTCCCAGAGATTCGGCGGCGGCCAGCCGCAAATCGCCGTCGGCGTCCTGCATCAAATCCATGAACGCCGACAAGACCAATTTCTGCCTTCGTCGCGCCGGGCTGACGATTTCCGTGTCCGCGTTTTCGCCGGGCTGGGTCTGGTTCTCGCCAAGCTGTTTGAGAACGCTGGCCGCAGCCTGACGCACAAACCAATCGCCCGAATCGAGCGCGCTGCGCAATTCCGGGACCAGCTTGCGGGCGGCTTCCGTCTCCGCCCATTCGGGGTCAATCTGCGTCAGCGCGCCTGCGGCTACCTTGCGCACATTGGCTTCGGGATCCGTCAGCGCCAAAACCAGCGGGCCGATGGCCCGGGCATCCCCAATTCGCCCCAACGAAGTGGCCGCGGCGCAGCGGACATCTTCGTTTTGGTCTTTCAGCGTCGCCATCAGCGCGTCCACCGTTGTCGGATCCTTCGCTTTGGCCAGTGCCCCGGCGGCGGCGCAACGCACGTCCCACATCGGGTCCCGGAGCAGGTCCCGAAACGCGCCCGCCAACTCTTGGACATCGAAGCGGGCCAAGGCTTCGATGGCTGCCACGCGTATGCGGTGGTCGTTATGCTTGAGCATCGGTGAAAGGTCATGGACCGTGCCGGGGCCGCCGGCGTTGGTCAACGCTCCAATGGCCGCCAGACAGACGGCGTGATCCGGGGAGCGCAAGGCGCGAACGAGCGATTTGGAGACCCGTTCGTCCGGGATGGACCCCAAAGCTTCGACTGCGGCGACTTGCAGACTGGACGCTCTGTCGAGCAGGACGCTTTCCAACGGCCGGATGGCGATGGCCCCAAGAGCAGCCGCCCGCATCAATTGGCCCCGGGCAATCGCCAGCCAGACTTCGTCCTCCGCTTCGCCTGGGCGCCAGGAGGATTGCTCCAGCAGGCGAGCCGCGCGCCCGCGCACCGCGGCGTCGTCGTCGCGCAACGCGCTGACCAGGACCTCCCGGACGCGCTCGCTGGCAGTCTCCTTCAATTGGCTGACAGCGGCCAGCCGCACTTCGGGCTGAGGGTCGCGAAACGCCCGCAGGAGAAGCTCCTCCGTCCGCTCGTGATCAAAGCCGCCAATGGCGGTGACCGCCGCGACCCTGACTTGGGTATCACTGTCGTTGGCGGCTTTGGCCAACCTGCTCAATGCGCGCCGGGTTTGCAGCTTGGCCAGGGATTTCACCGCCTGGCGTCGCTTTTCTGGATCGCTCGACTTGAGTTGCTGTAGAGTGAGCCACAACATTGCTTGCTTCACCATAGCCTATTTCGTGGCGCCCGTCACGAAATTTCCAGCCAGTCTGGACGTTCGGCGCATGACAAAAATCTTCACCTTCCTGGTAGGGCAAAGCGGGGATTTTGCTCCAGTTCTGCGACAACCTGTAAAAAAAATGAGCCATAAGCATGCCATCGGCGGCCGGGTTGAAACGTAACCAATTCCATCCTGATTGCAATAGCACCGGCGGATGTCGTTTAACTAAACCACAGAAATCAAATTGACCGCAGATCACGCCGAATAGGGCCAATCAACGGCCTTTGGATTTGGGCAAAATTGGCCCTCAACTGCCGCCTTCAACGATGCTTCGCACCTCTCCCGATTTGAGCCGCGTGCGCAGTTTCTGGCCGGGGCGGGTTTCGCGCGCGGCCCGGATGACCTGGCCGCTGCCGGCGTCCAGCGTGATGGAGTAACCGCGGGAGAGCACCTGTTCCGGCCCCAGCAATCGGAGGCGGGCGGCCAGCGCCTGGCATTGCTGGCGCAAGGCCCGCAGCCGATGGGCCGTGTGCTCGCGCAATCGGCCCGCCTGCTGCGCCAGCAATTCCCGGCGCTGGGTCAGTATCCGGCCCGGACGTAATCGGGCCAGGCGCAGGCACAGGCCGCGCGCGGCCAGTTGGCGCCGCTGCAACTCGCGCCGGATGGCGCGGCTCAACGCGCCTTGCAAATCGTCCAGGCCTTGCAATTGCCGGTTCAACTGCCGCCGCGGATGCCAGGCCCGCAATCGTTGCCAGACCTGGCCCAAGTGCCGCTGTTCGGACGCCAGCCGCCGGAGCGCCGTCTCCCGCATTCGCCCGCCCGCCTGCGCCATCCAGCGGCCGGCGGCGAAAACGCCTTCGGTCAGTATCTCCGCCCCGGCGGTGGGCGTGGCCGCGCGCACGTCGGCGGCAAAGTCGCTGATGGTAAAATCTATCTCGTGGCCGACGGCCGAGACGACGGGGACGGCGGACTGGACGATGGCGCGGGCGACGGCCTCCTCGTTGAAAGCCCATAAATCCTCCAGACTGCCCCCGCCGCGGGTGAGGAGGATGGCGTCCAGTTTCCGGCCCGGCTGGTGCGACCATTGGTTGAGCGCGGCAATGGCGGCTGCGATCTCCGCGGCGGCGCCCGCGCCTTGCACCGCGCACGGGGCCAGGATGATTTCCAGCGCGGGATGCCGCCGACGCACGGCCTGCAACACGTCGCGCAACGCGGCGGCGGCGGTGGAGGTAGCCAGACCGATGCGTTGCGGAAAACGGGGCAACGGACGCTTGCGCGCGGAGTCGAAAAGTCCCTCGGCGGCCAGCTTTTGCTTAAGCCTTTCAAAGGCGGCCTGGAGCGCCCCTACTCCCTGTGGCTCGATGGCCAGGACGTGGAGTTGATACTGGCCGCGCGGCTCATAGACGGTCAGTTCGCCCTTGAGGACCACATTTTGGCCGTCCTGCAAGGCCTCCCGGCCGGCGACCGAATCGCCGCGGAAGAGCACGCAGTTGATCTGCGCCCCGGCGTCCTTGAGAGTGAAATAGACGTGGCCGGAGCTTTGGGAGCGGCAATTGGTGATCTCGCCCCCGACCCACAACTGCCCGATATGCCGTTCCAGCAAGCGGCGGATGTCGGCGGTCAACTCGCTGACGGAAAAGACGCGCCGGGTGGCTTCCTTGGGGAAGAGTTCGCCGCCGAAATTCCACTGCGATGACGCTTCTCTGGGCATGGGCGCGCTCAGGCCACCGGCTCGGAGACGCGGGTGATGGACAGGGCGCGGCCGGACTGCCCGTCAATGCCAACCACCGCCCCTTGCAGGAGGATGCGCTCCTTGGCCACGCCGAATTTCTGCGGGGTGTTGGTGCAGAAACGCCGGATGATCGGCTCGATTTCGCGGCCCAACACGCTTTCGTGCGGCCCGGTGAAACCCGCGTCTGTCAAGTATGCCGTTCCGCCCGGAAAAATCTGCTCGTCCGCCGTCTGCACGTGCGTGTGCGTGCCAATGACCGCGCTGACCTGCCCGTCCAGCATCCGGGCCAGCGCGATCTTTTCGGAAGTCGCCTCGGCATGCATGTCAACAAAAATAATTTTGGCCATCTGGCGCAGGCGGGCGACCTCGGCGCGGGCGCACAGGAAGGGATTTTCCAGCGGCGCCAGAAACGTGCGGCCCTGGAGATTGAGGACGCCCACGGGCGGAAGGGAGCCGGAGCGCCAGACGGTGCTTCCCTGGCCGATGACGCCCGGGGGATAATTGCAGGGACGCAGCAGCCGCGGCTCGGTTTGCAGGAGGATCTCGACCTCCTTCTGGTCCCACACGTGGTCGCCGGTGGTGATAATGTCCACGCCGGCCTCCAGGATCTCGCCCGCGGTATTGACCGTGATGCCGGCGCCGCCGGCGGCGTTTTCGCCGTTGGCAATGACAAGGTCAATGTGGCGGGCCTGGCGCAATCCGGGCAGGAGCCGGCGCAACGCGTGCCGCCCCGGCTCGCCAACAATGTCCCCGACAAAAAGAAGGTTCACAAACAAGAGCTTAACCCGCGGCGCGATGCTGGCAAGTTCTTAGCCGTTTGCCTCGACAACGGAGCGGGGCTTGGGTACACAGGGCGCGTGGACCAGGTTTTTCCAAGCCTTTTATTGTTGATTCCGGCTTACAATGAAGAGCGCCGGATTGGCCCCGTCTTGCGCGGTTACGCCGAGTATGTTCCCAGCCATTATCCCGGAAAGTTCCAACTGGTCGTCGTTCTCAACGGTTGCCGCGACAACACCTTGGGCGTCGTGCAGTCGGTCGCCGCCGAGTTTCCCGTCGTCAGTTGGGTCGTCTATACGGACCCGATCGGCAAGGGTGGCGCGCTCATCGAGGGCCTCAAACTGGCGCCGCGGGCCGACCTCGTGGGCTATGTGGACGCCGATGGCGCGACGGAGCCGCCGGCGTTTCTGGAATTGGTGCGCCGGGCGAAGGAGGCCGATTGCGTGGTCGGCTCGCGCTGGCTGCCGGGAGCGGTGCTGCACCAGATGCAATCGTGGCAACGGCGCTTTCTGAGCCGCTCCTTTCATGCCATCGTGCAACTGCTCTTCCGCATGAACATCCGCGATACCCAGTGCAGCGCCAAGGTCCTGCGCCGGGAGGTGGTGGAAAAGATTCATTCTTCCTTGTGCGTTGCCGACATGGCCTTTGACATCAACCTGCTCTACCTGGTCAAACGCAACGGGTTCACCCTGCTGGAAGTGCCGACGGAATGGACGGACAAAACCGGCTCCAAAGTGGCTTTCCCAAGGGATCCGCTGACGATGCTCTTGTCGGTCATCCGGGTGCGGTGGATCTACTCGCCCTTCAAAGGGCTGCGCCCCCTTTTTGCGCCCGCGGAGCACTGGCTCTATCGGAAACTGCGGGCGCCGGCTCCGAAACCCGATCCGAAACCGTGACCGTTTTGGGGTTGCGCGAGAACCACGCCGCCACAAGGCAAAGCAGCGTGCTGCCCGCGCCCAGCGTTTCAATGATCCGCGTGAAGGCGTCGAACTGCGGCATTCGCGCCAGGGCGGGCGCTTGCAGGCAAAGGGCGGCCGCGTAGGCCGGCGGAACCAGCACCAGCCACGGCACGGCACGGAAGCGCCCCCGCGCCAGGATGTTTTGAATCAGGACGTTGGCCACCGTCAAGGGCAGCAGCGCCCAGGCGAAGCACGGCACCAACGGGGCCGCCTGCCACATTTCCGGGTTGCTCAAATACATCAAGCGCAGAGGCAATTGGGGCTGCCATGTGCATCCCACCGCCGCCAGGACGCCGAAGAGCAGCGTCGCCGCCAGCGTCATGGCCAGGCTGTCGCTGCGCTCGGAGCGCGCCGTGCTTTGGGCCACCCACGCGAACATGACCAGCGCCACGGGCGCTATCAACTGCACAATGGCAAAACCGGTCAGCATCGCCCCGCCGTACAAGGCCGTTTGGCGGGTGTCGGCGAAGAGCGCCTGGACAAAGAGCATGTCAAGGCTCGACATTGCCAGCACCGTTCCCAATCCCAGCGTCAGCGGCAGTGCCTGGCCCAGCCAATTCTTCCAATCAAAGGCGATCCTGGCCCGCTGGCGCCAAGTCGCGCGCGTCAGCCAGGCCCCGATGGAAACGGTGATCAATTGGCCCATCAGCGCCGCGAACATCGCGGAGGCCGCCTTGCCGCGGAAAAGAAAGATCACGGCCAGCATGACACCAAAACGCCCCACCCCGTCTGTGATTTGCAGCCAGCCCAAGCCGCCGAAGCGATGCTGGCCTTGCAACAAACCTTTGACCAGCGGTATCCACGGGCCGATCAATCCCATCGCCAGCGTAAAGTAGAGCGCGACCGGGTTGCTGATTTTGAGCAAATGCGACAGCGGCCCCGTGCCGGCGATGACGATGGCGGCCAGAACCAGCCACAACAGGAACGTGCCCAGCAGAACGGCGCGCGTGGTGGCGATCAGTTGCCGCTCCTCGGTGTCGTTGGTGACAGCGGCCGCCTGCCGGGCGAAAATGGTTTGCAGCGCCGTGGCCGGTATCCCCATGATGATCAGCAGACGCAGCAAGGTGACAAAAACAGAGTACTCCTGCGGCCCCATTTTGCGCGCCACCGTATGCACCATCGCCATCAGCATCCCGCCGGCAAAGGTGGCGATGACCATCCAACTGCTCTGCCAAAAAAAAGCGGCCTGGCGTTTCACATTCATTTATCTTACGGCAGGGATTGGAGAAACTTGAGCAGCCAGGTGGCGGCCCGCTCCAGTGATTGCAACCCGATCCATTCCCCGGCCGTGTGCGCCTGCGCTATGTCGCCGGGTCCGAAAACCACGCTGGGGATGCCCGCCCCCGCCAGCACCGCGCCGTCGCAAAAATAATTGACGCCTGCCGGCTCCTTCTGCCGCGCCACTTCCAGAAACTGCCGCACCAACGGCAGGCGCGGGTCCGTTTCCATCGGAGGACACGTGCCGCATTTCGTGTCGCAAATGGACGCCCGCAGAGCGTGGCGGCGAAGAAGTCCCGCCATTTCGGCGCGAACCGAGGCGACCGTTTCCCCCGGCAACGTCCGGCGGTCAACGCTCGCCACGCACCGGTCGGGCACGATGTTGGGCTGGCTGCCGCCGGCGATGGAACCGACGCTGACGGTCGCGCAACCCAGCAACGGGTGCCGCCGCCCTCGCAGCCGCCGGGCATACTCGGTTTCCAACAGGTCAACGACGCGCGCCATGAGGTGGACGGCGTTGCGGCCCAACTGCGGACAGGCCCCGTGCGCCGCCTTGCCGCGGGTTTCCAGGCGAAGCCACAGGCTGCCCTTGTGCGCGGTGACAATCTTCAGCCGAGTCGGTTCGCCGACGATGGCCAAATCGGCCTTCCATCCGCTGGCGGCCAGGGCGCGCGAGCCAGCCTGGGCGTTCTCCTCGTCAATCAACCCCGCCAAAACGATCTCCGTCGCGGCGGGGCGCGGGCCGCTGCGGGCCAAAGCCAGCAGCGCGACGAACATGGCGGCGATGGAGCCTTTGGTGTCGCAGGCCCCGCGTCCATAAATCCGTCCCCGGCGCCGGCGCGGCGTGAATTGGCCGCGGGAGCACGCCGGCACCGTATCCAGATGCGGCGCCAGCAGAATGCGTGTTTTGACCTTGCCGGCGGGGGAAAGCCGCACCAAGACGTTGGCGCGTCCGGGCAGCACTTTTTGCAATTCGACCTCCAGCCCGGCTTTGCGCGCGACGGCGGCCAGGAACGCGGCCACGCGCCCTTCGCCCGCGTCGGGATGGTTCTCCGGCAGGAAGGCCGGGTTGACGCTAGGCAGGGCGATGAGTTCGCAGAGCAGCTTTTCGATTTCAGTCACCGCCGCACGGTAATCTTTAAACGTCACGGCGCAAGGCAAACTGTGCGGCAGGCGCATCCCGATTTTTTTCATTTTTTTTGGTTCAATTAAGCGCAATTAAGTGCAATTGAGTTCAATTTTGCCGGATTTGGGCCGTTGGCGGGGCCTGGGACCGTAATCTGGTAAGGGTGAATCTGCCGAATTGACGCCGGGCCTTTCCGCCTCCCGTCAGTTTTGGGCGGAAGACGCAACCCATTGGGGTGTGTCCCCCACCGTAACTGACCGTAACTGACCGTAACTTGGCGTCTCAAAGGAACACAACGAAATTGCCGCGAGAAGGCGCAAAAGGCGCAGAATGGCTTGTTTTCGCGCCTTCTGTGCCTCATTGCGGCTAATTCCATGGCCTCGCGTGTAGTCCAAGCCGCCGTCTTTTCGCATGGCCGGCGGGCCGGCTTTTGCGAAAAAAGCCAAGTTGCGACAGCCTGCGACAGCTTGCGATTACTTGCGATTTTCCGCCTTCGCCGTGGCTTCCGCCTCCGTTAAAACTTCCGCCTTCGTTAAAACTACGGCGGACAGGACGGCGGACTCGATGGCAAACAAGACCGCGGGACAGGGCAGGGATGCCCTCACCCAGCCCTCTCCGGTCCGCTGCAGCCAAGTTGTTCCATCTTCGCCAAGGCTACGACGGACGAGTTGGTGGATCTTCGAGGAGAGCGTGGCCGACAGGCCGGGTGAGGGTCATTGCCGGCCGGGCCACCCTTCCCTGCAAAATGTCAAAGAACAGGCGCGTGAGCGCCGCAGACATGCCACGTTACCACGTTTTAGTGGGAATGCAAACATAAAAGTGTTAAATATTTCCCGCCGATTTTTCTCGCGTCAGCCATGAAATCCCTCGAATATGCCGCGCTTGAATGATCATCGGCCAATCTCTGCTAAAACCGGAGTTGAATCGTGAGTCGTCCAGAAGACAATGCATCCGACTCGAAACCATCCGACTCGGAGGCCGCCAAGCCCAGCGCATTTACGACAACGCACTGGAGCCAGGTGATCATGGCAGGGCAGGATGATCCTGCCGTGGCTGGCGCGGCCATGGAGAAACTCTATCGCATTTACAGGGAACCGATCTACAACTTCATTTGCCGTCAGTACCGTTGCGATCACCACGACGCCGAGGATTTGACGCAGGGGTTTTTCGCGCATTTGATCGAAAAGGCGACGGTGAAGAGAGCGGATCGTGACATAGGCAAGTTTCGCACGTTTCTGCTGGGGGCGTTGAAGAACTTTCGAGCCAATGAGCGGGACCGGATTCTGGCCGGGAAACGCGGCGGCAAATGCCAGATCATTTCCCTTGACGAAACGGACGCGCCTGAGGTCCACGGCCGCGAACCTCCGGTTCCGGTGGTGGCGGACAACGCATTCAACCAGGATTGGGCTTTCGCGCTCGTCAAGCAGGCGCGTGAACAACTCAAAGAAAAGTACGTCAAGGAAGAAAAACCGCTTCTCTTCGCGACGATGGAGCCGGCCCTTCTGCGCGAGGATGCCAAAGACCTGTACGCGCAGTGGGCCGGCGCGCTGGAGATGAGCCAGGAAGCCGCCCAGGTGGCCTTCCACCGGTTGCGGCGGCGATTTGGAAAAGCTCTGCGCCACGAAGTTGCACAGACCGTCTCCAATCCGGCAGACGCCAAGGAGGAACTCAGGCACCTCCTTGCAGCCATTGCGGATTGAGGCTGTTGCCGGCACGTTGGGCTGTAATTGTTCCTTCGCTTTGCCTGAGAATAGGGTGAGAAACTTAATTGAACCATGTCTGAATCACAGAAGTGTTCGCGGTGCGGTGCGGAATTGTCGCGCCTGGCGCCCGGGGGTCATTGCCTTCGTTGCGTGCTGGAACTCGGTCTAACCGAGGACGACGAGCCTGCTCCGTTCGACGATGTTCCTCCTGTCGGCGCATCTCCCTCGAACGAACTGCCCAAACCCGCCGCACCCGGCGACCACATCGGCCGCTATCGCCTGGTTGAACAAATTGGGAAGGGCGGCTTCGGTGTGGTCTTCAAGGCTGAGCAAGAGGAGCCGATACGCCGCTTCGTCGCGCTCAAAGTCATCAAGCTGGGCATGGACACCCAGCAGGTGATTGCCCGCTTTGAGGCCGAGCGGCAGGCCCTGGCGCTCATGGACCACCCCAACATCGCCAAAGTCCTGGATGCCGGGGCCGACGCCGCGGGCCGGCCCTATTTCGTCATGGAACTTGTCCCGGGCCTGAAAATCACCGACTACTGCGACGCGCATAAGTTGTCCCTCCACCAACGCCTCGCCTTGTTCATTCAAGTTTGCCAGGCCATCCAGCACGCGCATCAGAAAGGCGTCATCCATCGGGACATCAAACCGTCGAATATCCTCGTCAGCGAGGCCAATGGAGTCCCCGTGCCCAAGGTGATTGATTTTGGCATTGCCAGGGCGACGGAAAATCAACGGTTGACGGAGGAAAGCTTTTCGACGGCCTTCACGCAGTTTCTCGGCACGCCCGCTTACATGAGTCCCGAGCAAGCAGGCCGGGGCGGGCAGGATGTGGATTCACGCAGCGATATTTACTCGCTGGGCATGTTGCTCTACGAATTGTTGACTGCACGACCCGCCTTTGACGCCGATGCTTTCCGCAAAGCCGCCATGGATGAAGTCCTGCGCTTCATCCGCGAGGAGGAGCCGCCCCGCCCGTCGGCCCGGCTGACGACGCTGACCCCGGCGGAACTGGACACGGTGGCCCAATGTCGTCAAGTCCAACCGGCCGGCCTTCCCAAGCTGCTGCGTGGCGACTTGGACTGGATTGCGATGAAGTGCCTGGAGAAGGATCGTAATCGCCGTTATGAAACGGCGAACGGGCTGGCGTCTGACATCCTGCGGCACATCAACAACGAGCCGGTGGTGGCGCGGCCACCGAGCAATGTGTATCGGTTCCAGAAATTGGTGCGGCGGAACAAGGCTGCCTTCGCCACGGCCGCGCTGATTGCCGCGGTGCTCGTGGCCGCCACTGGCATCAGCGTCTGGCAGGCCGTCCTGGCCAAACAACGTCTGGCCGAGTCCGAAGCGATCTCCAAATTCCTGACCGAAGTGTTCCAAAGCCCGGACCCTGCGCACAAAGGCCGCACCAACACGGTTGCCGAAAGTCTCGGCGCCGCCGCCAAGAAACTGGAGACCGATCTGGCGAACCAGCCCGCGCTTAGGTCCAAACTTCAGGCTACCCTCGGCTCGACCTACTACGCACTGGGTCTTTACTACGAGGCTATCCCGCTACAAGAGAAGGTCCGAGATTACTACATGGCCGCTTCCGGTCCGCAACACACGAACACGCTCGCGGCGATGAACAACCTGGCCAATTCCTACGAAGAGGCCGGCCGCCGGGACGAGGCCCTTAAGCTGCGGCAGGAGGTGCTGGCGCTCCGCCGCAAGGTGAGCAGTCCGGAAGACCCCTACACAATCGGGGCGATGCATAACCTGGCCAATTCCTACGACGAGGCTGGCCGCCGGGACGAGGCTCTCAAGCTGCGGGAGCAGGTGCTGGCGTTGTTCCGCAAGGTGAGCGGCCCGGAATACCCCGCCACCCTCGGGGCGATGCAGATGCTAGCATTTTCCTACGACGAGGCCGGCCGCCGGGACGAGGCCCTCAAGCTGCGGGAAGAAGTGCTGGCGCTCAGCCTCAAGGTCAACGGCCCGGAACACCCCGACACGCTTAAGGCAATGAACAACCTGGCGAATTCCTACGACGATGCCGGCCGCCGGAACGAGGCTCTCAAACTGCGGGAGGAGGCGCTGGCGCTCTACCGGAAGGTGAGCGGCCCAGAACATCCCGACACAATCAATGCGATGCAGAGTCTGGGGAATTCCTACGAGAATGCCGGCCGCCGAGACGAGGCGCTCAAGCTGCGGGAGCAGGCGCTGGCGTTGTGCCGCAAGGTCAACGGCCCGGAACACCCCGACACGCTTAAGGCAATGAACAACCTGGCGAATTCCTACGACGATGCCGGCCGCCGGAACGAGGCTCTCAAACTGCAGGAGGAGGCGCTG
>Ga0326727_10004843_pt1 | contig 39507 bp, 19 predicted proteins | sample MB2enrmetagenome_FD_207643 | JGI IMG/M metagenome (GOLD analysis project Ga0326727, IMG submission 207643) | Lab enriched peat soil microbial communities from McLean, Ithaca, NY, United States - MB29MY | ecosystem: Environmental > Terrestrial > Soil > Wetlands > Peat | place: USA: New York...
AGATGCGCACCGTGCCCGTGCCGGCTCCGGGCCACGCGGAAGTACTGTTGCGCATGAAAGCCTCAACCATCTGCGGCTCGGATATTCGCTGCATCTATCACGAGCACCTTGGTAAGGGTCCCGAGGGCTACCAGGGAGTTATCGCCGGCCACGAACCATGCGGCCAGATCGTGGCCGCGGGTCCGGGCTGCCGCCGCTTCAAGGTGGACGACCGCGTGATCGTCTACCACATCTCCGGCTGCGGACTTTGCAACGATTGCCGGCGCGGCTACATGATCTCCTGCACCAGCGAGAAGTATCGCCGCGCCTACGGATGGCAGCGCGACGGTGGAATGGCCGAATTCATGCTTGCCGAAGAGAAGGATCTGATCGCGCTTCCCGATGAGCTTTCCTATGCCGATGGTGCCCAGGTGGCCTGCGGATTCGGAACCGTCTACGAGGGCCTGGAAAAGATCGGAATCGACGGCAATCACGCCGTGCTGATTACCGGCCTGGGGCCGGTGGGACTGGCCACCGGCGCGCTCTGCCGCAAACTCGGCGCCCACAAGATCATCGGCATCGACGTGGTTCCCGAGCGCATGAAGATTGCCATCGATCTGGGTCTCTGCGATGCGGTTCTGCCTTCGGGGCCTGGCAACGTGGCCGCGGTGAAGGCCCTGACCGGCGGCCTGGGGGTGGAGCGCGCGGTGGATTGTTCGGCCAACCCCGCCGCGCGGGCAACGGCCATCCGCGCCACGCGCAAGTGGGGAAAGATCGTCTTTCTTGGCGAGGGCGGGACGGTGGAATTCAATCCATCTCCCGACATCATTCACGATCAAAAGACGGTTTACGGATCATGGGTGACTTCAACCTGGCTGATGGAAGAGCTGGTGGAGCGGCTGGTCCGCTGGAATCTTCATCCGGCCGAGATCATCACCCACCGCTTCCCGCTGGAGCACGCCGCGAAAGCCTATGCGCTGATGGCCTCGGGCAAGTGCGGCAAGGTCGCCGTCTGCCAGGATGAGGAGTTGGTGTAGAGTTGCGAGAAGGAGGAATAACGATGACCGCCTCGACAACTTCCGGCGCGCCCGATTGGGAGCGCCAGCTTCACGCCCTTCTACCGCTCTTTGGGCATCGCAACTGGATCGTGGTTGCCGATTCGGCCTATCCCGCTCAATCCAGGTCTGGAATCGAAACCATGGTTGCGGATGCCGAGCAGATCGATGTGGTGCGGACGGTCCATGACGCGATTACGTCGTCTTGGCATGTCCGGGCTAGCGTCTATGTGGACAAGGAGCTGGCCTTTGTCGCGGAAAACGATGCCCCGGGCGTTGCGGAATACAGGCAACAACTGGATGCGGCGCTGTATGGCAAGCGGGTCAGCCGTATTCCACACGAGCAGATCATTCAAAAGCTCGACCAGTCCGCCCAGATCTTTCGCATTCTCATCGTCAAGACCGACATGACCATCCCCTACACCTCCGTCTTCTTCGAGCTCGACTGCGGCTACTGGAACGCCGAAGCGGAAGAACGTCTCCGCCAGGCCATGCTGGTTGCCGATTTGAGTTAGGCCGGAGCCTTGCAGTAACTAAAATACGAAGCTGGGTGCCCCAGGTCCCGATCCTGGGACCTGGGACAGCTTGAATTCAAGGTACGAAATCATCTGGTCACGGAACTGGGCGTCTTCCAGCGCGAACGGCGCCCCGAAAGGAATGAAACCGCAATGGCAATGAACAGGCGCGAGTTGCTTCAATGGATGGGCGGTGCGTGCTCCGCTCTGGCTCTCTCAAGGTTTGCAAAGGCCCAAGCGGCGCAGGGCAATAACTTCCTGCCCACCAGGTCTTCTCTCCAGGGTTACCGGATTCCCGACTGGTTCCGCGACGCCAAGTTCGGCATATGGTCTCACTGGGGGCCGCAGTCGGCCATCGAATTCGGCGATTGGTACGCGCGCACCATGTACCAGCAGGGATCGAAGCAGTATCTGTATCATGTGGAGACCTACGGCCATCCCTCCAAAGTCGGCTACAAGGACCTGGTCGATAACTGGAAGGCCGCAAAGTGGGACCCGGATCACCTGGTCAGCCTTTACAAGAAGGCGGGCGCAAAGTACTTCGTCAGCATGGGCGTCCACCACGATAACTTCGACCTGTGGGACTCCAAGTACACGCGCTGGAACGCCGCCAACATGGGGCCGAAACGAGACATCGTCGGAGCTTGGGCGAAGGCAGCGCGCAGCCAGGGACTGCGCTTCGGCGTAACCGAGCACCTATGGATCAGTTACAAATGGTTTTCCGTGGCCCACGGCTCCGACAAGACCGGACCGCTGGCCGGCGTTCCTTACGATGGAGCCGACCCCAAGTACGCCGATCTCTATCACGACGCCGACTGCGCCCGGCTCATCGACAAGCTCGATTGGAGCGACAACGACATTCCCGATTCGTGGAAACTTCATTACCTGGACCGCATGACCGACCTCATCGACAAGTATCAACCCGACCTGCTTTACACCGACGGGCATCTTCCCTTCGAGGATATCGGGTTGAAGATGGTGGCGCACTTGTATAACGTGAGCGCGCAGTTGCACGGCGGTCAGACCGAGGCGGTCTACACCAGCAAGGAGTCAACGGATTGCGCCATCGGCACCTGCCTGCTCGATCACGAGCGCGGCGTTTCGGACGGCATTGCGGCTAATCCGTGGCAGACCGACACCTGCATCGGCCAGTGGCATTACAACCGCGGCGAGAGATATAAGTCGGCCAAGAAGGTGATCGACCTGCTCGCCGACATCGTGAGTAAGAACGGTAACTTGCTTTTGAACTTTCCGCTGCCCAACTCCGGCGAACTGGACTTCGAGGAGAGGGTTGTTCTCGACGGCATTACCGAGTGGATGGCGGTGAACAGCGAAGGAATCTATAGCTCGCGCCCGTGGAAGATATACGGCGAAGGCCCGTCCACGCAAACCAAGATTGAAACCGGTAACTTCAACGAGGACAAGCAGAAGGACCTCACCGCGGCGGATGTGCGCTTCACGGTGAAGAACAGCACGCTCTATGCCTTCGTCATGGGCTGGCCAGACAAGGCGGCTGTTGTAAACGCGCTTGGCCTCGCCAGCCCGCAGGATCCGGGCAGGATTCGCAAGGTAGGCCTTCTCGGCTACAAAGGCGATCTCAAGTGGAAGCAGGAGGACGCCGCATTGAAGGTCGAGATGCCCGCGGAGAAGCTCTCCGATATCGGCATTACGCTGAAAGTCGAACTGGCGTAGGTGACTTTCAAGCTCCAAGTACAACAGGGCCGATTGCAGCTGACCAGTGTTTCTTGAAGTTGAAGGCTCCTTGTGGAATGAAAAGTTCCACGGGAGCTTTCAACCCAAGCGACTTTCCCGGTCTCGCGTGGAGAGATGTATCAACGGTCTCAGTTAAAGCGAAATCACGCTAAGTTACTGCTAGAAATCTGGTCATAGAGGGTGGTATTGCGGTAACCGAGCAGGACGATGAGGGTCCAGATGCCGAGGACGATTCCGAAAGGGGGAAAATGCGGCAGGTTGAAGAAGGCGGCTACGATGGCCACCACGCGGCCCCACTGGGTGCGCTCCATCAGGCCCCATCCGGCCAGCAGGGCCAGGCCGCTGCGAACTAAGAGGATTACCCAGGCAAAATGCAGGATCGCCGGTCCAAACCACTCGAATGGCTGTGGTCCGTGTGCCCAGGGCCCATTCATCCAGGGGCCGAAATGCCCGAACATGAACGCCCTGAGAACGGTCAAGCCGACCACTCCCAAGGCCAGCGACAAGGCCGCCCAGGCAAGCCAGAGAATGCCGAGCACTTTCACCTTGCCGGCGTAACTTTCCAGTTGGAATTGAAGGCCGGGTACGGGGGGAACCGTGGGCGCGGCCGGACGACCGCATTGTGGGCAGAATCCCTGCCCCGGCGCTAAAGCTTGACCACATCCGCTGCAAAACATGGCGCCTCCTGAGGAAACCGTGTAGAGATTACTACGCAGCGGCGGCGCGGTGAGTTCCAAAAACCAGGAATCAGAGGTCAGGGATCAGGGATCAGCCTCATTGGCTGGGAGCTTGGGAACGCCTTTCCCATCGCTCTTCATGGCGGTCGTCGCGGAGAACGAGGGCGGTGACACGGCCTTGCGGGTCGCGTTCGAACATGAGCCGCGTGGTGGCGGAGCCGTTGAGATAGAAAAAGGTGGACGGGGACTCGGCGGCCAGTTCGGCGATTTCGCCCTGCCGGTTCTTTTCGTAGAGCTGATCGCCCTGGCGGAAGACCGCGACCACCATGTTACCCTTCGGGTCGCAATACTCTCCGGCCAGGCTGTCGAGCAGCACCGAAGTGAGCTTGAGGGCGGGCGGGTGGAATGGAATGACCAGGCGCTCGGCGAAGGCAGGCAGTTCCGGTTCGGCGGCGGGCGCGGCTTCGCGACGGTGCGCAAGCAGCCAGCGCGGCAACTCGGGCTCGTTGTAGGCGCGGGTCCAGCAATCGTGCTTGAGTCCCTCGTAGATCCAAAGCCGGATGTGGCCGCCGGCCGCCTTGAAGGCCTCAAAGATCAGCTCGCTTTCGCGCGGCGGGACCAACTTGTCGTCGGCGCCGTGGAAGAGCCAGACCGGGGTGCGGCCAAGCGCGCGAGCGTACTCCGCCGGCAGGGTCGAGACCTCCTGCCAGCGCTCCGGGGCATAGCTCCAGAAGATGCCGCTCGCGGCAATGGCCACCGCTGCCCAGCGCCGGGAGTAAAGGCGGGCCAACTCCCAGGCGCCGTATCCGCCCAGCGAGATGCCGCTGAGGTAGGTGCGCTCCGGATCGCCATGAAACTCAGCCGTCTCCCGGTCGAGGGTGGCCATGGCCAGCACCTGCATCTCGGGGTCGGTCCAGTAATTGGTCAGCGGGCATTGCGGCATGACGATGATGAAGGGCCAGCGCTCAGGGTGGTCGCGCACTGCCTGCGGAAGTCCGACCTGGGTCTGCCACATGCCCTCGGAGCCGCGCTCTCCGCGGCCGTGCAGGTAGAGGATGATGGGCCATTGCTTGCGGTCGTCCCGGCGCCATTCTTCCGGCAGATAGACCTGGAAGCGGTAAACCGCGCCGTGCAGCTCGATCTTGCGATTCAAAAAGCCTGTCTCTTGCGGGGATTCAGGCCGGGCGGCTTGGGCATTGGCCGCACCGGAGTGAGCGGATTGCGGCGATACTGCCCATGCGGGCGATAAGGGCCAGGCGAGAAACAGACAGACGGCAAGCGATCGAGCACAACCGAGCATGGCGGAATCCAATCACAACTATATTCCGGCTGGCAAAGGGCTTGGCGGGCGAGGAACCGCGAGGGTGTCCAATCGGTAAACGAAGCCGAGGATGGACAGAACTCTATTTCTTATCCAGGCGGAAGGCCGCGCTCTGAAAATCGCCGCGAAAGCCGTCGTCCATATCGAAGCCGTGGTTCATCCACCAGGCGCCGCTGGCCACCGATGGAGTGCCGGCGCGCGCCTTGCCCTCGATGGGGCTGAGCGCGTACTCGGCTGCCGGGTCCAGCCCCTTCAGCTTGAGGCGCGGAAACAGGCGCCCTTGCTGCGTAAAGTGAATGAAGGCAAAGACCACCGACTGGGTTTTTTCGGCATTGACGGTCTGAGTGGCGGAAAACTCGCTGTCGTTGCGCGGCGAGATGAGCCGGTAGAGGTCGCCCTGCACGATGGTGGGCTGCATCTGGCGATAGTCGCCGATGAGCCGCTTGGCCAGCGCAAACTCCTCCGGCGACCAGGCGGCAATGTTGGCGCCGATGCCCAGCGAACCCTGCATGGAACTCAGCATCCGGTAGGAGAGCGAGGTCGCGCGCCTGTTGAGCCAGTGCGGCGAGTCGGTGACCCAGGCCATCATGATCTGCGGCGTGTAGGCATAGGTGAATCCGTCCTGCTGCGTGAGCCGGTCGAAGGGGTCGGTGTTGTCGGAGGGCCAAACCTCGTCGACGTAGTGCAGGATTCCCAGGTCAACCCGGCCGCCGCCGCCCGAGCAGGATTCTAACTCCACTGTGGGGTGCTTCAGGCGCAACTCGGCCAGAATGCCGTAAAGGTTGCGCGTGAACTCGACGTGGACCCGCTTCTGCTCGGCGACGGGCAACTGGTCCCAGCCGGGCTCGCTCCAGTTGCGGTTGTAGTCCCACTTCAGAAAAGCGATGTCGTTGTCGCCGAGCAGCTTGTCCAGAAAGCCGAAGACATAATCGCGCACCTCGGGCCGGGCCAGGTTCAGCACCAGTTGGTTGCGCCCCTCGGAGCGCGGACGGCCCGGAAAGTTCAATACCCAATCGGGATGCTTGCGATAAAGGTCCGAGTCGGGGTTGACCATCTCCGGCTCGACCCACAGGCCAAAGTCCATGCCCAGCGCATGAACCTTGTCGATCAGCGGCTTCAAGCCGTGAGGAAACTTCTCCGGATTGACATACCAATCGCCCAGCCCGGCGTGGTCGTCCTTGCGCTGGCCAAACCAGCCGTCGTCCATCACAAAGCGGTCGATGCCCAGGGCGGCGGCCTTCTCCGCCAGCGCCATCTGGCCGGCCTCATTCACGTTGAACTCGGTCGCTTCCCAGGAGTTGTAAATCACCGGGCGCGGCTTGGGGGCCGAGGTCGCGGGCGCATGAGGCAGAATGCGATGAAGCTCATATCTGTGCAGCAGCCGCGAAGCGCCGCCCAGCCCGCTCGCCGAGTATCCGCCGTAAAAGACCGGTGTCTCCAGCGACTCTCCAGGGTGCAGCACGTAGCCGAAGTCGAAGGGATTGAAGCCGCCCGTGACGCGCACCTCGTCCAGTTGGTCCTGCTCGACGGTGATGCGCCAGGAGCCGCTCCAGCCGAGCGCGCCGAACCAGACTTCGCCGTGATCTTCAGAGACTTGCACGGGCGGACCGGCGGCAATGGCGAACCAGGGATTGGCCTGGTGGCTGGTCGAGCCGCGCCGGCTCTCGATCACGCGCGCTCCCGGAGAGATGGCCTCCTGGGTCAGGTTCCATTCGCCCGCCCAGCGGCCGGTCAGGTAGTTGAGCGTATAGTGACCCGGCGGCAGCGCCCATGCCGCGGCGGCGGCTTGCTCCACGGTTACCGGCTGCGTTTCTCGGTTCTGGATGGTGGCCGCGCGTGCCAGGATACCGGTCAGCGGGTCAATTGTGTAATGGAGCGTGACATAGATCTCGCGCGAAATATCTTTCAGCACCACATCGAAACCATTCGGCGATGCGGTGTAGCTATGGTAGTGGAGCACCAGGTCGCGGTTGCCGTCGGCAAACGAGACCTTCAGCGCCGGCTCGACAAACAGCCCTGCGCCCCAGCCGACGTACTCCTGCGGCGTGTTGCTGTAAGAAGAGTCGAACGAAGCCCACTCGGGCAGCGGCGCAGCCTGCGCAAAACCGTCCGTAGCCGTCAGCCGCCCGCCCCAGTAAAGCTGCTGCAACTCTCCGCGCGGATTCACTCCGAAGACATACGAGACGCCGCCGCCATCCAGCCGGAAGACCTTCGCCGCCGGATCGAAGCTGACAGGAGAAGATTGCGCTTGCGCCATAAGTGTGACCGCCATAAACAACGTCGCCGCCGACAAGGTCTTCAACATAGGTTTCTTCCTCAACCCTTCCTTGCACGCCGCCATCATACCACCCAACCCGATCTGCAGAACATGCGGTCTTGCGCGGACCGTTTACGCGGGGAGCAAGCCGACAATGAGCGGCAACCAGGCCAGTCTCGCTCCATAAACAGGCCAACTCGCTAACTTGCTATCTCCGCCGCGGCGGAGGCTAACTTGCTGCCCTTGTCTAAGATCGTAGCTACAGCCCTCTTCATAGGAGCGCCAGAGCTTGTCGCCTCTCCGTGAGGTCTTTTCCAGGGCCAGCCAGCATCGCTATAATCGTCACCATCTATGATATTTCCGCGACGGCGCTTCCTCGGCTCCTCCTTGTTCGTGCTCGGCGGCACGCTGAGTGACGCTCTGGCCACTCCACTCTGGAGATGGAAGGATTCTCTCGTTGTAGAAGCCGCGGCGGATCAGGCAGCGACTCAGGTCCAGTTTGTGGATGTGGCCCAGCAGGCCGGACTGACCATACCCAACGTGTGGGGCGGCATCGACCACAAGCGCGTCATCATTGAAACCAAGGGAAGCGGAATCGCCTTTTTCGACTACGACAACGACGGATGGATGGACATCTATCTCACCAATGGGAACCGGCTCGATGCGCATTGGCCGCCGGGAAAGGAGCCTACAACCCATCTGTACAAGAACAACCGCGACGGCACCTTTACCGACGTAACCGAAAAGTCGGGCCTGGCGCGCACCGGCTGGCAGACCGGCGTCTGCGTCGGCGATTACGACAACGACGGATGGGACGACCTGTTCTGCTGCTTCTGGGGCCATAACATCCTCTTTCATAACAACGGGGACGGCACCTTTACCGATGTTACCCGTAAGGCCGGCCTCTACCGCGAACAGGGCCGGTGGGGCTCGGGCTGCACCTTCCTCGATTACGACCGGGACGGCCACCTGGATCTCTTTGTATGCAATTACATCGTTCTGGATCCGGACAAGATTCCCTCCACCAAGGACATGAGCTACTGCCAGTGGAAGGGCGTTCCCATCATGTGCGGCCCGCGCGGACTGTCCGCCGATACGAACATTCTCTATCACAACAACGGAGACGGTACTTTTACCGACGTTTCACAGAAGGCCGGCATTCTGAAGCCCGGCCCGCGTTACTCGATTACCGCCGTCTCTTACGACTTCGACAACGACGACTGGCCGGACATCTATGTCGCGGTGGACTCCGAGCCGAGCATTCTCTTCCAGAACAATCATGACGGGACCTTTACCGATGTGGCCGTGATGTCCGGCTGCGCCTACAGCGACAACGGGCACGAGCAGGCCGGCATGGGCCTGGCTGTGGCCGACTACGACTGCGATGGTTGGTTCGACATCTTCAAGACTAACTTCGTAGACGACACAGTCAATTTATACCATAACAACGGCGACGGAACCTTCAGCGACGTCTCGTTTACATCGGGTGTAGGGATTAACAACCGCTATGTGGCGTGGGGCTGCGGCTTTATCGATTACGACAACGATGGCTGGCCGGACATTGTTCAGGTCAACGGGCACGTATACCCCGAGGTTGACTTCTATAACTTCGGCGAAAGCTTCAAGAATCCGCGGCTGGTGTACAGGAATCTCGGCAATGGCCGCTTCAAGGACGTTTCGGCGGAGATGGGGCCCGGCATAAGCGAGCGCTTTTCCAGCCGGGGCGCGGCCTTCGGAGACTATAACAACGACGGCAATATGGATGCCCTGGTGTTGAATTTGAACGATCTGCCATCGCTGCTCCGCAACGACGGTGGCAACAAGCAGAACTGGATCAAGCTCAAGCTGGTGGGAACCAAATGCAATCGCACCGCCATCGGAGCACGGGCGCGGGTAATAACCGGCAAGCATGTTCAGATGGATGAAGTCCACGCCGGCGGGAGCGTGATGTCGCAAAGCGACCTGCGCCTTCACTTCGGCCTCGGAAAGGCCGAGACCGTGGATGCGATCGAAGTCAAGTGGCCGACCACGCAGAAGGTGGAACGATTCCTCAATGTCAAAGCGAACCAGATACTGACCATTCGCGAAGGCGACGGAATCGTCGCAACATTCAAGCCGCGATCAAAGTAAAGTTAATTGCGGAATGCACGGAACCTTGGTACTCCATCTTCATTGAGCTGGCGGATAACCCGGCTTACCCGGCGCCACGACCAGAAACTGCTTGACCTCGCGCCGCTGGCGCTCGACCTCATCCGCCTCCCGCTTCTTGATCTCGTCGTGTAACTGGAATTCCAGTTTGGCCTTTTCCGGCTGGCCCGTCCGGTCATAAGCCACACCCAGCCGGTAATGGGCCTCGTCTAACTCAGGGTTCGCTTCGATGGCCTTGGTGTAAAAGCCGATCGCCTGTTCGAAATTGCGCCGGGAGAAAGATAGAATGCCGAGTTGCAGATAGGCGTCGGCGCATTTGGGGTCGATTGTTACGGCCTTTGTCAGCAGGTCTTCCGCCTGCGCCATGATCTTATCGTCCGGCGACTGTTCCTGGCGTTTGAGGATGGCCATTGCGTAAAGGTAATTGGCAAGCGAGTTATCGGGCTGCAGCTCCGCAAACCGCGCCAGCTTTCGCTCGACACAGGCGAGTGGATTGGGCGCCGCCATCTCGATCTTGCCCATGAAAACATAAGGCTCGATCTGGGCCGGATTGAGGTCGGATGCATCGCAAAGGCGGAGGGCCGCCTCATCGTAGCGCGCGCCGGCGAACAGAGCCGTGCCCAGCGCCGTCAGCATTCTGGCCGATTTGGGATATGCCTCCACCCCCTTTTGGAAGACCTCCAGTGCCTGCCAGACAGCACGGTGCAGCAGTAACTCCGAACCCCACTCGAAGTAGTTCTGCTCGCTAGGATCGAGGCGCGCCGCCTGCTCGAACTCGTGAACGGCTGCCAGAGGATCGCCCCGCTTCTCATCCTGCTCACCGGCCTGCCGATGCTCGTCCGCGGCTGGACCCGAACTAACTCCCGATGCAGACCCGTCACTACCTCCGCCGGAGGTGCGGTGTCCAGCATCTTCCGATTTGAGGGTTAGAGTTTCGCGCGCCAGATACTCGCTGGTTCGCAAGGTGGAGTCCGATCCATGTCCGCCCACGGCAGTCCAGTCGGTAACTCCGGCGACGATAAAACTCGGCTTATCGGCGAATTCCATGGCCTGGGAAAAACCGGCGCTAAAATCGCCGGGCGCGGCCCTTGAATCTTCCAAAACCAGATCGACCTGCTTCCGCTCACCCGGAGACGATGCAACGACAGTAACCGCGCGACTGCGCAACCCCGGCATCTCCGCGATGAGAATATAACTTTCCGTATTGAGGGCCGAAAAGGAAAAGGTGCCTGCCGCATTCGTTTTGGTCTCCACGGCGCCCGAAGCACCCTTCTGCTGAAGCCGCACGGTGGCGTCGAAGACTAACTTGCCGCTTACGGTGTGGACAGTGCCCTGAATTACGACCCCATCCGAGTGTTGTGAAGAAGCCTGCTGCGCAACCGCCGGCGGCATCGATACGCACATTAGCAGCGCGACGACTGCGAGCGTGCCGCGAAGAACCCTCTCACTTGCGGAGCAATACCGCGACTGGCGTGAGCAATTGGCGATGGAACTCGACTTTGCCGTTCCGGAATCTTTATCGGGATGCTTCTTCATCTGTCACCTGTAACTGCGTATTGGCCGGTAAAGCCACTGGCTCGTCCGGGATAACTATCTCATTGTTCAACCGCGGCTATTCGGCGAAAGCATAACAGCACGGCAGCGTAGCGGGCTGGCGAGAGTCATGGTTTTGGAGTTGCCGCCGCTGCGACAGGCTGCGCACTGTTAGACTGCTCCGGCTCGTCGACGGTCACTTGCTGGTCGCCCTTCACGTTGACCAGGACCTGCTGGATTCCGCTGGGCCAGCGAACCTCGATGCGCTGAACGACCTGCTCTGCGCCCAGGCCAAAGTGCAACCGCGGATCGCTTGACGAAAGGTAACCGCTCGCGGTGGTCACAGTTCCCCACTGATCTCCCAGCGCCGTCGATATCTTCACCTGTGCCCCAATCCCATCGCGATTGCTCTTGTGACCTATGAGCCGGAGCGTGATCCAGTGATTCTTTGTCTCGGTCATGTTGAGCAGGACGTGCGCCGGCCCGCCGTTTGTCGTGACCACCGCATCGATGCGACCGTCGTTATTCAGATCGCCTATGGCCATGCCCCGGCCTACCCAGGCGTCATGAAATATCTCCGAAGAAATGCCCGAGACATCCACAAACTTCTTGCCAGTGTTGCGCAGAAGCATCATCGGCTCCTTGTAATGCAACTGCGGAGAGATGGTCTCGATCGTATCCAGGTCGTGTCCCTGCGCAATCAGTAGGTCCTTCCAGCCGTCGTTGTCATAATCGAGGAAGCGCAGGCTCCAACCGGAATGGAGCATGGTTATGGCGCCCAGTCCCGAGGAGAAAGTCGCGTCGTTGAATGTGCCGTCACCCGCATTCTGATAGAGCGCATAACGCTGGTTGGCCAGATCGGTGATCACCAGGTCGGGCCAGCCGTCGTTGTTATAGTCGGCAAGGTCTACTCCCATGCCGGCATAGGTCTTACCCTCCGCATTGACCGCGACTCCGCTTTCCAGTCCTATTTCTTCGAAGGTTCCATCCTTCTTCTGGTGGAAAAGAAACTCCTGCATGGAGTCGTTGGAGACGAGCAGATCGATGCGCCCATCCTGATCGTAATCCGCGATGGCTATCCCCAGCGCCTTGGCGGGTTTGTCGAGCCCCAGTTTGTGCGAGACCTCGGTAAAGTGGCCATTGCCGTCGTTGTGATACACAAGCATGGAGATAGGCTGAAAGACATCCGGATGGCAATAAAGGCGGTAGCCTTCGCGATGCTCGCCGCACCATTGATCGTTCCAGTCCCATTCCACGTAACGGTCCACGACCAGGTCGAGCAGGCCGTCGTTGTCCAGATCGACCCAGGCGGCGGAACTCGACCAGCCGCTGCCGCCTACGCCGGCCTTCTCCGTCACGTCAGTGAATGTGCAGTTACCGTTGTTGTGATACAAATGGTTGCCGCCGTAGCCGGTAACATACAGGTCTTCATAGCCGTCGTTGTCGTAGTCGCCGACGGCCACGCCCATGCCATAGCCCACGCCCTGCAATCCCGCTTTCTCAGTGATGTCCTCAAAGGTTCCATCCGGCTTCTGGTGGTACAGGCGATTCCAGTATTCGGGGCCGGTCTTCTGGGGAATGAATCCTTTGGGAGTTGGGTCGGGGAAGGGCGCGCCATTCACAAAGTAGATATCCAGGCGGCCATCGTTGTCGCAATCGAAAAGCGCCACACCCGAACCCATGGTCTCGATGAGATACTTGCGCGAGGTGTGCGGAGCCTGGTGAAGAAACTTGATTCCCGCCTTCTCAGTAATATCGACAAAGTGGCCCGGGACCAGCGCAGCGGCATCCGCCGCCGGCGCACCGGAAGATACGCCGGCGGCGGTTTGAGCTATGGCAGGGACGATCGCCGCCCCAATTGCCAGCAAGACCGCTAGCCAAACTTTTCTTTGTCGTCCTCTAACTCTACCGGCCAACATTGATTCAGCTTCTCCATTATCCAAACAGCTACAACTCAGTAACTTGGCGCAACACTCCCGCCAATGCGGCAAGACTCTGCCACGGTCCATTATATTAGGAAATCCAGGCGCGCAGCGTATCGCCGAGCCGATCGAGAGGAACCGGCTCCGTCTCCTTCCACAGGTCAAACTCCGGCGGCGCGATCACATAGGCTTGGGAGAGGCTCTCGGCCACGCAAACGCATACGGTCGAGCGCTGGTACTCCTGGTAACGGTAGGCAGCCAGCCACACGTAAAGCGCCAGCATCTGCGAGTCCACGGCGCTGCCTGGTAAATCATTGACAGCAGGCAGCGGGTTCACCTGGTCCGGGTTGTCGAAGACGGCCACCCCGGTAAACGGCTTGGGCTTCTGGCGCACTCCGAACTGAGCGGCAAGGAAGGAAGGCCGGGCGCGGCGAATCGCTTCAGAAGCTCCCCACTCCACGAAGGAGTTACCGAAGATGACGGCGCCGTTGCCGGTCAGATACAGCGAGCGCAGAAACTCCCGCACTGCCGGATCGGCGGCCACTTCAGCAGGGCACCATGGAGTAACATCGACCTGGCGCAGGCGGTCGAAGACTGCGTCCGCATCGGCCAGATCCTTGCGCATGGTGTTCATCGCGTGCGAGAAACTCTGCCGGTAGAGGTCGAGCCTGCCATAACTCAGCAGGATGGCTCTTGCCGCGCTGGGGTCTGAAGGCGCGGGCCCCAGGACGGCATCGACCAAGCTTCTTCCCGCATCCACCACCCAGGTGTCCGCATGAGAGGTGTCGGAACGGTTCCGCGCAGCGTCCAGAAGCCCTGCGGAACGCACCCCTGCCGCGTTGGGAACGCCTGTGAGAAGAAGTTCCAAAGCACCGTGGCGCTCACCGGACAGGGCGAGATCGAGTTTTACGGGCCGGCCAATTCCCTGCCACCGGCGCCAAACGCTCGCCGCATCCACGGGAAGAGGTTGGGGTATATCAAGCAGGACCAATCGATTTTTCGGCTTGACAGCGGCGCCGTTGGCCCCCAGCGCATACTGGTCAGCCGCGTCGAAGACCGCCTGCACAGCCCGCCGCCAATCCTGAAAGTACGGCGACCGGGCTAGCTGCGAAGAGTTCAGGATGGTCTGTTCCGTGGTCGAGAACTCCCAGTTGCGCACCCCCATCTTGTCTTCCAGTTCGACCACATCCCGGAAGAGGCCGGCGGACTGCTCCGGGCTCAGGCTGGCCACATAAAGCAGAAGCCGCTCGACAGACTGCCGTTCGTTGGGGAAGAGATAACTCCACTGGTTGAGCTGCTGATTGACGAAGGGAAGAAAGGTGAGCGGCAGACGCTTGAGCAGCCCCTTGCTCAAAACGTCTTGCAGGTTTTCCGGCAACTTATCGTCTGCCCGCATAATTCCTTCCCGCTTTCCGTTGCCGCCCGCCGCGGCCCGCTAACTGCGAAACTCGGCAATCCTCCGGCCTTGCGAATCCATCGGCGGGCAGCCGAGCAAGCCCGCGAGGGTGGGACAAAGATCGATGTGGCGAATGGGACGTTCAATAATCTGCGGCTTGTCAACGGCCGCTCCCAGAGTCATCATCCAGGTGTCGCGAGTGGAATCCGTGTTAGCTCGATGATTGAAGAATCCGTTGGTCGATGAGCCGTCTGGATCGCGTCCGAACTCGGGGAGAATCACCATAGTGGTCTTCCCCTTGTAGTCGGAGTTCGCTTCCACCTCCTGCCACAGTTGGTAGGCAAGGCGGTCCGCAGTTCGCAGGCCCGACAAGTGGAGCGCATAAGAACCGAAGTGCGCCGCTTCCACGTCGGAAAATACCACCACCAGCACGCGCGGCGAGAACTTGCGCATGACCTCGCGGCTCATGTGAAACGTAAGTTCGTCGCCGGAGGTCGGTCCGCCGCTGCGCACGAAGTTGGCAATGGCGGTCTCGATACTGCTGCGCACGCGGGGATCGAGGCGGTCGGAGGCGTCGAAGACATTCCAACCCAAGCCCTCGTAGTTGCTCCCTTCCATCGCGCTCTCCAGTTCGGTCTCCACCTTGCTCCGATCCGCCATGTTAGCCGTTCGTCCCTCGCGCAGAGCGCCGACGACCGCTTGAAGCATAAGCTGCTTGGGAAACACAACGTTGGCACCATACGCCGGCCCATAATTCGAATCCGAGCTGGCGCCGATCAGGCTGGTGAGCGCCTTGTTGCTGGCTACCACCCAGGTGTCGCTGCGATCGACGCCGAGTCCCTTGCGAAACTGCTCAAACAGCGTGGGCGTGGTCGGAGCCAGCTTGCCCCAATCGTCCACGCGCTGCCAGTTTCCGGTGAGGATGCTCGAGATCGCGTTGAAGTGCGCAGTCACGCCTTCGTTGCGCGCGTGTTGGTAGAAGAGCGACCTGGGAAGCAGGTCCGCCGAGAGATGGGGAATGTTCACCAGGCCGTCGGGCGAGAAAGTCTCGTCGCGGCGCACGCCGCCAATCACGGCCACCACCACTTTGTGGACTGAACCCTGCCCCGCTTGCGGATTCTCGTCAGCGCGCGCCTGGGGTAGCATAAGACCGGCTACGAGCAATCCCGCCGCGCGCAGGAACGTCCGTCTGGAGCCGTCCACCATGGATTCAGGACCGGCCGCTAACTCGAAACCCATCTCGGCGGCTGGGCAAAGTCCGTTCTCCATAAGCAAACCTCGTGAGGAAGAATTCCCTGGAAGTCCAGCCTCGTTCCGTGACGCCGCATCATGGCTGGGTCGATTATATTCGCGGCGCCAGAGCTTATCAATGCGCATGCGCCGGGACGCATTTCACACTGCCGCCGCACCGGAATCAAGGCTTCGTGGTAGCCGCGCCCTTGGCCGAGTAGATGAATTGCTGCACCTCCGCCCTGGCCTTGTCCTCTTCGGCCATATGCTGCGACCGCAGCTTCTGATAGACATCGAATTCCTTCTGCGCCTGCTCCCTTTGGCCAGAGTGAATGTAATCAGTTCCCAGGCGGTAATGGGCGTCGGGAAGATTCGGATTCAGCTCCAGCGCGCGCACGTATTCTGGAATGGACCTGGCGTATTGATGCTGGTCGGCGTAGAGATTGCCCAGCTGCATGTGGGCTTCGGGAAGTTTCCCATCCAATGCGATCGACTTTTGCAGCAGAGTCTCCACCGTTTGAAGGTCTACGCTCGAGTCTTCGGCCCGCTTTCCCTTCCACAAACTCATCGCGTAGTAATACTGGGCCAGCGCGTTGCCGGGCTGGAGTTCCGCATAACGTTTGAATCTCTGGATTACCTCTTCCGCCTGGGATGGAGAATTGTCGTAGGCTCTGGAGAGAAACAGGTAACAGCGAGGGTCGGAAGGACTTAGATCGGCCGCGGTCAGCAGGGCCTTGACCGCCTCGTCGTACTTGCCCCGCGCGTAGAGAGCCATTCCCAATCCAATCACAAGGCGCGGAGAATCCGGGTAGCGGCGCACAGCTTCCGTAAAGACATCGATGGCCGGTTCGTAGGTCCTGTGGAGCAGCAACTCGGTTCCCCAATCGAAGAGATTGTCGTCGCTCGGGTCCATGTGTGCGGCGGTCTGAAACTCCTTCACCGCTGTTACATACTTTCCATCCTTCTCTTCGATCTGGCCCAACAGGTCGTGCAGTTCCCCGGTGTTTCTAATTCGCAGCAAGGTTTGGACAACCTGCCTTGCCTCGCTGAGCCGCCCGGTGAGAAGATCGGCCATGGCCAGATCGTATCCGTTGTCGTATGAGGAAGGCTTGATGCGCTGCGCCCGCTCCAAAAGCGGGCGGCCATCGGCGATCTTTCCGGCCTGAATGTAGAACTCACCGAGGTTGTGGTTGGCGTCGTAGTTTCGCGGTTCCAGTTCGAGCGCCTTGCGGAACTCCTCCCCAGCCAGTTCGGCGTTTCCGGCATGGTTCAGGCTCGCGGCCAGATTCTCCCTGGCCGCCGCAGACTTCGGCTTCAGCTGAACCGCTGCCTCAAGATGTTCTATGGCTTTGTCATCTTGCGAGAGCGAGGCGTAGACCAGTCCCAGAAGCTCGTGGACCTCAAAGCTGTCCGGCGCTTGCGGCAAGAGATCCTCAAGCTGGGCGGCTGCCTGCGCGAACCGTCCCGCGTCGTATTGCGCCACGGCCGACTGAAACTGGTGGTCCAGGTTCTGCTTCTCGCTGTCCTGGGCCGCCGCAACCGCCGGACAAGCTGGAAGAGCGCAAGCCAGCAAGGCGCAGAGAATCGCCTGCCGAAACCGGGGCCTATGGCTCACTCTTAAACTCCACGGTCGTCAACCGAACAAACTTCTTCGCAGAAAAGAAACGCCCCGGAAAGGCGCCCAGTTGGCGTGCCTTTCCGGGGCGTTTTCATTTTAACTCAGTAGTACAGCTTCAAAGCAAACTGAATCTCTCTCGGATCGTTCGGAGCATCGCGAGTGGATCCAATTTCGCCGAAGGTTGTGCTGTTGTACAACGTCGAGCCCCCGATCGACACAACGCCGTTGCCGCCGAATCCAGGAGCATTGAAGTTCGGATGGTTGAGGATGTTGAAGAACTCCGCCCTGAACTGCAAGGAGATGCGTTCGTTCATTTGGACGGCCTTGAACGCCGAAAAGTCCAGACGATGGAATCCCGGCGTCACGGTCTGCCCCGGCTTATCGCCCAAAGCGGCGAGACCGGTCAAAGGCACGCATCCTGAAACCGCAATCGGAGTTAAGCCCGGCCCCAGCTGACAGGGTTGCGTGAAGGCGGCAGCGTTGCCAAACCAATTCAGAGCGCCATTCGCGTCTTTGTACAGTCCAAGTTTCTGGCTCTGCCCCGGAACTTTCAAGACGTTGCAGCTCACTCCGGCGGCCGTCCCGCCGTTGGGGCAGCCGAGATTGATCGGTTGGCCGCCCTGAAGGGTAGCAATCCAGTTTGTGCTCCATCCTCCAAAGACGGCATTGGCGACCTTGCCCTCATTCAGGTATTTCTTGTCTTTGCCGAATGGAAGCTGATAACCGCCGCTGAAGTGAAGGACCTGGCGGATATCGAAATCAGCCGGACCCCAATCGAACATCGGACCCGCGCCGGTTACGTCGGGCGCGCGGTACGCGGCCGTGTTGACCCCTCCCAGGTTGCCCCCATTCAGCAAGTCGCCGGCATCCGACATCGTCTTCGACCAGGTGTAGGCGAGAAGGTAAGTCAACCCGCTTGAGAACTGCTGTTCAAGCTTGGCTTGCAAGCCGTTGTAATCGCTCTGTCCAATCGTTGTGTTGTAACTCATGCCTTGGGAGAAATCCGGCCACGGCACTTCGTTGTTGTGAGATGCGATCGTATCATTGAGGGCGTGACCGTACGGGTAGAGTTGGCTCACATTGTTGGTGCTCAGACCCACCTGCAGGTCTTCGCCATGGGTATACACGTACGCGGCCGTCGCGGACAAGGTGCGGGTTATCGAATACTGGAAGGTGAGATTCCCGCTCAGCGTGCGCGGGGTTACCCAATTGAACTGCGCACCCTCCAGGTTCAGGCCCAAGGCACTCACCAGGGTAGGCGAAAATGACATGCAGGAGAGACCCGCGCCGATGGTCACGGTTCCGCCCGGACCTGCCGTCGAGCACGAGGCATACGGCGTGTCCGCGCTCAAGGGCGAAACACCCTTGATGCCGAGGTTCTGTTGCGCATACTGGAACTTGTACTCGAAGGGATAATTTTCACCGATGTTGGGTGAATATCCCTGATTCTCAAACGAGTTGTAGAAGATGCCAAACCCGCCGCGTGTCACGAGTTTGGGGGTGATTTGATAAGCGAAGCCTACGCGCGGCGCGAAATTGGTCCTTTGGTCTTGCACCAGCCCCCGCCCGTATTGGTTGGTCATCTCAAGCGTAATTCCGTCTTGCGTCAACAGATTGCCGAAGCCCCAGCACCCGGACGCGGGGGAGCCAAAACAAGTACCTTGTGTCGAGGGTGTGCCCGTAGACAAGGCCCTCGGCGCCCTCCCGCTAGCCGGAATCAGGTACGTCGGAGTACCTCCATTCAGGGCGCTGGGAACGAAGTTGGCCTGGCCGCCATTGGTCTCCTGAATCGGCCCGAAGTAGTCCCAACGCAGGCCGAGATTGATGGTCAGTTTGGAACTTAACTTCCAGTCGTCCTGGATGTACGGGGCATAGTAGACCTTGTAATCGTTGGTGGTGCCGATGTTGGAGGCGTTCAGCGAGTCGGAGCCGCCCGAGTAATTGACGCCACCAACGCTCGACGTTGTCGGAGTCAGCAGGACCTGCGCCCTGCCGAGGTTGCCGCTGGTGACACCCGGAACATCCACGAAGGCGCCGCCGAAGTCGAAGTCGCCCCGCGAGTACGGCGGTTGCAGCGTGTCGAACTTGATGAACTGCGCTTCAATGCCCAATTTGAAGCTGTGCTTGCCGTAAATCCTCGTAAAGTCGTCGGTGAGCTGGACAGTCTGGCTGATTTCGTCCGAAGGCAGGAAGCCGTTACTGCCCAGAGTCGCCAGTCCGCCAAAATCGATTTCGGGAAGGCCGCCGTTTTCGGGAAACTGCGGTGGCTGCGGAATACCCTGAATTCCGTAGTTCGCCGGGATGCCCGTCACGGTGGCTTCGGGGCCGTACCGCGTGGTGTGAAGGTGGTTGACGCCAATGCGTCCCACGTTGATCGTGTTCGGGTTGAACACGTGGGTCCACGCAATCGCTGTCTGGTTGGAGTGCGCGGTTTGGATGCCCTGCTGGAAGGCGCCGCCGTCCGCCACGCCGCCGAAGATGCCCGGAATATACTGCGGGTCATCCACATAGCTGAAGCGGTAGAACACCTGGTCCTTGTCGCTGGGGTTGAAGTCCGCGCGGACATCGAAGGCGTTGCGATGCTCGTACAGGCTCGGACTCGATTCGAAATTCGAAAAGAGGGACCCGAGCGACGAGTTGCTTGGCGACGGATAGAGCTTCAACAGCCCGACGGCGACCGGATCCAACCGGCCGGCGGGAATTGTATTCAGGGTCGGGCAATTGGAGAGCGTAGGAGCCGTCTGGCTAGCTGCACAACCAAAGGGATCGCGAACATAGCCGGTAGTCGTTGCCGCGATTTTGCTCACAGGATCGACCACGCCCGCGGTGACGGCCCTGGTTGTCGCCGGATCCAGAACTGTGCCTGGTATAAACGAACGGTTCAGTGCGTCCGTTATGCAATCAGGATTCGTTGGCGAACAGGGAGTTGAGGGCACCTGCGCGGAGATCAGGTCAGAGAAAACTGTGAAACCGCTGTTGGCCTCCAGCGCGCTGGGCACGGCGCCCGAAGAAGGACTGCCCTGCACGCGCCGCAGGCCTTCATAATCGCCAAAGACGAAGATCTTGTTCCTGACGATGGGGCCGCCTGCGGAGATGCCGAACTGATTCTGTTGATAGGCTCCCTTGGGCTGACCGTGGTAGTCTTCAAACCAATCCGCAGCATCGAGCACACGGTTGCGGAGGAACTCCCAGGCCGTGCCATGGAAGCTGTTGGTGCCGGATTTGATGGTGGCGTTGAGAACCGCGCCCGCGGAACGGCCCAGTTCGGCGCTGAAGTCAGCTGTCTGGACCTTGAATTCCTGGATGGCGTCCACCGGCGGCAGAACGATGAAGTTGGTTCCGTTCAGGAAGTCGACGGTGTCGGAGTTGTTGTCAATGCCGTCCAGCAGGTAGTTGTTCTGCGCCGGGCGCAGGCCATTGGCGGAAAAAGCGCCAGAGGCTGCATTGCCGCGCGTGTCGGCTTGCGGCGTTTGCATGCCGGCGCCAAGCTGGGCAAGGAAGGTAAAGTTGCGCCCATTGAGCGGCAGATCGTTCACGCTCTCCTGGCTAATGACTTGACCGACCGATGCTTCTTCGGTCTGCATCAGCGGCGGCGCGGTGGTAACCTCAACGGTTTCAGTCGCGGCGCCCAGCTTGAGCTGAACGTTGACCAACAGGACCTGGGCAACGTTCACTGTCAGGTTCTGCTGGGTAGTCTTGGCGAAACCTTTCGCGGTGACGGACAGGGAGTAGTGCCCGATTCTGACCGGCGAGAAGGTATATCCGCCGTCGCCGTTCGTTCTAGTCTGAAGGGTTATATTCTGGTCCGTATTCAAGAGGGTCACCTGCGCGTTGGGAACAACCGCACCGGTTGAATCCTGAACCGTTCCAGTGATCGATCCTTCGTCCACCTGGCCAAATGCGTACCGACTTTGGAGCAGGAGGAAGCAGAAACATGTGAGGGTGATGTAGCCGAACAGTTTGAACCACCTGCCGGCTTTGCGATCAAGGCCCATCCGAATATCCTCCATTTTGTCTCGGTTGCGTCCGTTTCTTATTCCGTATTCCTCCGCCGAGGTCGTTGCCCCCGAGGGAGAAGCCGGCCACCTCGAGCCCGATGCCGCAAGCGATTCACACACGAACGTGTAAACGATTACAGCACGTGGAAAGCAGGGTATTACCATCGTGCAGGATTTGTCAACCAAAAGTTTGAGATCGTAATGAACCAGAAGTTTGAGATCGTTATTTTGAAAGGATGTAGATCTCTTCCGGCCGGCGAGTTGCACGTATTGGCTCAGGGCGAATGAAGGCGGATTGTTGAAGGATACCGCTTTACCAAACGTATAAATGGTTTGGAATCAATGGGATGTTGCTCCAGAGAGAAGTTTTTGGCTGCCCGTGAGCCCGTGTGCCGGGCATACGGCAGGCTGCCCTTGCGGATCGAACGGCAATCGCGCAACCCGCAGCCCAACCCCTCCGGGATGAATCAGGCTGTGGAAAACTTGTTGCGCTGAAAGGGGAGCGGCTTGGTTGTGCCGTTTCGATACAGCGGAAAACCTATCGCGCGGAGAAGTTTTCCACAGCCTGAATCGCCTAGACCGGCCTCCCGAACGAGCTTTTCCGTGACTTGCAAAGCCACTCCTCTTCATCTAATTTTGACCCTGAAACGCGTCGCCCCGGAGGTTTGCCCGAGGAGATTTTGGCCGCATCTGGCCTTGGTGCTATCCTGCGGACACCTTGCAGGCCTCACGGACTCCCTCATATATGTTGCGCGGCGACAATGACGGCCGATTTCTTTCTCGGCGGACACTTCTCAAGAGCATGGGAGTGGCCCCCCTGCTCCTCGGTCCGGCCCCCTTCCTTGGTCCCTCGTTCCTGTTCGGCTCCCCCAAGGTCTTCCCCAGCCAGAAGTCCGATTTCCCTCTTTCCGATCTCCGCCTGACGCCCCACTATCCGGAAAAATCTCCCCTGGCAGATGTGCTGCGGCTTGTCGCCCCGGGTTCGGATGAGTACGTTACTGAAGTGTATGCCTTTGAAATTGGGGCGATTCTCACCCAATGGAGCCAAGCTCTCAAGGCATCGCTCCGCGACCTTTCAGTCTTGGCCGGGGCGCTGGCCCCCGCGATTGAAGCCTCCCCGCTCGCCTCCGCCCAGGAGATCCCAGTGCGTTCAGGGTACGGGATCGACATTGTAAGAAGACGGTTTGCCGCCGGTATGGTATTGGGGCGAGAGCGGTTTCTCCAGGAGATCCAGGGCTGGCTGGGGCAGGCGTCGCGGATGGAAACGGCGGAATTCGAGATTTATGGCATTGAAGTAGCTGCCAGCGCCCCGCTGGCGGTCCGCCTGGAGATTCGCTATGACCTTGTCGCCAACCAAAGCGGCGAGCGGCGTGAGGAGCGGGTCGGCTCCTGGCGCATGGAGTGGGTTCGCGGTGAATCGGGAGTGTGGAAGGTGCGGCGATTGGAGGCTGGCGAAGAGAAGCTGAGCGTGGCGCAGGGGTCGGTGTTTGTCGACGTCACCCGCCAGGCGCTGGGCGGAGCGGAATCGTATTCGAAGCAGATGCTCCGCGGCGTCGACTATTGGCGCACGGTCCTGGATGGCGCCATCGGCGTTGACGTTTACTCCAACAATGGCCTGGCGGCGGGCGACTTCGACAATGACGGCTTCGACGATTTCTATGTCTGCCAGCCGGCCGGGCTGCTTAACCGGCTCTACCGCAACCAGGGCGACGGTACGTTTGAAGACGTAACCGAGAAAGCCGGGGTCGGCGTGCTCGACAATACCGCGTGCGCGTTGTTCGCCGACTTTCGCAACATGGGCCGCCAGGATCTGCTAGTGGTATGCGGCACAGGTCCTTTGCTCTTTCTGAATCAAGGGGATGGAACCTTCCAGATCAAGCGCGATGCCTTCAAGTTTGCCCAGCCTCCGCAAGGAACCTTCACTCATGCCGCGGTAGCAGACTATGATCGCGACGGACGTCTCGATATTTACTTCTGCACGTATATGTACTATCTGGGCCTGGACCAGTATCACTATCCAATTCCCTATTACGACGCGCGCAACGGTCCTCCGAATTGTCTGTTTCACAACGAAGGGAATGCGACTTTTGTGGAGACGACCGAAGCATCGGGAATGAACGCGGATAACGATCGCTACAGTTTCGCTTGCGCCTGGGGCGACTCTAACTCGAACGGGCTGCCCGATCTTTTTGTAGCCAACGATTTCGGCAGCTCTCAGCTTTACCGCAACAACGGCGATGGAACCTTCAAGGTTGTCTCGCGCGAGGCCCGCGTGGAAGACGTAGGCGCCGGAATGAGTTGCTGCTGGTGCGATTTCGATAACGACGGACACCAGGATATTTACGTTCCCAGCATGTGGGAGGCAGCCGGGCAAAGGGTTTCAGGACAAAAGCAGTTTCACGAGAAAGCTCCGCAGAACATCCGCGAACTCTACCAGCGGCATGCGCGCGGCAACGCGCTCTATCGAAACCAGGGGGATGGAACGTTCAATAACATCGGCAGGCAAGCCGGAGTTGAGATGGGCCGTTGGAGCTGGTCGTCGGATTTTTGGGATTTCGATCATGACGGTTACTCGGACCTATATGTCGCCAATGGTTATCTTTCCGGTCTGGACCGGAACGACCTGGCAGGCTTTTTCTGGCGTCAGGTGGTAGCGAAATCGTCTGAAGACGCAACCGGCGCGCGGGCTTACGAACATGGATGGAATGCTATCAACGAATTGGTCCGATCCGACCACACTTGGCACGGCTACGCGAGAAATGTCATGTTTGTGAATAACCGCGACGGAACCTTTTCAGAGGTTTCCGGCCCGGTGGGGTTGGACTTTCCGGAGGACTGCCGCACCTTTGTTCTCGCCGACCTGGACCATGACGGACGTCTGGAGGTCATTCTCAAAAGCAGAAATGCGCCGCAACTGCGCATCTTGCACAACGCGATGAAGGACCTCGGCCACTCAATTGCTTTCCGCCTGCGAGGGCATAAGAGCAATCGCGATGCTATTGGAACCGCAATTACAGTCGAAGCAGGGACGCTTCGCCAGACTAAGTATTTGCAGGCCGGTTCGGGCTTTCTTGCCCAGCACTCCAAAGAGCTGTTCTTTGGAGTGGGACAGCCGGAAGGAGCAATCCGGGCCACGATCCGCTGGCCAAGCGGGATATCTCAAGAATTTGAAGGTCTGCCGATAGACCACAGGATTGAAATTGAGGAAGGATCGCCGGCCTTCGTGGCGAAACCCTACGCCGCGCCTGCGTCAGCCTATACGCAGGCAGGACCGCCGCCGGCGCTTGAACCCTTGCCTTCTCAGGTAGACACATGGCTCATCGACCCCTTGAAGGCGCCGGAGTTTTCCCTGCCCGATCTCGACGGCAAGATGCGAGAACTCAGTTCGTTCCAGGGAAGCTTTGTGCTTCTCTACTTCTGGGCGTCTGCTGCGCAGCCCAGCCTCGAGCAGTTGCGGCTTCTCGATCGGCGCCGGCCGGCGCTTGCCGCAAGCCATCTGGAAATTCTAGCCGTTAATGTCGACGAGGCGGGCGATGTCCGAGCGGCGCGCTCGTTCGTAGCGCAGGAGAGACTTTCCTTTCCGGTTCTCTTTGCGACGGAAGACATGGCCGGCATCTATAACATCATCTACCGTCACCTCTTCGACCGCCGCAGGAACCTGGGAATTCCAACCTCGTTCCTGCTGGACAGGGAGGGCATGATCGTCAAGGTGTACCAGGGGAAGTTAGATACCCAGCGCCTGCTGGACGATGTAAGGTCTGTTCCCGTCACGGCGGCCGATCGCATAATGAAAGCCATTCCGTTCAATGGAGAGTTATACCAGGGCGCGTTTGCGCGCAATGATTTTACCTATGGCGTGGTTCTCTTCCAGCAAGGCTACCTGGAGCAGGCGCGGGAGTCTTTTGAACAGGTCGTGGCCGTTAAGCCCGACGATCCGGACGCGTATTACAACCTTGGCACTCTTAACTTGAGAAGAAACGATTTCCCGCAGGCGCGCCGCTATCTCGAGCAGACTTTGAAGCTGCGTCCCAATTATCCTGAAGCGTGGAACAATCTGGGCATGATGGCCGCACAGGAAGGCCGCCCCGAGGAAGCCATCAGGGACTTTCAGCAGTCGCTTCTGCTCAGGCCGAGATACGCCATCGCACTCCTGAACCTGGGCAATGTCTATCGGCGGCAACGGGATTTTGGGAAGGCCGAGGAGAGCCTGAGTCATGCGCTGGAGATCCAGCCCGACGATCCTGAGACCAGCTACAGTCTTGGAATGCTCTACGCCCAGCAAAACCAGATACAGCGCGCGTCGGAGTACTTGCAGAGAGCGATCGGCCTGCGTCCGGACTATCCCGAAGCCTTGAACAATCTTGGCGTCCTCTTCGTCCGGGGGCAGGATTACACGAAGGCGGAGGAGCAATTCAAGGCCGGCATGCGCGTCGCTCCCAGCTTCGATCAGTCCTATCTCAATCTCGCTCGTCTTTACGCGATGCGGGGCGACAAGGAAAAGGCCAGGGAAGTGTTGCGGGAGCTGCTGCGCGTGCAACCGGAGAACCGGGGCACCATGCAGGCTCTGGAGATGTTACAATGATCGCCTCGATGGGCGCTCGAAAGGTATGGGCGATGGTCAGTCGCGCCTCATTTCAAAACACGATCGGAGTCTTTATGGCGCGGTTACGCGAGGGCAGTATTCTCATCCTTTCAATCCCTCTTCTTGTTTGCCACGCGGGCGCTGCCCAGCAGCAATCCTCGAAGAGCCCAGCAAACTTCCAGCAGGTGGAAGCACTGGTTCAGCAGGGCCGCCTCGATGAGGCCAAGGCTCAAATGCAGGACGAACTCCAGCGGAATCCTGCGAGCGTGGACGGTTACAACCTGCTGGGTATCATTGACAGCGACGAACAAGACTATTCGGACGCTCTTGCGTCATTCCAGAAAGCCTTGCAACTTGCCCCCACCTCCACCAAGACTCACAATAACCTGGGAAACGTGTACATAGCTCAGAAGCGGATGGACCTGGCGGAGAAAGAGTTCCGGACCGTCCTCCGTCTCGACCCTGCCAATCGCGATGGGAACTACAACCTAGGCGTGCTTCTTCTGGAAAAGGGATCGCCTGCCGCTGCCATTCCGTACTTTGAGCGGGTGCGTCCCGCTAATCTCCCCACGCGCTTCAACATCATCCGCGCTTACCTGCAGAGCAAGCGCACCGCGGAAGCGCTGCGCATGGCAGCGGAGGTTTCCTCTCAGAACAAGAACGACGTCCAGGTGCATTTTTCGCTTGGCGTATTGCTGGCGTCGGAGAAGCAATACAAGCCCGCCCAACTGGAACTGGAAAAGGCCGATGCCTTGCAGCCCGGAACCTTCGAGATTCTTTATAACCTTGGAGAAGACCTTCTTCGCAACGGCGAATACTCCAACGCCGAACTCGAATTGAACAGGGCGTTGAAACTGAAACCCGAGTCGCCGGAGACTCTCTACCTGCTGGCGCAGGCGTGCACCAATGAGTCGCGGCCTTTGGATGCTCTGGATCTGCTGGTCCGTGCGCACAAATTATCGCCGGACAATGTGGACATCGTCTTTCTCATGGCCCAGGTCGGCATCTCCCGGCACTATTATGAAGATGCGATACCGCTCTTGGAATCCGGGCTGCAGATCGCCCCGCAGCGCTCCGATCTCCGCGCCGTCCTGGGCGAGAGTTATTACATGTCAGGCAAGGTAGACAAGGCCATCGAAGAGTTCAAAAAGCTGATTGATGCCGAACCGTCGGCGCGCTCTTACCTTTTTCTGGGCCTCTCGTATACACACCTGGGACGATTCGACGAGGCGAAGCAGGCCTTTCAGAATGGGCTCAAGCTCGACCCTCACAGCAGTTCCTGCCTATTCAACCTGGGTTATATCGCGGAGCGGCAGGGAGACTCGGCGGGAGCCGCGGCCATATTCCAGAAAGTGCTTCTATCGAATCCGAACTTTCCCGATGCATTGCTGGAACTGGCGAAACTCCGCACCGAAAGCAAGAGATATCCGGAGGCGGTGCTACTGCTGAGGAGATATGTTCGCGTCAGCACCAGCCCGGCTACCGGATACTACCAACTGGCAATGGTGGAGAGAAGCTTGCACCAGACGGCGGCCGCCGATCGGGACCTGCAACTGTTTCAGACGCTCTCCAAGAATGTTACCGTAAGTTCCAATCCCTACGAGCACGTTTTCGAGTATCTCGATAGCCGCTCGAAACTTGCTCCCGGCGTTCGCGATCAACAGGATTTGGCTGGGCTTATCGATGAGGCCGGCAAGCATCCGGATCAACCGGAAATTCAATACTTGCTGGCCGACGCTTATCTGAAGGCCGGAAAGGTCGATGAGGCTAGAAGCACGATCGCGCAGCTCGACACGATAACCTCAGGCGGTTACCGGATGCAGGCGGGAGTAGGTGTATTGCTGGCCCGTTACCATTTATACGACGATGCCATACAGCATTTCCAAGCAGCGCTCAAGATAAATCCGGGCTCAGACGAAATAAAATACGACCTTGCTAATGCCTATTATCGGAAGCATTATTATTCCCAGGCGCTGGATATTGCCGGACAGGTTTCAGAAGAAGGCCGCAAGGACGATGCCTACCTCGCCCTGCTCGGAGATATTTACGCGCATCAGGGTGACACGGCCCGCGCCGAGGAGATCTTCCGCAGCGCCATTCTCCGCAATCCTGACAACGATCAGGATTATCTCTCGCTGGCGCTGCTTCAGTTTCGCGCAGGTAACATCGCGGATGCGAAGCAGACGCTCTTGAAAGGTCAGGCTCGTATCCCCGGCTCCGGGAAGATTATTTGGGGGTTGGGACTCGCTTCAGCTCTGGAAGGAAACACCGCGAAAGCCGCCGAGCAGTTCGAGCGCGCGGTGGAAATGCTTCCAGAATGGCCTGGCTCCTATTCAACCCTGGGTGTCTTCTACTTTCAAACGGGACAGATCGCCAAGGCCAAAGAAGTACTGGACCGCTTCAAGAACAGCAATGCGGGCGGCCTGGACATAAACCGGATTGAACAGGTCCTGGCGCAGGCTCCGGAGACTGCCCCGGCCGGCAATGAGCCCATGCCGATGGCTAACAGGAAGCAATTGCTTCAATTAGCCTTGGCCCTCGCAGATAGAACCCTATAAGGGCGTCACGGCGAGATTGCCGGGGTGAGCGCCTTTGTTTTGCGGCCAATACTAAGGCCTCTCATACCCTATAAGTAACTCTCGTTATTATAGTTACATCGTTTCCTGAGCGATCTTGGCTGCACTTTCGCGCTCAATTCATGTCACGGTCTGATAGCGTCAAGGATCAGATTGCCAGTTATCGCCACTTTCTGGGATCGCGGCCGAAGCCAACCCTCGCTGCCACACCCTGGGAAGGATGCGGCAGCCGAGATTGGGCTTGGGCTACTGCACGGTGAGGGCGACCGTACCCGTTTCCGTGATCGTACCCGAAGTGCCGGTCACGGTTATGGTGTAGGCTCCTGGCGTGGTGCCGGAATTGCCGCCTCCGCCGCCGCCTCCGCCACCGCCGTTGTTTCCGCCGCCTCCGCACGCGGCCGCGCCACCGGCAAGGACCACCAGGAGCGCCAGCATTCCTAGCATCGCCCGCCAGCTACGCCGCCGCGCCGGAATGCCGAAGAACAGCAAGCAGGCCAGTGTCGCGCCGCCGGCCGCGTACCAGGGAACTCCGCGACGTTTGGCGCCGGGGCGTTCAGGATAGACCAGGGCGCCGCTGGTGGCTGCCGTGGTGGAGATAGTGAGGATGGCCGTGCCGGCGCTGGCGCCGGTAATGCTCACCGGGGTGGTCGAGCCGAAGCTCAAAGTAGGTAGGTCCTGGGCTCCCGCCGGGCTGGAAGTGACCTGGGCGGTCAACGCCACGCTGCCGGTGAAGCCGCCAGCAGGCGTCACTGTGATGGTGGATGTGTTGCCTGTGGCTGCGCCGGGAGTGGCGATAGTAACCGCTGTGCCGGCGAGCGTGAAGCTGGGAGCCACCGCGGAGGTCACGGTGACCGTATTCGATCCCGTGGCGCTGTTATAGGTTGAGGAACTGGACGAGTCAGGCGTGTAAGTGGCCGTGAGCGTATCGCTGCCCACTGCCAGCGAGCCTGCGGGAACGTTGATGGTCGCGCTGCCGCTGCTGAGAGTGGCTGCCGCGGAGGTGTAAGTGCCGCTGGTCAGCGTCACCGAGCCGGTTGGCGTTGGGTTGCCGGTTCCGCCGCTGACGGCCACCGTCACCGTCAACGCTTGCGCCGTCGTAATGCTGGATGCCGATGGTGTTACCGTCACCGTGGGTGTCGTCGTTGTGGAAGTTGTGGTAAAGGAGTTGATGGTTCCGTCGGTCGTGCCGACGCTATTCTGGGCCACGACTTGGAAGTAGTACTTGGTACCCGCGTTCAGTCCGGAGATGTTGGCGCTGACCGGGGAGGCTGCGGTTCCGGAGCCGAGGTCCTGGGAAGGCGTCTGGCTGGCTCCGCTCAGGATGCTGCTGGCGCCGTAGAGGAACCAGACGTGGGTGTCGGCGCCGTTGGGGTTCACCGTACCGGCCAGCGTGGCGGAGTTGGCGGTTATCGCAGAGGCCGAGCCTGTGGTGGCCGCCGGTACGGGGGCGGTGACGACCGCTTGAATACCCAGGGTGTGAATATACGCTCCCGTAGAGTTCTGTCCGATGATCAGCACATTGTAGCTTCCATTGCTTGTGGAAGCCGAAGCGCCGATCGTGAGCGTTGCGGTAGCGCTGCCGCCTACGGTAAGGCTGACGGAGGAGGGAATCGTGCAAGTGACGCCCGAGGCTGCCGTGCAGGTGAGGCTCACAGCACCGCTAAAACCATTCACCGAACCGAGGTTGATGGTATCCGTCGCATTGCCGCCCGCCTTGACGGGGACAATGGCGGACTGCGGGATCAGTGTGAAATCGGAGAATGGATTGGAGATGCTAATGAGGGTGGCTGAAGGCTGGTCCGAGCTGGAACCTGGGTAGTAGACGGTGAACGGGGTCTCGCCTTGCGGCAGGTTCTGGCTGCTAAGGACAAAGCTGAATGTGGATGAAGTGCCTGTACCCGGAGTGAGAGTTGCATAGGCATTAATTGCTTCCGCGGCACGGCCGCCGCTGACGTAGCCCATCTCGAGATAAACAAATCCGATGGGAGCGGCCCCGCTGGCCGCCGTGACCGTACCGGATACCGTAACCGGCGCTGTTGGCGAGGTGGTGCCGGAGGAGGCACTGGCCACTATGGTTGTGGCAATCCCCGATGCGGCGTTGATTTGGAGCGAGAAGCCGCTCTTGGATGCCGTTGTGTAATTCGTGGAGGAAGCGCTGTCCGGGTTGTAGGTGGCGCCGATGGTGTAGCTCCCGGCGGCCGCAGTGGAAGGGATGGCAGCCGAAGCTAGGCCAGCGAGATTGCCTGTGGCGGGATCCACTCCAGCGCTCAGAGTTACTGTGGCCGGGGTGCCGGAGGGCGCGCCGGTCAGGGTCACCGTACCGGTGGGCGCGACGCCACTCTGGCCGCCTTCCACAAGAATGGTGAGCGCAGAGGCCTGGCCCTGCGTATAGGTGTTTTCGGGAGCGGCGAGGAATACAGAGGGTGTGACCTGCGAGACGCTGAAGGCGATCGCCGCCGCTGCGCTGGGATTGTAGCTGTTATCTCCCGAGTAACTGGCCGTGATGGAGTGCGATCCCGCATTGAAGGACATGGGCGGTGTGTACCCGGCCTCGCTCACGGCGTTGACCACGGCGGTGTTCAGCGTAGTGCCGCCGTCTTTGAAAGTTATCGTGCCGGTTGCGGGCTCGGATAGGCTGAGACCCGAACTGAGAGTTACATTCGCGTCCAACGTGAGCTCAGTTCCATAAGGGATGCCAGCCGTTCCGGAAGCGATGGTTTGGAGCCCGCTGCTGTTGACCGCGAAGACACTAAGGTTGACACCGCTGTTTTCCGGGTTCACTGTGATCTGGGTTTTGGCGGAGGCGCTGGGACCGTTGCCGGCATCGCCGCCGTATTGGCCCCAGATGTTATACGTGCCACCGGGCAGATTATTGACGCTCCCTGAGAAAGACCCGTTGTTTAACGTGAAGACTGTCCGTCCCTGCTGGTCGGGCTCCGTACTGTCGGTCATCAGCGCAACCCCGCCCGTCGGCGTGCCGCTTGCCGTTGTCACCGTGCCGCTCACGGTAATCGAGGTTCCCTCGGTGAAGAAAGTCGAGGACGGCGTAAGGGTGGTCGCCGTGGAAGCAAACTTGATGCTGCCCCAGTTCGTGACGAGCTGGTTGGCGTCGATAGTGCCCAGGCCGGTGGCCAGGTTATAGCCCGCGGCAGCGTTGTAATCGGCCGTAGTTCCGGCGCCAATCTGGCCTTCCGTCGCCGCGCCATAGGTCGGGTCGCTCACGGTGACGGGGTTGGCGACGGCAATGCAGTCCAAGGGAGGAAACGTCCCGTAGTATTGAGTAACGACAGTGGTGATGTTGCAGGGAACCGAATTGGTGCCTTGAGTTACGTCGTGGAAGGCTGCCGGAAACTGCGCCTTTAGCGGGTACAACGTAAAGTCCGCCTGGCCCTGGCGGCCGTATTTCTGGTTGACCAACGCCATGACGCCGGCAAAGGCGGGCGCCGAGGCGGAGGTCCCGCCGACGCCGGTGATCTGGACAAGATTGGTTCCCGTGGGAGATTGGCAGTCGCCGTCGGATGCGCAGAGGGGATAGTAGCTGTAGTTGACCCCGTTGGCCGCAAAAAGCGATAGATCCGGCAGATCGCGCACCGAGTCGGCAGGGACACCGGCTCCTGTTTGCCAGGAGGGCTTGGCATAGCCGGTCAGCGGAACGGTGCATTCGTCGCTGGAGTTGAACTGGCCGGAGCTGCAGACCGCGCTGCTGCTGGCTCCGCCGCTGCCGGCCGCGATGGAAGTAATTCCGTAACTAGTGTAAAGATTAAAGGCATTCAAGCCAAACTGGCTGTCGTTCCAGGGTTGCTCTGGGATGACGCCTTTCAGTGAAACTGCAGGCATCTGGGTGGGAGTTGTATTCCAGTAAGTAGCCAACTGGCTGCCGAGGGCACTCGAGTTCGCATAGTCGCTGTAATAGAAATCCGTGCCGCCGACGGCGACGTCGTAAGGCGTAGAGGCCCAGCCGTTGACGGCCAGGCCGTCGAGAGCATAGTACTGCGTATCGAAGTCGTCGCACCCGGCGGAACCGCTGTCGCTGCTGGCGACCACCACGGTGATTCCCTGCGCGGCGGCTTGCTCCCAGAGCAAATTGAGGTAGTTTGAGCCATTGAAGTACTTTTCGCAGGTTTCAACACTCGCACTCATGATGGGCGCGACGTTGCTATAGACGGCGTGCTCGGCGGCGAGGAAGAGGCCATTTTCAAGCGCCGTGTCTGCGGCGGTGACCAGATAGATGGTGGCATTGGGCGCGACGGCTCCGGACCACTCGACATCGAGGTAAGATTCGACGGCCCAGCCATTGGGCCCATCGAAATTGTTAATTCCATCAACGCCCGGATCGTTGCCGTCGATGATGACCTGGACCGGATTGAACGGAAGATTGAAGAGGGTGCGGAACTGGTTTACCAGGTCTATGTTGACGTTGGAAGGGTTGATGACGGCGATGGCCTGGCCGGTTCCGTTGATTCCTGCGGAATAGAGCGGACCGAGGTCGTATTGGACAGCATAGTCACCCGGCGCAAGCGCAAAGTTGTAGCCGGCGGCGGTTCCATACGTCCACGAGGGTGTGGCTTTGTCTGTCTTTGGATTGTATGAGGCGTTGCCGAGCACACTGATAGGGTGCTTCACCGGGAAGTTATTGAGGGCGACGAATCCACCCACAACCGGCGCGAGCGCCGCTGGAATATCCGGATCGCCGGCGTTGGCGTAATGCGTCTGGCCGCCGGCCTGATAACTGTGGATCGCGGCATGGAAAGTCTTGCGAAACTGGCCGGCGTTGCCGCTGAACTCGATGGTTTGTTTGCCGGGATTGACTTGTTTGACGGCGAAGCCATGCGACTGGAGCCAGGACTCGACGGTGGCAATATCCTCGTCCGATGGCCCGAATTGCCTGCCAAACTGCTCCGGCGTGAGCCATTTGTGATAACTCGCGCTGCCCGGAGTATGCAGGTCCTGGACCAGCTGATGCAGGGCCCGCTCCTGGCTGTCGCTGCGCCGCAGCGCCAAGTGGATTCGTTCCAGCGGAAGGCTCTCGGGCGCCTCTCCAAGATCATTGGCTGCGTTGGCCAGCGGATGGACGGTCCCTTTGAGGACGACGCGGGCGCTCTCGTCGATCGGTCCCGCGATCCTGCTTGCGACGGCCGCCTGATCTGGAGCCGCGGCGGTCTGACACCGCGCCTGGGCTACATTGAGAAAGGCCGAGACCAGCATCGCGCAAACGGCGACGCAACGACTGCGAACACTTATCGAAGACATGAGCTTCCTCCGAAGACATCCCTTCTGGCTATCGGCTGACTCCGAACCCCCGGTGGCTTTCAGGCAACCAGCACGGCCTGGGTATTTTCAGGGACGGTGGGATGCCGCACGAATGCGAGCATCCTCGCTTCCCACACCACAGGAACTGTGAATATGCTTTGAACCACCTCTATGTCACGCGAGCCCGGAAGATCGCCTCAGTGAGGGATGAAACGCGAAAACGATTATAGCGTCTCGAAAGACACCGGTGCATCAATTCTCGTCACGCTGGAATGTGTCAGTACCGGCAACCGCCTTCCTGCTGGTCTTGGGGCGGGCAAGACCTGTGATCCGCATCACTTTCGAGTAAAGTTTTCCGATAAGAGGGCCATGGATCGGAATATTCGCACTCAGCTCGATGAAGCCGCACCGAAGGTTGGGAGGCGCATCCAGCCCGGTTGGGATTAGTTGGCGGCCGGCGCGCGCATAGCTTCGAGGGCGGCGGTGAGGTCCCTTGCCAGGACATGCTGGGCGTCTTCGGTCAGTTTGGCGCCCTGGCTGGTGAGGTAGAAGACGTCGATGGCGGTTTCGCCTTCGGTGTCGATAAGCGCCACTTCGATGTTGCACTGATGGGTGCTGAGGGTGAGCGCGATCTGCCGCAGAAGGCCGGGCACATCCTGCGCGATAACTTGCAGCAATGTGGAATGAGTGGAGGATTCGGAGTCGAATTCCAGCCGGGTAGGGACCTCGACCTTGAGATTGGACGGGTGGTTCATGTGGCTGCGGGCTTCGAGGAGCTGTTGGACGGCGACCTTCTGCGCCACCACGTCGTGAAGATTGGCCAGGAAGCGGTCCTTCTCGCTGGGGTTGAGCTCCAGAGTGTGGAAGACGTCGGTGAAGTGAAAGCTGTCCACGATAATGCCGGCGTCGTTGGAGAATGCGCCGGCCTTGACGATGTTCATGCCCCAGGCGGCGAGGGCTCCGGCCACGTCGGCGAAGAGGCGGGAGCGGTCGCGGGTGATGACGGTGAGGTCGAAGAGCTGGCGGCTGGGGCGCAAGTCGAGCTGGACGGGGTCTTTTTCCAGGTTGAGAGCCATCTGGAAGTGATGGCGGATCTGTTCCGGGAGGCGGGTTTGCAGGTAGCGCTGCGGCAAACCCTCAAGGAACTGCTTGAGGGCGTCGTGCTGGGCGGCGGGAACCATGGAGCGGAGGCGGTTCAGCAAGGTAGGATCGATGGCGGCATGGTAGCGGACCTCGTCCACGGAGCGATCAATGAAGTTGGCGGTGGAGATATAGAACTGCCAGAGGTTCTCGGCCTTCCAGGGCGTCAGGGCTTCAGGATTGACGGCCTTGATGTCGGCGAAGGTCATGATGGTGAGCATCTTGAGGATCTGAGGACTGACGATCTTCTCGGCGAAGCCGTGGATGTTTTCGAGGTCGAAGATGTCGCGGCGCATGGCGGCGGACATTTCGAGATGCAGACGGATGAGGTTGAGGATGGACTCGCGTTCCTCGGAGTCGAAGTCCAGGCGGGCGAGGAAGGCGTCGGCCAGCTCGACGCTCTGCGTTGCGTGCTCGCCGGTGCGGCGCGCCTTGCCGGTGTCGTGGAGCAGCAGGGCGAGCAGAAAGAGGTCCATGCGGTCGATCTCCGGCATGAGCTGGGCGAGGCGCTGCTCGTAGTCGTGGGCGGGCTGGCGAAGGCCGTGGACGTTATCGATGGTGAGGAAGGTGTGCTCGTCGACGGTGTAGCGGTGATAGCTGTCGCGGATGACGAGGGCGTCGATGCCGTGAAACTCGGGGATCAGCATCTCCAGAACGCCGAGGGCGTGCATGGTCCTGAGAGCGTGGGCGGCGTGGGGTCCGAGCAGGACTTCGCGCAGGGCGTTCCAAAGGTAAGGCCCTTCGGGAATGTGGATGGCGAGAGCGGGCAGAGCGTCGGTGATGCGGTCCTCGGCGGCCTGCGAGAGCGCGTAGCCGTGGGTGGCCATGAGCGAGAAGATGCGCAGGATGGCGCTGGTGTCGTTGAACTCCGCGCCGGGGGCGATGTCGATGCGGCCCTGGTCGAGGAGGAAATCGGTTCCGGCGATGGGGGTGCGGCGGCGGCGGAACTGGCGATAGAAGCTGACCGGGGCGGGCAGGTGCTCCATGAGCAGGGCGGCGCGGCGATAGACGATGCGGGCGTGGCGATAGTAGGTCCGCATCCAGTAGGCGGGATCGGCGGTGCCGCGGGTTTCAAGGCCGATGGAGTTGGCGGCGGCTTCGTCCTGGGACTGCCAATCGAGGACATTGTCGTCGCGGCCGTGGCGGAAGTGGAGAAAACATCGGGCGGCGGCCAGGAAGTCGAAGGCGGCCTCGGCGTCTCCGCGGGCGCTCTGGAAGACGCCGCCGCGCTGGCGGGGCCACTCCTTGGTCTCCTTGAGGTGGAAGAGCAGGGCGAACCAGACGGCCAGATGGTAGTCGCGTAAGCCACCGGGACAGTCCTTGAGGTTGGGTTCGAGGTGAAAGATGGTGTTGCCGAACTTGGCGTGGCGGGCGCGAGCTATCTCGCCCAGCTTCTGGGTGATGGTGTTCCACTCGCTCAAAACCAGGCCGGGAAGGACGGTCTGGTGGAGCTGCTGGTAGAGAGGGAACTGGCCGGCGAGGAAGCGGCGGTCAAGGGTGGCCAGCGTGAACTCGAGGTTGTCGGGATCGAAGCGGCCGGCTTCCTTGACGGTGCGGGAGCAAGGGCTGGCGCGCAGGCCGACGTCCCACATGCCCTGGATAATCGCGCGGACGGCATCCTTGGACTGCGCCTCGGTCTTCTCGTCGGCAAAGGCGAAGAGCACATCGATGTCGGAGTAGGGGAAGAGATCCTTGCGTCCGTAGCCGCCCAAAGCGAGCAGGGAGACGTTCAGCGCGGGCTGCCCGCTGAAGACGCGGCGCCACATTTCAATCAGGATGCGGTCCACCACGGCCGAGCGGCGGCGGATGGCGGCCGTGCCGTCGCCGGTGCGCTCGCAGGTCTGGCGGACAAGAGCCATCTCCCGCGTATACTGCTCCCGAAGATCGTCAACCGCCAAAGCGACTGGATTCGTCATGGTTTTTGTGTGGCCTGCCGCGGCAAGAAAGGATTGTTAACAGAATAAGCGAATTTGGGGGCGGATGGGACAGTTTTGGAGTGACGCCGTCGAGAAACGAGAGGGGCCACTGGTTTAGTTCTTGGCTTTCAAGGGCTTAAAAAGGGCATTCTGGGCTGAATTTCCGCCACCCAACTCGGTAGGGACAATACCGTCCTCAACCTATCATGCTAGCAGGCTGGAATACGTCAAAGAGTGTGGCCCGGCCATCACGGGTGCAGACGGAGCCTGCCAGCCTTTTCATAGGCGAGCCATTCCGCGTGGCTTCGACACCAGGATTGCGCTGCTTCCCGCCACCAAAGCGGATTCCAGGAACCGTCGTTGGGGGCACCCTCATAGACCTCCTGGGAACTAATATCCCATCCTGATGCCCACGCTCGTTCCAGAAATTGCCAACGCACTCGCGGGTAATGCGCCGGGTGTGCATACAAGATCACATGCTGAATCTCCCTCTGCTCCGACTGGGCCGTCGCAAGGAGGTGGTCGAGCCCGCGGCTTGTCGTAATGTAGACGAACCGTTTAAGCAACTTCTCATCCGGGCACAGCGATTCGATGATCAGCCGATTGACGCGCCGCGCCTGAAAACGGCCTAGTGGTCCCTTCCCTTTCGGCATCACGCGGCTTTCAGTACCGAGTTCCCCCTTTTCTCCCCTGCGCAAAGCAGCGAGTTGGAGATCAGGCAACCCCATGCTGACTTCCCGGTACCACACGCGATTCCCAAGCAGGCCGTTAAGATGCGCGGCGAGGCGCTGGGGATCGCGTAGAGGTTCTGTCCAGTCGGAGTGCCCTAGGTTCTTCGACTGTGCGCCGAGAGCGTTCCTAAGGAGGGTGGTCCGCTCGTCATCCCGAATCAAGAACGCGAGGAGTTTCTCAGGGGAGGGAACATCCTCCGGGGTGAAATCCGGTGGGCGAATCACATGCGCCGTCGGACAGAGATGCGGGAAACCCGCAGCTTCGTCTGCGTCATAGCCTTCCCACTGGACCCCGTCGAAAGTCTTCGCGCCTGGGGGGAGTTTCTCGAAATCGACCCGCCTCCTCTCTGCAAGTTGTCGGTTGTAGCAGCCAGGATCTCCCTCCGGTCCCATGCTAAACGCGAGCAAGAACGTCGCGGTGTCCTTCGCCCACTTGGGATTAGCGAGAATCTCGTCGATCCTCGAATTCCTCGGTCTGATCGGGAGTTCCGCGCTTGATTCGTTAAGGTCTGCAAGCATATTTTGAAACCACCTTTCCGCACCGTCCTCCTGCCGGGGCGATCTCAGCATTGCTGAGTTCTAATCGTCTACCTCGGCGAAAGCTTTCTCGCATTTCTTGGACCCGCCGACACAGGGTTGGCGCAGAATGTCGGTTCATGACCGATTATGAAACACGGATTCCGTCCTGCACTTCGGCTACCGACCAATATACGCCCAATTGCCTCTGTTCAGGATCTTTCTTGCACCCGTGCGAAGGCCAAAGAGCCAACGCACGGATAGTACGCGAAGGGTCTTTGTGGCAGCCGGTACCTGTTTTCCCGGAGCTTGCTTACAGCGCCGTCTCGCCGCGTTCGTCGTTGCGGATGCGGATGGCTTCCGCGACCGGGCTGACGAATATCTTCCCGTCGCCGATGCGCCCGGTGCGGGCGGCGCCGATGATGGCCTGAATGGTCTTCTCTTTCTGATCGTCCTTGACGACCAGTTCGATCTTGACCTTGGGCAGAAGGTCGACCGTGTATTCACGGCCGCGATAGAACTCGGTGTGGCCCTTCTGACGGCCGTGGCCGCGGGCTTCGAGAATGGTCATGCCTTCAATGCCCGCCTCGAGCAGGGCATCCTTGACTGCGTCCAGCTTGGAGGGCTGGAGAACCGCTTCGATTTTGATCATTTGTAAAATGCCTCGTTTGACAGCGTAACAGGCGGGAGGGGCGATTCCGCCACTCCCGCCGAAACATTTGATAACCTGAGGGCCTTCAACTTCGGTCGCCACGGCGGCCTCCGCTGAGGACGACAGTGGCTGCGGCGGTCCGGTCCTTTGCAACCGGAGCGCGGAGCCATCGATTACGTGTTGAAGTCGTAGCCTTCCTCACCGTGCTGCGAGAGGTCGAGGCCTTCAGATTCCTGCTCGGGCGAAACGCGCAGTCCGATGACCAGGTCCACGATTTTCAGCAGGATCAGAGTGCCCACGATGGAGATGCTCCAGGCAATGCCGATGCCGGCGGCCTGGTTGATCAACTGGCTCCAGTGGCCGTCGATGCCGCCGGAGGGGAGCGGGTTGCCGGCCGCGTCTTTGAAGACCGGGTTGATGACGCTGGCGGCAAAGACGCCGGTGAGCAGGGCGCCGACGGTTCCTCCGGCGCCATGCACGCCAAAGGCGTCCAGAGAGTCGTCGTAACCCAGGCGGCTCTTCACTTCAAAGACCATGAAGGAGCAGATGACGCCGGCGATGAGGCCGATGGCCAATGCGGACATGGGCTGGACAAAGCCGGAGGCGGGGGTGATGGCGACCAGTCCGGCGACGGCGCCGGAGATGGCGCCCAGGGCCAGGGCAAACGCATCTAAACTTGGACTCCGAGGAGTCTTAGCAGGTATGCATGGTCCCAAGCGGCCTGTAGTCGTTTTCCGTGGATGCCCAGTTTGCAGGTTTTGTCCTGTTTGAGCAGGTTGAGG
>Ga0326727_10004845_pt1 | contig 39495 bp, 39 predicted proteins | sample MB2enrmetagenome_FD_207643 | JGI IMG/M metagenome (GOLD analysis project Ga0326727, IMG submission 207643) | Lab enriched peat soil microbial communities from McLean, Ithaca, NY, United States - MB29MY | ecosystem: Environmental > Terrestrial > Soil > Wetlands > Peat | place: USA: New York...
TGGCGCGATTGATTGTCCGGTATGTGGTACGGAAGATGCGCTGACATTGGAACGGGTCCAGGTCATTCGTAATCAGTTGGAAACGTCGAAAGCATATGTCAGGGCTCAGGGTAGTGCAAAGAGCTCGCTGCTGCAGCTTGATACGAGAATCGATACGCTTGAAAGAAATGTACGTATAGCACTCCCGTATTTCCGAGGACTCCCGCAGAAGCAGAGAAAGGAAATTGGCTTTTCGATTGAGCGGATGCGCGTGCTCCTACCAGAGGAGCAGCAAGATCTAATTCAGACCTGGTTTCGGGAATTGAGGTTGTTTTTACGCGCGATGAAGCAATTGTCGAAGATGGCGAAGGCGATTAAGGAAACAGCAAGGCAAGATGCGGGGACTTTTTCAAACGTTCGAGTCGTTCAGGAACTCAGGGCATCACTCATTGGTTTAATAAATCAACAGACCTATACGGCCGAACAGGAAAAGGCTTATGCTCAGGCAGAACAAGCGCTGAAAGAGGCGTTGAAATCGATTGTAGATGCCAGGAGTAGCACTACAGGTTGGCAAGAGCTTATCGACATAGCGAAGGATCAGTATGCTCTTTGCTCCGATCTCATCGATTTGAAAGCAAGAGCTGTGGTGATCGGCGAGCTAGCGAAAGCCATTCAGAAGATAGATCGAGCAAAAGAAGAAGTCATGAACGAAAAATTCGCTGGAATGAGTCAGGAAATCCAGGACTGGTGGGAAAAACTCAGGCCTGATGAGCCTATCTTTTTCTCAGGCGTGAAGCCAAGGCCGCAGACCGTCCGCACAATTGACTTCAAGGTATCCCTCGCGGAGAACTCAGAACGATTAAATCCGCAAGTTCGAGACGTGATCGCCATATTCAGCGTTTCGCAGATGCACTGTTTAGGTCTGGCCGCATTTCTCGCACGATCAGTTCGCGAAAAATGCGGCTTCGTTATATTGGATGATCCCATCCTTTCAAGCGATGAAGACCATCGTACAAACTTCGTGCATGGAGGACTGGAAGCTCTCATTGATGCAGGCTTTCAAGTCATTCTGTTGACGCAGGATCAGCGCGTACGGAAAGATCTTAGTCATCTTTACGCCCATTATGACATCGATTTGTTCGATATAACGATGATCACACCTGCGGACGGGTGTGAAGTCAACAAAACGGCTGATTCAATATCTGCTATGCTCGCGCGTGTAAAGCCTTTTGTAGGTAATGCGATTTTGGGAATGCGTAAGCTCGCATGCGAAAGGCTGCGTGATATTGCAGAGCGTGTATGTAAAGAGATTATTGTTAACAACCGAAAGTTGAATGGCGATGCGAACGCTTCCATTTCTGACTACACAGGTGCAAAGGGGACACTAGAAAGCCTTATTACAGAGGTTGCACCTTACCTGACCGACGTAAGCCATTCGGGAAAGTTAAAGGTCATCGCACAAACATTAAACCCTGGAAATCATGATGATGATGTTCCGACAAAGGAAGCGCTGAAGCAGGCCTATGGAGACTTAGGGGGATTCAAGAAGCAATATAACCTATCGTGAAATCTGGGTCTCCTTGCGTGATGCGTGTCGATAACAGCACATTCCATAACCATAGGCACCATACGGCGTGTGGCCCTGTCTGACCATCCCAAAATGATTGGTATCCCATATCTGGCGCAGTCTCATCGCGCCAGATATGGGATACCACAAACCTCAACCAGCGTTTTTCTGACCACTGACCACTGATCACTGTCCACTGTCCTCACGCCGCGGTAGCTACTTTCTTCGGCCTGCCGCCCATGCGGCCATTCGCTCTTGAAGCCCGCGCCTTCGCAGCACTCTTAGCTTTGCCGCCCAGCTCTCCCAGGCGCGCGGCCATCCATTGTTTCGATCCGAAGAACCCTTCCAACAGCGCCGGAATGTACAAGTCGGCGTCCAGTGCGGGGAAGTGAAGGCCGAAGCCCGGCGGGTCAATCTCTATCTCCCGCAACTGCTCACCTGTGGCCGTCTCCAATCCTTGTGCATCGCGCGGCGCAAATGATATCTCCAACCCAGTGCTCAGGCGAACCACAATGCGACCGATGCGGCGATCATAGCGGGCGCTGAGGGCGTGGGGAATTGCAGCCATCATCTCTTGCCCTCTGCGGTTGGCTTCCATAAATTCTTTACGCTCGTCCATGTATTTCCTCCCATGCCTTACAAAGTTTGGCAATGTGATCGAGCAACTTCGCTTGAATGTCGCGCAACTGGCGATCTGTAAAACTGAAATTTGCCCGCAAGCTCAGTGGACCAGTCGGACAATTCAAGTTGAAAATGGCGCTGTTTCCCTGTCCGATGACGTGAACATGCGCTGGCCCATGATCGTTGGGGTAGATTACGATGCGCAGACTACCCAATCTCAACACGGTTGGCATGAGAGAAGCGTACCATAAACCTGAGCGGTTAGGATAGAGCCCGGACTTAAGCAGTTCACGATAGGCGGTGGTTCAGTCCGCCCATCCCAAGATGGTTTGGTATCCCACAAACCTCAACCCGCCGGACCGATGGAAGTCCCTTCAACTAGACTAGTCATGACTAGGTCAACTCCCCGAAATTTCCTGCATATAATTTGCCTTAACCTCTACATAAAAAACAGGATAGTTCGTTTTAAGCGAAGACATAGAGAAATACTGCCCACATTACAGATTTTCATGTCCTTATATGCGCACGGTTTTCACTCCGAAAGCACCAAAATGTGTGCACTCAAGGCCGTCAGCCGCAAGCCTCTCCATCCTCTCATTCACATCAAGCCGGCTTCGCTCCCCGCCTGTAGAATGTCTGAAGCACATCGGCAGGCTTCAACCATGACCTACTTCGACCAAGTCTCTGAAGCCGCGGCGTTTCTCCGTAGCAAGCTGGGCTCGCTCCGCCCCCGCATCGGAATCGTTCTGGGCTCCGGCCTGGGCGCCGTGGCCGACGCGGTCTCTGACCCGGTCGTTGTTCCCTACGCCGAGATTCCCCATTTCCCGCAATCCACCGTCGAGGGCCACTCCGGCCGCATCGTCGCCGGATTCCTAAACAAAATTCCCGTCCTCGTCATGCAGGGCCGGGTCCACTACTACGAGGGTTACTCGCCGCACGAGGTCACATTCCCCATGCGCGTGCTCGGCGCTCTCGGCCTTCGGGCGGTCATCCTCACCAACGCCGCCGGAGGAATCCATGAGAGCTACCGCGTAGGCCAGCTCGTTGCGCTCAGCGATCACATCAATTTCATGGGCTGGAATCCGCTAGTCGGCCCCAACGAGCCGCGCTTTGCCGTCAGGCCCGGCGCGGGATTGCGCTTTCCCGACATGACCGAGGCTTACTCGAAGCGGCTCCGCGCTCTGGCGCAAGAGGCCGCGAAGGCAGACAATTTTGAGCTAGCCGAAGGCGTCTATCTGGCCGTCAGCGGGCCCAGCTACGAGACCCCCGCCGAGATTCGCGCTTTCCGCGCGCTGGGCGCAACTCTGGTCGGCATGTCCACCGTGCCGGAAACCATCGTCGCCCGCCACATGGGAATCGAGGTGCTGGGCATCTCCTGCGTCACCAACTTCGCCGCCGGGCTGGGAGCAACGCCCCTCAGCCAGCAAGAGGTCATCGAAACCGGCCGTCAAGTCGAACATCGCCTCGCCCGCCTGCTCCAGCGGCTTGTGCCCAGGATTGACGCGCTGATCGCAACACCTGAAACAGGAGCCAATCAGCCGTGAACCAGGAAGCCGGGCACAGCGTGCGTCTCCCCTTTCCGCCAGTTGTGTTGGGAATAGCCGGCTGCTCCGGCTCGGGTAAAACCACACTGACAGCTGAGTTGGCCCGCACCCTCGGCGGCGTCCACTTCCATATCGACACGTACTATCGCGATCTGGCCCACCTCCCGCTGCATGAGCGCGTCCGCCAGAACTTCGACCACCCATCGCTGATCGAGAGCCCGCTGCTGGTGGCCCACATTGCCGCGCTGGCTCGGGGAGAAGCCATCGAGCGCCCCCTTTATGACTTTGCCTCCTATACTCGCATCCTCGGTCCCGGCGGAATCGGAGTTACGGAGACCGTCCGCCCCAGCGCCTATCTGCTCATCGAGGGCATCTTCGCCCTCCATTTCACTGAACTGCTGCCCTTCTACCAGTTGCGCATCTATATCGACACGCCGGACGAATTGTGCTTCCAACGCCGCCTCAAGCGCGACATTGAGCAGCGCGGTCGCACTCCTGAGCTGGTCCGCCGGCAATATGAGGCGACCGTCAGGCCCTCAAGCCTGGCTTTTGTGCGCCCCTCGGCAGCCAACGCCGACCTCTGCGTCGATGGGACCTATGCTCTCGACTGGAAAGTCGAACAGATACTGGCCCAAATGAGCCTCCGCGGCCTGTTGAGCTTCACGAACTGATAACTCATATATCTTGTCAGCCACCTTGGCTTTGCTTGTCCCTTTGACGTTCTTACCAAAGTTTTACCGAAAAACTATCATTTATTGACCATCGTACCGATATGCTGGATATGAAGGTGAGAAAAACCGTGGAATCGTTGAAGCACAATGCGGCCGCCTGGCTGAGCCAGGGCATCTCGCCACAAAGGCTGGCCCTCACGCTGGCCATCGGGTTTGCCATCGGATGCATCCCGGTGATAGGCGTAACCACCGCCTTGTGCGTCGTCGTGGCGCTTGGCCTGCGACTCAACTTTCCTGCCATTCAAGTGGCAAACTGGGCCGCTGCCCCGCTGCAATTGGTGCTGATTGTGCCCTTTGTGCGCCTGGGTGGCCGGCTCTTTGCCTTCGGCTCAGGCCGTGTCATGGAGTTTGGCTCGCTCATGCACGCTTCCCCCTTGGCGCTGATTTCACATCTGGGCAGCATGGTTGGCCAGGCGCTGCTGGCCTGGCTGCTGATCGCCGTCCCCGCCGTGGTTTTGATGACCGTGATGCTGACCACGCTGCTGCGCCATGTCCCGGCCATCGCCCAGGCCGAACCCGGCAACTGAAGGACTATGCCTGATATTGCTCGTCGCTCACCTGTTCCATCCACTCGACGGGACTGCCATTGAGCTTCTCCTGAATGGCGATGTGGGTCATCGCCGTGGCCGGCGCCGCGCCGTGCCAGTGCTTCTCTCCCGGCGCGAACCAGATCACGTCTCCCGGACGGATCTCCTCGATAGAACCGCCCCAGCGCTGCGCTCGGCCGCAACCGGAGGTGACGATCAGCGTCTGACCGAGCGGGTGCGTATGCCATGCCGTGCGAGCGCCGGGCTCGAATGTGACGTGGGCGCCACTGACGCGTGCTGGATCAGGCGCGTCAAACAACATGTCAATGCGCACCGTGCCCGTGAAGTAATCTGCCGGTCCTTTGCCCGAAGGCACGGAACCGATTCGCTTAATCTCCATTGCTTGAGCTCTCCTTAGCAGGATGCTACCGGTTAACGTCCGGTCATCTGCTCCAATTTCTCGGGGTAGCGTGCGCCTTGCACCTTGATTTCGGCCGTGGCATTCTCGATCTCGCGCAGATCGCTGGCCGTGAGTTCAACTGCAACAGCACCAATATTCTCTTCGAGGCGATGTAGCTTCGTCGTGCCTGGGATGGGAACAATCCACGGCTTTTGCGCCAGCAGCCAAGCAAGCGCGATCTGAGCGGGCGTCGCCTTCTTGTCTGCTCCGATTTTGCCCAGTAGATCGACCAGCGCCTGGTTCGCTTTAAGAGCCTCCGGCGTAAAGCGCGGCAGCGTTTTGCGGAAGTCGGTTTTGTCGAACTTGGTATTCTCGTCCATCTTTCCCGTCAGGAAGCCTTTGCCAAGCGGGCTGTAGGGAACGAAGCCGATGCCCAGTTCCTCGAGCGCCGGCAGCACTTCCGCTTCCGGGCCTCGGGTCCACAGCGAATACTCGCTTTGTACCGCCGTCACCGTCTGCACGGCGTGAGCCCGGCGGATCGTCTTCGCGGCTGCTTCGGAGAGGCCGAAATGCTTCACCTTGCCCGCCTGAATCAACTCCTTCACCGTTCCCGCCACGTCCTCGATGGGAACGTCCAGGTCAACGCGATGTTGATAGAAGAGATCGATGGCATCGACATTAAGACGCTTGAGCGAGGCATCCGCCACCTGTCTAATGCGCTCCGGCCGGCTATTGAGACCCTGCCAGCCGGGACTTCCGTCGGGATTGAGATTGAATCCGAACTTGGTTGCGATGACCACATTCCCTCGGAAGGGAGAGAGAGCTTCGCCCAGGAGTTCTTCATTGGTGAACGGGCCGTAGACCTCTGCCGTGTCGAAGAAGGTAACGCCGCGCTCGACGGCCGCACGGAGCAGATCGATCATCTCCTGCTTGTCGGCGGGCGGGCCGTAGGAAAAGCTCATGCCCATGCAACCGAGGCCGAGCGCCGATACTTCCAGATTGCTCTTTCCTAATTTGCGTTTTTGCATGATCTCTCCTTTGACTTGTCCGTTGTAGCACATTTCTTGTTGAATGCTTCCTGGCATCATTAATGGCATTGACGGCGTTCGGCCAAAGAAGCACTCATAGTCCGGTCATCTTCAACACAGCTTCAGGAAGACGTGCGCCTTCGAGTTTCAGCCCGGAAGCAGCTTTGTCGATCTGCTTCAGGTCGTCCCCGGTCAACTCGACGTTCACTGCGCCGAGGTTTTCCTCCAACCGATGCAGCTTGGTAGTTCCCGGTATCGGCACGATCCACGGCTTTTGCGCCAGCAGCCAGGCGAGTGCGACTTGAGCCGGCGTCGCGCCTTTGCCTTCCGCGACAGCCTTAACCAGGTCGACCAGAACCATATTGGCCTTGCGCGCTTCGGGCGAGAAGCGAGGCACAATGTTACGAAAGTCGGTGAGATCGAACTTCGTGTTCTCGTCGATCTTGCCGGTGAGGAACCCTGCGCCGAGCGGGCTAAACGGCACGAAGCCGATTCCAAGCTCATCGAGTGTCGGCAGAAGTTCAACCTCCGGACCACGCCAGAACAGCGAGTACTCGCTCTGCACCGCGGTGACCGGTTGGACCGCGTGCGCCCTGCGAATCGTCTGAACCCCGGCCTCCGAATGCCGAAGTGCTTGACCTTCCCCTCGGCAATTAACTCCTTGACCGCTCCTGCCACTTCCTCTATCGGCACGTTCGGATCGACACGGTGCTGATAGAAGAGATCGATGTGATCGGTCCGCAAACGCTTCAGGCTTGCGTTTGCCACAAGCTTGATATGCTCGGGCCGGCTATTGGTCCCGCCAGTGCGCGCGCCAGATTCAAGATCGATGTCGAAGCCAAACTTTGTGGCAATTACTACCTTGTCGCGGATCGGCTGGAGCGCCTCGCCCACCAGTTCTTCATTCACGAACGGTCCATAGGCTTCGGCAGTATCGAAATGGGTGACGCCAAGGTCATGGGCGGCGCGAATCAACTGGATCATCGCGCCCTTGTCGGCTGCTGGGCCATAAGCGGAACTCATTCCCATGCAGCCCAAGCCGAGCGCCGATACTTCCAGATTGCTCTTTCCTAATTTGCGTTTTTGCATGGATTCTCCTTTCAGCGGTTCAGGATCGAACCGCCTTGTATCGAATCTCGGGAGCAGCAGTGGGATACTACGAACCTCAACCTCGCTACGTCCATATTCTCGCACCAAGGTTGGGAATCTACCTTATTTTGGCGCGTAAGGATCGATCACCGGCTTGGCGCTCTCCAGCCAGGCGGTGTAGATCATGTCCCGCAACATGCTGGCGCCGGCCGCCAGACGCGCGGCGGTAAACTCCCGCGATTCCTCCGTTCCCGCTCCCGCAAACCCGCCTGCCTTGTCCAGTTGGTAGACCTTTTCTACGAATGTCTTGGTGTTGCGCAGGTAAGCGACATAGGCGTCGAACATGTCGCCTTCGACGGCTTTGACCGGCGTCATTTTCGCCCGCACCTCGGCCTCGTGGATGTTGGCCTCCACAAACGGACCCTCAAACTGCCAGTGAATCTTGTGTTCGGTGGTGTAGCCGTTGGGATTCGGCCCTGTCCAGCCGTTGTATTGGATGGTGGTGTGCAGGGGCTGCGAGCCGTCGCCCACGTAATGGCCCAGCCAGCCGGCGTAAAACAAAATCGCCTGCTCCACCGGCCGGGTATCCTGCTTCTCCGCGGCCAGCTTGCGGTACTCGCGCATAGCCGACTTCAGCCGCTCCCACACCTCGTCGGTCTCCCAGGGTTGCAGGCCGATCTTCTCCGGCCTCTGACCGGCGGCAAAGACATTCGCCTCGAAGTCGAAGCGGCGATGCGGCAGGGGCCCCAGCGCGTCGGCCAGTTCCATGTCGATGAAGTGTTCGGGAGCCTGCGCAGCCACCAGTTCCGGCTCGGCGGGCGAGCGCCAGCGGTCCGGCTCGGGCCCCAGGTACTCAATCTCTGTGATGGCTTCCGGCGTACACAAAAAGGCCGGAACATCGTCCGGAAGCGAGCTGGCCGCCAGTTTGTTGATCAGCCGATGGCCCCCGTTGCCCCAGGCGTGGGCAGCGGGCGGTTGAGCAAGAACGCAAGTCAGTCCAGCAGCAGTGAAAGCTGACAAAAACAGGCGGGAATATCCAAAGAGAAGGTGCATTGAGCCAGTATACCGCTGCCTCAAAAATCACATTTTACAAACTCCGCATCAGCTCTCGTCACTGAAGATCGCCTCGATCGTGGTCTTAAACCGCGCGCTAGCTTGCCGCGCCGGCCTTGGTGGCCGCTTCTACCTCCATCAGCTTGCCGCTCGTCACGTCATAAATGCAGCCGTGGATGGGAATCGATCGGGGAATCAGCGTGTGGTTGCGGATGCGAAGCACATCTTCGATGACCGCTTGCTCCCGGTCCGCGATGGTCAGCCAATCAATGTATTCGCCGGCCCGCGAGCCGGGCCCGATGCCGGAATCCCGAAAGCCATCAGCGGTCAGTTCCGCCGGCGCGAGGCTGTTCGTGAGCAAGCCGCGCATTTCTTCGCTGGTAAAGTACTCCATGGCGCAATAGGTGTGATGCATGACAAAAAACTCGCGGGCGCCGAGCAGCTTGTAGCTGATGATCAGCGAGCGGATGGCGTCATCGCTGGCGCGCCCGCCGGCATTGCGAATGATATGCGCGTCGCCCGCGGCCAGGCCGGCGTTTTTAGCCGGATCGAGTCGCGCATCCATGCAGGTAAGCACGGCGAAAGGCCGGGCGCGAGGAAGCGCAAGGTTGGCTTTCTCATCAAACAACTCGCTGTACTTCCGGTTTGCTGTGACGATCTCGCCGGGGACACTGCTCATCGACATTACGATGAGGCTAAATAAAAGCCTCCGCTGCGTCAACAAACAATCCGACCCGGCGCAGCGGGGGCATGGTCCATTTTTGTTGGGCTGTTTCTACTTGATCTCCCCGAAGTGCACATCCTCCTCGGCTGGCGCGCCGGGATAAAGGAACTGAATCGTCGTACATGGTCCCAGCTTGGCCGGCTCGGCCCAGGACGACAGCTCCCATACTACCTGCCTGGCCGGGTTTACCTCGATGGCCTGCGTAGTTCCCACCATATCCTTGGGGTCAACAAATTCCCACTCGTTCAGCCAGTTATTGATGACTGTATTGCCGTTGGGCAGCCGCCATGCATTTTGCAGGTAGCCGAATTTATACTGCGGCGAATCGGTTTTGCTCCAGCTCCACACCGTGTCGCCGCGCCGCGTCACCTCCCGCGTGCCCTGTCTGTCGGTGATGAGCATATTGCCGTTGGCCAGCGGCGTCACGCCCCAGATGCCGATGCCCGGAAATGACCACAACTCATTGCCGCTGGAGTCGTACTCGACCACTTTGTTCAGGTCCATGTGCCCTACCATCAATGTGCCCTGCGCCGTCAGCCGCGCATGACGGAACTGCCCATGGGTGCTGGGCGGCATCTTGGTCTTGAGCCTGATCTCCTTCTCTGTCGCGCCGGTCACAATGTTCACTACCCGCAGCAGCGCCGGGTCGCCGTTCTGGATGTATAGCACGTGCTCCTTGCCGATGGGCACGGCGGTATGCACCTCGAAGCCCGCAGGAGCGTCGTAGTTCCATAGCACCTTTTTGTCCGGCGTAATCAGCGTGACCCCAAACTGGTGCGCGAAGAGAATGTTGCCGTTTGACAGCATCACCGCGTCGCTGATCTCGCCCTTGCCCGCCGGATCGGAATAGCTCCACACTACGTTGCCGCCGCGCACGATGAACATGTTGCGCTGATGCGACTCGCCCGTATACAAAAAGTCGTGCTGCACGAGCCCCGCAGCCGGAGCCGCGACCTGTGCCGGAGGCGCGGCTGCTCCAGCGCCCGCCTGCGCATGCGCGGTTAGCCCGCCAAAAACTCCCAAAACAAACAGTACAATTGCCGTTTTCCGTATCATTCGAATCCTCTCTTGCGTTTCTGTCAATTATTCCGTCCAGCCGTAAACGGATTTTGCTTCGTTATCGAGCATACACGCCGCGCCCAGCCCTCCTCGACAGCAGGCCGAGGCGTGCTCTACGCTCAACCCATGGGCTTCCAGGATTTTCTCGGCAACTCGGCCACGGTGACCCGGCTTCGGGAGAGCATCGGCGCGGAGCGTTTTCCGCAGTCGCTCATCCTGGCCGGCCCGCGAGGCGCGGGCAAGTACACCCTGGCGCTGATGCTGGCCAAAGCCGTCAACTGCCTCCAGCCCGCCGAATCGGATGGCCTTCCTGACTTCTGCGGCGTGTGCGCGAACTGCACCCGCATTGGCGATTCCGCTGATCTTGAAGCACTGGTGGCCGAGGCCGTCGCCGCTCGCGATGAGATGCGCGACACCGACAAGAAAGAGACCCGCATCCTCATCCAGACGCATCCGGACGTGCTCATCATCCCGCCCGACCCGCCGCAGTTGCTCATCAAAGTGGGCCAGGTCCGCCAGGCAATTCACGTGGCCTATTACCGCCCGCCGGTGGAGGCGAAGCGCACCTTCACCATCTTCACCTCCTCGGCCTTTATGAAGGAGGCGGCCAACTCCCTGCTCAAGCTGCTCGAAGAGCCGCCCGCGCATAGCTCGCTGATTCTGCTCACCGAAAACCCGCAGGAGCTGCTGCCCACCATCCGCTCCCGCGCCGTGGTGCATCGCCTCGGCGCGATCCTCTACTCCGAGATAGAGGCTCTGCTCGCCCGGCGGCGTCCGCTTCTCAAGCAGAAGGACCGCGCGCTGGCCGCGCGCCTGGCCGAGGGAGCCGTGGGCCGGGCCCTCACCCTCGACCTCGACGCTTATCTGGCCAGCCGCCAGGACGCCCTCATCCTGCTGCGCACGGCGCTACGGGAACCCGATTACTCCCAACTTTTTCACGCCACCGAAAGCTACCGCGCCGGCGCCGACGGACAGGAGAAGACCATCAACCTGCTGCGCGCTTTCGGCAGCCTCATCGAGGATCTGCTGCTGATTGTGGCGGGGACGCCCCAGCTGATCCGCAACCTGGACATCGAAGCCGAACTCGCGAGCCTTGGCCAGGGCCTGAGCGTAGACTGGATTGACAATACCGCCCAGGCTCTCGCCCAGGTCGAGCAGGGCATGCGCCGCAACCTGCTTCGCTCCCTCTCGCTAGACGCCATGGCCGTCAGCCTTGAATCCACATAACCCTCAATTAGCCAACGACTTCCCCAGGAGGCTTTGTTTATGAGTGATGAATCTACACGACCCCGCACCCAGGCGTACACGCGCAGGCGACCAGCCGCCGTAGCTCCCTTCCGTCTGGCGGCCTACGGATACGGGCAAAATCAGGAGCATGAGCCTTCGCAGCGCAACGCGGAGCTATTTTATTTGCAAAAGCAAATCCAGTCTCAAACCCCTATGGTGCTTGTGCTTGAAGACGGGGAGCAGATCGAGGGCTGCATCGAGTGGTACGACCGCAACTCCCTCAAGATCCGCGGCCGCCAGAAGACGCTGGTCTACAAATCCGCCATCAAATATATGTACAAAGTCGGCGACCAGGGGCAATGATCGAGTGTGGTGAGCTAGAAAATCATTGAAGAACAAATCCAGATCCCCGTTCGCTCAGGATGACAGCAAATTTTGCGCTGCGTATTTCTGAATCAGAACACCAGGCGAAAATTGCGCATAAAACGCGAAAAACAACCTCTACTTCGAAGTAGAGGTTTTTGGCGCACAATTGGGTTATTTGGGAAGCGGAAATCTATGGAATTTTCTCCGTTTCTTCTCTTATCCTCTGGATCCGGCCTTGAGCAGACGGTCGCGGATGGCCGCGCCGATCCCCTTGTCCGGCGGCAGCGGGCACAGAATCACCGTGCAACCGGCGCCGTCCAGCGCCCGCAGCCCCGCGTACAGCTCCCGCGCCATCTCCTCCGGCGCAGCCCATCGTCCCCAGGCATACACCGCCGCCGCCCCGGCTGGCGCGGCCACCTCGGCAGGCAGCATCACGCCTACCTGTGCTGTTGAGAGTTTTAATACCGCCCTGGCCAGCCTTGCGGCCAAAGTGGCCAGTTTGCCTTCAATGAGCACCAGCCGCGCCCGGGGCGCATAATGCCGCAGCTCCATCCCCGGCGAGGGTTGCGCCTGTCGCGGTTCGGCTTGGAGCAGGCCACCGTCGCGGAATACCTCGACTGCCCCGGTAGTGTCTCGAATCTGGACACTCGTCACAGCCCCCTGCCTGTAGATCACCATCGGGCTTTGGCAGGGATCGAGCACCGTGGACTCGACGCCGTGCTCCGTTGGCCCCGCGTCCAACACAGCATCGATGCGGCCGTCCAGGTCGGCGAGCACGTGTTCAGCGGTCGTCGGGCTGAGGTGACCAAAGAGATTGGCGCTGGGCGCGGCCAGCGGAATTCCGGTCCGCCGAATCAACTCCAACGCCACCGGATGCGCCGGCATGCGCACGCCGACGAGCGGGCGGCCAGCGGTGACCGCATCGGGCACGGCGGCGGTGCGCGGCAGCAACAGCGTCAGCGGACCCGGCCAGAAGGCCTGTATCAGCTTGTGCGCGGCTTCTGGAATTTGCTCGACCAACCCGTCGAGCATCGATTCGCTGGCAATGTGGACGATGACCGGGTCCCATGCAGGCCTCTGCTTGGCGGCAAAGATGCGGCTTACCGCTCCGGTGTCCAGCGCGTTGGCACCGAGGCCGTAGACGGTTTCGGTGGGCAGCGCCACGAGGCCGCCAGCGCGCAGAATCTGCGCGGCTTGCTCCATGGCCTTCGCGGCCTCGGAGGTTTCCAGGTGCGCCGGGTCGACCGTCAATCGGAGTGTCTTCACATTGTTATTGTCGCTTGTTCAAGCTATCCCCCGCCATCCGGCGTTATAGTGGTGGGGGAACAAAAAGTTTGTGAATCGGGAATCTGTGCGGTTGAGACGATCGGAACACCGCATCCTGCACACCGCGCCGCTGCCTGGAGGGAGATTGTATGAATCCGTTGAAACTCGACCGCTCTGAGCCATTGTGGAAGTGGTGGCAGTCCATAGTAGTATCCGTGGGGGGGTTGGTTTGCTTCTGCCTGCTCGTCTATGGGGTGTTCGCACTCTTGCGTTTTGAGTACATAGACTGGCAGATCGACAAGTTTAAGGACACCAACGAAACTGTCCGCATGCAAACGGTCGAGAAGTTGCGTAAAATTGGATCGCCTGCGGTCGAACCCCTAATCCGTGCCCTCAGATACAACAAAGACCCCTCAGTCCGAGGTTGTGCGGCAGCACCGCTGGGTGAGATCAAAGACCCTCGCGCGGTCGAGCCACTGATCGCCGCCTTGAAGGACCAAAATAGGGACGTCCGACAGAGCGCGGCCTGGGCGTTGGGCAGGATCAAAGACCCCCGCGCCGTCGAACCTCTGATTGCCGCCTTGAATGACCAGGATTATCAAACCGCGGAGGGTGCGGCCCGTGCTTTGGCCGCAATCGGATCGCCCGCCGTCGAGCCTCTTATTGCTGCACTGAAGGACACAGATGTTGACGTCCGAGTGGGCGCGGCCGTGTCATTGGGCGAAATCAAAGACCCCAGAGCGATAGAGCCTCTGATTACCGCCTTGAAGGATGCGGATTCCAGGGTCCGAGAGATTGCGGCGGCGGTGTTGGGCGAAATCAAAGATGCCCGTGCGGTCGAGCCCTTGATCGCCGCCCTGAAGGATATGGATTCTAACGTCCGAGGTAATGCGGCTGAGGCATTAGGCAAAATCAACGACCCGCGCGCAGTTGAGGCTTTGGACAAACTTCAGAAGAGTCATTGATCTCGGTACTCAAGCTATCCCCCGCCACCTGCCGTATACTCACTGCTGACGATGCCCATCGAGACCGAGATCAAATTTCGCGTGGATGACGTTGCCGGGCTGAGCAAGCGGCTTGAGGCTGCGGGCTTCAGTCTGCACACGCCGCGCGCCTTTGAGAGCAATGTTTTGTACGACACGCCCGACCGCGCGATGCGCGCGCGCACGGAGATTCTGCGCATTCGCAACTATGCCGGACGGTGGACCGTCACCCACAAATGCCTGCCGAAAGATGGACCCGGAGAAGACACCCACAAGCACCGCATGGAGAACGAGACTGAAGTGGCTGACGGCGCGGCTCTCGAGCAAGTCTTTCTCTCCCTCGGCCTGGTCGCCGCCTTCCGCTACGAAAAATGGCGCGCGGAGTGGACAGACGGCGAGGGCCATTGCGTCATCGATGAGACGCCCATCGGCAACTACGCCGAACTGGAAGGTTCCGCAGATTGGATCGACCGCGCGGCTGCCCGCCTGTGCATCGATCCGGCAGAGTACATCATCCTCAGCTACGGCCGCCTCTTCGATCTGTGGCGCGAGCAGCACCGCTCTTCCTCCGAAGACATGACCTTTGAGGCTGTAAAGGCGGCTATTAGCCCTTAGCTATTAGCTGTTAGCACCTAGGGAAGCTCTGATTCAGTCTTTATTGCGGCCCAACATTCCCTCATGGTCTAAAGCCCGAGTTGATATAGAGGCATTTGCGGCAGTCATGGCTAAAGCCATGACCTACCAGCCGTACCCTTTGAAAACATCGAATTAATCAGAGTTTCCCTAATGTACATGGCGCATATCTCGAACTAAGAGCTAACAGCTAGAAGCTGTATTCTCCCACCCCTCGGTAATCAAATTCTAAAAATCCATTAACGAAGGCCCCTCCAATCGCCGATAACCTCAACGAGGAGTATGAACAGTGAGGTGCCCCATGTACAACAATCGCCTTGATTATCCTCCCAACCGGTTGCGGCGTACCGGAGCCCGGCTGATGCAGGCCGCCGCTTTGGCGCTCTTGGTGGCGCTGGTCATGCCAGCCAGCGCGGCGGACGCCCGCGCCATCAAATCGCGGGTACCGCCAGTCTATCCCGTGATTGCCCAGCGCATGAGGATTACCGGCGAGGTCAAGCTCTCGGTTTCAGTGAATGCGGAAGGCAATGTGACAGACGTGAAAGAGATCAGCGGGAACCGCGCGCTCTCGACCGCCGCCGAAGAGGCTGTGCGGCAATGGAAATTCGAGCCCGGCGACGGCGCCGCCACAGTGGTGGTGACGGTTGACTTCTCTCTTTAGCAGCCGGAGTAGTGAAGGGCGCGCTGCATAGGGATGGTCGCCGAGCGCCAGCATTATCTGAAAGCCTGATTCGCGATTCGCGGTGGCCCATGTCTAGCAAGGAATTTCTTACGCGATTTAGCAACCTCAGATCAGCCTGCGACGATGCGGGCAGATGGAAGCAAACCATGCCATGCCTATTCTTGACCTGATCTCCGCTGATCCGGACGCGTTATCCATCGCGCTCATCGATCCGGATGATGTGCGCCGCTATGAGGTAGCCGGCGCACTGGCGGGATTTCCCGGAATGTCCGTTCGGGAGTATGCTTCCATCCCCGCCGACCTCAATGATCTGCCCTTGATGCTGGATCAGCATTACGACGCCATCCTCATCGGCCTTGACAGCGACCCGGATTTCGCCTTCGATGCGGTGGAGATGCTGTGCGACTGCAACTCCACAACCGTGATGGTCTATACAGCGCAGACCTCACTGGAGCTGGCCATCCGCTTTATGCGCGCCGGCGCCCGCGAGTTTCTCATTTTGCCCCTGCTGCACGCCGAAATGGCCGACGCCCTGGACCGGGTTTCGTCACGCCGCTCGGCCACGCCCCAGGGCAAGAGAATATCCAAAAAGCAATTCGTCTTTCTGGGCGCTAAAGGCGGCTGCGGAGTCACCACGATCGCCGCAAATTTTGCCGTCGCGCTGGCGCAGGAGTCCGGCGAAAAAACTCTCTTGATTGACCTTGGAGTTCCTCTGGGGGATGCGGCGATCAACCTGGGGATGAGCGCCGAGTACTCCACCGCCAACGCCCTTCAGGATTCCAACCGGCTGGACACCAGTTTTCTTCGCTCGCTGCTGTCCAGGCACGGCTCGGGATTGTATGTGCTCCCGGCTCCAGGCGAGTTCTCACCCCATATGGTTACCGTCGAAGCCATTGACAAACTTCTGACCGTCGCGCGGCAGTGCTTTGTTTATGTGGTCGTTGACGCCGGCTCACGAGTTGACTTAATGGGAACCTCTCTCTTCGGGGAATCCGCCAACCTCTACCTGATCACACAGGTGGGTATTTCAGAACTGCGCAACGCCAATCGCCTTATCACGCAATATTTCGCCACACGCGGGCGCAGTCTGCAGATTGTGCTGAACCGTTATACGCCTCACGCCATGATCTTCGATGAGCAGCAGATTGCCAAGGCCCTCACCCGGCCCGCCTTGTGGAAGATTCCCGACGATTATGCCACTGCGCGCCGCACCCGCAGCACGGCCACGCCGATCGCGCTGGAAGACTCGCCCATCTCCAAGATAATCCGGCAGATGGCCAGAACCGCCTGCGGCATGTTGGCGAATCCGGAGAAGAAAAAGGGCTTCGCCCTCTTCGGATAAATAACTCATGGATTAGCAGGTGGCCTGGCAAGGCCATTACTGCAAGCCGCCGGGCAGGAAAAAGGATCAATAAACGATCCGCGGCTACTTCCCCGCCCCGTGGCATTTTTTGTATTTCTTGCCGCTTGTCCAGCATTTTCAATTACCTCTGTGTATATAGATTTGCATTTCATACCTGTTCTGGTATAATCAAATTGTGCTTACCTCCGAAAAACCGTTGTTCTGGATTGGGAGCAGCAAAAGGGACTTGATGGCTCTGCCGGTTGTAGTGCGGAAGTTCTTCGGTCACGCCCTGCACTTTGCCCAGAATGGCGAGCAGCATGACGCAGCCAAGGTCTTGAAGGGATTCGGAGGCGCGGGAGTTCTGGAGGTGGTTGAAGACGATGCGGCTGGGACGTACCGTGCTGTCTACACCATCAAGTTCAAAGAAGCCGTCTTTGTGCTGCATTGCTTCCAGAAAAAGAGCAAAAGCGGGATAGGGACGCCCAGAAAAGATATGGAGATCGTTCACGGCAGACTCAAGGCAGCTGAGGCGATGGTAAAGGAGATACGAGGTGGCAAAGCGCGTTCTTAACAACATCGAAGTTGAAGCTAGCTCCGGCAATGTCTTTGCGGACCTTGGCTTGCCGGATGCCGAGCAGCTCAAGATCAAGTCCGGCTTGGTCATTGAAATTACGCGCGCGGTGCGGCGTCTGGGGCTGACTCAAGAGGAAGCCGGCCGCCGCATGGGAATTTCGCAAGCCAAGGTCTCCGGTTTGATGCGCGGCGATTTCTCCAATCTTTCAGAACACAAGTTGATGGAGTGCCTGAACCGCCTCGGCTACGACATCGAAATCAAGCTGACTCCCGCCGTCGAATCTGTTGGGCGGCGGAGTCTGGCAGTTGCATGAATGAGGTGTTTGATGCCCATACACGTTGCATTGCGCTATGATGGTTTCGGAGATTTGTATGTGGCATCCCTTTCCAGGTTTTAACGGCTCTTTGACATCAGTCGGGATTTTGGGAGCAATGTGGATTTTCCGGCGCGCGACAAAGAAATTCCCTGCTTACAACCTTGGTCCTGGCGGGAATCCTCATGCTTATGAGCCGATCATGAATCGATATCTTCGATTAGCAGAGTTTATGATTGGCGCGGCCTCCGGATCGATTGTCCTGATTGTTGGTACTTCTGCGTTGCGCGGACAAGGTGGCAAGCTCGCTTGGTTCTACGCATCTCCGCTTCTTTTGATTGCGGCGAGTGTAGTTTATGGCGTTGGGTTTATGGCTTGCCAGATATTAACATATGAGGAAGTTTTACATGGTAATCCGCACACGGCGAATAATTACGCACTAAACGAAACCCTCGGTTTTAGTTCGTTAATCTGCTTCGTTATTGGGTACATATGGCTCATCATTGCTGCCACGAACCTACAATGAGTCGTGTACTGCAGGTCTTGATTCTCATTCTGGGAACATGGGCGCAGCTTACTTCCCGGCCCCGTGGCATTTTTTGTATTTCTTGCCGCTTCCGCAGGGGCAAGGATCGTTGCGGCCCACCTTCTCGCCCGTCCGCCGCTGCGTGGGCTGGCTCGCGTCTCCCGCGCCGGCCATGCTGGCCGCCTCCAGCTCGCGCTGTTTTTTACGCTGGAATTCCTTTTCGAGAGCGTCGATGGTGGTGGAGGGCTGGCGGGTGGAAATACCAATCTCCCGCGGCTCGGCATCCATCGTCAGAGGCCGGGCGCTGCTGCCCACCGGCGGAGCGGCGGGAACCGTCCGGCTGACGCGCGGAGCCGCATCCATCGGCTGGCCATCCGGGCCCAGGATCTGCATGCGGAAGAGGAAGCGGACGGTGTCCTCCTGGAACTTCAGCATCATGGCCTCGAACATGTCGAAGGACTCCCGCTTGTATTCCACCAGCGGGTCGCGCTGCGCATAGCCGCGCAGGCCGATGCCTTCTTTCAGGTGGTCCATCGAAAGCAGATGGTCCTTCCACAGCCCGTCGATCACGTTCAACATCACCATGCGCTCGTGGTAGCGCATGGTGGCCGGCGAGAGAATCCTCTCCTTGGCCTCATACTGCTCCTTCAGCTTGGCGAAGATTGTGTCACCCAATTCGTGCCGGGTGAGCCGGTACGGATTGATTCCCGTCGCGCCGATATTCAGCGAAGCATAGCTCAGCCCGAAATGATCGACAAGCTTGCCGTCCAGACCTTTCAAGTCCCACTGATCCGGACGCACCTTCTCCGCGGCAAACTCGTCCAGCAAGCCGCTCAGAATTCCGCCGACATAATCCTCCAGAATCAGCTCCCGCTGGTCCACTCCCTCCAGTAGTTGCCGCCGCAGCCCGTAAACCGCTTCGCGCTGCTTGTTCATCACGTCGTCGTACTCCAGCAGGTGCTTGCGACTCTCGAAGTTCTGCGCTTCCACCGCTTTTTGAGCGCCCTCGATGCGCTTGGTGATCATCTTCGACTCAATGGGCTCGTCCTCTTTCATGCCCATGCGCTGCATCATGGTGCTCATCCACTGCCTGGCGAAGATGCGGATCAGGTCGTCTTCCAGCGACAGAAAGAACCTTGACTCGCCGGGATCACCCTGGCGGCCCGCGCGCCCGCGCAGTTGGTTGTCAACGCGCCGCGATTCATGTCTTTCAGTCCCCAGAATGAACAGCCCGCCGGCAGCGATCACCTGCTCATGCTCCTCGCGCGCCGCATCCGCGTGAACCTTGAAGACCTCGGCCCACTCCGGCTCGGCGATCTCAAACTCCTGCCCCTGGTAGTAGAAGCGCAGAAAACCAGCCGGCGCCATGGGATTGATGGCGCCCTCGGCCACGCTGATGGCCCGCGCCTTGTTCTTTTTCACCAGTTCCTGCCGGGCCATGAAATCTGGGTTGCCGCCCAGCAGAATATCCGTGCCGCGACCGGCCATGTTGGTGGAGATGGTCACCATCCCCAGCCGCCCGGCCTGCGCCACAATCTCCGCCTCGCGCTCGTGGAACTTGGCGTTCAGCACCACATGCTTGACGCCCTTGCGCGCCAGAATCGCGGAGAGCCGCTCGCTCTTCTCAATCGACGTGGTTCCCACCAGCACCGGCTGCTTCTCTTCGTGCAGCCGCGCAATGTCCTCGGCCACAGCTTTGTACTTGGCCTTCTCGATCAGGTAAACCACGTCCGGATTTTCAAGCCGCAGCAACGGCTTGTTGGTGGGAATGACCACGATCTCCAGCTTGTAAATCTTCTCGAACTCCGCTGCTTCCGTCTCCGCCGTGCCGGTCATGCCGCTCAGCTTTTTGTAGAGGCGGAAATAATTCTGGAAGGTGATGGTGGCCAGCGTCTGGTCTTCCTTGCGGATGTTCACGTTCTCCTTGGCTTCGATGGACTGGTGCAGCCCATCCGACCAGCGGCGGCCCGGCATCAGGCGGCCGGTGAAGGTGTCCACGATAATGACTTCGCCGTCCTTCACCACGTACTCCACGTCCCGCTTGTAAAGCGCTTCCGCCTTGATTGCCGTCTCGACGTAGTGCTTCATCTCCCAGTTTTCCGCGTCGGCGATATTGCCGATGCCCAGCGCCTTCTCGATGGTCACCCAGCCCTCGTCGGTGACTCCAATCGTCCGCTGCTTCTCATCCACAATGTAGTCGCCGGTCAGGTACTTTTCACCCTCCCGGAGTTCGAGGCCCAACTCCGCGCAGCGCTGCGTGTCGCTGGCTTCGATCTCCTCGCCCTTTACCAGTTGCGGAACGATCTTGCGCGCCAGCGCGTACTTGTCGGTCGTTTGGTCGGTTGGCCCGGAGATAATCAGCGGCGTGCGCGCCTCGTCGATCAGAATCGAGTCCACCTCGTCCACGATGGCGTAATAATGACCGCGCTGGACACAGTCTTTTATCTCGAACTTCATGTTGTCGCGCAGGTAGTCGAAGCCGAATTCATTATTTGTTCCGTAAGTAATATCGGCCAGATAGGCGGCCCGGCGCTCGTTGTCGTCCAGGTCGTGAACGATCACGCCCACCGTCAGCCCCAGAAACTCGTAGATCTTGCCCATCCACTCGGCATCGCGCTTGGCCAGGTAATCGTTCACCGTGACCACATGCACGCCGTGCCGGGCGAGCGCATTCAGGTAGCAGGCCAGCGTGGCTACCAGCGTCTTGCCTTCACCGGTCTTCATCTCCGCAATCTTGCCCTGGTGCAGCACCATGCCGCCGATCAACTGCACGTCGAAGTGGCGCATCTGCACCGCTCGCCAGCCCGCCTCGCGCACCACCGCAAAGGCCTCGGGAAGAATCTCGTCCAGCGCCTCGCGCTCGGCAGCATCCTGCTCCGCCGCCCGCTTTTCGGCAGCCTCGCGCGCGTCGGCCTCGCGCCCCTCCGCCCGCAACGTGTCGGGGTCCTCAAACCTCTTCAGCCGCTCCGCAACCCGCGCCTCAATCCGCTCCCGGAACTCCGCTGTTTTGGCCCGCAACTCGTCGTCGGTGAGCTGCCTGGTTTCCGCCTCCAGGTCATTGATCACTGCCACCATGGGCATCAACCGCTTGATCAGGCGCTCGTTCGCCGTGCCAAATATTTTGGTTAAAACCTTATCGAAAAACACAGGAATCTCCGCTTACCAGTGTAAATGGTGGGGGTTAGAGTAAATCGGGGACACCTGGGAGTGGAGCACCAAATCCATGCGTCAGATTGATCTAGGTTGTAAACGATTGGAGCTTTCTCGCGCTCTCAGTCAGTTGAGCCAGGAGCTCCGATTTCTCAGGTGCTTTTCCTTCTCGAAGCGCCGTCTCCACATCATCCCAAAGCGTGTGGACTATATTTGGTGACTGCATACGGTAGCCACCCTCACGTTGCCGCTCAAAATCATAGCTAAGCCAAGTGACCTCGCTGTTCCCAGCGGACTGCGGATTCATAGGGGGAAGTTCAAATAAAAATGTACAACTTTCCAGATTTGTTTGTAGAATCGGCGTATGGCGAAAAGATTACAAAAGTCTGGGTCGAGCAACCCAATTGGCAATACCAAGAATCTCCATTCAGTGCTTCGGAGGCACCTCGGACAGCGGACTGTGCTTGGGGTCGCGATTCCGGTACTGGAAGACTATGTTCTTGCCACTAAAGCTGGGAAAATCACGGAAGGCCTTATGGGTAAACAGATTGCGGACGGTTTCAATCAACTGGCCTCGCAGTTCATTCACAGCGATTACCATCCTACATATATTACACGAGGTCTCGGCGAAAGGGGCTTTCTTGAGCACTCGAATGGGAAGTACAGGCTGCGTCCCTCGCTGCTGGTAGACACAACTATTGAGGAACTTGATCAACTCAAAGAGGAGCTCCTTGGATCGTTGCGATTAGCGTATGAGCAGCGCCAAGGCGCCATCAAGAGGCTTGAGGAAATATGTTCATTGCCGTCGGATCAAGTAGGAGAACGCCTCGCACTCGTGGAAGAGTATCTATCCCAACTTACCGGAAACCGTGGTGAAATGTTCGAGGTTGTGTCATTTGCGGTTTTGCGCGAATACTTTCGGACGTTTGGTTTTTCGCTGCAACGGTTCTCGACAACTCATGCCAATGACGGCGGAATGGATTTCTTTGCATCGGATGCCATATATCAAGTGACAACAGATGAAAGCATAGAAAAACTCCGCAGAGACTTGAGAAAGGCACCCGGAACGAAACGTGTCTTGGTCAGGCCGACTGTTACCGAGGAGATACTTGAGCTTGGAGAAGACAATGTACTTGAAACAATAGAACTTAAAGACCTTTTGAGCCATTTCATTACCTGGCTCTTGGGACGTGATAAGCGTTCCACGCAATCCAATCACCTACAGCGCGTTCTCCTGATAGCTTTGGAGGAATTCCGTCGTGAAGACAAGGCTGAAATAGCCGATAAACGAGCAGAGTTCATATCGGAGTAAAGCATGATGAAGGTGAAAATCTGGACGGTAGCAGCGGACGACGACAATGGTACGCGTGCGACAGTGCATTTAACCGAAAAGGACGCCTACGAACAGTGGCTGGAGTGGCAGTTTTCCAGCGAACTCGATGAGGAAGAGAGAGAGGATAGGAAAGTTGCATCTGCCTTCATTGAACGTGAAGATTTTGACGGACTGTGGGAATGGAAGGGAGACCGAGAGTTTGGTGAGCCTTTTGACACCTACGCCATCGAAGAGCACGAGATTGAGGTGGCGACGTGATAATTGCTTTCCCGCGCCGCCGGGCTGGTCCTGATGACCTACGACGACTGCCCCGAAGTCATAGAAATGGCGAATCGGCACGGCTTCCAGATCGAACGCGTTCCTATGAAGAATACTCATCACGAGAAGAAGTACGAACTGCTCATCTCCAATTACGAACAGCTCGCTATCGTAGCAGCGTGATAAACCATATAAGTTGATTGGCGTCTTCTCCTATTTTTACGAACCCACCAAGCCCATACCGCTAACTTGCTGTTCCCCGCCCCGTACAATAAAGAAGAAGCCCGACGCACCTGACCAACCCATGGCCGACGAAGAAAAAAAATCCCCAAAGCCCGATGAAGAACTCTCCGGCAAGGTCTATGACTCCCGGCTCATGCGCAGGCTCGGCCACTATCTGCGCCCCTACTGGTGGCAGGCTTCCGTCTCCGCCCTCGCTGTCAGCCTCAAATCCATCTGCGACGTCACCGGTCCCTACCTGATTATGGTGGCCATCGACCGCTACTTCCCCGCGGAGCCCGGTTCCTCGCCCGCGGCCAATCTCCTTGCCAACGTTTTAGGCTCAACCAACTGGCTCGCCAGCCGCCTTCCCGCCGATCCCTACCAGGGCATCACCCGCCTGGCCGCAATCTATCTGGCCGCAATCCTTTGCGCCTATCTCTTCGAGTTCATCCAGATTTACCTCATGCAGTGGACCGGGCAGAAGCTTATGTTCGACCTGCGCCGCGAGATTTTTCGCCACATGCAGCGCATGCACATCGGCTTCTTTGACGCCCACCCCGTAGGACGCCTCGTCACCCGCATCACCTCCGACGTAGACGCCATCAACGAGATGTTCACCGCTGGCGTGCTGGCCATCGTGGATGACTTCTTCAACCTCGTATTCATGGCCGCCCTCATGCTCAGGATCAACTGGCGGCTGGCACTGCTGGCCTTCTCCGTACTGCCTTTCATCCTGATCGTCACGCGCCTCTTCCGCGATCATGTGTGCGAGAGCTACCGGCGTGTGCGCACCGCCATCGGGCGCATCAACAGCTTTACCCAGGAGCACATCTCGGGGATGAGCGTGGTGCAGCTCTTCAACCGCGAACAGCGCGCCTTTGACGATTTTGAAGATGTGAACCGCCAGCACATGGTGGCCTTCAAGGACACCATCTTCGCCTACGCCCTCTTCTACCCGGCAGTCGATTTTCTCTCCATGGTGGCCATTGCGCTGGTCATCTGGCGGGGCGGCTTCGGCGTGTTGAACATTCCCCCCGTGGTCACCATCGGCGTGCTGAACATGTTCATCCAGTACTCGCTGCGCTTCTGGCGGCCCATTCAGGACATGAGCGACAAGTACAACATCCTGCAATCGGCCATGGCCGCCGGCGAGCGCATATTTAAACTCCTGGACACCAAGCCGGAGATTGTCTCGCCCGCTCATCCCCTCGCCGGCGACGGCAGTAACCGGATTGAGTTTCGCCACGTCTGGTTCACCTATCAGAAGCTGACGGAGGAGCAGAAGGCCGCCGTCTTCTCGGCCTCCGAAGCCGCCGATCTGGCCGCCATCGACGGCATCGAGTGGATTCTCAAGGATGTCTCCTTCACCGTCGAGCCGGGGCAGACCGTCGCCATTGTTGGCCACACCGGAGCCGGAAAAACTACCCTGACCAGCCTGATGATGCGCTTCTACGATGTGACCGCCGGTCATATTCTTTTGGATGGCATTGACCTGCGCGAGCTCGACCTGACCGCGCTCCGCAAACACTTCGCCGTCGTTCTGCAAGACCCGTTTCTCTTCACCGGCACGCTGGCCGAAAACATTCGCTTCGGCAACGAAGCCATCACCGATGCCGATCTCCGCCGCGCCGCGCGCGACGTCAACGTGCTGGACTTCATCGAGAGCCTGCCCCGCCAATTCGACGAGCCTGTGCAGGAGCGCGGCAACTCGCTTTCCACCGGCCAGAAGCAGCTCATCAACTTTGCCCGCGCGCTGGCCTTCAACCCGCGCATTTTAATTCTGGATGAGGCCACGTCCAGCGTAGACACCGACACCGAGCTGCGCATCCGCGGCGCGCTGGAGCGCATGGTCGAGGGCCGGACCAGCGTGTTGATTGCTCACCGCCTCTCGACTGTGCAGCGGGCAGAGACCATCTTAGTGATGCACAAGGGACAGTTGCGCGAGAAGGGAACGCATCAGGAGCTGCTGGCGCAGCGCGGCCTCTACTGGAAGCTCTACCAGTTGCAGTACAAGGATCAAGAGCAGTTGACAGAGAACAGAGAACAGAGATCAGTTGGTCCGGCGCGCGATGCCTCTATCGCGACGGCAGTTTAGAAACTGCACATTCAATAACCCCCAAATAATCTGAGCGAAAATTTTGCTTTGGCGTCTATATGAATAGAAGAGGCCACGCAGAACGAATCGCTGTGCTTGACGCTCTGTTAGAAAGGCGACTTCGAGGGGGAAGAGATGAGATGGAATTGTGATGTGAGTGGAAGTCAGCGGGGAAGCTCTGACCGGTTACTGGCCGTACTTTTGCTTCTGTGCGGGATGCTTTATGTGGTGAATGTGAGCGCGCAGACACCGCCTGCGGATTCCAAGTCTGCTGATGCGAAACCCAGCGCGGATACCTATCAAACGCTTTATTTAACCAATGCAACTCAGCAGAGTGAAGCAAACGATATTGTGACCGGCCTGCGCAATATGCTTCCAAAATCCAAACTGTATCTGGTGCTATCGCAGAGTGCAATATCCATGCGCGGAACTCAGGAAGACTTTCAACTTGCTCAGAAAATTCTCTCGGATTTGGATCGGCCCATGAACATTTACCGGCTCACTTACACAATCACCGAGACGGATAACGGCAAGACTACCAGCTCGCAACATTTCACACTCATTGCAACTCCGGAACATGGCTCTGAACTCAAACAGGGCAGTCGAATACCGGTTTTCGTCGGGACAACTGATGCCAAAACCTTTACACAAAACGGCCAGATTCAATATATCGGCGCACAAGTGCAATATGTCGATGTGGGGCTGACGATCAGTGCAACCATTTCTGGAGGCCCGGATGAGTTGAGCTTGCGGACTAAGGTCGAGCAATCGAGCCTTGCAGAACAAAGTTCTCCCGTAGGCGCGCAAGACCCTGTAATCAAGCAAACCGTGCTGGACGAAAAGTTTGTGCTTGCGCCGGGCAAACCGCTGATTCTGGGATCGCTCGACGTTCCTGGTAGCACGCGCAAGCAGCAGATCGAAGTGGTTGCTGAACCCGTCCGCTAGACGCGAAGCCTCTATCGCGACGGCGAAATAGGAGTTCGCGTCTAGCAATGCACAGCAACGTCTTCGCGAGCGGCGGGGTGATATAAAAATCAACCGCAGGTCCACTTCGGCTACGCTCAGTGCAGGCTTTCGACTTCGCTGCGCTTCGCTCAGGATGACATACAAAAAACAAAGGCGCCAGAGATTCCGGACTCTCTGGCGCCTCGATCGCGATGAACTCAGGTTGCCTGGATCAAACATCTTCCCGTTCAGTCTCCCAATGCGTCCGCGAGTTGCCCCGCGTCCTGCATCTTTCCGCTGTACCGGCGATGGAGCTTCGAGGCGCCTCGAATCCCTCATCCTTCGGCTCCTTCGGCGTGCGCAGTCTATGAATCTCCGGGTTTCCCCGCATCTCCTCTACTGCGACGCCTCCGAGCCTCCGAGTCTCTGATGCGTCCGCGGTTTCCCGCATACCACATCTTCCGGCTCTTCCGGCATTGCCGACGGTGAGTTCGCGGGTTTCCCCGCATGCTCGCTCCCCCGGCTGCCACTGGCGGATGGTTCCGCGAGTTGCCTCGCACAACGCACCCTCCGGCGGCGCCATCTCCGCGTCCGCGGACTACCCTGCGGGTTGCCCCGCGGCGTGTCTCGCGTCCTGCGGCTACGGCTGGGCCGATGTGACTCCCCGGCTGAAATCAAACCTTGCATCCCCGGCCAGGCCGTGGATGAATCTTTGCTTCCCGCCGTCTCCTGCACATTCCCTGCTGGCTCTGGATGCAATCTCGACTGTACTTCAAACTCCCCGCCGTCGCCGGCCTGGAGCCTAGCGCGCTCGATCGGATTTGCATCGTCCTGCCAACGGGGAACTGCGTTTCCAATTCCCTGGAGGTCACCAACTGAGGAGGAGCTTAGGCTGGTTAAATCTGTGGAAGCAAGTGCAAAAAAGGAATTAATTTGTGGATTTCACCAGTTGTGGTGCATAAATCGGCGCTCAGTTCAACGCCAGGCACAAAGGCGCGCCGAAGGTGGCAGCCGCATTGGCGTGGCACGAGGCTGTGTTATGCGGAGCCCCGGCTTTTCACTACGGTCCGCCGGTGGGCTTCCATGGCGTGGCGCAGCAGCAGATTGGCCTTGGTCTGATAGCCGCGACCATAACTTTTCAGCCACTCGATCACATCGTTGTCCAGCCTCATGGTCACGGGGCGCTTGATGGGCCGGAAGAAGCGGCCAACCTCCGCGCCCGTCCAGTCGACAACTTCGGGCATATCGCTGAAATCAATCGTAGCGTCGGTCTTGGCGGCAATGGCGGCTATCTCCCGCCTGCGCGCGGCTGCGAGCTTCTTCATAGGACCTCTTTTCCTGGGCGGATGCGGCTCGCGCCGAGATCAAGCGAATGGTTTCATCTCCATCCTCTTCCCGCCATGTGTAGACGACGAATAACACCACGCCTACTGCAATTTCTCCGAGCGCGTTATACCGGTCTTCCGCGTCGTCATGTGATAGATCCTTGCGCGAAAGAATCCACTGGTCTTCAAAGATGAGCGAAGCGGTTTCAAAGCCGACGCCGTGCTTGCGGCGGTTTTCGCGGTTTTTCGCCGGATTCCAATCGAATCGGCTCATCTTGACTCTTGACCTCAGTGTGACCTATGTACATATAATTGTCAATACATTAATTTAAGAACTGCGCCTGCGGCCTTGACTTTACGTCCAGAAGATTTCTATGCCTTTTGCGGTGGCGCGGATGCTGGGCGGCTTATGTTGGGTGAGAATGCGGATGGCGGAGAATCCTCCGCCCAGCACGCAGACTGCTCCGCCGCCCACCAGCAGGCCCAGCTTGCTGGTAGGTTCGGGATCGAGAATTGCCAGGATCACCATGGTGACGCCCACGCCGCTCATGCCCAGCGCGACAGAGACGCCGGCGATTTCGCGCCGGGAGAGGCCGGAGATGCGCGCCATCTGCAACAGCGTCTGGTCTTCGGGATTGATGCCCAGGTGAGCATCGTCGATGAGCAGGCCAGACGCCCGGGCGCGGTAGAGGAGCGCCAGCGAACGCAGCCAGTTGGGATCGGAAGTTCTGACAATCTTCTCGCGGGAATCGTCCATGGAAAAGAGTTTATACCCTGGAAGCGCGTTGGTCTGCTCGTGCATCACCGCTGAAGGTTGGTACACTGTGGCCGGAGTTGCACCATGCAGATTCTTCTGGCGCTCTTTTGTGGCGGCATCGCCTATTACGCGTGGAAAAGCTGGCGCCGCAACCCGCTCTATTCGCTGAAGAACACGCTCGTGGACGCGGCCGTGATTCTGCTGGGCCTGGCGCTGGTGGTGGGCTTTACCGAGCTGATCGCCTTCCATCTCCCCAGCCAGTCACCCGCGGTGATTGTGCTGTGCTGCATGATTGTGATAGCGGCGATTACTCTTGGCCTGATTGCCGCAAGCTTCCGCATCACCGATGGCCCCATTGCCAAAGTGCCCGCGGGGACGAGGCCTGACAGCAGGAATCGGCGCAAGCTGACCCCGTGGATTCTGGGGACGGGGCTGGTCCTGCTGTCGTTGCTCGTGTGGGGCGCGCTGGTTTCGCCCGAGGAGGCGGAGTTGCCGCTCGCCTTTGCGGCACTCGTGCTCATGATCGGCATGGCCTCGCTGGGCGCTCTGTACATCAAAGCCCGGCGCTCTGACTACGCCAGCGCGGCCCTCAAGGCAAATTTCTGGGTGCATTGGCAGGATAATATCTGGCTGGGACACGACGGGCTGCTGTGCGGGGATGCGTATGCGCCGTGGCTTTCCTCCGGCAACTATCTGACGGAGGCCCGCATTGAAGCGGGTCCACCCCTATCTTTGCTGCTGATCTTTCAAAAGGCCTTCGGCGCGAGCACCGATCAAATAACGACACGCGTGCCCATCCCGGAAGGACGGGAGAGCGACCTGAAGTTGCTCGAGGAAAAGCTGAGCGCGCGCTGCCCCAGGGCGCGCATTCACTTTGGCGTGAAACTGTGAATCGCCAGCAATAAAAAGGGCCACTCCATATATATGGAGTGGCCCTTTGTCTTGACGCCTGCTGCCGACTTTACTTTGCGGCTACCAGCGGCTTGGTGACCAGCGAGCCATTTTTGTAGCCCTTGGCGATCTCTGCAATGGAGACGGCCTTATAGTCGCCGGCGTGTCCGGCCTGGCCGAACTGGGTCATGCGCTGCGCCACCACCTTCTGCATGGCCTCGCGGGCGGGCTTCATGTAGTCGCGGGGATCGAACTTTTCCGGCTGCTCCCACAGCACCTTGCGGATGGCGCCGGTCATGGCCAGGCGGTTGTCGGTGTCCACGTTGACCTTGCGCACGCCGTTGCGGATGCCCAGTTGAATCTCCTCGACCGGCACTCCCCAGGTTTCCTTGAGCTTTCCGCCGTATTTGTTGATGACGTCCTGCAAATCCTTGGGCACCGAGGAGCTGCCGTGCATGACCAGATGGGTGTTGGGCAGGCGCTTGTGAATGGCGATGAGCACGTCCATCTTGAGCACCGAGCCGTCGGGCTTCTTGGTGAATTTGTAAGCGCCGTGGCTGGTGCCGATGGCGATGGCCAGCGCGTCCACGCCGGTCAACTCGGCAAACTCCACCGCCTGGTCGGGGTCGGTGACGTGCTCCAGGCCCGTGCCGCCCGCGCCGTGGCCGTCCTCCACGCCGCCCAGCACGCCGATCTCGCCCTCCACAGTGACACCGCGCTCATGCGCGAAATCTACCACGCGCTTGGTGACCGCGACATTCTCCTCGAAGCTGGCGGGGGTCTTGCCGTCCTCCTTGAGCGAGCCGTCCATCATGACAGAGGTGTAGCCCAACTCGATGGCGCTCTTGCAGGTCTCGAAGCTGTTGCCGTGATCCTGGTGCATGGCGATGGGAATCTCGGGATTCAGCTCGGCCGCCGCCAGAATGAGGTGAAAGAGATATTTGTCCTGGGCGAAGGCGCGCGCGCCGCGGCTGGCCTGGATGATGACCGGCGCGTTGGTTTCCTTGGCCGCGCTCATGATGGCCTGAATCTGTTCCATATCGTTGACGTTGAATGCGCCGACGCCGTAACCGCCCTTGGCGGCCTCGTCGAGCAGTTGCCGCATGGAGACCAGAGGCATTTGAGTTTCTCCTGTTGCCGGATGTGCCGGCAGGGTTTGTTGGCTCCGGCCACCGCGTTATCGCGTGGATCAAAGCAGGCTTTCAGCAGGCCGGGTGGCGGGAACCGCGATCATGTATATGGTAGCAGGGGCGCGCAAGGAGAAAGTGTGCTGTTGGACACAGGGGGCGAAGGGCGCTCCGGCGGCCCGAATCGGGAGGGGTGCGTTCCGATGTGGACTGCACGGTGGATTTCCCCTCAGTGCGCGGTCCGGTATGGAATAATTTGCCGGTGAGCCTTGCCGCCGCCTCCACTCACGACTATTGCCTTGTAGCCTGCGCCGCCGGAACGGTGCTGCTGCTTTTGCTGCTGATTGCAAAGCTCCGGCTGCATCCGGCGCTGGCGCTTATCATTGCCGCGTTGGGGCTGGGCGTGGCCTCGGGAATGCAGCTGAGTCAGGTTCCGCTTTCGTTCACTGCCGGGGTGGGCAACCTGATGGGGCGCATCGCCATCGTGCTGGCTCTGGGCGCGGTATTGGGGCGTTTGGTGGCCGCGAGCGGCGGGGCAGCCGCTCTAGGCAGGGTGTTGGTGGAACGTTGCGGAACAAGCGGTTTGCCCTGGGCGATGCTGGGGCTGGGCATTCTGGTGGGGATGCCGGTCTTCTTCGAGGTGGGGCTGGTGCTGCTGTTGCCGATTGTGGCCGAGACGGCGCGGCGCGGCGGCAAGCCGCCTATTCTCGTGGCCCTGCCGGTGCTGGCCGGGCTCTCCATCGTTCATGCCGTTCTACCGCCGCATCCGGCGGCGATGCTGGCGGCCACCGAGTTCCACGCCGACCTGGGGCGCACCATCTTGTGGGGCCTGGCCGCCGGCCTGCCCGCCGCCGCGCTGGCCGGGCCGGGGCTGGGCTGGCTGCTGGGCCGATTCTGGGCCAGGAGCTTCAGCATGAAAGGTACGGGCTTCAGCACAACTATTGTTGACCCTGCGCAGGAATCAAATCGCACATCTCGTCCCGCGCCAGCCGGGGCTATGAGAGCCGCCGCGGCCATTCTGCTGCCCGTGGCGCTCATCTGCCTGGGCAGTTGGGCAGAGGCGCTGGCCGCGCCGGCGAGCGTGGCGAACCGAATTCTCCACTTCATCGGCAGCCCGGACGTCGCATTGTTGATTGCCGTGCTGGTGGCGCTCGTGACTCTCGGCCCCCACATTCAAATCAGCAGCCAGGAGGGCTTGCGCAAGCTCACCGGCGAATCCTTTGAACCCATCGCCAATGTGCTGGTGATTCTGGCCGCGGCCGGCGGCCTGAGCGGAATTCTGCGCGACTCCGGCGCCGCCCAGGCTACAGTCGCTCTGGCGCTGGGCGCGCGCATGCCGCCGCTGGTGCTGGCCTGGCTGCTGGCCGCGGTGGTGCGCGTTTCCATGGGCTCGGCGACGGTGGCCATGGCCGTGGCCGCGGGGATTCTGGCGCCCATGGCCGGGCACCTCGGCGTGCGGCCTGAATTCTTAGTTTTGGCCGCCGGCACCGGCTCTATAATTATGTCGCACGTGAACGATCCCGGCTTCTGGATGATTCAGTCCTTCTTCAAGCTGGAGTTAAAAGAGACGCTGGCCACCTGGACGGTGCTGGAGACGGTGCTTTCGGTGGCGGGATTGGGGATGACGCTGCTGCTGGCGGCGGTGATGCGGTAGTGCCTTTGCCGGCATCCGAATCCATCCTCGAATAAGCTGACGTAAAAACGGATTAACGTGCAAGACGTGAAACCAGCGCTGTGCAGCGGCCTTGCGCAGGTATGTAACGCGGCGTGGAATCCCCTTCTTGAATCAAATTTCCGCAATCGCTCGGAACCTCATGAGGAAGTGGAATGGTGACGCCCGACTCCACAAAAGAATGTAGATCGGCAGCCTCTTGCGACGACAATCCCAGGCTCAGGATTGAGAGAAGATAGTCAGTCGTCAGGAGCACTTCCGGATGATCTTTCACGAGGCTGAACATCCGCTCGTCCAGGGAACTGCGCCTCGCGGAGTTTTTTCGCAGACGATCATCAAGCCAGAGCGCGATCATGGCGCCGCGCGAGTAGGGCAGGTCGTATTCCGCAGGGTGCGTCGAAGACCGCTCCAGCCATTGTTTCTCGGTCCAGTTCCGGTCGGGAGAATTCCAATAGTCGGCGACGATCCGGTTCAGGCGTTCCAGGTACTCCGGCAAATCCACCAAACCCGCCTGGAGCAGAATACGGTCCTGGTAATAACGAGTGAATCCCTCGGTAAACCAATAGGTTGACTCACCAGAAGGTAACCCCATGCGATAAGGATTCCATGTATGAAAGACCTCATGTGCCAGCAGGGACTTTACTTCCGTGAGAAAGGTCTGCTGGCGTGAGAGATAGAGCAGGAAAGCATGGGTAAAGACGCTTCCATCCGAGCTGCCGAGATCCTGATCGTAAGGGGCCAGAACCACCAGAAAGGAGTCACGTTTCCGCTCGCCCCAGAACTCCCGCTCCACATGAAAGATTTCGGCGATCTGGTTTGCGGCCTCTTCGTCGGAGAAGACCCAGGAACCACGGACCGCCAGCGTCAGCTTTTCACCGGCTCGCGTAATTTGAGTGATGCGAAAATCTCCTGCTGCAAACAAAGCATCGTGTACCTCATGCCACTCGCCGCTGAACTTCTGATGTGTTCTCTGACTCCCGAAGCTAGATGCTACGACCCAGTTTTCCGGCAGGCTCTTCCAGATAAAATTGACTCGAACGATGGCATTCTGCGCAAGTTCAGGATGGGCAAGTCCATTCTGCCCATTGAAGATCACGCGCGTCTTTTGCACAACGGCCCGGAACTCCTTGGGATGGCGTAAGGCTCCACTCCAGTCGCTCACCAGATCGTAGGCAACGCGGACCTTGCGATTGGGCGGGTATTTCAAAAGAACTGACCCTGGATCGGCCTGCGGCATCAGGATACACTCGGGATCGACCGAGCGCAATTTCAGAATGGATTTGTAGAGATCACGCTGGCCCGCCCAGGTTGTCGGAAGAATCAGAGTTGAGTCCCCGGCGCTGTTGCCCTGAAACACGAGATCAACGTGCAGCACGGGAACAGAACCCGTCAACTCCGGCGTAAATGTGTAGGCAATCTTCGCTTGCGAATGAGCCCTCGCGCCTCCCGCCAGAGCTGCAAGACACGCCAGGAGCACACAGCTACGCTTCATGGTAGAAACATACCCTCGCATGAATATACAGACGTCTATAGCCCCAGCACCGCTCGCTGCTGCTTGACAGGGCAAATCCATCCTTCTAACCTTCCCTTATGGAACTTCAGCTTCCAGAACGTCAGGCGGCAGCGCTTGCCAACCTCTCCACGCGCACAGGGCGCAGCGCCTCGGAACTGGCGGCAGAGGCAGTGGACCGCCTGCTCGCTGAAGAGAACTGGTTCGACTCTCAAGTCCAGTTGGGAATCGATCAGATCGCCCGCGGCGAATTTCTTGAAGAAGAAGAGATGGACGCGCGCGTGGCGCGGATGATGCGGGCTTGAGACGGCTGAGATGGTCGATGGCCGCGGCCGACGATCTGGAAGGCATCAGCAACTATCTGCATCTTTACCATCCGTCTTTTGCCAACTCCACCATTCAACGGCTCTACGACGCAGCCAAATCGCTCAAGGCCTTTCCCTATAGAGGCCGCGTTGGCAGGAAGGACGGAACACGCGAGCTAGTTCTAGCGCCGATGCCTTATCTGATGATTTATGCCGTGGACGATCAATCGATTCACATCCTGCGATTTCTACACGCTGCCCAAGACCGCACATAAATCCTTCGCTGCGCAATCTCCGGCAACGCGCTACACTCCCAGCACCGCCCGCTGCGCCGCGAAGATCTCCTTCAATCCCGACTCGGCCAGATCGATGAGTCCGTTGAGCTGCGCGCGCGTAAAACTTCCCTTCTCCGCCGTGGCCTGCGTCTCGATCAACCCGCCGTCGGCGCGCATCACCACGTTCATGTCCACCTCGGCCTGCGAATCCTCCTCATAGCAGAGGTCCAGCAGCGCCGCGCCATTGAGCAGGCCCACAGAGGTGGCGGCGACCAGTTGCGTGAGCGGCGACGCTTTGAGCGTTCCCGCCTTGACCAGCGCGTTGAGGGCCAGAGCCAGAGCCACCGCCGCGCCGGTGATGGCTGCGGTGCGCGTGCCCCCGTCGGCCTGAATCACGTCGCAGTCCAGAATCACCGTCCGCTCACCTAAGGCCTTCATGTCCACCACCGCGCGCAGGCTGCGGCCGATGAGCCTTTGGATTTCATGCGTCCGGCCGCCGATCTTGCCCCGCTCGCTCTCTCGCGGCGTCCGGGTCACCGTGGAGCGGGGCAGCATGGAGTACTCCGCCGTCACCCAGCCGCGCCCCGAGTTGCGCAGCCATCCCGGAACGCCCTGCTCCACGGTGGCGCAGGTCAGAACACGGGTGTTGCCCAGCGAGACCAGTACCGAACCCTCGGCGGTCTGGACAAAGCCCGGCGTGAAGGTGAGGGGGCGAAGCTCCAGAGGGCTTCTGCCCCCGGGACGAAGGGTTGAGGAGGCGCTTGGCATGGAGAGATTGTACGGGAAACAGCCTCGGTGCGATGGCGAGAGCCATTCTGGAGCCTGCTGTTCCAGGATGGGATACGGCTCATTTTCTTGCCCGGAACAGGAATCTCTCTGTAACCTCTTGAAACAACAATCTTTGCGCCAATCACCCCGCCTGCTTCTCTCCCGTTTTGGGAGATTGCGGCCCTTCACGCGGCGACCGTAGTTTCCGGGAATTGGAGGCTAACCCCTTCCCTTATCAGGAACTTAATGTGAGTGTTCTGGTTTGGCACACCACGTGTATTAGAAGGGTACAGTTCCTCATCCCGAAGGTCAGGAATGGGAAGACCAGGGAGTAGGGACGAGGGAACAGGGAATAGGGATTAGGGACTAGGGAACAATTCGAAATTGTGGGGAACTTGAAACTACCCACTAACCATTGTCCACTATCCGCTGTTCACTGATCACTGTCCACTGAGGAAGAAGGAGCGGGTGATGCGGCAGACAGGGCAGGCAGCGATATTCAAACAAAACGGGCTGGCAGCAACCGGCAGGTCAGAAACAGGCCTGGAGGCAGCGGGCCTGGCGGGAGTCTCCGCGACCGAGCGCAAGCGGGTAGAGGCGGTGGTCGAGAGCCTGACCAACCTGCGCAGCCGGGGAGAGAGCCTGGCCGAAGTGGCCCACGACACCCGCAATATGGTCACGGCGCTGGGGCTCTATTGCGATCTGCTGGAGGAGCCGGGGGTGCTTACCCCCTCGTTCCATCACTACGCCGGCGAACTGCGGCTGGTGGCCACGGCCAGCCGCCGCCTGGTGGAGAAGATGCTGGCGCTCGATGCCCGTATTGCCCCGGATGCCGGCCTCCTCAGCGATCTCGGCGCGGCCCGGACGGAGGTAGAAGCACGCGGCGCAAGCCGGCTGGAGCGGGCCCGCCGCTGGGATCTGATGCCCCCCGAGCCCATCGACAACCTGGCCGAGGAGCTGGCAGCCAACCGCAATCTGCTCTCCGCCCTGGCCGGTCCCTCCATCGCCCTCACCATGAACGTCGATGGCGGCGCGCTGCCGGTGCGGCTGACCGGCGAGGAGCTGACCCGGATACTGGTCAACCTGGTCAAAAACGCCGCCGAGGCTATGCCCGCCGCGGGGCAAATCGCGATCAGCCTGCATGAGTTTCATGCCGGAGCGAAACACACTCCCCGGCTGGTACTGACCGTGAAAGATAACGGGCCGGGCATCCCTCAGGAGACGCTGGAGAAGATCTTCGATTCCGGCTACACCACCCACCCCGGTTTCGTATCCGGTCGCGACGCATCCGCATCGTGTTCTGGCAACCCCGGCAACTGGCCGGCCTCCCATCGCGGACTGGGGTTGTCCATTACCCGCTCCATCGTCGAGGCCGCCGGGGGCAGCATTCATGCCGCCAACCGCCCCCATGCCTCCAACCGCGCCCTGACCGGAGCCTGCTTCAAAATCGAGTTGCCCGTCCACTCCCGCTGAAACCTCCGGCAGGCTGACGAAGCCCTTTGCAGGTGGACAAAAAGCGGAGTCAGGTGGACGGAACCGAGGCAGGTGGATGGAAGCGGTAGTAGAGAGAAGAAACCGATGGCAGGTGGACGGAAAACCGGATGAATGTTGACGAATAACCGCAGTGCATGGAGCAAAAGATGCTTTCGGCGCGGCGGCCACAAAAAAATCAGTTAACCATGTGCGCGTGAGGCGAATACAATGCTCGAGACAGTTGTAACGACGAGAACCATGGAGTTTATCCCCCAACTCGCGGAGCCGCCGGCGCGCTTGCACCTGCTGGTGGTCGATGCCGACGCCGCGATGCGCTCGGCCTGCGCCGAGATTGCCAGTAGCCTGGGCTATGCGGTGGAGAGCACCGGCGACCAGGGGCAGGCGCGCAGCATGCTGCGCGGCTCGCCCGCCGATATCCTGCTGGTCAACCTGCCGGCGGGCTCCAACCAGGGCCTGGAGCTGGTCAGCGAGGTCAAGCTCCTCTACCCCCAGACAGCGGTCATCGCCATGACCGCCTCCGGGTCAGTCAACGCCGCCGTCGAGGCCATGCGCTGCGGAGCCTCGGATTACCTGGCCAAGCCCTTCGCCATGGACGAATTGTCCACGGTCCTGGACCGCGCCGCGGCCTCGCTGGTCACCGACACCGCCACCCGCCAGTTGCGCGAGCGGCTCAGGCTCTCGCAGGGGCTGGGCGCCATGATCGGCCGCTCCGGGGAGATGGAAAAGCTCTATCGCATCCTCTCCAAGGTCGCCCAGAGCTCCCACCCCGTGCTGATCCTGGGCGAGAGCGGCACCGGCAAGGAGCTGGTGGCCCGCACCATCCACGCCTACGGGCCGAACTCGCAAAAGCCGTTTTTACCCGTCGACTGCGGCTCGCTGGTTCCCACCCTGATTGAGAGCGAGCTCTTCGGCTACGTCAAGGGAGCCTTCACCGGGGCCAACCATTCCAAAGACGGATTGCTGGTCTCGGCCGAGGGGGGCACGGTTTTTCTCGACGAAATTGGCGAGCTCTCGCTCGATTTGCAGGCCAAGCTGCTGCGCGCTCTTCAGGAAAAGGAGGTCCGCCCGGTGGGCGCCACCCACCGCGTCCCCATCAAGGCGCGCATCGTGGCCGCCACCAACCGCGATCTGGCGGTGATGGTGGAAAAAGGCGCCTTCCGCAAGGACCTTTTCTACCGGCTCAACGTGGTCAACCTGCGCCTGCCCCCGCTGCGCGACCGGCGCGAGGACATTCCTCTGCTGGCGGCGCATTTTCTGGACCGCATCAGCCGCGAGCACGGCTCCAAGTTCACCCTGAGCGACGAGGCCCTGCGCACCATGATGCGCCACGACTGGCCAGGCAACGTCAGGGAGCTCGAAAATTCAATCGAGCGGGCCTGCGCCCTTTCCTCCGGCCCAGTGCTGCATCTGGGCGACCTGCCCACGCAGCTTCAGCAACAAGGCCTGGAGGCGCGGCGTTCGGCAGCAATGGCCGGCGAGCCGGAGGCCGAGGGGGGCCAGCCGCAGTTGACCACCCTGGCCGATATGGAACGCCAGGCGATTCTGGGAGCCATTCGCGCCCTCAACGGCGACAAGCTGCAGGCCGCCAAGCTCTTAGGCATCGGCAAAACCACCCTGTACCGCAAGCTGAAGGAGTACGGCATCGCCGACCCGCTTCGGGAAGAGTAGACAGCCAGGACTAAAGCCGGAACCGATCGCGCCGATAGGGCTGTTACGGAACTTCACCGGCCCCAGGCGGGAATTTCACAAGTTTCGGGCGGGAAACAACGCGGTCTCAGGCGGGAATCTTCACAGGTCATAAGTAAGAAACTTCACAGGCCCCAGACGGGAATTAAGCCGCGCGGAGCGCACCAGGCTCCGGCCAAAGAGTGGCCGGGTAAGCCGGCAGAATCTACAAGGAGCTGGATATGAGCATTCTCATCGTGACCGGAATTGAAGGCGCCCATAATTGCGCCGCCGTGGTGGCCGCGCAACTGGGCATGGAAGTGGAAGTGGCCGACGGGCGCAAGGCCGCGCTGGCCGCGCTGCGCCGCCGCGAGTTTGCCGCCGTGGCGGTGGACGAGACCATGGCGGAGTGCGATCCGGCCTCGGCCGAAGCTGTCTGGGAGCACGCCGGGTTGGCCATCCCCCTGCAAATCAACTTCGCCCTCTCGGGAGCCGCGCGGCTGATTCGCGAGATTCGCTCCGCCCTGCACCGCCGCGAGCGCGAGCAGACGCTGGCCCGCCGCGCTGCCACCGCGGCCATCGAATCCGAGCTCAAATCCACGGTCGCTGGCCTCTTGCTCCACTCCCAGCTGGCTCTGACCGGCGCCGAGATCTCCTCGCCGGTGGCCGAGAAGCTGCGCGTGGTGGCCGATCTGGCCGGCAGCCTTCGCCAGCAACTGAACGCTCCGCAGCAGGTCCGCGCCGACACCGCCGCCTGAGGACCACCTGCGGTGGGGCCAGCGGCCTGCGGCGCATTCCGCGCTAGAAAGAAACGTGGCCACAAGTCTATGGATGCCCCAGCTCCGGATTTTCGGACCTGGGAATCATAACCAGGTTGAGAAAAGTTCATTGCATTGCACGCGCATTGCCGGGGCAGTCGTTGCCCCGGCGTTTTTTGCGCCGCCGCTCCGCCGCGGCAACACGCTAACTCGCTAACTTGCCATTTCCGCGCAGCAGGAGCTAACTTGCTGCCTTTATCAAAACCCTCTTCGCCCTCCATGCCGAAGGCCACTGGCCGCACCGCAGAGCCTGCCCTGAGCGTAGTCGAAGGGTGCTTGCAGATTATTTCCCCACTTTGTCGCACAATGATTCCCAGAAGTCTTTCTTCAAACACCGTCCTGGCGCGTCCTTTTCGCGCCACTTTTCAGCCGGAAGCGGCCAATTACAGGCCAAAATGTCCCGTAACTCCTTATCCTGGACGACTTTGCAGGGAACTCCTTTGTTTTGACGATTTTACAGCGCAACTCTTCCTGTAAACCAAAGAAAACAAGGATTTTGCGTCTAAAGTACGGGTGGGGGTACCTGTGATCTTTCAAGAGGTTGTCCATTCGATCAGAACCGGAGAAGCTGTTTGTGACGAGCAAGCAGTAACTCTGGAGACCGAATGGACTATCACAAGAATGCCCCATGGACGGCGATCAGTCGAG
>Ga0326727_10004847_pt1 | contig 39488 bp, 32 predicted proteins | sample MB2enrmetagenome_FD_207643 | JGI IMG/M metagenome (GOLD analysis project Ga0326727, IMG submission 207643) | Lab enriched peat soil microbial communities from McLean, Ithaca, NY, United States - MB29MY | ecosystem: Environmental > Terrestrial > Soil > Wetlands > Peat | place: USA: New York...
GAAACTCTCGAGCATCGTTCGCGATTACTTTGCGTCCACCCACAAACGGCAAAAAGATGTCGGCGAGCCAGCGTAGCGGCGATGGGGGTTGCGCAATTCCGATGAAGTCCTCGAAAGTGAACCTGGAACGCACGCGGAAGCCTTTCTCCGGATCGAGCGCATGGGGCATCCGCGTCAGTTCGCTAAGGCCCGCGCCGGCGAGCTTTTTCAGAAAGCTGTTTCCCATCTCCAGAAATCGAAGGGCCACGGCGCGATATTGGCGCTCGCCCTCTTCCTGCTCTGGTTTGAGCCAAGGCATGACCCTGCGGCGCGAGACCTGCTGGGCGAGGTGCATCACCCGGCGCCGGAAGTTTGGGCCAAAGCCGAGGGGTACCGTCGGCAGCTCCTCGCCAAATTCTGCTTCAGATTCCGTCCACGCGGAACGGAAGAACCCCCGGTGCCTTTCAACGAAGAGGTCCGAAATCCGCTGCTGCTCCGCCATAAACAGGAAACTCAGCTCGCGCATGGAGCGCTCAGCCTCGTGGATGGTTTCCTTCATGAGCTGGATGCGCCGTTCGGATTCTTCGATCGGCCGCTGGAGCGCGTCTCGGTCCTCACTGATGATGGCCAGCAGTTGTTCGCCTAGGCGCTGGAGGCCCCGGTCGCAAGCGGCGCGAACGAGATTTCTGCCCGAGTCTGCAACGAGGCGATGCAAGCTCGCCAGCAGTTTTTCCCAGTCCCGCAGCGGACCGCGGTCTTCCATCCGTTCGGCGGCACTCACCTCAAAGACCTCTCCCATCGGGCGATGCAGCCGCTTTCCCAGAATCTCGCGCGTGAACTTGGCCGCCGCCGCTCGCTCCGGACCGGTGGTGCGGTCGGCTTTGTTGATCACCAGGATTAAATCCTGAACTTGATTGCCAACCGATTCCACCAGCGCCAACTCCTCGCCCGCAATGGGCGGATCGGCCCCGACCACAACCAATGCTGCATCAATGTGAGGAACGAACGCCTGCGTGGTTGCCGTATTTCCGGTGTAGACCGAGCCCAAACCCGGCGTGTCCACAAAACACATGCCGGAGGACAACAAAGGGCTGGGCACGAATACTTCCGCGCCGTCCACGGCTTTATTGTTTTCGGGGTTGTGTTCTTCAGACACGTATTCCTTCAGGTCGGTCATCGCAACCTCCCGCCAGGCCCCGTCTCGCATGCGAACGCGCGCGTGAAGTTCGTCGCCAAACCGAATCACGGTAGGCACTGCGGTGACCGGAACATACCCGGTCGGAACAACCTCGTGGCCGACCAGAGCGTTGAGAAGGGTGGATTTGCCCCGCTTAAACTGACCAACACAAGCTACATAGAAACGTCCTTCGGAGACCCGCGCCGCGAGCTCACGTGCTTCCTCGGCGACAGGCTCAGCCCCAAGTTCCTGGGCCAGTCTGCCGAGTCGCAACAGACGGGAGGCGCCGTCCATAGACACGGATGTCTCAGCCGGAAGGCTGCAGTAATCTTGCACTGTCGAACTGCTGTTATATTCCTGCATCTGTGTCCAACTCCCGGCCAATATATCGCTCCATGCCTTCAACCAGCGACGCGAGTTTGTGCAGCGCCCCATCGAGTTCGTCGATCGCATCCTGCGGGACAGCCCCGGAGCCCCGCATATAGCGGGGCCTGAGTTCCTCAATCGCGATGTTGACAAATGCCAGGTTTGTCATCACCAATCGCGTCACCGGAATCTCCGGCTGGTTTGGCTCCATATGTTGCCATGCAAGTGTGCGCAGCAGTTGAGCTCGAAGGACGCGGATGTGGTCTTCCAGCGATGCGGCCTGCGTGGGTGTGATGTCCATGACATAACGCGGAAATGGAGACCGCGATGACGCGGAGTGGAGAGCATGTTCAATATCGCTGAGCAACTTGTCGATGTACTGGCAGGTAACCAGGAGCCGGCGCTGCTGCGTCTCGTTCAGCTCTCCGGGCTGCCGCGTTGCGTTCATCTCTGCTTCCGGTTCGGACATGGCCCCTCGAATTCTCCCGTCAATGCACGATCATCACCGGGCAGTGCGCGTACTTCAGCACGCGTTCCGTGTTGGAGCCCAGCATCCAGCGATGCAGAATCGTGTGACTGCGCTTGCCCATGACGATCAAGCTGGCCTGGAGCGTCTCCGCCCGGTGGATGATCTGTTCCGCCGGATGGCCCACGGCGATCTCCGTCTCCAGTTCAATTCCCTTCTGTCCGGCCCGCTCGCGGATGGAGGCAAGGCTGCGCTCATAGCGCTCGCGCATGTCGTCCAGTACCGCGTTGAGTTCGGCGCGCGAGGCAGCCGGCTCCGGCGGCACAATCACGGACAGGATGCAGACCTTGGCCTTGCGGTCCTCCGCCATCGACAGCGCGACCTCCAATGCGTGCTCCGAGTGCGGAGACGCGTCGTATGCAACCAGAATGGTTTGAAATCCGATAAAGACTGGGCTTCCCATGGGATGACCTATACCTGTTCCGCGGCGGTGGGCCGCTGAATTGCCTGCTCCGATTGTCTGCCCGCCGAGGCGTGCGGAAGAAGATGCCTGGGCAGAAAGAACCTGTTCGCGATCATGGTTGGAATTACGGCGCTCGCGATGACCGTGCCCACGATGTAAGAGTACTGCGTCTGCGTGATGATCTGGTGATTGAGGCCGAAGAGCGCGCTGATGGTGCCGAAGGTCAGGCCGGTCGACATCATCAGCGTGTAGTAGGTGCCGGAGTTGCCTTCGTAGCGGTGCGCCCGCACAACAGGAAATACAGCTGCCGCCTTGGTAAGCATCTTCGCGGAAAAGAGGACCAGCATTGTGACGGGAGCAGCGATCAGCACGGGCACCAGCACAAACGATCCGGCACGGATGAAGTAGAACGGCGTGAGCAGGCCAAAGGTGAGCGTTCGCAGACGGCGAATGAGCGCGTGGTCCTTGCCTACCGTTCCCGCCAAAACCATGCCGATCAGGTAGGCCGGAAGCACGGCCTCGCTGCCAGACCAGAGAGCCAGTCCTCCCATGGCGAAGAGGATAAAGAGAAGGTACTTGGCCTCCAGTTCGGAGACGCGCCCGCCGTATTTGCGGAAGAACCGCGGCGTAACAAAAGGCAGCACTGCGAAGACCGCGACCGAGACCGCGACGAAGATCAGCGTCCTGATGGTGAACGGAGAGAAGATCATTCCCAGAGCAATCACGGTTCCGATGTCGTTCACGAAGCAGGAGGCGAGGATCGCCTTGCCGTACTCCGTGACGTTGAAGCCGAGCTCCAGCATCACGGCGTATACCACGGCGACCGAGGTTGTCGAGAGCGCGACGCCGCACAGCCAACTGGGCATAATGGCCCAATGCAGCAGATAATGCGCGATCGCCGTGCATCCGAGAAAGGGGCCGAAGAAGCCAGCCAGTCCGATGACCAGAGCTTCGCGCCACTTCATTCTGAAGATTGCGGGATCGAGTTCCGCGCCAGCCAGAAAGGTGAGGACGATGGCCCCGGTGCCGGCCAGAAACGTGATCCACTGGGTGTTGCCGAGCAGCCCGCCATGGGCCAAAAACGCGACAAGCACCAGTTGGGCCACCGTGCCCACCACAATCTCAGAGAGTGCGGTTGAGATTCTGAACCAGATCGCCAGCAGCGTCGCAACCAGCGCCAACCCCACCCATAGCGCAGACAAAGCCCAAGTGTTCCCCATGAACGTGAACTCCCAATTTGTCATTCAGGGACCGGGCCGGGACATGACTCCGCGACAGGGTCCCCTGTCAGGAGTCATCATCCATCCAGCCTGCTCGGCAGGACAGCGGTTAAGGGTGAACTCCCTCACCACAACCAATAACACCAGTTGATACCGTGTGGCATCGATTGTCAAGGAATGGCCTGTGGTTGATGACGATGCGATGCGGGCCTGGCTGCGGTAAACTTGGCCATCTACTGCATGGAGGAACCTATGCGACGATGCCGACGGCTGTTGACTCTAACCGCGGTCGTTTTGTCTTCGGTGTTGCTGACCGCACAGCCAGCGCCGCGCACCGGCCTGCTTATTCCTCAAGAGCCAGCGCCCAATCTTGGGCAACTCAAAACGCGTCTGATCGCGTACCACGACTGCCAGCGCATCCACGGGTGTTACACGCCGGATGTGAATCGCCAAAGCGATTTGGCGATTGCTTACCTGCAACGAAGGGCGGCAAAGGCGAAACAAGGCGAAAAGCTGGCACTGGTTCTCGATATCGATGAGACCTCACTTTCCAATTGGGACGAGGAGACCCAGGACGACTTTGGTTACATCGCGAAGGACTGGAATGACTGGGTGGACAAGAAGCGGGCGCCGGCGATCGAAGGAACTCTGCGTCTCTATAACGAGGCGGCAAAACACGGGGTCTCGGTCTTCTTTATCACCGGACGGCCGCAGTCGCAAGAAGCTGCGACAGCCGAGAACCTAAAGGCGGCAGGCTATCACGACTGGGCCGGGCTCGCTCTTCGCGGGCCGCATCCTCCGACGCAAAAGGTTGCTGAGTATAAGTCCGGGGAGCGCGCAAAAATCGTGGCGTCCGGCTATCACATCATTATTAATGTGGGGGACCAGATGAGCGACCTGAACGGAAATCCACAAGCCGAGCTCTCGGTTAAGCTGCCGAATCCCTTCTACTTTATTCCCTAGCTGGAGGCGCGTCCTACCGGACCGTGTGCAGCGCTTCGACGATCAAAATCTGTTTCGAACCGATATTGAGACTGATGTCACGACTTTGACGGTCGCTACACCGCCGGCCCGTGCGACGCTGATTGTGGAATGTTGGAATGCCAGCCATGACGCGTGTCAAGGGGAAATACTTCGGAGGAATGCGGACCGGGCAATGGACGCTCCATCGCCAGCAGGTTTGGCGCCCAGAACCTTACTCCCACTCGATAGTGCCGGGCGGCTTGGAGGTGATGTCGTAGACAACGCGGTTGATGCCGCGAACCTCGCTGACGATCCGGCTGGAGATGGCGCGCAGCACCTCGTACGGCAGCGGCGCCCAGTCGGCGGTCATGCCGTCCTCGGAGTGCACCGCGCGCACGCAGCATGTGTAGGCGTAGGTCCGCTGGTCGCCCATGACGCCGACCGTCTTCACCGGCAGCAGCACGGCGAACGACTGCCAGATCTTGCGATACAGTCCCCCGGCCTTGATCTCGTCGACCACGATTGCGTCGGCCTCCTGCAGCAGGGCGACGCGCTCGGCGGTCACCTCGCCGAGAATGCGAACGGCAAGTCCCGGCCCGGGGAAGGGCTGGCGTTCCAGAATCTCTTCGGGCATTCCCAGGTCGCGTCCGATGCGCCGGACCTCGTCCTTGAAGAGGTCGCGCAGCGGTTCGATCAGCTTGAGCTTCATATTCGCCGGCAGGCCGCCGACGTTGTGGTGGCTCTTGATGGTCTGCGATGGCCCTTTGACGCTGGACGACTCGATGACGTCAGGGTAGAGCGTGCCCTGCACCAGCCATGCGATCTCCTCGCCGCCGGAGCGGGTCGCGCCCTTCTCCGACGCGAAGATTTTTTTCGCCTCGTCGTCGAAGACCGCGATGAATTCGCCGCCGATCGCCTTGCGCTTCTTTTCGGGATCGGTGACGCCGGCAAGCCGGGCAAGAAATCGCTGGCTGGCATCCACTGCGACCACGCACAGGCCAAGCTGCTCGCGCATGGTCTTCTGGACTTTCGCGAATTCGTCCTTGCGCAGCACGCCGTTGTTGACAAAGATGCAGGTCAGCCGGTCGCCGATGGCGCGCGCAACGAGGACGGCCGCGACCGACGAATCCACGCCACCGCTCAGTCCGCAGATGGCATGGCCCTCGCCGACCTGCGCGCGCACGCGCTCCACGGTGGTGTAGATGAAGTGTTCCGGCGTCCAGTCGGCCTTTGCGCCGCAGATGCCGAGCACGAAGTTGCGCAGCAGTTCCATCCCTTGCCGCGTATGCACCACCTCGGGATGGAACTGCACGGCCCAGATGCGCCGCGCCTCGTCCGCGATTCCGGCCAGCGCGTTCGCGGTCTTCGCGGTCTGGGTAAAGCCCGCGGGCAGGGCCTTCGCCTCGTCGCCGTGGCTCATCCACACCTCGAGCGTGGAGGGCAGTCCGCGAAAGAGCTGTGTCTCGGCGATCACCTCCACCTGCGCGTGGCCGTACTCGCGCGCGGGAGCAGGCTCGATCCGCCCGCCCAGGTGATGCACGATGAAGTGCAGTCCGTAACAGATGCCGAGCACGGGCACGCCCATCGCAAGCAGCGCGGGATCGGCGGCGGGCGCGTCCGCATCGTAGACCGAACTGGGGCCGCCGGAGAGGATCAGCCCCAGCGGCTTGAGCGCGCGGACCTGCTCGATGGGCGCGGTGCAGGGAAGAACCACGGAGTATACGTTGAACTCGCGGATGCGGCGTGCGATCAGTTGGGTGTACTGCGAGCCGAAGTCCAGAATGACGATGGTTGAGGTGTCCACAGAGCCGATTGTAAATGGAGTACGGCGCCGCACTCATTTGGGCCCCCGGACTTCCGCAAGACGAGCCATTAATGTTACTTTCTAACGCAGCTTTTCTATCGTGGACCTTCTCCACGCACAGGTGCCAGAACTGGGGCCATCGACACCTGGGAAGAGAAATCTGAGACAGGATAATCCTATGACCATCACACGTCGTACCGTTCTCACTGCGTCCGCATCGCTGGCGGGCATTGCGGCCCTCCACCGGTTCGGCCTCGCGCAATCGGCCGCCACAACCGCCTCCAACGCACCCGCTGCAGACAGCTTTGCTCCCGTCGCGCCTCCCGCCACGCCTGCCGCAAAGGCGCTCTACGCCGACATCGGACCCGATGCATGGGTCGAACTCAACCATCGCCTGCACACGGTGAACGACGACCTCGTCGCGTGCGGCCTGCGCCACATCCCCGGTGTCGAAGGCACATTCCTCACCGGCTATCCCTACAACGAGTTCTACGACTGGGACCTCTACTTCGAGAACCTCTATCTCTCCTACTTCGGCGTCTGGCCGCTCTGCTTCACCAACCTGCGGGAGTTCCTCAACCGCGAGCAGCCCGACGGCTATGTGAACCGCAGCCTGATCAAGCAGCGCGACCGGCAGGATTTCAAGCCATTCCTCGCCCAGTTGGTTGTTCTCGGGGCCAAACAGAACCACGACGACTACGAGTGGCTGCGCGGCAACTACTACGACCGGCTTACCAAGTACCTCGTTAAATGGTTCTCCTACGACTCCGACCACAATGGCCTGCCGGTGTGGAACTCCGCCGACGCCGCCGGCACCGACAATCAGTGGTCCCGCGCGGGCGCGCTCGGCTCGTTTACGGTGGAAGGCGTCGATCTCGCCAGCTATCTCATCCGCGAGCTGCGCGCCATGGCTGTGATTGCCACGGCGCTGGGCAACAAGGCCGATGCAGCGGCCTTCAACCGGCATGGCGACGAGGTCGTGAAGCTCATCAACGCGGTCTTCTGGGACGAGACGCAGGGCATGTACTTCGACCGCAACGAGAAGACCGGCCAGCGCGTGACCGTCAAATCGGCCACCAACTTTACTCCGCTCTTTGCCGGCGCGGCCACGCCGGAGCGCGCCCGGCGCATGGTCCGCGAGCATCTGCTCAACCCGGCGGAGTTCTGGCTCACCTACCCTGTCGCCAGCTACGCCAAAACCGAGCCCGACTACTACCAGGGCTCCTACCACGAGTGCAACTGGCGCGGGTCCACATGGGCGCCCACCAATTACATGATCTTTCAGGGCCTGCAAGCCTACGGCTACCACACCGAGGCGCGCGAACTGGCGCGGCGACTCTTCACGATGGCCGTGCTCAAGAACCCCGTGCTGCGCGAGTACTACAACGCCGAGAGCGGCGACGGCCTGGGGCAGACCCGCTTCTGGGGATTCACTGCGCTCTACTATGGAATGCTGCTGGAGTCCTACGCGAACTACGACGCCTCAAGCCTGGACAAGCCGCTTCGCCCCATCATCCCGCAGGAACTCGGCGTCCAGTTTCCGGCGCTGCCGAAGATGTGGCCGGTTTCTTCGGCCACCTGACGCCGCCAGAGCCGGGATTGCCAGGTGAGCGCCATTGATCGCGGGCGACAGCATCGACGCCGCACTTCCAGTTGCGGAGTCCTTTTGGAGGGTCTGCCCGTCTCCAACCTATATCCCTCAACCGTTGCAGCCGGCGCTTGTGCGGAGACGTTTTGCGGTGAGATAGTAGTGTGCGTCCTAGTGAGGTCACTCTGTGGTGCGATCCGGTTCGGTTGGTCTATTCCTCTCTTTCGCGCTTCTGCTTCCGGTGGGAGCGCTGGCACAGGCCTCAGGGCCTGCCGTTGCAAACCCGGCGCCAGTCGCCGCTCCAAGTTCCGCCGCTCGATCTGCGCAGCGTCCTGCCGCGAGCTCAATTGCGGGTTCTGCTCAGGGGGCGGCTCGGCCTGTAGACCAGTTCGCGGCTGAACGAAACAGCGGCGGGCGGCCGGTGCACAATGAGGCCGAGCGCGTGGCCCGCTGGAAGCCGGTAGCAATGCCCTACGCGCGGGCCGGGCTTACCGCGCGCCAGCAGCAGATGATCGCCAAGCTCGCCGATGCGTGTCACTTGATGGACACGCTCTACTGGCATCAGAGCGACCTGGGCGGATGGGCCGTCTACCATGTGACGGTGAACCCGGTGATGGAGCGGCTCTTCGCAATCAACGGCAGCCGCTGGGACCTGGCCGACCGGAACTCGCCCATCCTCGGCGAAGAGCCGCTGGTGCCGGGACACGAGATGTATCCCTTCGGGACCACCAGCGCTGTGATTGAGAGATACGCCGCGGCGCATCCGGAGCAGAAGGCCGCTCTGTACAATCCGTGGACGGTGGTGCGCTCGGCGCCGCTTGACCTTGCGCCTGCTTTGAGCCAGCCGGTGGCAAGCGTTGCCGACCATCTTTATACCTATCCTTATCACGAGGCCTACGCTCAATGGCTGCGGCCGATGGCTGCCGACCTGCGCGCGGCGGCGAAGTTGAGCGACGACGCAGCCTTTGCCCATTATCTGAATCTGCGCGCCGAGGCCCTGCTGACCGACGATTTCTACGCCAGCGATGTGGCATGGCTCGACCTGAAGAGTCCGAAGATCGATCTGATCTTTGCGCCGTATGAGACCTATCTCGACGGCGTGCTTGGCGTGAAGACCTCCTACGGAGGCGCGATCCTGATTCGCAACGAGGCGGAGAGCCGCAAGCTCGACCTCTATCGCAAGCAGGAGGCGGCGATGCAGCAGGCGTTGCCGGTTCCTGCGGATTCTGGCGCCAGGCCCTCGAAGGAGGGCTTTGCGACGCCGATGGAGGTGGCCGATGCGCCGCTGCGCGCGGGCGATCTGCACTACGGCTACCAGGCCGTGGCGGACAATCTGCCCAACGACCCGCGCATCCACGCGGAGAAGGGATCGAAGAAGATCTTCTTCAAGAACTTCATGGACGCGCGCGTGAACAACGTGGTCCTGCCCATCGCGGGCAAGATGCTGTCGGCGGAGCAGACCAAGGACGTGAGCGGCGAGGGTTATCTGACCGGCGTAATTCTGCACGAAATCTCGCACGGCCTCGGTCCCGCCTTCGCGCAGATCGACGGCAAACAGGTTGCGATCAACGAGGCGATCGGGCCGGCGTACAGCGGGTTGGAAGAGGCCAAGGCCGACGTGACGGGAATCTACCTGGCCAAGTGGCTGGTCGATCAAAAACTCATTCCTGCCGCCGATCTGAACGGAATCTACGCGTCGTACGTCGCGGGAATCTTTCGCACGCTGCGCTTCGGCACGGCGGAGGCGCACGGCCGCGCGGAGTTGATGGAGTTCAACGTCCTGCTGGAGCAGAAGGCGATCTCGCAGGGGGCCAACGGCAGGTTCGCCATCGACTACGCGGCGATGCCCGCGGCGATTGCGGCGCTGGACAAGCAACTTCTGCTCTTCGAGGCGAAGGGAGACCGCGCCGGCGTCGAGGCGTGGTTCGCCAGATACGACGTAATGCCGCCGTCTCTGACCCGTGCGCTCGAATCCACTCGCGACATTCCCATCGACATTACTCCAGTGTTTGCGCTCTCCAGCGAGGCCCGCCCATGAAACGTCTTTCGCTCTCCTCCGTGGCACTACTGCTCGCCTTGCCGGGCGCGATGGTTTTCGCGCAGAAGCCGCTTGTGCTGCACCACCACGACGCTGCGCACCAGCCTCCCGGCACCATCGTTGTCCCCGCGTCGGACTTCTACCTCAACATTCCCGATGGCGATTCGAACGACGGGCGCTTCCCCGCCGGCACATGGTTCTTCAACAACAACACCATCAACCTGGGAGTTGCCGACGACATTGCGGCGAAGATCCCAGTCCGGGAATCCGGCGTCTATCACCTCTTTGTGCGCAGCATCGGCACGCCTACAAGCTCCTTCCACGTCAAGATCGACGGCAAGGAAGACTCCGGCACCTACGGCCAGGGAAAGCTGGCGTGGCAGCGTGGCGGCGACTACACGCTGAAGGGCGGAGGCGAGATCGAGGTGCGGCTTACATCGATCCATCCGCGGCCATCGCTCAACGTGCTGGTGCTAACCAGGAACGCGGGCTTCAAGGAAGACGACCTGAAGGCGTTGGAGCTTCCGCCCGAGGTCAAGCTGCTGCACGAGTACACGATTGCGCCGTCCAACATCGTCAAATTCGGTGATGTCGATGGTTCTGGAAAATACGCGATCCTGGATATCCTGAATAACTACTCCACCATCATGTATGCCAACGATGGCCACGAACTGTGGCGCTGGGATGCGCCGCCTACCTCGCGCGACGACCCGCGCGGCAACGAAGCGGCGGGAGTTCTGTGGGACTTCCATCACACGGGGCGCGACGAACTGGCGCACTGGCGCGAGATCGACGGCAAGGAGTGGCTGGTGCTGGCCGATGGGCGCACCGGCGACATCATAAAGAAGGTGCCGTGGCCCTCGCAGCCGTTGCCGCATGTGGACAACAACTACCGCATGGCGGTGGCGAAGTTCCATAAGGACTCGGACGGGCCGGACACGCTGCTTGTGCTCTCGGACACCGGCGGGTTGATCACGCTGACAGCCTACGACAAAGATCTCAACCAGCTCTGGCAGCACGCCGAGCACCGCGCGAAGGACTACTTCGGCCACTACATCTATCCGTATGACATCAACGGCGACGGCATCGACGAGGTCACCATCAGCCATCTGTGCCTGGACGCCGAGGGCCACGAGGTGTGGAACGACGCCAAGTACTTCGAGGACAACCACGACCACATGGACGCGCTGGAGTTCTTCGACATGAACGGCGACGGCAAACCGGAGTTGGTGGTCGGGCAGAGCGACGCGGGAACGATGGAGTACAACGCACAGACCGGCGCGATCCTGTGGCAAAACCAATCGGACCACACGCAGCAGATCACCGCCGGCTACATCCTGGCCAACTCGGCCACACCGCAGGCTGTAGCCAACGGGCGGACGTACGGCGCGCCGGTTCCGCGCCCCGCCAGCTTCCAACCCGGCGTGCGGCCCGCGGGCGCGGCGGCAGGTGCAGGAGCAGGCCCGCAGCCGGGCTTCGGGAGGCAACAGGGCCCCGCCGACCAGATCGCCATTAACGGCGGGCTGGCCGCGCAGCTTTACTGGTTCGACAATCGCGGCAGGCTGCTGGAGCGCTGGCCCGCCCATCCGCTGAACGGCAACCCCAACTTCGTGCGCGGCGACTGGTACGGCACCGGCAAGCGCACCTACTTCTGGTTCCGCTTCAAGCTCGAACCCGATGGCAACGGCACGCTGTTCTTCAAGGGAGAGGCCTACCACATGTTCGACTTCGATCACACCGGAGCGGACCAGGTGATCACGCTGGAGGGCGGAGGCGGCGGCCCTGGCGCGGGCGGTACGCAGACGCTGCGCGTCTACGGCAACGCCAACGTCGTTCCGCACCCAAAGAAATGCGATGCCGAGTGCCGCAAACTCATCGCCAATCACACGCACTACTGAGACCGGCTGAGACGCATTCAATCTACGGTCTGCTGTTTGGTCGAAACGATACAAAAGGACACGGCCATCCGGGCGTGTCTTTTTGACACAGCATTCCTCCTTTTGTCGTTGATTCCCGACGAGCTTCCGGGCTGCTTCCTCAAAGCAGGTTGTATCCTACAGTCATGCCTCACTCTGTAGCGGATCCGCAAACAGCAAAGGCCGCGCCTCCCGCGTTCGAGTCGTGGGGCCGGTATCCCAAATACGACGCAAACGTCGTTCCCCTGAACTGGCAGGGTGATTTTCCCAGCGTGCTGGCCGGGCTGCGCGGCGGCGCATTGCCGGTGGGACTGGGCCGCAGCTACGGCGATGTGTGCCTGCTGAAGGACGGCAATCTGCTGCAGACGACGGGTATGGACCGCCTGCTCGACTTCGACCCCGCGACCGGTATTCTGACCGCCGAAGCCGGTGTCTCGCTGGCCAAGATTCTCGACTTCGCGGTGCCGCGCGGCTTCTTTCTGCCGGTGACTCCGGGAACGAAGTATGTCACCCTCGGCGGCGCAATCGCCAACGACATCCACGGCAAGAACCACGAGGCCGCCGGATCGTTCGGCAACCACGTCCCCAGCTTCGAGCTGGTGCGCTCGGATGGCAACCGAATGGTCTGCTCACCCACCGAGAACCCTGACTGGTACGCCGCGACGATCGGCGGGATGGGCCTGACCGGTGTCATCACCTCGGCGCAGTTGAAGCTGCGGCGGATCGTCTCGCGCAAGATCGACTACGAGGGAATCCAGTTCCACGGCATCGACGAGTTCCTCGACCTGAAGCAGCGTTACCAGCATGTGGAGTACACCGTGAGCTGGGTGGATTGCGCCTCGACGGGCAGGAACTTCGCGCGCGGCATCTTCATGCTGGGCGAGCACTCCAGGGCGCCCGGCGAGCTGAAGCCATCGCCCGAGCCCAAGCTGGTCTTCCCCTTTGACCTGCCGAGCTTCGCGCTGAACCATACCACCGTCAGTTTGTTTAACTCGGTCTTCTTCCACAAGCAGATGAAGCCGCATGTGAAGACGGTGCTGGACTACGAGCCGTTCTTCTATCCGCTGGACGCGGTGCTGCACTGGAACCGGATGTACGGCCAGCGCGGGCTGGTGCAGTTCCAGTACGCCATTCCGTGGCAGCACGCGAAGGAGGGGACGATTGCTATCCTGCGCGAGATCGCCAACTCCGGCCTGGCCAGCTTTTTGGCGGTGCTGAAGGCCTTCGGCGATGTCCCTTCGCTGGGGATGATGAGCTTTCCCCAGGCCGGCATCATGCTGGCGCTGGACTTTCCCATCAAACCCGATCTGACCTTTCCGCTGCTCCAGCGGCTGGGAGACATGACGCTGGAGTTCGGCGGACGGCTGTATGCCGCCAAGGACGCGGCCATGACACCGGCGCAGTTCCAGGCCTTCTACCCGCAGTGGCAGCGGTTTGCGCAGTTCCGCGACCCAAAGTTGAACTCCAGCTTCTGGGAGCGCGTCACGGGAGGAGAATGACCCTATGAGCACACTTGTTACGCGGCCTATGGATGCAGCGCTTGCTGCAAGCACGGATGCGGTGATAGCGAAGAAGATCCTCGTTCTCGGCGCAACCTCGGGCATTGCCGAGGCCACCTGCCACATTTGGGCGGCCCAGGGCGCGCAGTTCTTTCTGGTCGCGCGCAACGCGGAGAAGTTGGCCGCGGTTGCGGCGGACCTGAAGCTGAGCGGCGCGTCGTACGTCGGCGCCGCCGTCGCCGACCTGGACGACACGGAAAAACACGCCGAGCTGCTGACCCACGCGGTGAACTCGCTGACCGGCATGGACATCGCCTTCCTGGCGCACGGAATTCTGGGCGACCAGGCGCGCGGCGAGCAGGACTTCCAGCACGCGGCGCAGATCATCTACACCAACTTTGTCGCGCCGGTCTCGCTGCTGACGTGGCTGGCCAACTACTGCGTGCAGCGGCACTCAGGCACGATCGCGGTGCTGTCGTCGGTGGCAGGCGACCGCGGACGCAAGTCGAACTACATCTACGCCTCGTCGAAGGCCGGACTGACCGCGTTCCTGAGCGGGCTGCGCAACCGCGTCGACCGAGAGGGCGTGACCGTGATGACAATCAAGCCGGGGCCGGTGAATACCTCGATGACGGCCCACATGAACATCCGCAAGGCGGACGTGAACAAGGTGGCCGCGGCGATTGTTAAGGCGATCGACAAGCGCGTGGACACGCTCTATGTGCCCGCGATATTCCTGCCCATCATGTTTATCGTCCGCCACATTCCCGAGCGCATCTTCAAAAAGCTGAACCTGTGATCGCCCCGTTGCCGAGTCAAGTCTTTTTATCTGCTACTTGCCAGTACCCTCTGTCTTTGCCTGCGCAACCGGCATTGTCAGAAACAGAACCTTCAACTCTTTCTTCGGAACGAAGTCGGTCGCAGTCGCCACAAAGCGGTGCGGACCTACCCGTGTTACTGGCCCATCCCAGCAGAAGCTTGCGTAATCCCAGTTAGGATCGTACCAATGCTGGTCTTGTCCTCTCTCCACTACTAATTCGAACTTCTTAATCGGCGTCTTCCAACTATTTGCCGTAGTTAAGATGTAATCCACCCAGAACGATTCGATATAACTAAAATCCGGATCGGCTTTCTGCGCAGCGATTCCCCTTGCAAAGATGCGTCTCTGAAGCGATGGATCAAGACATGAATCCTTCAGCAATGCTGCATCTGTCAGTGTTTGTGAATAACCGCCGGATTTCTTCTCCTCATCCAACTGCTTCTTTCGTGACGCCAGGTTGAGTGAGCTAAGTCCCATAAGCTCAAACCCAAACCCCGGCGTGTATTCGTGACGGACGCGCAGTATCTTGTGCGCAGGGAACGTCTGCTTCCAGTAGTAAGTCTTGCGAACCTCCCACTCTGGACTTGAACTGCCATATTCAGCATCGACCAACCCAAGATCGCTCAGCTTCTTCTTTATTGTTGGGGAGAGTCTTTCAAAATCCGGAACTCTGTCGACAGTGTCTTTGCCCACTTTCTCGGTGGAGTATTTACCATTGCTGAAGTAGTGTCCCAGCGTCGGTATATCGATGTTGTACGCGCGAAGAGTAGCCGATACATCATTCTGATTGCCAACCTTATTTCCTTGATCGTCGTACTTCACAAGGAACGCCTTCGCTTCGACCTCGTATTTATGTTCTTTACCATCCACCCATAGTCTGAAATCGTCGAAGGCCCGAATGCCTCCCGCGCGCTCGGTGTCCTCATACGGCGGGATCGGAAAGGCAACCTCGGTGGTAATGTCCTGGTTGCTCTCGTTTAAGAACTCATACTCCACCGTGATCTTGCTCAGCGAGATGGTCAGCCGCTCGCTCTCCATCGAGATGCGCGGCTCTCGCGTCAACTGCACTCCGCCCAACGCCACTGACGCATCCGAGTCATTCGCCGCCAGCGGCAGCGGCAACAACGCCAGCATCAATCCCACGACAGCGCAACGTACACTGTTCATATTCATGCCGATAGTCTACCCGTTCAAAACAAAATACTCCGCTTCATTCGTACAGTAATTACTGTTGCTGCTGGGCCATTTGCTGCTGGCGCGTGGGGGAGCAGGTCGGGGAGGGCCTGGGCGCGTGCGGCGGCATGGCTGTCCTCAGAATGCTGCTGAGCCGGGATGGAAGTCAGTGACATGGTCACCCACGAAGGTGACGGCCATCGGCTTGCCGAGGTTGTCGAAGATCACCAGGCGGTTGCCGTAATCCTTGCTCAAGCTCTTGGAGATCTGGCCGAGCGAGAGGTTGACCTGGCGCTCGTTCATGCCGAGGATGACCTGGTGGGCATCGATGGCCTGCCAGACCTTCGGCCCCCACTGCTGGAACAAGACATGCGGGTCGTCGTAGAAGAAGATCTCGTCGTTGGCGAAGGTGTAGTCGCCGCCCTCCTTGAAGCCCACGGGGACGGCGTAGAGCTTGGCCGGGTCGGCGGATTTGGGCATGGTGAAGGCGAGCAGGACCTGCCTGTCGCCGCCTCGAATGCGGAAGGTGGCGGATTTGGGCGCGACTTGCTCGAAGGCGTCTTTGATGGCCAGCGGTTCGGCCCCGAGCAGCGTGCCGGCGGAGTGCGCGTAGTCCGCGCGGTGGCCGGCGCAAGGGTAGTAGTCGAGCTGGCCGCCGGCGGAGACCCAGACGGTGGCGCCGATCAACTGCTTCACGTCGGCCAGCGACGAGGGCCGCTGCTGCTTGAGGAAGACCAGCTCGTCGGGGTCCACCGTGGCGGTTGCGGCGGGAGCTGCCGGAGCCGACGCATTGCGATCGTGGTGGATCATCGCGACGCGGATTGCCAGCGCCAACAGCAGAGCCAGAGTTATGCCGATTGCCGTTCTCTTGCTTATAGTCATGCTCTTCTTGCCTCCTCGCAACCAACAACCAAGGAAGATCGGAACAATCGTTTGATTTTCCCTCGGGGGCTAAAGCCCAATTGATGATACGGCACATGCGGCGGGACTGAAGAGGCTGCTGAAAAAACCACGGTTCTGTCTTTCGGAGGGAGCAGGGGGCTTCAGCCCCCTGAATAAAGCCAATGAATTCAATGGGCTTTAGCCCCGGGTCTTTTGCTCGATGTGCCAAAACAGCCTTTTTCCGCAGCCTCGGAAGTCCCGCCCTATCAAAACGTGGACTGATCCAGATAGATTCTTACGGCTACAGGCTGCAACGACCAACCAACAACCAGCAACCTTCTTTAATCCGGCGGCTCGGCGGAGCTCTGTTGCAGATTGGTCTGCATCAGCGACTCGGCGGTGAGTTCATCGGCCTGGCGGATGGAGGGGAAGAGGGTGGAGGCGAGAATGGTGACGACCAGCGAACCGATGCCTCCGACGACGACGGCGGGGACCGCGCCCCACCAATGCGCGGTAAGTCCGCTCTCGAAGCCGCCAAGCTCATTGGAGGCGCCGACAAAGAGCCCGTTGACGGCGCTGACGCGGCCGCGCATCCCGGGCGGCGTCGCCAGTTGCATAATACTGGCTCGGATGACGACGCTGACCATGTCGCTTGCGCCGACGAGGACCAGCGCCAGCAGGCTGACCCAGATGATGTGGGAGAGGCCGAAGATGACTGTTGCCGCACCGTAGACACCGACACAGAAGAGCATCCGCTTGCCTGCATTGCGCTGGACCGGGCGCCCTGTCATGACCAGCGATACGACCAGCGCGCCGAGGGCGGGCATGGCGCGCAGCAGACCTAGGGCGCGGGGGCCTCCGTGCAGAATGTCGGTGGCAAAGATCGGCATTAGCGCGGTGGCTCCGCCCAGCAGGACGGCGAAGAGGTCCAGCGAGATGGAGCCGAGCAGGAGCTTGGCGCGCATGACGTAACGAAAACCGGCGAGCATGGTCTCCAGGTTGAAGGCGTTTTTGACCACGCGCACGGGACGGGTGCGCATCATCCCCACCAGCACGAGGAAGGCCAGGAGCGTGACCAGGCTGAAGGCGTAGACGACGGCCGCGCCGTTCCAGTGCTTGAGGAACCCGGTGAGGGGCAGGGTGAAGAGGAGTCCGCCCACCGACGGGCCGGCGATGTTGGCGATCTGGAAGACGATGGCCCCCCAGGTGACCGCGTTGACGAAGTGGTGTTTGGGAATGAGGCTGGGCAGAAACGCCGAGGAGGCGGGGCTGCTGAAGGCGCGGCCGATCCCGACGGCGAAGAGCACCGCGTAGATGGGCCAGACGCGGCCGTTGGGATGAAGGGCAAAGCGAACGAGTGCGAGGGTACAGAGGGCCTGCATGGCGTAGCAGACGAGGATGACGGAGCGGCGGTCGTAGCGGTCGGCGACATGACCGGCGGCGAGCATGAAGAGGATGACTGGAGCGTAGAGCGCGAGGCCGGTGAGGCCGAGGTCGAGCGCGGAGTGCGTGATCTGGTAGATCTGCCATGCGACGGCGACGGCCTGCGCCTCCGCGCCCAGGATGACCAGCAGGCGCGCGGTCTGATAGAGCCGGAAGTCGCGCGAGAGAAACGCGCTGCCCGCGCTGATCTCCGTTCCAGCCTCCGCCAGCCCAGCCCTGCACTCAGCCATATACGCCTTTGTTTTCACATTGTAGACGGCACAGGCATGGGAGAAGCCGCACACAACCGCAAAACAAATATTATCCAGCAGCTTGTACAGGACTTACTGGCGCTGTCGCCCCAGGTATTGGTTGTACTGGGTTTCGACGACGCCGGTGTTGCGGGCCAGCGTGAGCTTGGCCTGGTTGAAGAGGAACTCGGTGGCGACGAGGCGGCTCTGGGCGGCGGCGAGCGCGGCCTGCGCCTCGACGACGGGAAGGTTGTCGGCGACGCCGGCACGGAAGCGGTCGCGCGTGTCGGCGAGCGCCTGGAAGGCCAGATCGACGTTGCTGCGCGCGACCTTGACCAGCTCGGCGGAGGACTCGACGTCCATTCGGCTGGAGCGAATCTGGGCGTCGATGGTGACCTTCAGCGACTCGATCTGGCGCTGGAGGGAGACCTGCTGGGCGGCGGCAACCTGGCTCTCGCCGCGGAAGCGGCCCTCCTCGAAGATGGGAATCTTCAGCGTTCCCTGCGCCGTAAAGACGCCGTGGTAGTTGCCGTGGGTGACGCCGAGGACGCCGTAGTCGCTGTTGAAGGAGAGCGACGGAAGGCGTTCGAACTTCACCGCCTTCTGCGCGCGCTGGGCGACTTCGAGCTGCGCGGTGAGCGCGAGCAGGTCCTTGCGCCGCTCATAGGCCAGCGCGCGTGCCTGGTCGAGCGGCATCTCGGCCAGCTCGGCGTAGGGAACCGCGTCAGTGAGCGAGAGCTCCTGTTCGGCGGGCAGGCCGATCAGCCGGTTGAGCGCGATCTTGTCCTTGGCGAAGGTGTTCTGGGCGCGCACCAGCGCCTGCTGCTCCGACTGCAACTGAACGTGGGCGCGCAACACGTCGAGGTTGGCGCCGACTCCGGCGTCGTGCGCCAGCGTGGCCTGGCGCAGCACCTCTTCATCGACGGCGACGAGGGCCCGGGCGTTGGCGATCTGCGCCTGGTCGGCCAGCGCCGCCAGATACTCTGTGCCGACCGCATCGACCACCCCTCCGCGCACATTGAGCGTGTTCATGGCGACGACGTTGGAGGCCTTCTTTGCCGCCTGGTAGAGATAGAAGTCGGTCAGGTTGAAGAGCACCTGGTCGGCGCTGAACTGCGCGCTGGTGGTGTCCACCTTCACGATCTCCTTGACCGTTCCGGGCGCGAAGCCGAAGGCCGCCAGCGACGAGGGCTTGAATCCCATGGCGGCCAGGTTGAGTTCGAGCGCGTTGGTGTAGGCGGTGGCCCGCATGTTGGGAAGCAGCGCAAAGTAGACGCCGAGGACCTGGCCGCGAACAGACTGCTCGCTCTGGGCGGCCAGCAGCACCTGCAGGTTGTGCTTCAGTCCGCGGCCGATGGCGTCGTCCAGCGAGAGCGGCAGAGCGCCCGGCGTGGCCTGCTCCACAGGGAAGCGAAGCCCCGAGGTTTCCCCCGCCTGACTGGCGAAGATGGGATGGATAAAGGCGCGATCGGCAAGAGGCTGGCCCGCCACGCGGTCCACGGAGTTCGCCGGCAGGGCGGCACGAAGCGCGCTGGGGGCCATGGGAAGGGATGCATTCTCCTGCGCCCGCGCCGGCCCGCCTGTTCCGGCACACGCCAGCGCCGCGAGCGCGACGCACACACCCGCGCAGCTCCGGATGCGCCTGGGAGCCCGCGCTCTGGTGCCGGAACGATTCGACTGGTTCTTTGTGAGTCGGTACTTCAATTGCTGTCCCTGTTTTAGCAGGGCTGTCCACAACTGTCCAGATAACTGTGGACAGTTGTGGTGGATTATGCAGTGCACCGGCGCAGCCGGGATGCCGAGGGAGGACGATGGGTGCGTGACGTGGCAGCGCCGTTGTTGCCTTTCCACCCTCACCCCGGAATCACAGGAGGGTTGCACGGTAAGTCCAGGCTGGCGCGACTAGGGCGTCGGGTTTGCTGCTTCATCTGTTAGCGGCCTTGCTGGGCTAAGATGGCTGCGGAGGCTATTCATGAAATTCAGCTTCGTTTCACGACCGTCCGGAGCTGTGGGACTGGCAACGATGGTTCTTCTCTTCGTCTGCACGCAATGCCCGGCGCAATTTACCCCCTCGACAGGGCCGGGGAGCGCATACTCGATTCCCCAGGCCCAGTTGATTCAGCCCGAGGAGCTGGTTCACATGCTGCAAGCCACGGGAACAGGCAAGCCGCTATTGTTCCAGGTCGGCTCGCATCTTCTCTTCGATGAGGCCCATATCCCCGGCTCCGTCTACGCCGGCGCAGGTTCGCAACCCGCTGGACTGCAACAACTGCAGAGCACGGTGGCCTCGCTCTCCAGGAAGAAGTTCATCGTCCTCTACTGCGGCTGTTGCCCGTGGGACCGCTGCCCCAACCTTGGCCCTGCATTCAAGCAACTGCGCGACATGGGCTTCAGTAACGTGAAGGTCCTCTATCTGGCTAACAATCTGGGCGCCGATTGGGTCGCCAAGGGCTATCCGGTTGAACGCAGTCACTAGTCAAGGCATCGCCTGGAAGGCTGCCCCTGGGCCGGATGCAGGTCATGCGCGGAGCTTCGCACTTAGCAGGTTCGCGTTGACCCTGCTGTTGGTGGCTGCTTGCCTTGCGGCAGGAGGGACACGCTCTGCCCGCGCGGCAACCCCGCTCGTTCACAAGCGAGCGCCGGAGTTTGTTCGCACGGACCTCGACCACAAGAGGCTCGACCTCAATGCTTATCGGGGCAAGGTCGTATTGCTCAACTTCTGGGCCACATGGTGCGCTCCCTGTGAGGTCGAGATGCCGCACTTTATGGCGTGGCAACAGAAGTATGGCCCGCGCGGCCTGCAAGTCATCGGCATCTCCATGGACGACGACCCGGCCCTCGTACGCAGCCTCTATAGCAAACTGAAGTTGAACTACCCTGTTGCCATGGGAGATGTGAAGTTAGGCGATCTCTACGGCGGGGTCCTCGGCCTGCCGGTAACCTACCTGATCGACCGGCACGGCATGATTCAGGCGGAGTATCAAGGCGAGGCGGACCTGGGCAAAATCGAGAGGCAGATGCAATCGCTCTTGCAAAGTCGTTGAACGCGGGGTCACGGTTCGCTCAGGATTTGTGTGTAGCCGTAACATTACCCGAACGGGAATTACTCGACGCCTCTGACTGACGGCGCGGATCGTAGAGTTAATAGGGGGGTTGATTGACCTGGCAACATCTGGGAGCTGTACTGACGGGCGTTGCGATTGGCTTTCTGGGCGGCCTCTTCGGCAAGGGAGGCAGCGCGATTGCCACTCCGTTGCTCAGTCTGCTGGGCTTCCCCGGATTCGTAGCGATTGCGTCCCCGCTTCCAGCGGCCATACCCAGCACCTTGGTTGCGTCCGCGGAGTACTGGCGCTCCCGGCTCCTGGATTGGGAGATTGTGTGGTGGAGCATCAGCATTGGAACCCCTGCAATCATGGCTGGCTCTTTCCTGTCTCCCTATGTCGGCGCCAAGCCTTTGCTTGTTGTCACGGGCCTTCTGGTGCTCGGCTTCGGAATCTCCTTTCTGTTCTTTCCCAAGGACCGGTCACTGACCAAAGAAGCAGCGGAGAACCCGCAGGGGCTGCGACCGGCCTACTGGAGGCTTCGCCTTGTCGCGGTCGCGATTGGCGTGGGACTGATCTCGGGACTGCTGGCCAACGCCGGCGGATTTCTTCTTGTGCCGTGCTATACGATGTTCCTCAAACAGCCCATGAAGAAGGCCTTCGCGTGCTCGCTCGCGGTCTCCGCCGCGCTTGCCGTACCGGGCACCGTTGTCCACGCCTACCTCGGCCACATCTCATGGCTGGTTACGTCTCTGGTGGCCCTGGGTTCGATCCCGTTCTCACTGCTGGGAGCGCGCCTTGCGATCAAGACACGCGCGGCAAAGCTCGAACGCTGGTATGGACTTGCGTTGACCTGTCTGGGGATATTCTTCCTCTTGCATCTGTGACCGCGCACCCTTTGCTTTCGGAGATCACCCCGGATTGTTCTGGTCACGAGCTGATCTTCCAAATCAACACTGCACCACAAAGCCGCGGATTGACTTGTGTTCTTCTCCCGCCAAGAAACGTCTAATGCTGGACCGTGGCTTGTATGATCCGGCGTTCGTACGGCGCCGTCAGCTTCATCGGAGATTGCGCGACTCCGTTCCCGCAGGCGCGGCTGGGGCGGGTGCCGACGCCGTGCCCGGTGCGCTGGAGGCTGGGGCAGGTGCCGCGTCTTTGCTCGATGAAGCAGCGGCTTCAGTGGGCGATGCGCCAGAGTCGCTCTTGGTTTTGCTCTCGCTTTTGCTGGAGGACTTTGGCTTGGCGTGGCTGTAGCCGTCCTTGAACCATCCGCCGCCTTTGAAGGAGATGGCCGCCGCGGAGACGACGCGTTCCAGCGGGCCTTTGCAGTGCGGACACTCAGTGATCTCGGGGTCGGAGAACTTCTGGATCTTTTCCGTGTGTTTTTTGCACTGCTTGCATTTGTACTCGTAGAGCGGCATGTCAATTCCCTTTGCTGATTCTTAAAACTTGCTTCGGCATATTTCGCCAACGACGCGATCCATCGAGATAGAGCGGGCCTTCAGCCCTAGGTCGTTCCACCGGGCCGGCTTCCTGGGGCTGCGCCCCAGGCTGGTATAGATCGCGCCGTTGGCGCTATGTTTCCCGCACTCGCGTCGCGCGATTGCTACCCAACGCTGTTGCTGCGTGCAGCAATCGCTGTGCGGCGCAGTTGTTTACGGGTTTCCCAGCTCGACCAGGCGCACGCTGACGATGGCCTCGACCTTGCGCAGCGCTGCGATGGCGGTGTTGGCGTCGCCTGGGTTCTGCAAGTCGACCTGGACCAGGGCCAGCGCCTGTCCCTGGGGGATGCGTTGCGAGCGGACGGAGCGGCCGAGCGCGAAGTTCGCGATGTTCAGCGAGTGCTCGCCCAGGATGGTCCCGATGCGTCCGATGACTCCGGGAACGTCGTGGTTGCGGAAGACCAGCAGGGTTCCTTGTAGCGCTGCTTCGATGTCGATGCCGTCGTAGGAGAGCAGGCGCGGCGAGTTGCCGTGCAGCACGGTTGCCGATGCGCTGGCGTCGCCGTCGGAGGAGTGCAGCACCAGCTTCAGCGTGCTTCCCGCGCCGCCGCTGGTCGCCTCTTTCTTCTCCTCCTGGATGCGAATTCCTCGTTCTTCGGCCAGGGCCGCGGCGTTAATGCGGTTGGCATTTGTGCCCTGCTCGGAGTCGCCCTCGGTGTTGGCCAGGATGCCGCAGAGGGCGGCGTTGCGGATGAGCTCGGTCTTGCCCTGGGCGAGCCGTCCCCCGTAGGTGATCTGGATGCTCTCCAGATTTCCCGGCGTGGCGTGGGAGAGGAAGAGTCCGAGCCGCTCGGCCATGTCGATGTAGGGCGCGATCTCGACGTACTCCTCGTGCGAAAGCGATGGCAGGTTGACGGCGCACTGCACCACGCCCAGCTTGAGGTAGTCGCGCACCTGCTTGGCGAGCTGAATGCCGATGGCCTCCTGCGCCTCGTCGGTGGAGCCGGCGACGTGGGGCGAAAGGAGCACGTTGTCGAGGCCGAAGTAGGCTGAGTCCTTGAGCGGCTCCTTGCGGAAGACATCGAGCGCCGCGCCGGCGACGTGGCCGGAGCGGATGGCCTCGGCCAGCGCCTCGTCGACGATCAGTTCGCCGCGCGCGCAGTTGACGATGCGAACGCCGGGCTTCATCCGCTTGATCGACGCGGCGTTGATCATGCCCTCGGTCTCGGAGGTGAGGCCGACGTGCAGGGTGAGATAGTCGGACTGCTTGAAGAGCTCGTCGAGCGGGACGAGCGCGACCTGGTTCTCGCGCGCGACGACGGGAGCGATGAAGGGGTCGTAGCCGATCAGCTCCATTCCGAAGCTGCGCGCGCGGCGGGCGACTTCGAGGCCGATGCGGCCGAGGCCAACGATGCCGAGCGTCTTGCCGCGCAGCTCGGAGCCTTGCAGGGACTTCTTCTCCCACCTGGCGGCGTGCATGGTGGAGTTGGCGCGCGGGATGCTGCGCGCCATGGAGATCATGAGGCCAAGCGCAAGCTCGGCGACCGCGACTGCGTTGGCGCCGGGCGTGTTCATCACGACGATGCCGGAGTGCGTGGCGGCATCGATATCGATGTTGTCGACTCCGACTCCGGCGCGGCCGATGGCGCGCAGCTTCGGCGCGGACTGTAGCATCTTGGCGTCCACCTGCACGGCGGAGCGGACGACCAGCGCGTCGGCGTCTGCGAGTTCGGCTTCGAGACCGCCGGGGCCGAGCTGGGCGATGGCATCGGCGGTGACGACGTTCCAATCCGGCTCTTCCTTGAGGACGGCGAGGGTTGCAGGCGAGACTTTTTCAGCGAGAACGATCTTCATTGGTTTAGTGTAACTGGCTTATGCATATGCAAGGTAAGACGTAGAAGAACTGTGCGGGGAAATCGCCGGGATGACGGGGCTGTTATTTAGCGCAGCAGCAGGCATCGGCGGCGGCGGTGGGGGATCGTTCGGCGTAGACCTTCTGCGCGGCGATGAGGCCGTTGCCGAAGGCGAAGCTGGGCGAGGGGAAGCTCTTTGCGATGACCTGCTCCAGCGCGCCGATGAGCGCGATGCAATCCATGTAGTCGAAGAAGCCGAGGTGGGCGATGCGGAAGATCTTGCCCTTCATCTCTCCCTGACCGTTGGCGATGATGGAGCCGAAGCGCGTCTTCAGCTCCTTGACGACGACGCTGGAGTCGACGCCATCGGGAGCGATGACGGCGGTGGCTGCGGCGGCGGGGCAGGTGGGCGCGAAGAGCTTCATGCCCAGCGCCTGGACGGCGGCGCGGGTCATCTCGGCGATGGTCTCGGCGTTCTCTACGAGCTTCTTGCGGCCGGCGACGAGGTCTCCGGCGGGGTTCTCCGGCGTGGCGGCCTGATGGGCGATGTAGTCCAACGCCGCGCCGAGGGCGGCGATGAGCGCGACCGAGGGTGTGTAGGCGCTCTCGCCGAGCTTGGCGTTCTTGCGCTCCTTCCGCAGGTCGAAGTAGTAGCGCGGGTTGTAGCTGGATTCCATGCGGTCCCAGGCGCGCTGGCCGATGGCGAGGTAGCTGAGGCCGGGCGGGATCATGACGGCCTTCTGCGATCCGCCGATGAGGACGTCGATGCCGAGCTTGTCTATGTCGATGTGGGTGGTGCCGAGGCCGGTGATGGCGTCGACGACGAGCAGCGCCTCGGAGTTTGCCTCGCGGAGCAGCTTGGCGACGCCGCCGAGGCAGTGGCGCGCTCCGGTGGAGGTCTCGGTGGCCTGCATGAAGACGACGCGGGTTTCGAGCTTCAGCGCGGCCTTGACGGTGTCCAGGGAGAAGGTCTCGCCGTAGGGCGCGGAGACGAGATCGACCTCGCAGCCGAAGGCCTTGGCGAGGCCGGCCCATCGCTCGCCGAACTTGCCGGCGCTGAGTACCAGCACGCGATCGCCGGGCGAGGTGAGGTTGGAGACGGAGGCCTCCATTGCGCCGGTGCCTGAACTGGAGAGGACGATGACGTCGTTCTGCGTGCCGACGAAGTCCTTCAGCTGCGCGAGGACGCGGCTGTAGAGTGCGCGGAACTCGGGCGTGCGGTGGTGAACATCTGCCGCGGCCATGGCGAACTGGGCGGCAGGCAGCAGGGGGGTTGGGCCGGGCGTGAAGAGACGCGTTTTCTGGATCATGAGCTTATTGTAATGGAGCCGCGCGGCAGCTACTTTGCCAGCTCGGCTTTGACGAGTTCGGCGACGAGCTTGCCGTCGGCGCGCAGGCCGGAGGCGAGGATTTGTTGCTGCGCGAGCTTCATGACGGCTCCCATCTCGCGCGGTGTGGGCTTGAGGCCGGAGCTTTCGGCGAGCTGGGCGACGGCTTGCTGGACGATGGCGCTGAGCTGGTCCTCGCTGGCGGCCTGCGGCATGTAGACCTCGATCATGGCGATCTCGGCCTGCTCCCGGGCGGCAAGCTCGGGACGGTTGCCCTTGGTGAAGCTGTCGACCGAGTCGCGGCGCTGTTTGAGGAGAGTAGACAGGACCTGGGTCTGCTCGGCATCGGTGAGCGGCTGGCGCTTGTCGATCTCCCTGGAGCGCAGCGCGGACTTGACCATGCGCAGGGTGGTGAGGCGATGTTCCTGGTGGGCCTTCATGGCGGCGATGATGTCGGCGTTGACCTTTTCTGCGATGCTCATGCAAGTCTCCGTGCCGCGGGGCTGCCCGGGCAGATTCATTGTACGAGCTTGCGAGGAGCGCGGCGCGATGTGCGCGGTGTGCGCGGCGCGGGACTGCGATAGGACTCGGTGCGCGATTGCGATAGGATTGAAAGCGAGGATTTTTTCGCATGACTGAGATGAACCGCCTTCGTTCCGTGGTTGTCGCCGCTGCCGTTGCGATGACTCTGCCCTTTGCCGCCGCGCCTGCTGCCGCACCACTGATGGCGCAGCGGTCCGCGCCGCCGGGATCGGGCGAGACGTTCAAGGACACGTCGATGCTGAAGCCTCCGGCGGGGGCGAAGATTGCGATCTACGAGCTGGAGGACCTGGAGTGCCCGGCCTGCGCGCACGCGTTTCCCATCGTCCATGCGGCGGCGGCGCACTACAACATCCCGATTGTGCGCAGGGACTTCCCCTTGCTGCAGCACATCTGGAGCTTCGACGCTGCGGTGTGGGCCCGCTTTCTGCAGGACAAGGTGTCGCCCAAGACGGCGGACGAGTATCGCGGCGCGGTGTTCGCGGCGCAGACCGGAATCGCCAGCAAGGACGACATGCTGAACTTCACGCGGAGGTTCTTCCAGACGCACGGGCTGCAACTGCCGTTCGTGCCCGACCCGACGGGCCAGTTCAAGAAGGAAGTGGAGGCGGACAGGGCGCTGGGCGAGAGGCTGGGAGTGCAGTTCACGCCGTCAATCATCGTTTGCACGCAACACGAATGGGTGCATGTGACGGACATCTCGCTGCTCTACCAGACCATCGACGAGCTGGAGGCAAAGGTTGCGGCGGAGCCGAGTCCGGCGAGAAAGCCAGTCCACAAATAGTGACACGCCGAGATTGAGCGCCGTCTCCGTGCGCAGAGACGGCGGGAACCCGGCATCTCCGGGACATTCCATTCGATCCATCACAAGCAGCGCGCAATCAGGTGCAGCGCGAGGAGACACTCCATTGCTTGCGCGGTCAGAATCGCGCCGGTGAGCAGGAGGAAGAGCTTGCGCGTGCGGGTTTCGAGCGCGTCGGCGAAGACGCCGCCGATGAAGGTGAAGAAAAACGGCAGCGCCCAAAACCAGGGCGCGCTCACGGTCTGCGTGGTGATGAGGGGCGCGAGCGCGAGCAGGACCAGAAGCGGCGCGGTGTTGCCGAAGTAGCGGCTGCGGCGCACAGCGCAATAGAGCATAGCGGCAACGCAGGCCGCGATCAGGATGGGGAAGTTCGCCAGGCTGCCGGCGAAGCCGCGATCTACAACAAAACTGCGAACGCCCGCGAGAGAGAACCAGAAACGTGCCGCTCCGCCGGTGAAGACGTAGCTGAAGGCGGCCGGGCGAAATCCGTAGAACGCGAAGAGGATTGCAAGCGCGCCGATGGCGGAGATGAGGAGAACCTGAAAGACGTAGCCGCGACGACGTTCGGCGAGGTAAAGCATGAAGGCCAGCGCTGCGATGAAGCCAACGATTGCGGCCAGAAGATGCGCCGCCGCGGTGAGGCCCAGCGCGATGGTCAGCAGCACGATGCGCGGACGCCACTTGCGGCGCGGCCCCTGCATGGCGTGGGCGACGCCGATGGCGGTGTAGATGAGTCCGTAGAGTCCCCACATGGCGAGGACGTCGTTATTGGGCGCGACCGCCATGCGGACGACGGCGGGGCAGAAGCAGTAGAGGCCGAGCGCGAAGAAACCGCCCTCGTTGCCGTAGAGACGGCGCGTAACCCACCACAGGCCGCCGCCCAGCAACAGCGCGAAGAGCACGAACGGCAGATGGATGAGAACGACGACGAAGTTCAGTTGATGGCGCGACTCCCATGTGGATCCGTTGAGCGAGCCGCCGGTGTAGAGGCGATTGGCGGGCGAACGAAAGTGATCGACAGCGAGCAGAGTAAGGCGCTCGAGGGTGAGGGGAAGGCCGGCCACGCGGTAGGCGAATGTTCCGTCGCCGTTGAGGTTGCCGCAGGTGGTGAAGGTCCCGGCGAGCGGCGAGGGACGCTCCCACATCTCGCGGCCGCAGCGGGCGAAGCGATCGTCGGCGGTGGAGAGCTGCTGGTGGCCGACGATCCAGAGACACTGGGCGAGTAGGGCCAGAAGGAGAAGCGCGGCAAGACGTTGCGGCCGCCCGATGTGGATGCGCGGGAGGGTCATGCGGCGATGGCTGGCGGACCGATCTTCACGCTCGTCTGCGCTCTCCTGTGGTGGATGCGATGGTTCGTGTCACGATTCGAGTGTATCGCGCGTGAAGGACAGATATTGAGATTCTGGCCTGTGGCCAGAATGACGGCTTGGGGGGGGAAGGGAGAGGGCGCACATCTCAATAGCGAGATGTGGGGCACCCGGCATTCATTGTTCGCCGAAGCTCAATCCGAGTTGCCCTCCTCGCACCCTTGGCTGGGTGGTAATTTCAGTCAAATCGGACAGTGCAACTTTCTTCGCCTCTTCGTGGAACTTCGTCAGATCCCGGTAATAGATAAAATCCCAACTTTCTTTCTTCATCCTTTCCGCGAGCATTGGCTCCTGGAGCTTTCGGTGCAGTAGCCTTTCCCGTTCCTCGGGAAGAACGATGAACCTCTTGATCGATCCACTCGGTAGGTTAGAACCACGGACAATTGCCTCTGTTATTGCCGTCGTATTCTCGACCTCAAAGACGGCCTGAATCCCCTTCTTATCGAACCAGATCACGTCAATCTGGCGTATCCTGTCTGCATTTGTCCGAGGGATGGACGAAAGGTCAAGAGGTGGACTGGACACAAGTGAACTGAGTTTCTTTCCGTCATAAACTTCGCCTTGTTCCCGCGTACCAATGGCTACGGAGTATCTCCCCTTTCGGCCGAGAACCGCCAAGATAAAGATCATTCTGCTGTGCTCACTCTCGCGGGTGTGAAAAATTGGCTTCAACGCCCATTTGCCGTCCCTCGTTTGATTGGCATATTCCTCCAATAGATCGCTGACTTTGTGAGTCTCTGGTGTGAGAGCATTTGGGAACTTGATAAATACTTCTTGGAGCACATCGTCGAATGAAACCTTCACGTTTCGATGAAGGACCCCGACCACCGCTGTCTCCAGACGATCCGACAGCGGTATTTGATCTAGGTACGGGACTGATGATGGGTCAGTGAACCACCATTTCTTGCCAAGTACCTTCCCAGTTTCCTTGTCCTTCTCATCGACCAGGACAAAGTCTTTGCCCTCGTGGTCTTTCATTACTTGGTTTGGATTCCTACGACCAGCCAGCAATGCCCCGGCCTTCTTCAGTTCCACAATAATTCCATTTAGGATATATGTGTATGCGGTCGGCTCACCTCGTTCAGCGAGAATCTTTTTTGCTGCTCCGATGACGGCCTTCTCGTATTGCTCCTCTGTGACATCACTTGAGTCAGCCTGAGTTACGTGTTCCGGCTTTCGGAAGCGAATATAGTAGTCGCCAACTGCACTTCCATAGGGAACTAGCAATCCCTTCGCCGATGGTCTAGCTGGTGGCTGATACACAATCTTCTCGAGATCGAACCCGCCGAGCACAACAGCATTGATGATTGAATTCCAGACCTTGATGTCCGTGCTGTGAAAGGTCACTGTAAGATACTTACCGCTCTTGAGAACCCTATGAACCTGGCGAAAGGCTGCTTGGAGCATTTTGTGGTAGTAGTCAAAATTCTTTTCGTCGTTGATCGTTATTTCATCGTCATAATTGATCTTGAACCCCTTCCATAACGCCCACATTGTACAGAGTTCCGCATAAGGCACCGCGCCACCGTATGGCGGATCAGTGAACACGTAATCGACGCTATTATCGGGGATAATCTCTTGTAGCTCTAGCGTGTTGTAGGTCTTGAGGAAGATGTTTGCGTGGCCTTGCAAATCCCCAAACCGTCTAGCTTCTTTCCATTTCTTGACTGTCTTATTGCTGTCTTCTTTGGCCGAGACAAGCCCTTGTCTCCCATTTACTGCACTCTCAAATAGCATCCATACATTTGACTCCATGTAGCTGGGTGGCACCCAATAACTGTTGATTGCCCAGAAAGAGCTGAATGGCCTGGAGGGTCGGATGGGAGTCATCTTGCTCGCAAGATGGGCCATGCTGGTGAATGCAAACGACATGAACTCCTGTGCTGGTCCATTGTCAATTTCCTGTATGGATTCCCACAGGAGACTCAGCGCCCGCAGGTTACGCTTAGTAAATAAATCATAGAAGTGAGGCCCAGCCTCCCTTCTCCCCTGCGCGAAGGTTATGCCGTTCGGAAATTCATCCTTTGGATACCACGTGCGAATAGGCCGTTTGTTTAGCCCCCGCAGTGCCGACAAATCGCTCGCGGATGGCTTCTTGCTGAGTTTCTTTTTGCAACGTGGGCAAAAATAGCGTATCTCTGTAAGCTCATCTTCGACCCGATTCCAGATAGACGCCAGTACTCTTGAAACTTCTCCACATCTACTGCAGTCCGTCCTGTAATACGACTCGATTTCTTTCTCGCATCTCTTAGTGATTTTTGTGAAGGCGTCGGCAATGGCTGTTATGTTTGCGGGTTTTCCAGTCATCCGACTAATGAAAATCGACATCGGATTCAGATCTATACCTATTGCCCTGCGGCCCAATTTTACGGCTTCGATCGCAGTGACGCCAGACCCCACGAATGGGTCTAGGACTATCTCGCCCTCTTTGGAATAGTGTTTGACATATTCACGGACGACGTTGTGAGGTTTTCTTGCCCAGTACTTATGCATGACGTACATGGGAGAATGGCCCTTTGCGACGAGTGCGTAATCAATGTTCTTAATTTTTCCGTCCTCCGACTGGCACGCTTGTCATGGCAGGTCGCCTCACTGCTGCCCGCCGCAAGTAATCCCAAGACCACGATACGGCGGACCATGGCTGTGCGTAAAGTACGCTCTTCCATTATTTTTCGGGGAGGAAGAGGGACTCGATTTCGAGCCAGTTGTGGACGCGGGGGAAGCCGGTGACGGCGGCGTTGTGGGGCGCGTCGTAGAGGATTCCGGCGCCGGAGAAGCGGCGGAGCTGGCGTGGGTTGTCGTCGATGAGGAAGTCGGCGCGGAGGATGGACTTGTCGCCGCAGAAGACGATGTGGGTGGCGGGGATGGTGGGGAAGTGGCGCTCCAGCCAGCGATACTTGGCGTTGAACGACGTTGGGACCTCCATGGCGGCGGATGCGATGAAGACCTCGAATTGCTGCTGGAGGCGGCGCAGGACGCGCTGCGCGTCGGGCATGACGTCGAGGACATCGAAAAAATCATCCGAGCGGAGATACTCCTCGAGACGGGGATGGCGGTCGATCGAGACGACGTCCCAGATCCACTTGCCGCGCAGGTCGGCCTTGGTGATGTTGCCGTTGTAGTCGCGGTTGTAGCGGGTGAGGTGCTCGGCAACGGTGTCGGCGATGACTTCGTCCATGTCGACGCAGATGCGGGGAGGGGTGAGGGACTTCTTCATCTGTTTCTATTATGCGGCGAGCGAGCAAATGCGGGAGTTTTGCGGGAGAAAGGTGCGAGCGGTTGTGGCGGGGCGGAGTATATCGGGGTCCTTCGACAAGCTGCGCTCGCTCAGGATGACGGCAGAGACAAGCAACGGCAAGGCAGATGCGGAGTCGTTCGCTACCGCGAACGATACCCCACCCATGCCGCGATGAGACCGCGTCATGAATGGGGCACCCGGCTGCGCTCAGGACGACAGAGCTTGGGTGGGGATGGATTCGGTTGTGGCGGGTTTGGGCTGGGGGGCGTCGCGGGCGGGATCGTAGTAGAGGAGGTGGCCGCAGTTCTCGCAGGTCATCAGCGTCTGGCTGGAGGGGGAGCCGGGGGTGTTGTCGCGCAGGTCGTTCCAGTGCTGCGGGCGGAGCATCATCTGGCATGCGGAGCACTTCTGGTTGAGGGCCTGGGCGACGGCGGCGCCCTTGGAGCGGCTGATGCGGTCGTAGGTGGAGAGGGAGTCTTCGCCGGTGGGGCTTTGGGCGATCTCTGTGCGCAGGGCTTCGCGCTTGCCGTCGAGAACGGCGAGCTCGGCGCGGTCGCGGGCGAGGAGTTCGTTGATGCGGGCGCGCTCCTGCTCGAGCTGCCGGGCGGCGTCGGCGACGGCCTGATCGGCGCGGGCGCGCTGGGCATCGAGCGCTTCGCCGCGCTCCATGCTCTCCAGCTCGGCGTCTTCGAGGCGGTTGATCTGGGCGCGGGCGAAGGCGGCCTCGTGTTCCAGCGCGGTGACCTGGACGGAGGTGGTGGAGAGGTCGATCTTCTTCTGGGTTCGCGCGAGCTTCTGTTTCTGGTCTGCGATCTCGGACTCCTGGCGGCGGCGCAGGGCCTCTTCTTTGGCGATGAGGTCGAGGACGGCGGCGCGCTGGCCTTCGGTGGCCCTGGCCTTGGCTTCGAGCGCGGCGAGCTGGCGTGGCAGCGCGTCGATCTGGCCGCGCAGACGCTTCGCCTCGATGTCATGCGATTGCAGGACGACGAGCTTGGCGAGATCCGGATGCATGGAGGGGCCTCTCAAGAATTGCCACCGTTTGCGGCTGACGGCAGACGCAAGGTGCGGACGGCGGAGAAGTTCGAGTCTAGCATGGGCTGGGGTTGCATTCTCCGGAGGGCGGGCCGATGGGACGGGAGACGGAGGGCAGGCACGGTCTGCTTCGGGTGCTCCCGGTCAGAGCGGAACCAGAGTTGCCGTAGCTTAGCGAAGAGGATGCGATGCGGTTTTCCTTCCACCCCAGCGACGAGGACCTGTCACTGGGGACCCCGCTTGAGGGGAAAACCGCGCATCGTCCGTTTGCCCCGGATACACAGACTCTGGTTTCGCTCTAGCGGCGGCGAAGATGCCAAAGATTTCAACACTACTTACTCTTTAGACAACAACTGATTACTATTTAGACAACTTTTATGGCTGTCAGCGGTCTAAACTTAAGATAGGCAATTCGTACGCTAGAAGAATTTGCTTGAAGTACATTCCTTTTTCCCTGTTTCACAGCCTGCTTTTGGGGCTGTATGTCTGTGTGCAACCAGCACAAGGGGTTTTTCCTTGGCACCCGCAAGACTTTTGCTCGTCGACGACGACGAATCGGTCCTGACCGGACTGGGGACTGTCCTCGAAGCGCAAGGATATAGTGTCACGACCGCGTCGAGCGTGATCGAGGCGCTGCAGCACATTGCGAGCGAGAGCTTCGACGTGCTGCTGAGCGACCTGCACATGCCGGACGACGGCGATGGCCTGATCGTCGTGGGGGCGATGCGCCATGCCAATCCAAAGGCCGTGACCCTGCTGCTGAGCGCCAACCCCGACATGACGAAGGCCACCGCTTCCATGCTGCGACAGGTGGACGATATCGTGACGAAGCCGGTGAAGGCCGGAGCCATCCTGCAGGCGATCCGCCAGCATCTGGCGCAGGAGAAGCCGTCGCGGCGCAGCGGAAGCATCGAGTTGGCGGCGACGGTGCTGGAACGGGAGAGCGCATCGGTGACCCAAGCGTGGCTGCAGGCCATGAAGGAGACCGGCGGCCTGACGGCGGCGCCCATCACGGAGGAAGAGCAGACGGATTATCTGCCCGACGCGATCGACGAGATTGTCTATCGCCTGCGCTATCCGCAGCGGCTGGGATCGATGACGCTGTTCTCCATGGCCGCGCTGCAGCATGGCGCGCGGCGGCGGCGGCAGGGCTTTGCGGCGCCGGTGCTGGTGGAGGAGGCGCGGGCGCTGCAGGTGGCGCTCTTCCAGGCGGTGCAACACAATCTCGACCTGATCGGCGTTGGCCAGTTGCCCGGGACCCTGATGGTGATTGCGGACGAGGTGAATGCGCAACTGCTGCAAAGCCTCTCGGGCTACGAGAATGAGAAGCCCGCCGGCTTCCCGCAGGACGACCGGCCTGCGCAGAAACGGGAGACGGATGAACGGGAGACAGGCCGAAGGCAGGAGATTGCGGAATCCACGGTGAAGGTGCCGGAGGCTGCCATCTTTGTCCGCAAGTATCTGGGGAACCGGCCACAATCGTAGGACCAAAATTGCAGCCATGGGCAGCGCAGCCCTCCGGATAGAAAGCGCGCAGACAACCGATTTCACTGCGGAGTTAGCGGCGAGGCACCTCTGCGCTCGCAAGGCGCGTCTTAGTTGACAGAATCCAGTATTCTGTAAAAGATGGCCCCGCAGTGTGGGCGCGATTTGACGCGAAGGAGGATTTATATGGCTGAGAAAGTGAAGAAGGCAAAGGCAACGGCGAAGCCACGGACGAGCGCGGCTCAGGCCAAGAAGACCACGGCAAAGAAGGTGGCGGTTGGCAAACCTCCGGCCGCAAAGACGCCATCGCGCGAAGAGATTGCGCAGTTGGCGCATCGCTACTTTGTGGAGCGCGGCGGAAAGAATGGTGCGGACCAGCAGGACTGGTTGCGGGCCGAACGAGAGCTGAAGGGCGCGTGAAGCGGATTCTAGTCAGGACGGCGGCAGGACTGATGGTGGCGCTGATGGTCCTCTATGTGGGGGACTGGGCGGTGTGGCGGGTGCGCGTGGCGCGAGGCGGCGGGATGGGGTCGGTGGTGGTGAGCAGCATCGTGGTAATGCCGCTGAAGAACAACAAGGAGGAGTACGACTGGGGCGGCACGGCGGATGTGAGTTGCAGCCGGTCCATCTTTCCCCAGGCCGGCAGCGGGGCGTGCTGGTGGCTGCGCCGGCACAATGTGGTCTTCGAGCGGTGAGTGGCGCGGCTAGCGAATCTCTTATTTGCGCGGGGTGGAATTGGGCGCAGTTGAGGAGCGGGGATAACTTGCCTGGACCAGGGCGAGGGCTTCTTCGCGGGTGGTTGCGGCGCCTTCGAGCTGGGCGTCCTCGGCGAGCGCGAGCATGGGTTTGAACTGCGGTGAGGGGCGGTAGCCGGCGGCGATGAGGTCGCGCCCGGTAAGCAGCGGCGCGGGGCGAAGATCGGGGGCGGGCTCGGCCTCGAATTGTGCGCGGGCAAAGTTGTAGCAGGTGAGATCGCCGTGGGCGGAGAGCGCGTCGAGGCGATGCAGGGCGAGGTGCTCGTGGAAGCGCGGCAGGCGAAGGAAACGCTTGAGGGTGGACTGCTTCATCTGGAGGACATCGCCGAATCTCATGTGGTTGGCGACGAGGGAGACGATCTGGGTGGTGTCGTCGCCAGAGAAGCGCAGGCGTGCGAGGATGGTCTCGGCGATGCGCACGCCGGCCTCGACGTGGCCGTAGAAATGGATGCGGTCGGGCTTCTGATTGCTGCCGGGAGTTGCCGGTTTGGGCGGCTGGTAGGTGGCGGGTTTGCCGATGTCATGGAGTAACGCGGCCCAGGCGAGGGTTGGCGAGGCACTTCGTGCCGTGCTCGACGCTTCGCGTGAAGGCAAAGGCTCGTCTGTGGCAGGTCCGAGCTGCTCCAGCATGAGCATGGTGTGGGTCCAGACATCGCCCTCGGGGTGGAACTCGGGCGGCTGGGCGACGCCGCGCAGGCGGACGGCTTCGGGCAGGACCTGGGCGAGGAGGCCGAGATCGAAGAGCAGCTCGAAGCCGCGGCGCGCGCCTCCCTCGGTGAGGATGCGGGTGAGTTCGTCGCGGATGCGCTCGGCGCTGACGTGGGCGATCTCGGCGGCGTGGCGGCGGATGGCGGCGGAGGTTGCGGGGTCGATCTGGAAGTTGAGGCGCGAGGCGAATCGGACGGCGCGCATCATGCGCAGCTTGTCTTCGGCGAAGCGCAGGGAGGGGTCGCCGATGGCGCGGATGATGCCGCGAGCGAGGTCTTCGCGGCCGTGGACGAAGTCGAGCGTGGCGCGGGCGGGGTCGCCGGTGGCGAGCGGATCGAGGAGCATTCCGTTGATGGTGAAGTCGCGGCGGAGGACATCTTCGCGGGGGTCGGTGGTGTAACGCACTGCATCGGGACGGCGGCCGTCGGAGTAGGCCCCGTCCGAGCGGAAGGTGGCGACCTCGGTGGCGATCTCGGCGCCGTCGAGTGCTGCCGACTCGTCCTCAATCGTCTGGCAGACGAGGACGACGCCGAAGTGCGCGCCGACGGTGAAGGTCTTGGGGAAGAGGGCGACGATCTCGTCGGGCGTGGCGGAGGTGGCGACGTCGAAGTCCTTGGGCGCGAGGCCCAGCAGCAGGTCGCGCACGCATCCGCCGGCGAAGAAGGCCTGGTGGCCCGCGTCGCGCAGGCGGCAGGCGATGGCGAGCGCAGCGAGATAGTGCGGGTTGGAGTGTTGGTCGCCCTGCATGTCCTTATGATAGAGAGATGCGGGCGGCGAGCGCGAGAGCAATGCGGAGTGGCGGCGGACTAATTTTGGGGATTGAGAGCTCGTGCGACGAGACGGCGGCGGCGGTGGTGCGCGCGGGCGGCGAGGTGCTGGCGAACGTGGTGGCGTCGCAGATGGCGCTGCACGCGAAGTATGGCGGGGTGGTTCCGGAGCTGGCGAGCCGCGAACACTTGCGCAACATCGTGCCGGTGGTAAGGGCGGCGATGGCGGAGGCGGGGCTGGAGTTTGCGGAGCTGGATGCGATTGCGGTGACCGAGGGGCCGGGGCTGGCGGGCGCGCTGTTGGTGGGGATCACTTACGCGAAGGCGCTGGCGCTGGCGCTGGGCAAACCGCTGATCGCGGTGAACCACCTGGAGGGGCACATTCATGCGGTGCTGATGGAAAATACAGGGAACAGGAAACAGGTGACAGGGAACAGCCTGGGACCGCTGCTGGCTCTGGTGGTGAGTGGAGGGCACACGCATCTGTATCTGTGTACCCACATCTCAGACACGAGATGTGGGGCACCCGATTCCAAACCCACTCATGACGATGAGACCGTCATGGATGGGGCACCCGGTTCATGGCAGTACAGGAATGTGGGGCGGACGGTGGACGATGCGGCGGGCGAGGCCTTCGACAAGGTGGCCAAGCTGCTTGGGCTGGGGTATCCCGGCGGGCCGTGGATGGATGCGCTGGCCAGGAGCGGGAATCCGCGGACGGTGGAGTTCAGGTTTGGGCAGATCAAGGCACGTCGTGGAAAGGTCGAAAAAGAGTCGCCGTGCGCGCAGCACTTTGATTTTTCGTTCAGCGGGATCAAGACGGCGGTGTTGCGGTATATCCAGGCGCATGGGATGGCGGCGGTCGTGGAGGCGCGGCGGCGGGCGCTGGCGGAGGCGCTGAAGGCGAATCCGGCGCTGAGGCCGGCGGACGCGGTGCGGGAGATGCCGGAGGTCTTCGACCGGCAGACGCTGGATTTGATTGCGAGCTTCCAGTACGCGGTGGTGGGGAATTTGATGCGGCAGACGTTTGCGGCGGCGGAGGCGCTGGGGGCGCGGGGGATTGTGGTGTCGGGCGGCGTGTCGGCGAACAGCGAGCTAAGGCGGCGGTTCGCGGAGGAGGCTGCGCGGCGCGGGCTGCGGGTGGAGTTTCCGACGATGGCAATGTCGACCGACAACGCGGCGATGATTGCGGCGGCGGCTTGGGGGAAGTTCTGCGCGGGGGAGTTTGCCAAGGAGGGGTTGGTGGCTACTCCACAGTTGAAGCTGGGGTGAGAAGTGCGTTGTCCGTTCTCCGTTCTCCGTTGTCTGTTCAGTGCTTATGTGTCCAGATAGGCTCAGCGAGACTGTAGAATCTTATGGGAACAAATAAGAGAAAGAGCAGACTGCACCGCGGCTTACGCCCGGATGCGGCGGCGAGAGAGCGCAGTGGCATCGTTGGAACTGTTCAATACATTGAGCGGGAAGGTGGAGCGGCTGGAGCCGGTGGGCGCGCCGGCGCTGCGGATGTATGCCTGCGGACCGACGATCTACGACTACGGGCACATTGGGAACTTCAGGACGTTTCTGCATGTGGACGTGCTGCGGAGGTTCCTGCGCCAGCAGGGCGTGGCCGTCGAACACGTGATGAACGTGACGGACGTGGACGACAAGATCATCCGCAACGCACTGGCGGCGAAACAACCGATTGGCGAGTACACGGCGCAATTTGAGAAGGCGTTCTTTGAAGATATGGACGCGCTTGGGATCGAACGGCCGGAGCATGTGCCGCGCGCGACCGAACACATTGCGGAGATGGTAACGCTGATCGAGCGGCTGGCGGCCAAGGACATTGCGTACCAGACGGAGGATGGGAGCTGGTACTTCCGCATCGAGCGGTTTCCGGAGTATGGGAAGCTGTCGAAGAAAGATCTGGAGGGGATCGAGGACGGCGCGCGGGTGGACGCGGACGAGTACGAGAAGGACGCGGCGCGGGACTTCGCGCTGTGGAAAGCGGCCAAGGAGGGCGAGCCGAGCTGGCAGACGGCGCTGGGCGCGGGACGGCCGGGATGGCACATTGAGTGCTCGGCGATGGCGACGGCGATCCTGGGCGAGAGCTTCGACCTGCACGCGGGCGGCGAAGACCTGATGTTTCCCCACCACGAGAACGAGATTGCGCAGTCGGAGGCGGCCTCCGGCAAAACTTTCGCCCGGCACTGGATGCATGTCAGGTTCCTGCTGGTGGAGGGGAAGAAGATGGCGAAGTCGCTGGGGAACTTTTATACCCTGCGCGATTTGCTGCTGAAGGGGCACAAGGCATCGGCGATCCGGTATCTGCTGCTGAGCGTGCCGTATCGCCATCAGATGAACTTTACGTTTGAGGGGCTCGCCGGGGCGACGAATGCGATCGAGCGGCTGCGGACGTTCCATCAGCGGATGCTGCGCGGCGGGTTTGCGGCGGGGGCGAATGCGGAGGTCGCAGCGGCGACGGTGAAGGCTGCGAGCGAGTTTACGGCGGCGCTGGCCAACGACCTGAATACGGCCGAGGCTGCGGCGGCGATCAGCGAGATGGTGCGGGCGGCGAACTCGGCGGCCGACGCGGGGACGCTGAGTGCGGAGAATGCGGCGGAGGTGCTGCGCGTGCTGGGGATCTTCGATGAGGTCTTCGCGGTGCTGGAGGACCGCGACGAGGAGCTGACGCGGGCGGCGCTAGCGTGGGCCGAGGCGGAGGGGAAGATCGGCGAGGCTGCGCCGGAGCTGGTGGCAAGGCTGGCGCTGAGCGATGCGGAGATTGAGAAGTTGGTGGCGGAGCGGACCGAGGCGAAGAAGGCAAGGAACTTTGCGCGGGCGGATGCGATCCGCATGGAGCTGGCGGCCAAGGGCGTGGCGATCGAGGACTCGAAGGACGGAGTGCGGTGGAAGCGGAAGTAAGCTGCAGGTTCGAGGTACCAGGTTCGAGGTTCGAGGGCTAGGAGCGATTCACTCCTCGATGGGGACTTCCAGCATGGGGTCGGAGGGCACGGGTGTGGTGTTGGTGCGGGAGAGGATGACGGTGGCGACGGCGGCGATGATGAGGACGGTCCCGGCAAGCTCGGCCGGTGCGAGGCGCTCGTGGAAGAGGGCC
>Ga0326727_10004848_pt1 | contig 39479 bp, 26 predicted proteins | sample MB2enrmetagenome_FD_207643 | JGI IMG/M metagenome (GOLD analysis project Ga0326727, IMG submission 207643) | Lab enriched peat soil microbial communities from McLean, Ithaca, NY, United States - MB29MY | ecosystem: Environmental > Terrestrial > Soil > Wetlands > Peat | place: USA: New York...
CCTTGACTCTCAATTCCTGACACGGTTTGGCCGCACCGCTGGAAAGAGCGGCTTGGCGCCGTGGCGGCGCTGACGGGGCGGCTGCGGAACTGTTCGCATTGGCCGGCCTGGCTCCGTACCAAGTCTCAATCTCAAGGGTTTGGAGCGCCGGAGCGCCATCGGTGAGGCGGTTGACAACGATCTTGTAGAACCGCGCGCTCACAGGCTCGCCGATGGCGACGCACTGCGGATAGGCCGGAGCCAAGTCCCGGGCGCTCTGCCGGAGCGTCCAATCCTGGCGGTTGGTGCTGGTGTAAATATCCACGTCTTTCCATCCGCTTGGCCCCGGGTCCATCATGAAGTAATGCACGAACCGGGTCACGGTGACCGGGCGGTGGTAATCAATGACCACATAAGCCGGATTCTGCGGTGTCGGCGGGCTTTCCATCCGCCAATAGTTGCGCACATAGGGCTGTTTGGGATTGGTCGGATAACCATCGAAGGCCCACCTCATGCCGTAAGGCCATCCGGTCCGGCCATTTCCTGTGATTCGAACCGGGTGATAATAATAATCCCACTTGGCTTCCGGCGCGGGAGCCGACGAGGGCAGAGCCGGAATAAGGGAAACCGGCACTGCAACTTCCGTCTCTGCCGCGTTGGTGGCCGGGGAGATCGGGAACCGGGACTTGTCCGCCTGGAAATTGGCCGCCACCTCAGCGGGCAGCAAAGCTCGATTATAGACCCGGACGATGGCCAGGTTGCCGATCAGCCCGTCGGCCTCGACAAAGTCGTTCTCCGGGTGCCGGGCAACTCCCAGTTGCCAGGCCGGATAGTGCTCCTTTTGCAGTTCGCGCGGGGCGCCCAGCGTGTCCCGCTGGACACCATCAACATACACACAAGCCGTGCCCTCTTTGAAGGTGACGACAAACTGGTGCCACTGTCCAATGGTGGTCTCGGCGTCCACCGGGGTGAACGTCTTCCCGTGAACGAGAAGAGGGGAGCCGTCTGCCCCCTGGATGAGCAGAGAAATGCCGCCGTCGCCAAAATCGTTTCCGATCAGGGTCGCGCCGCGACGCGCGCCGCCTCCCACCCCTTCCACTTCCGCCCAGGCCTCCAGCGTCAGTTCGGGAATCTCCAGATTGCCGGGCCCGGTGACGTAGGCCCGGTGGCCGTCAAGCCGCAACGCGTAAGGATTGTCGCTTGAGCCGGCGCCGGCCCAACCGGCCGCAGCGGAGGCGCCCAGCCCATGCAGCGTTCCGTTGCCAACGTTGTGCCCGGGCGAGTCCGCCAGGTTTCTCCAAGTGCTGTTGGACTGGCTCATGCCGCCCTCACGCACCTGCTCGGCGGCGTCCAGGCAAAGGATCAGTCCGTCCTTCACTGCCGCGGCCTGCAATTGCCAGGAAAAACTCCAAGCCAGAAACGGTGAGGTCAAACGGATCAGGTTGATTAGTTTCATATTGGTAGGGGCGAGATATTCTGCATGGATGAAAGCATTCGAGCAACTTCGCGGCTGACGCAAGGATAATTTCCCGCCGATTATCCTTGCGTCTGCCGCGAAATTTTTCGATACCGCACCCATGACCTCTCTTGACAGAGTCTCCGCCGTGCTCAATGGCCGCCTGCCGGACCGGGTTCCCGTGGCCTTGCACAATTACCTCATGGCTTGCCGCATGAGCGGGCTTGGCTTCGACCAGATGGCCCGCAGCGGGGAAGTCATGGCCGAGGCGCAACTGGCTGCCTGGCGGGAGTTCCGCCATGACGTGATCATGCACGAAATTGGCGTTTGCGCGGAAGCCGAGGCGATGGGCGCCCGCGTTCATTACCAGCCCGACCAACCGCCGCACGTGGCGGAGCCGCTGATCACCCGGCCGGAAGACATCGAGAAACTGCGCGTTCCCGACCCGGAGACAACCTATCCGCTCAACGAGCTGCTCAAGGGCACCCGCATCCTGGCCGCGGAAACGCGCGGGCAGGTTCACATTAACGGCCGCGCGGACCAGGGGCCGATTGCCCTGGCGCTGGCGCTGTGCGGTCCGGAGCAGTTCCTCGAAATGTTGATGGAGCCTGGCATGGCCCAGAATCTCCTGAATCAAGCGCAACGACACTCCGGCTTCCAGCAAGTGGGTGGCGTAGGAATGGCGCAAGGAATGCACACAGGCCGGTTTATTGACACCGCTTTGCCGCAAGGTCTCTTGGAAGACGCGCCGCAAGTTGCCGGCTTGGACGTGGCCCTGGGTTCGGGTGGAACGGGGCTGCAAGGCCGCCGGAAAAAGCCAGGGCCTTGAACGGTGCAGCTTCCAGAACCCGCGCAAGGACTCCAAAGTGAAGGTGGCTAATTCACGCACGATTCCTCAGCCGCCTCCGTCAACGCGGCCAGATTTTCGAGCGGAGTCCCTGGACACACGTTGGCGCCGTCACCGAGCAGCAGTCCACCAAATGGTGCCAGTGCAGCCAGGCAGTGACGTGAGGCCGCTTTGACCTCGTCCTTGGAACCGTTCAGTAGCAGCATGGGGTTGATATTTCCCCACAACAGCATCTTTCCGCCAAGATTCCTAGCCGCCACCTCGGGCGTCACCCGATACCCGAACAGATCGAAACTGGTGATTTTCAGATCCTCCACCAAGGCCCGGTGCAGATGGGTGCTGTTCCCGCACATGTGCATGCCCCGCCCATTTTTCAGACCGGCCCCGAAGGCCTGGTAGAGTTTCAGATCATAGGGAACCACAAACGATTTGAAATGCTCAGCCGAGACGATCTGCGCAGAGTCTTCGGCCGTGCCGTACACGGATCGCGGACGCGGGTCCACCTGCCGGAAAAGCGTCGCCGCCCGGATCATCCCCGCAGTGATCTTCTCCAGCAGCCGATGGCAGGCCTCCGGATACTCCAGCATCCACAGGTAGAAATTCTCGCCTGCCAGATCAATCGCGATCATGTGCGGGCCTTCCCAGCCGATGTCCAAGGGCGCGACTTCCACCCGGCCTCGATGGCCGTTAAAGATCACTTCCGTTTTCCCGGCCAGTTCCTTCATCCTCAGCCACCATTGCAGCCGCTTGCCCCATAAACCCGCCGTCGCCTCCGGAACGGGCAAACGGTCTATATCCTCGACGGTCTTGATAATGGGAATGGCGCGCGGCGTTTCCTTATCCGACCACGCAATCTCGCCGCCCATGCCGCTGGCGTTGACGACGTTCTCGAAAAACGGATAAACCGTCACTGACTCGTCGAGGCAGAAATCCTCGACGATGTTTTCGATCCGATACTTATTGTATTGAAGCTGAAGGGTGTAATGGGTTTCCACATCCTTCAGAAATTCATCGAAACCGCACTTCAGCAGTGGCAGAAAATACCGTCGTTCAAGGCAAAACAAGACCGGCACCCGGTCCACCGGTCCAAACTGATCGCGGGCCTGGTAGCGTTTCCGGCTCAACTCCATCTTTTTCGGATCATAGTCAATCGTGATCGAAAACCGCGCACGGCTTTGTGTTTTTGCCAACGACAGCGGGTTCATGTCAATGCGAAGGTGCGGAATTTCCACGGCTCGATGCGAAAGGTTAACTGCCTTTTGTGATGGGTCACGTCGCCGGTGCGCCGGCCCAAGAGGTCTGTTTCGACGGCTTTCTTGAAGGGGACATCCACCTGGACGGTGGCTTCGGCCGCCTGGCCCTCGTTTTCCAGCACGCGCAATTCAAGGCCCTGGGCCGATTTGCGGAAGGAGGAGAGCAGGAGGGTGTCGGGTTGCAGTTGGATGAAACTCCTGGCGGGCGGGTGCGAGCCATCGCGCGGGGCGTCCACGTGGCAGAGCAAGGGCCGGGTAAAGGCGGCGGCGGCCCGCAGTCGCACGGCATTGCTCCACTCATCCAACCCGTGCGGACGGAGGGCATGCCGGTATTCCGAATAAAGCGGCCAGCCGTATTCTCCGTCGAAGTATGACGCCCACTCCCGCATGAGCAGATTGCCCACGGCTCCATTCTCATCGCGGGCAAACCATTGCGTGCCCGGATGAAGCAGCAAAAGCCCGCCCTCTTTGCCCATGAGGTCGGCGAAGGTCAGGGCGTGAAAGGTATTCTTGACGGTGGCCTCGACCGCCAGGGGATAATCGCGCACCACTTGCGAAACGTCGAAGCCGGGGGTGAAGGACAACCAATAGCCGCAGCTCATATCGAGCGGCCCGATGTCGCGGAAGAGCGGCGGCACCCGGGTGAAGACCCGGCTGACCACTTCTACATAAGGCCGGCCCACGCAGAGCGTCACCCGCGTCTCAAAATTCATGTACTTCCACCGGTGACGCGCACGCACGGTCGCAAACAACGGGCCGCGGGCCATCCAATCCAGCCGCCCCTGCGAAGAGGCGCTGTCGTAGTTTGCCGGCGGCGAGGGACGAAGGGAAAGATTGGGGTTGGGCACGCCGGTAAAGCGGGGAAAAGCCGCACGCTGGCCATCGAGCATCTCGCGCTCCGACTGCTTGTGAATCAGGCTGGCGATGGCCCCCGTCGTTGGATTGAGCGCGACCCGCAGATACTCATTCTCCAAAAAGAACTTGGATTCGTCCGTCACGAGGCTGGTCTGAGCAGCGGGCGCGGTGTCGGCGACAGGCTCCAAGTAATACGTGTCGTAGCCCGCCGACGGGATTTCGGAAGCCATAAAGGCCAGCTCGGTCATGGTGAAATTGCCTTGCTGGTCCTGATCGGACTTGATGATCTGCGAGGGCAACACGCGGCCGGCACGGTCTTTGACCACGAACCCGCGAGTCTTCTCCGGCAGCGAATGGAGGGGGCCGGTCAGAACCAAGTCGGTGCGCTCCCCGCCCAAGGGATTGAAGACCGTCGCCACCAGCGGTCCGTGTTGATTATGCCGGGAGTTGATGCCGGCGGCGAGGGTTTTCAAGGTGGTGTCGAGGACGGCCTGGCCTTGTTCCCGGGCGGAGTCAAGCAGATTGTAGCCCAGCGCGCCCCAGGTGAAATTATGCTTGTCTTCGAGCCGGTCCAGTGGCGCCAATTGGTTTCCATACAACCGCGTATATTCGCACAGGCCCACGTCATGGCTTTGGGAGGCGAAAAGGTCCTTCCAGGCCCTCTCCAGCAACTCGGCTTGCGATCTGGCGCCAAGCGCGGCGGCGGCGGCGTCAAAGAGTTCCGCCGCCAAGAGCAGCCCTTCGACCTTGCGATCCAGGACGCGCACCTGGTCCCCGCCCAAACCCCAAGTGAGCCACTTATTAAAGTCATTCATGGACAAACAGATAGTTTTCTCCGGCTTGGCGCCGTACTTGTCCAGGTACTCTTTGAGGGTGACGAATTCGACGGGATACCGGCTGGCCAGGGCCTTGAAATTGTTGACGGCGTCTGTCCCCGCCAAATACGCCGGGTGCTCGGGGTCCTCCCAGCCGAATTCCTCCCAGCCGACAATCAAGGGCATGCCAAGGGCCTGAAATTTTTTAAAGGCTGGGGTGCCCGGGAGCTTCTGTGGGTCTGCCTCGGCGCGGAACAACGAGTTCTTCGGCGTGCTGGTGAGGGTGCTTCCGTCCACTCCTTTCCAGCCGATGACGTTGTATTCGAGGATCGGGACGCCTGTCCGCCCCCAGGTGTCCACCTGGGCCAGGCTGGCATAACGGTACCCCGCGCCCGCCACGATTTGCGGCACTTGCGGATGGGTGAATTCCTCCTCTTCCAGAAAGGTCGCCATCTCATAGCCCAAGACCTTGCGGATCGTCTCACGGCCCAGGACGATCTGACGGATGTTGGATTCGCCACTGACGGTGGTGCCCATGGGCTGGCCGTAAGTGCCGCCGATCAACTCCAATTGGCCCGCCGCCAGATAGCCCTTCAACCGCGCGACCACTTCGGGGAATTTTTCCGCCATCAGTTCGTAGGCGCGTGCGTCCATCTCCAGGCACGTTTTAATGTGGGGCGGCCGGTCGAAGATTTCCATGCCATCGGTGACCGAGAGGACATCGGATTCAAGGCCCAACTGCCAGCCAATGCCGGTATAGCTCCAATGGTTGCAGAGAGTGATGCAGAAACGGCTGGTCGCTTCGGCCGCCGCGCCCCGTCGGGCCAAAAGGGGCCAGGCGGCGGCGCCCAAGCCGCCGAGAATCCCCGCGCGCAAAAATGCGCGGCGCGTGGTTCGGGTCAATTCTATTTTATCGGGGGTCGTTTGAGCCTGATCTGGGCGTTGTGTCTTCATGATTCTGATTTTTGTGCCTCAGGAGGTTGATCCCGGCGCTCTGCAGTTGGGCCAAGGTGCGGTTCTTGCGCCGCAGGGCGATGGAGACGAACAGCGCGTCCACCAGCGCCAGTTGGGTGATGCGCGAAGCCAGCGGCGCTTGAAAATACTTGATTTCGCTGGGCGCGGCGTAAAGCGCCATGTCGGCCTGCGCGGCGATTGGGGATTGCATGACGTTGGTCAGGCAAAGGGTCGTGGCTCCGGCCTGCCGGGCGATTTCCAGGCAGCGCACCGTCTCGGTGGTGCTGCCCGAACAGGAGATGCCGAAAGCCAGGTCTCCCTCGCGCAACTGGGTGGCGTTGATCATTTGCAGATGCGAGTCGCATTCCGCGGCGGTCCTCAACCCAATGAGCTTCAATTTGGCGCAGGCGGTGTAGGCCACCGGATAAGACATGCCGATGGAAAAGAATTCGATGCGCCGGGCCAGTTCCAGGGCGCGGGAAACCTTTTCCAATTCAGCGGCGCTATTGAGTTGCAGGGTCTCCCGCAGACTCTGGCACTGGAACTGAAAAACATTGTGGAAGACCGAGCCGTTCTCCTGGCCGGCCCTTTGCGAGGCGGAAAGCGCCCCCTGGGCAAGTTCCCCGGCCACGAGGATTTTGAAACCGGCAAAGCCCTTGAAGCCCAAGCTGTGGCAGAAGCTGATAATCGAGCCTACGCTGGCCCCTGAACCGCGGCGCAACTCCGCGATGGAAGAGGAGACAGTTCTCTCCGGGTTGTCCAACACGTACTCGGCGATGAGCCGCTCCACCGGGTTGAGAGAGGGAAGGACAGCTTGCAGGTAAATGAGGACCGGCCGCTTGGACGATTCCGGGGAGCCTGCCCAGGCGGGAGCCGGATCACCGTTTCGCGTCGCTGGTCGGCTCTGGGTCATGGGGCGCGATCACAATCAATTTCGGGCATTATCTGACCGGGGCGGAGGTGCGTTGTGCCGGCCGGGACAAAAGCGGCCAAGCGGCGGCGCCCAAGCCGCTGAGAAGGCCCGCGCGCAAAAACCCGCGGCGCGTGGTCCTCGTCAAATCTATTTTATGCAAAGTGCCAATCGCCGGAAACTTCAAATCAGTAGCCCGGCTCCGGTTTCAACCAGGGCGTGTCTCCGTAGTACCACTGGGAAGGGCGCATAAATTCCACGTGCCCATCCACAAAGCCGTTGTTGCTCTGGAACTCCCCGTGGCGCGGAAACGGGCCGCACCAATTCGGATCACTCGACATGCTGGGGACGCCGATGATGGGGTCGTCGGGATCGTTGTCAGGGTCGTCCAAAACCCAGGCGCCGTATTTCTTCTCGTTCGTGGGGAGAATACATTCGTTTGGATTGACGGTATTATTCGCCGTCATGCCGGCGTCGGTGAAATAGACCACCATCGCCGGCGAGCGGACGTCCGCGAGCTTAAGACCCGGAATCTGCCAGGCGCCAGGCCACCAACAGCCACCGAGCGCGAAGTTGGCCGCGTAGTCGCCAAAAAGGCCGTTGGTGCTGTGATGACCTTGGCTGTCAACGTTCCAGATCACCTCCCCGTCGGGGGACCAGTTCCAATAACCATCTGCCGTGAGGACATTCCCGCCCTTGACCGGCCGGACAGGGCACAGCAGCAACGCTTGACTGACCCCGTAGGCTTGGAGATAGACCTGCCAGTTCGCGTCGCTGACCTGGTCTCCTTGCAAGGTGAATGTCCACGGGAAAAACTTGTTTTCCGACATGTAGGCGTAAGAAGCAACAAGCAGTTGTTTCTGATTGCTTTTGCACTGGGCGGTCTGGGCTTCGGCTTTGGCTTTTGCCAGCGCGGGCAGCAACAGTGCCGCCAGGATCGCAATGATGGCTATCACGACCAGCAGTTCGATCAGGGTGAACCCGGCCGGTGGCGCGGACCCCACGCCCGCAAGTCTGGGGCGCGTGCGTTGTTCCAGGTTCATCATCATCATAAATGAATGCGGTAGAACTTCTGGGACCCGCTTGGCGTGACTTGATAGAACGGTGCGATCGCGTCGTTGACCAAATTCCAAGGTCCGATCGGGCTATCCGCCGATTGCAGGCTACCCGATTGCCAGATTAAGTCAATGCTGCCGCCATCCTGCTTGATGGACAGGCTAACCGGTCCATTCACGTCGAAACTTTGGCCAATCATTGCCGCGCCATAAATGCTGAGGGCCTCGTATTGCGTCAGAACCCGGCTCCAGATTCCAACATCATCAATGTCATAGGCCCCGATAGCCCGCCCCCCGTACGTACCGGTCGGGTCCTGGCCGAGTGTGACGGCACTTCCGGTGTCCAGATTGCCCAGGCCAAAGATCGAACGGGTGTCCACCAGGGCGCCATCCACGAATGTGTTCGCCGCGCCGGCCGTGCGGTCAAAGGTCGCCACCACGTTGTGCCAGGCCCCGTTGGCTGTGATCGGGCTGCCCGGGATGGGATCGGCGCTGACCGACCCGCCGTCCGTCCCGACGAGCGTATATTCTATCATGCCATTTTCATCGGTGAACACCCAGCCTTGGTGGTAGGTGGAGCCGATTGCGTTGCAAATCATCGGCAGGTCATTGATCAAGCCGGTGTACCTCACCCAAAACGAGACCGAAAAGCCGGGGCCTGTCTCCCCGAAGGCGTTGACAAAGTCGGCGTTCTCGGGCACCGCGACGTAGTTGTAGATATTGCTGGCCACGATGGTGTTGACATGAACAGCACCGCTGCCAATCCGGCCCGCAATAAACGAGGGTGATCCCTCCGGCAAGGCATTGTTGCCATGGCCCGAGGAATCGTTGTAATTGCTGTCAAAATTGAGGTGGAGCACCAAGCCGTTGGTCAGGTTGGCGAACGTCGGCGCCGGCAGAACCGTCAGAACAGCGCTGAGGCTGTTGGTCGCGCCCGCGCTGTTGCTAACCACCACCTGGTAGGTGCCGGCGTCTGTATAGTAGGCATGGCTGATGGTCAGCGTCGCGTTGGTTGTCCCCGAGAAATCGCCCCCGTTGGAAACGTTGACAAAGTTGCTGCCAATTCTCTTCTGCCACTGATAGCTCAAGGGCCCTGTGTCGTAGTCCGTGGCGACGACGCTCAGGGTTCCCGTTTGGCCCGCAATCAGCAGCACCCCAACGGGCTGCTGCGTCACGTAGGGCGCCAGCGGGCCGGTAGGTAAGATCGCCTGGGTCAAAGGGAGGCCGGCCATGCCGGCGATGTAAATCTCATGAATTTCAGCCGGCGTGAGCCCGCGAGTCCAGACAGCCAGATCATCCATCGAACCTTGCCAATAACCCGCGCTGACGATGGCCGGAAAGCCGGTGGTGTCCATTCTCACTCCGATTGCCATGGTGTCGGCCATGCCGCTGGCATTGGTGAAAATATTAGTGGCGAGCGTGCCGCCGTAAGGAAACGGCGCGGCGCTGGGCACGCCATTACGATAAATGTTCAGGTTGGTGCCGTCGGCCGTGAAGGCGACATGGACCCATTGACCCAGCGGCAAAACCGTGTTCTCGATAACCGGGCCGACTTGGGAGAAGTCCGTGGTCCCGACGTAGCAACTGAGTTCACCGCTGGCGTTGTCCACGCCGAAATGGAATTGATCCACCGCATTGTCCGGCCAGTTCTTCAAAATCGAGGCCCATGTCGTGGATGTCCACACCACGTTTGTATCCACATTGATCCAACCGGCGATGGTCATCGTGGCGGGTGGGCGGATGTTGCCGTTGGTGATTTGAACGTAGTCTTGATAGACCGGGCCTCGAAAATGAAGCGCCTGGCCGATTATGCCAGGAACCCGCTCGGATCCGTCACCGACGAAGTTTTCCATCACGCCGTTGTTGCCGTTGCCCGAGACATCGTTCACCAGAAAGCCGTTCGGCTCATAAAATGTCCAGTAGGCCGCCAACCCCGCGGTAATGTTGGTGACCGGCATCACCGTGACCAAGGTTGGGGGCGAACTGGTAGCGCTGCCGTAGGCATTGCTGACGATGACCGTGTATAAGCCCGCGTTGGTGGCGACAAGGGGAGCGAAGTAAACGGCGGCGGCGGTCTGCCCCGAGAGATTGGTGCCGTTCTGAAACCATTGATAGGTGAACGGCCCGCTGTTCTCGGCGCTCACACTCAAGGAGGCATATTCGCCAACGTAGGCCGTGACTGGACTGGGCTGGAGGACGATTTGCGGCGCCAACCTGGGCAGAGCGTTGGACGCGTACAAGCCGGCAATGTCATTCGTGCTCAACACCCCCGACCAGATCGTGAAATCGTCAATGATCCCGTTAAAATATTGCGTGCCGCCAAACGCGGGGACTTGGATGTTCACCTGGATCTGGCCGGTGTCTGGGGCAGGGATGGTTGCCAGCGATTGCAAGCCGTCGAAGATGTCAACCCCGTTGGTATAGACGCTGGTCATCGCGGACACACCGCTGTGAGTGACCGTCAACATGACCCACTGGTTCAACGGGTAGGCAACACCGGTATCCAAGTCCGCGGCATAGCCCCAGACATAGATGTCCTGGTTGTCCGTACCTCCATAGACGATCAAGCACCGGGAGGCGCCAATGGGTCCGGTGTAGCTCCCGAACCCGGCAATGTAAGCCAGGGGGACGGGGTCGTTGGTCAGGTAGAGCCACAAGTTCATGGACCAGTCGGAGTCTGCCCCTGACGGCAGGTCCACCGCATTGGTGGTGGTGACCATGTCGTTCGTGGCAAGATAAAGAGCCTGATCGCCGAAGACTCCCGGCACGTAGGAGCTCCCGCCGCCGGTCAGGGTGCCGTTGTTGTTGTTGCCGGAAGTGTCGTTGACATTGCCGTCGAATTTCCATTGGTTGACCAGCGTGGCCGCTTGGGAGGGCGCCATACAAACTCCCAGCCACATCGCGCTGAGGAGGAGGACTTTGTGAATTCGTTTCATATTCTTAATGGTGTTTCATTGTTCCCGACTTTAAGGGGCGGCCTGAAGAAAGGCCAATCCATTGAGCTTACAAAACATGGGAATGGAGCGGCCAAAATCGACTCCCCGGTTTTACATTTCGGCCCCTGCGTTTCATCGGTCCAAAGCTTGACGAACGGGCGGAAAAGCGGCAAATTGAGCCATGCCAATTGCTCGACGACGGGCCGCCAAAAGGCCGCATTATCTGGCGATGAACGAATTGAAGCCGGCACTGCATTTGGCCGGTTGTTTCCACTTTCGCCGGAATGTTTGGTTCCAATACCGTCTGCCATCTCATCACTTGATTTTGATCGAATCCGGACGCATCAAGGCCCAGACGGAGGAGGGCGTCTTCCACGCCGGGGCGGGCGATTTGATCTGCTTCCGGCCCACGGACTCGATTCGCTACGACGCCCACGCGCCGACGTTGCTTTATCAGGCGCTGGTCGAGTTCGCCGGCCCGCCGCGACACCGGCTGACGCCCTGCCTGGAGGGCGTGGGGTTGCTGCCAGTGCGCGTCGCGCTGGGAGAATCGTTTGAGGAAATGCGCACGCTCTTTGAAGTCCTGTGCCTGGAGGTTCCGCACACGGGGGTGGTGCATCAATTGCGCATCCGCGCGGCCATCTTTGAAATCCTGGCCGTTGTGGCGATGGCGGTCGGGCCGCAAGAGGAGAAGGCAGCGCGCATTGACCCGTGGATGCGCGTGCAACAGCGGTTGGATTCGACTTTGGACGGCAAGTTGAGGATCGAGGAGCTGGCGCGCCAGATGGGATTAAGCACCGATCATTTCATCCGCCGGTTCAAAAGCCGTTTCGGACTGAGTCCCAAAGCTTATCACATGCGGGCGAGGCTGCAGGAAGCGGCGCGCTCCTTGAGGGGCGGCAGCCAGTCAATCAAGAGCCTGGCCTATAACCTGGGTTTCAGCGATCCGACCTCCTTTGCGCGGCGCTTCAAGCACTGTCTGGGCGTGACCCCTTCCGCACTGCGGTCCAGTACTTCGTCCGACGCCGCCGGAGCAGTCTATCCGCGTCTGGAAGGCTTCCAAATCAACGTCCATCTGGTTCCGCCGCCGCAGAACTGGAACCGCTTCGTCGCCCGTTATCTGCCCAAAGGCCCACGCGCCACGACATCCTTCGGGGAGTTGGACGTCATCGTGGACAAAATACGGCACCCTGAACATTACGTGTGACGGCGCGTCAACTGCGAAGGGACTCAGCCCGGCAATTGCATGGCCCATCGCAAGGGCGGACTGGATCACTTCGTGTGTCCATAGCTATGTCAGGATGTCGTTGACCACCTGGCCGGAAACGTCGGTCAGACGATACTGGCGGCCATGGAAACGGTAGGTCAACCGTTCGTGATCCAGGCCGAGGCAGGCGGATATCAGGCTTTGAGCGGTTGCGCCGGCGGGCGCAGGGCCGCGTCCACCCGGCCGGCGGCCAGGACGCGCATGATTTCGCGCCGGGTTGGCGCGGCGGCCTGCGCGCCCATGCGGGTGACGGAGATGGCGGCGGCGGCGTTGGCAAAGCGCGCCGCCTCGACGAGCGATTTGCCTTCGGCCAGCGCGACGGCCAGGGCGCCGTTGAAGACGTCGCCGGCGCCGGTGGTGTCCAGGGCGCGGGTTTTGTATCCGCGAACCAGGCCCTGGCCGTCGCGGTCGGCCACGTAAGCGCCGCGGGCGCCCAGGGTGATGATGACGTTCCGCACGCCCAGCGCCAGCAGGGCCGCGGCGGCCCGCGCCGCGCCCGCGCGGCCCGCCACGGCGATGCCTGTCAACAATTCGGCTTCGCTGGCGTTGGGGGTCAAAACGGAAACCCGCCGGAGCAGGGAGGCGGGCAGCGCTTGCGCCGGGGCCGGATTCAAAATGAGGCGCGCGCCGGCCGCCGCCGCCAGCTTGGCGGCCGCCGCCACGGTTTTCATAGGCGTTTCCAATTGCACCAGGACGATGGAGGCCTCGCGGAAGGCCTTGCGGGCTTTGCGCAGGTCCGCCGCGGCGAGGTTTCCGTTCGCGCCGGGCGCGACGGCGATGCTGTTTTCCCCGTCGGGGCCGACAAAAATCAAGGCGACTCCCGAGGGGCTGGACGGGTCGCGGACGACATAATTCACCTTGACGCCGTCGGCGCGAAAGCCGGCCAGAGCGGCATCGCCGAAGCGGTCGCGGCCGAGGCGCGCGACAAAAGTGACGCGGCCGCCGGCGCGGGCGGCGGCGACGGCCTGATTGGCGCCCTTGCCGCCCGGGACGCTGCAAAAGAGGCCGCCGAGAATGGTTTCGCCCGGTTTTGGCAGGCGGTGCAGTTTTATGACCATGTCGGTGTTGGAACTGCCGACGACCAGGATGGAAGAGGGAGGAGTCATGGATGGAAAATTATTTGGACAGTTGCAAACGCCCTCAAGGCGCCGCCGCGCAGGCCTCAAGTTGCGCGCAGGAGGAAAAGGTTTGCTTTGGATTGTCGCCGCAGGCGGGTTTGCCGATGACGCGAATGGCCGCGATCTTCACCGGTTTTTCCAGCCGGCAGGTGAAACGTTGCCCCGGTTTGAGTCCGGCCGGGTCGGTCGCGGTCGTCGCCGGATAGCGCTCGATTTGGCAGAGATTCTCCCACGGGCCATCCGCGCTGGATTTGATTTGCACGGCCGGTTTGCCCGCGCCGGTATCGAACCATCCGCCGTCGTGGAAGTTCTTGCCATGCGCGAAAACGACCCGGGAGATGGCCACCGGCTGGTCCAGCGAAACGGCGAACCAATCTTGCGCGGCTGATTCGCCGTTGAAGGTATCAGCCACGATGTGAAGATCGCCCCCGTTGATGGATCCGCCGCGGCCCAGTTCGCGGGAACGGCTTTCCACGCCATCGAGCAAAACGTTTATCCCCGGACGCGGCGGTCCAAAGGGCAGCCACACCTTGTAACGGCTTCCCGTCGTGCCGGCGTCGGCGAATGGAACCATGCGGAAGGGCAACTCCTTTCCAGCATAAGACACTCGAAACACGCGCGCGCCGGGCCAGGTTTTGACGTTCTGCGGCGCAAGCTCCGGCGTGATGGCCAGGTTGCGCTCATCGGAGCCGGGAATGGAAAAATCCCCGGCCGGCCCGGTGGACACAGCCGTGTCGGCGGCCAGCACCAAGGGGCCGTAGAACACCGCCAGTTTGCCCTCAGTCCGGTGGTCGCCCAACAGGAAGCGCGGCTGCAGTGGAAGTTGCAGTTCGATGTGGTCATTCTGCTGCCAATGCCGGCGCAGGGCCAAGTAGCCATCGGAGCCGACGCGCCCGCGCGCCGGCGCGCCGTTGACTTGCACGCGGGCGTCGTGGCACCAGGGCGGAATCCGCAGTTTGACGGCAAACGGTTCTTTGGCCGTGGTGTCCACCGCGATGACGATCGTGTCATCGCCGGGATATTCTCCTCGCACGGTGAGCGCGACCTCCGCGCCGTCGCGCAGGGTCAGATCGGCCTTGCCGGCGTCGTAGAGATTGAGCACGGCGCCGTCGGCATCGGTGGTGATGGCAAAGGTCGGGATAAGAGCCATGCCGCGAGGGCCGCTGGAGAGACAACAATGGCCGTCGAGGTTGCTGCTGTAAGGTTTCCTGCCTTGCATTTGCACGTAGTAACCCCAGGCGGCGCCGTCGCAGCTTTGGGCGCCCAGCAATTGATTCAGGACCGTTTTGGCCATCTCATCGGCAAACCGTTTCTCCCCTGTCAAGCGCAGCAACTGGCCGTTGAACTGCAGCCAGGTGACCGTGACGCACGTTTCGCCGACATCCCCGACACTGGGCAAATCACCGTTGCCGTGAAAAAATTCATGGTGGCTGGCGGTGCCGGTGGGATAGAGGCGATGGGCCACGATGTCCTGCCAGGCGTTGCGGCAGGCGCGGAGCAGGCGGGCGTCGCCCACGGTTCGATAATACTCCAGCGCGCCGTTGAGGCAGTCGAGCATTTCATAGGCCTTGCCGTTGCCGACTTTGTCCACCCGTTTTTGGCGCAGCAAGGTCGAAACGATCTTGGGTCCGTTGGGCTGCTCCCAGGCGCGCAGGATGTATTGGCAGAAATCGAGGTAGCGCGTTTCGCCCGTCATCCGGTAAAGCAAGACCATCGCTTCCAGCACGCTGGAGGGCGCCATGCCGGCGTGCCATCCCGCGGTGATGATGTCGCGCCGGCCCGGTTGGTCGCCGAAGGTGCGGCAGAGAAGGTCGCCCATTTTGCGGCAGGCCGGCAGCGGTTCCTGATTGCCGGTGTAGCGGATGTAAGTGAGCAGGCCGATGAGATTGTACTTATGCGACCAGACATCCCATTCCGTCCACCGATCCGCGTCGAGGTAGGTTCCCAGGTAGCCGTCAGGAAGCTGGCATTTGACCAGCTCGGCGGCGACGTGATCGAGCTTCCGCCGCAAAAGCGGGTCGCCCGTGTTGACCCACGCCAGCGTGGCCGCGTGCAGCCATTTGCCGACGTGTTCGCCATCATAGATTTGGCGGCCCGGACGATGACGAAAGCCTTCCAGCAAGCGGTCCGTGTCGAGCTTGACCAGGCGATTGGCTTCGTTGACCTCAATACGGCCGCCGACCCAGCCGCCCAGATAGACGTGATCGGGAACCTGGACATCCTGGCGGTCCGCGATGACGGGCGCCACTTGATCCGGCAAGGGCGCGGAGTCGGCGGCCGGCGCGGGCGCAGCCGCGATCCCCAGGCCCAACAGCGGCGGGAGCCAGCCGGCCCGGAATGAAGAGCGGATGAAGGAATTCATAGGAGAAAGGATATGCCGCGGCGTTGCCGTTAGCCAAGAAATATCACGCGGCGCTTGCCAAAACCGGCGAACACGGGCAATCATTGAACAGGATAATGTCAATCCACACGCATGCATTCGAATTACGGCTGTCGGTCCGCGTTGAACATCTCGACGGCGTTTTGGAAAACCCGCCTTCTTTGCCGTGGCTGGAATTTTGGCTGAATCCGCGCCGGCTCCGCGGCAGCGATTTCCTGATGCGATGGTCGCAAGGGGTTTGGAGCGAAAAGCGCCTCATCGAGGCGGTTAATCAAACAAAAGAGTTTTTTGCGATTCCCTACGGACCAAGTGGAACCGCGCCCACCGGCAGCGTGCGGGAGTTTGAACTGTATTTCGAGCGCCTTGAGGCTGCTGGTCTTGGTAAAATCAAACGTCCGGATTTGTTGATCTTCCGCGTTGCAGATAAAGCCGCATTGGAACAAGACATCGCCGGCGCCGGCGGTCTTTCTGAATTGCCGTTTGTTGCCGAAGACGACAGAAGAATGACGGCGATTTTGGACCGGGCGCTCATCGCTGTTGAATGTGAGAACAGTTTGTGGCGTGGACAGAAGATGCCTGATTTCAAAACGCCGCTGCGTCCGCAGAAACGGCTTGGTGGAAATCCGGGGCTGAGAAGAGGCGCAGTTCTGCCAACCATCATCATCAAAGAAGAAGATCGCGAACCGCTCCGGCAATGGCAGAAAAAACGTCGGGTGCCGATCCATGTCTGGCATGTTTTCTTTGACCAAGCTTATGGACTGTCGTTTGATCGCGCCGAAGAACTCGTGGCGCAAAACCTGACCGAACCGACACCGCAAATCTTTCAAGCTCCCGGAGGCGCGACCACGCGCAAAACAATCTTCAAGCACTACTACCATTACGGTTATCCGCTGGGAACAAGCATCGAAGAACCGCGTTTGCTGCCGGCATTTGTAGAGGATAAGAATGGACACATTCTGCCTTATGTGACCTTTGACGGTGGGCGGCTTCAATTAGCCGAGGCAGCGCTGCAAAATCTTCGGGACATCGCTGACAGGAGACGATAAATGGGAACTCCCCGTACAATTGAGGCGCGCTTTCAATCTATTCCGAGTGCGTGGACAGAGCGCGAGGAACTGCGTGAAAAAGGACAATTCTGGACACCTCCCTGGCTCGCCAAAATTATGGCTTCGTGGGTGACCGAGAAACAGCCAGACACGTTGTTTGATCCTGCTGTTGGGCCAGGGACATTTTTTTCCGCCGCCCGTGCAGTGGGATATACCGGCCACCTTGACGGTTTTGAGCTTCACAAAACCGCATTTGCCGACGGCGGACAACTCGGCCTGACCAGGAACGATTTCAGCCGGATTGAGATAGCTGATTTCATATCAAGCAATGTCAAGCGAACTTTTCCAGCCATCATTTCCAATCCGCCGTACATCCGGCATCACCGCCTGGGCGAACAGCGCAAATCCGAACTGCGAACCATAGCCAAACGGGTTCTCGGATTCCCGCTGGATGGACGGGTCGGGCTGCACGTTTATTTCCTGCTCAAATGCATCGAGCATTTGTCACCATCCGGCCGCCTCGCTTTCCTGCTGCCAGCGGACGTGTGTGAAGGCATTTCGTCTCCCGCACTTTGGAATCGGTTGTGCGAACGGTATCGTTTGGAAGCCATCCTGACTTTTGATGAATCCGCCGCGCCATTTCCCCAGGTGGACACCAATGCGATGGTTTTTCTCATGTCTCATTCCGCGCCCAGCCGGCATTTCAAGTGGTTGCGGGTAAAGGAGCGGGATGTGGACTCGATTTTGCATTCGCTTCAGGATGCGAAAAACGGACAAGACACGGGCAAAGCCGTGATTTGCTACGACCGCGACCTTTCGGAGGCGCTGGCCACGGGACTTTCGCGCCCGTCCCGGCCGTCCGCGTTGCACGGCATTCCACTCTCTCACTTCGCCCGCGTCGTTAGAGGCATTGCAACCGGGGCCAACGAATTCTTTTTCCTCACTTGCGAACAGGTGAAGTCGCTGGAAATTGACCGGCGCTTTTTCATTCGCGCCCTCGGGCGCACGCGGGATTGTCGTGAGGACGTTCTGCGTCCCTCCACATTGGAACAACTCGATCTCGCAGGCCGCCCGACTTGGCTGCTCAATCTGGACAACACGCCGAAGGAACGGCTGCCGGCAACACTGCGGTCGCATCTCGAATCCGGCGAGCAGCAGCAGCTTCATCGGCGCTCCCTGATCCAAAGCCGCCGGCCTTGGTATAAAATGGAGCAGCGCCTCCCCCCGCCAATCTTGTTCGCCTACCTCGGCCGCCGGGATTGCCGTTTTATTCTCAATGAGGCAGGTGTCGTGCCGCTCACCGGTTTCCTGTGCGTTTATCCGTGGGACACGGATCGCGAGGCAGTGAAACGGTTGTGGCGCGCACTGAACCATCCCGACACGCTTCAAAATCTTGCGTTCGCTGGAAAATCCTACGGTGGCGGCGCGGTAAAGGTTGAGCCGCGACAACTGGACAACTTGGAAATTCCCGCGTCGGTGCTACGGGAGGTTGGTTTGAAATCCCCGGAAGTCGCCACCGAACTTGTCTTGCTTGAACAGGCCGCTCGGAAAAAGAGCGACAAGCCAGGCGGTAAAGGCGTCAAGCCATAGGTTTGTTGACATCCGGCAAGAGCATCGCCGTCAGGGCAACTGCGAGAGCTTGCCGGATTGGTCGAGCAACCGGCGGGTCGCGCGCGAGTCGTCCAAGTTGACGCCGGGTTGCAGTCCGCCGCCGTTGAACACGGGCAATCGCACGGGATGGGCGCGCGGGCCGTTCGGCAGCGCAGTCGCGGGAATGACAATCTCAACTTCCGTGCCGTCCGGGAGATTCAAATCCGGCGGCAAGGTCACGCTGCCGCGATGAATTTTGGCGGTGATGCTCATGGCAGGGAAGATAGCAGATCTTTGGCGCGAGCAGCAATGTTATTTTCCACCTCGGTCATGCGTTGAGACGCAATCTATCACAATCTTTCATTGGGCGCGCAGGGTGACGAGGCCCCAGGCGGGGACGGTCACTGTGCCGTCGAGTTTCTGCAGGGGCTGCTCGCCGGTGCCGCTGAGCCAAAGTTGCCGCGGGGCCGGCGCGGCCCAGGAGAGACTGACGCCGGCCTCTTTGCCCGCCGCACCGAAGAGCCGCACGATCCAGGCCTGGCCATCGTCACTGGGTTTGAGGGTCTCCACCACCACATCATCCGAAGACAACTGAAGCAGCGGCGTGGAGCGCGGCGGGCCGGACCGGGCGCGCACGGGCAAAAGCGGCCGGCTGAATCCCCTGGCGAAGCGAGTGGCGTCGGCCGGCCCGCTCTGGCGGTGGGGCCGCAAGATGAAGCGAAAGAGCACCGGCCCTTGCTGGTAAGCCCGGTAGTTGGTGTGCCAATGATTGTTCATCGCCCAGGAATAGATCTTTTGTGTCCGGGCGACTTTCTTGCGCCAGACTTCGGGGTTGGTTTGCGAATTGAGCAGGGTGGCGGTGATGCCTCCAACTTCAACCAGCGGCGCATCCAGAGTCACCCAAGTAATCCCTTGCCGTTGGTTGGAGATGTCCACCCAGCGTCCCACCGTAAACCAGTTTTTGCAGGCGCCGGGTATCTGGTCCGCTTCGGGCCTCATCGCGCCCAATGGGATGTCGAGCAACAGGTCGCCGTCGGGCACATTGAAGGGGAAGGCAAGGTTGACGCTTTCCTTGGTCACATTGTAGTCCGTGGCCTGAAGCCGCGCTTTGTCCACCAGGTCCATCAACTCGACATAGTCCTGGCCGGCCACGACCCGCAATTCCCGGCGCAGCTTGTTGCAACCGGGCGCGTCACATTCGATAATTAGAGAAGCCACCAGCGGGCCGGGTTCGCCCGGCAAAATCGTGACCGGGCCGTTGCGCTGCAGGTCCTTCAGATCGTCACCCGGAAGGTAAAGGTAATCATTCAATGTTTGACTCTCACTGGTATCCACCAGGTTGCCCTCCAGGCCCTTTGCGGTCAGTTGGGCAATGCCTCCCGTCTTCTCGTCAACGACGAGGCGCACCACTCCGTTGTCAAGCGTGGCCCCTTGGACGGTGGCGCGGCCTTGGGAATGGGCGGCGCCCGGGGAAATCGTATAACGCTTGCAGGCAAACGGCGGCACGCCGCCGGCCAGGAAAACCAATTCGCCCGAACCCAGTCTCTGCGATGGAACCAGGCGCCCGCGCTGATCCCGCACCCGGTCCCCGGCCGTGGAAAGCTCCTTGGGAACCGTCACCAGTTCCGTGCGCGTCCAGGAAAGCGTGTTGAAAACATCCAATGGCGAGGAGGGCGCGTCCGGGGCGGCGGTGCTCCGCAAGGATTGTTCCAACAGTTCGCGCGATTGCCGGTCCGCCGCGCCGGTGTAGGACTTCTTGACGGCCCACTGTCCGGTGGTTTCCTTGCTTTCCGGCGCGGAGATGCTGCACCAGGCGCCCCAGGTGTGTTCTGAGTAAAGAAGAATATTGCGCCAGGCGTTGCCCGCCTCCGCGGCCGGATAGCGGCTCCGGTCCAGCATGGCCCACAGCGCCTCCGCCTGGACCAGCCGCTCGGAATTGCCGCGGCTGAGGGCCGTTTCCAAGGCCGAGGAGGCGGCGCCGTCCTCCCAATAGGGCGTCCAGTCCCCGCGCCGCACCGGGATACTGCCGCCATAACGCTCTTCGAAGGCGCGGAAGGCCTCGGTCGTGCCGGAGATGATGAACTTGGGCCAGGCGTATTTCCCGTTCCAATCCCGGATAAAATCACAGATGGCCGGGTCCGGCGCGGCGTTGTCACCGTGGCCGGACCAGCGAGTATAAACCATATCATAAGGAAATTGGACCCGATCCAGTTCAGCGGACAGATCGCCGATTAACTTGAGAGACATCTGCCCATAGATATGCGACATGGCGTATCCTCGAAAGGGAATCCAGGTCAGGACTTTGGTTTTGCCATCCGGCCCCTCCCAGTAGAAGGGCCGGTCCTGGCAGTCGCGCATAATGGTGCCGATGCGGTCAACGAAATTGGGGGCGGCGGAGAAGTACTTGATGCCCGCCTGGGCCAGGGCGGTGACGGTGCCCCAGGTGTAGCCCGGCACATCGGAAATCATGGCCGACTCAATGGGCACACCGGTCTGGCGCGAAACCTCCGTGGCCAAGCGGAACAATTGGAGCAATTCCTCGGGCCGGCACAAACCGGTCAGTTCATTGGCATAGGACCCGTTCAACACCACCTGGCCCTGGCGCACCGCGTCCATAAATTCGGCCCGATGGGCCTCGTCCATGCGATGAAGAAACAGATCAACCGCCCACATGACTTCCATGTTCCAAACAAAGCGGGCGCCGGCGGGATAGCCGGCGGTGCGCCGCGCCGCCGCCATGCCTTCCAATAAATTGTTCATCTGCTTCTTCTCCACCTCCGGTTGAAAGGTCGTGTAACCGATGTCGTTGTGAGAATGCGGCAGGACATAAACCGTCAATTTGCGCACGGGCTTCAGCGGCACGACCCGCGTGGCGATCGTCTGGCCGCCGACTTGCAGCGTCAAACTGCGCGAGATGTCGTTGGTGACCGCGGGCGTCAGAAGCTCCAGGGTCTGGAGACCGTTGGTCAAACGGACGGGCATGGCGTCCTGACCTTCCAAACCGATGAAGCCGTTGGTCTCGCCGGCAAAGTGCCGCACCACCACCTCGATCGGCTGAAAAAGCCGGCCCTCCTTCTCCAGCAGGGCGGGGAGGGGTTGGATGCTTTCGAGCAGCGAGCGAACGCGGCTTTTGGCCAACTCTGCGGCGGCAGGAACGGTCAGTCCCACGCTGTCGTAAAGCAGCCAACTGCCGCGCACGGTGGTGATTTGAATGTCATTCTCTCCCGCGCGCAGGAGGCTGGCCGGGAAAGGGATGCTCAAGCTCTGGGGTTTGCCCCGGCGCGCCTGACCCTGGATGCTTTCGTCGCCGGCCCCCGGCTCAAGTGCGCGCTCGAAGGATTGGCTATTGACATCAATTCGTACAGTGGGCGGGCTGTACTGCTGGGTGTCAACGAGGTCCAACTGCAAGCGGCACTCGCCGCTCTGTGGGACGCGCTGCAAGGCAAAAAGGATGGTGAAGGTGTGCTGGCGGCCGCCCGCCCAAGCGTCCGCCGGTCCCGGCTGGACATAGGGCCAATCGCGCTTGGGGTCCGACTCGCCGATGAAGAACACGCCATCGGCTCCGAATCGGTTGAAGTCGCCCGGCGCGAGCGCAAACTCGGCGTCGTCGTGGTCGGGTTGGCCGATTTGCCAAAGCAACCTGGAAGGATCAGCCGCGTTCAACGAGCACGCTCCGGCCACGATGGCCAAAGCCGCCAAGCGCCAGATCCCCGCGCCGCCGCATCCGCAGCGGTTGGCGCGAGATGGAATAATGTGGGGTAAATAATTCATAAGCAGCGTCGCTCTTGCCCGCCAGGATGCGGCGGCATCCAAGCCGCCGTCAAGCCAGATCAAGACCCAAAGACAAGGGCAAAAAAGGATGCTTCCAAAAAAGGGCTTCCAAAAAAGGGCTTGCATCCAGCTCCATGTCGTATAGTCTGCCGGGCATCTTCAACGGCGCTGCTCCAACTGTGGCGGCGTTGGGGATTCAGAACGGAAAAAAGGAGCGTTATCGTGCCTGGTTTGGAGCCCGGCCATGAGGGCGCTGGCCATTAAAATGCTGAAACTGTAATATGAAATCCAGTATTCGAGTCGGCGTGTTGTTTTTTCTTCCGTGGGCGATGATGGCCCAACCGGTCCAAACGCAGACTTTGCACGGTCATCGGCCCGCCGCCCTGGCCCGGATGACACCGGTCGGCCGTCTGGAACCGGCCCGTGAGTTAAAGCTCGCCATCGGGCTGTCCCTGCGCGACAAGCAAGGACTCACCAACTTGTTGCAAAGGATTTATGACCCGGCCAGCCCTGATTACCATCATTTCGTGACGCCGGCGCAATTTGCCAAGACGTTTGGTCCGACGGAAGAGGATTATCGAGCCGTGACCGCGTTTGCCGTCGCGCACGGGCTGAAGGTGACCGCCACCCATCCTAATCGCACCCTGCTCGATGTCACCGGGACGGTGTCGGATATTGAGAAGACCTTCCATGTCACAATACGGACCTATCCGCATCCGCGGGAAGACCGGGTGTTTTACGCGCCGGATGTCGAGCCATCGCTGGACTTGGCGACCCCGGTTCTGCACATCAGCGGCCTGGACAACTACGTTCTGCCGCATCCGATGAATCTGAGAAAGAAACCCGCGGGCGGCCCTTCCGGGGCGGTTCCGGCCAGCGGTTCAGGGCCGGGCGGCACTTACATGGGCCAGGACTTCCGCGCGGCCTACGTTCCGGGTGTGACCCTGACCGGCGCCGGACAATCGGTGGGTTTGTTTGAAATGGACGGTTTTTATCCGAGTGACATCGCCGCCTACGCCAGCCTGGCGGGGCTGCCGGCCGTGCCGCTCAAGACCGTTCTCCTGGACGGTTTCAACGGAGTTCCCGATGGCGCCAACGACGAGGTGGCCTTGGACATTGATATGGCCATTTGCATGGCGCCGGGATTGTCCTCGGTCATTATTTATGAAGGGGGAGTGACGGATGACATCTTGAACCGGATGGCCACAGACGGCCTGGCCAACCAACTGAGCGCCTCCTGGACTTATTCCGTGGACGCGGTGACGGAGCAAATCTTCCTGCAATTCCAAGCGCAGGGGCAGTCGTTTTTCAATGCCTCCGGGGACAGCGACGCGTATGTCGGAGGAGTCGTCTCGCCGTGCGATGACCCGAACCTGACCAGCGTGGGGGGCACAACCTTGACCACCAGCGGTCCCGGAGGGGCGTGGGAGTCGGAAACGGTCTGGAATTGGGACGTTGAGTACGGCACCAATTACGATGGGGAAGGAAGCAGTGGCGGGATCAGCACCACTTACCCGATCCCGCCCTGGCAGACGAACGTGAGCATGGCCGCCAATGGCGGGTCCACCACCTATCGCAACCTCCCCGATGTGGCGCTGACGGCGGACAATGTGCTTATCATCGCCTTCGAGGGCCAGTATGAGAATGGTGGCGGCACCAGTTGCGCCTCGCCGTTGTGGGCGGGCTTCGTCGCTTTGGCCAATGAGCAGGCCGCGGCCCGCGGCCGTTCGCCGCTGGGCTTCATCAATCCGGCCATCTACGCTTTGGGCGGGAGCGGCAATTATGCCAGTTGTTTTCACGACATTACCACGGGCAACAACACTTGGAGCGCAAGCCCGAACCTGTTCTACGCCTGGCCGGGCTACGACCTTTGCACGGGGTGGGGCACGCCGATGGGAAGCAACCTGATCAACGTGCTGGCGCCGCCGGATGCGCTGCAAATCTCCCCGCTGGGCGGTTTGGCCTTTAGCGGAGCGGCGGGGGGTCCGCTGACGCCGGCGTCTCAAAGCTGTGTGTTGACCAACGTTGGAAACACGAACCTCAATTGGGCCGCCGCCGCCACCGTGCCCTGGCTTAACGTCTTGCCCAGCGGAGGCTCACTGTCTCCCGGCGGGGCCGCGGCGACGGTCGTGGTGAGCATGAACGCGGCCGCGAGCAATCTGTTTCTCGGAACTTACGGCGCGACGCTCTGGTTCACCAATCTGACGGATGGCGTCACCCAAAGCCGCGCCGTCTCCTTATCGCTCATCAAGCCCCCTGTGATAACGGCCCAACCGGCGGCCAGTTTGGCCTTGATTGAAGGAGAAACGGCGACCTTCACCGCGGGGGCGGCGGGGGGACTGCCGTTGAGTTGCCAGTGGCAGCGCAATGGGGTCAATATGACTGACGGCGGAAGAGTCTCCGGCTCCCAAATCACGGTGACCGAGGCGGGAAACATCTATGGCTCCGGCGTGAGCACGCTAACGATCAGCAGCGTCACCGTGCCCGACAGCGCGACCTATACGTTGATGGCGAGCAATGCCGCGGGAGTGGCCATCAGTTCGAATGCGGTTTTGACCGTCTCGCCCTCCGCGCCCGTGATCGTCCAGCAACCGGTCAGCCAGACGGTGCTGGTGGGCGCGACGGCGCAGTTGGCAGTGGCGGCGGTCGGTACGATGCCGCTCACTTACCAGTGGAGGCAAAATGGAATCAACTTGACGGATGGGGGCGCTGTTTCAGGGTCCGTCACTCCCGCTCTGACGATTAGCGGCGCCTCCTCGGCCAGCATCGGAACCTACACCGTCGTCGTCAGCAATGTGATCAAGACGACCACCAGCACGGGGGCCGTCGTGACGGTGGGGGTGGTCCAACCGGGCGCGCAACTGGTGCAGAACGGCGGTTTTGAAACGGGCAGTTTTTCTTTCTGGAATGAAACGGGCAACTTTTCCGATTGCACGGTCAGCAGCAGTTCTCCCGCGGTTTACGCGGGGAATTACGGCGCGCTGCTCGGGCCGGCAGGCGCCCTGGGCTATCTGTCGCAATCGTTGCCCACCGTCGCGGGACAGAGTTACCAGCTCTCTCTGTGGTTGGACAGCCCGGACGGAGTCTCGCCCAATGAATTCCTGGTGGCGTGGAATGGAACGGCGATGTTTGATCAAACCAATCTCCAAGCCATCGGTTGGACCAACCTCCAGTTTACTGTCATGGCCACAGGCACCAACACCCCCCTCCAATTTGGATTCCGGGACGACGAAAGTTTTCTGGGCTTGGATGACATCCAAGTCTTCCCTCTGGTCAGCGCCGACGGCTGGCCCATCATCGCCATCCAACCGGCCAGCCAGGTCGCCCTGGCGGGGAGCAACACGACCTTTAGCGTTCTTTCTGCCGGACAATTGCCCTTGTCCTACCAATGGCAGTTTGACAGCGGCAAGCTGCCCAATGCCACCAATGCGACGCTGGCCTTGACTGATCTGACCAACAGCCAGGCGGGCACCTACGCCGTGTTGGTCTCCAATTCCCTGGGGTCGGTCCTCAGTTCCAACGCGGTGCTGACCGTGCTGTTGGGAAGCCCCAAGTTAATCACCTTTGACGACTTGACCAACAACGTAACTGGCCTGCCGGTGCCGGCAGAATACAACAACTTGACGTGGAGCAATTTCTATTATATCAACGGCTTGGCCTACATCCAGCCCAGCGGCTATTCCGCCGGCGTGGTGTCGGCCAGCAACGTCGCCTTTAACGGCAATGGCACGCCGGCGGCCATCAGCTCTCCGATTCCGTTCGACCTTCTCTCCGCCTATCTGACGGCGGCGTGGAATGACAACTTGCGTGTCGAGTTAAAAGGATACAGCGGCCCCACCTTAACCTATGATAACACCTACACCTTGAGCGCGACGGCGCCGACGCTCATCGCCTTCGATTACCTGGACGTAACCTTGGTGCAGTTCATCTCCTCCGGCGGCACGCCACACCTGGCCTATGGAAATACTCCCGGCTACCAGTTCGTGATGGACAATGTCAGCGTCCTCTTCCCGTTCAGTCCCCCAATCATCCTCACCCAACCTGCCGACGAAGTCGTGCCGGATGGCAGCAGCGCCACTTTCACCATCAGCGCCGGGGGCAGCGCGCCCTTAAGCTACTTCTGGCGTCGGAACGGCGCGCCCATAGCCGGCGCCACCCTCTCCAGCTACACGACCAACAATGTCCAGCTTGCCGACTCGGGCAGCGAGTTCAGTTGCCTGGTCAGCAACGCCTACGGGACAGAACTCAGTTCCAACGCGGTTCTGGCAGTGACCCCTCCGTCCCTCGTGAAGAATGGCGGCTTCGAACTGGGCTCGTTCGCCGATTGGACCACCAGTGGAAACTTTGACCCTTCAGACTGCTTTGTCACTGCAAACGCTCCGTATGTTCACTCAGGAGAGTACGGGGCGGAACTTGGCCCGCTGGGAGCGCCGGGTTACCTTTCCCAGACACTGGCGACCACGGCTGGACAGATGTATGAGATTTCCTGCTGGCTCTATTGCGACGGATTCATTACCAATGAGTTCTCGGTCTCTTGGAATGGCGCCACACTCTTCGATGAGTTTAATATTGGCGACACCGAATGGACCAACCTTCAATTCCAAGCCAGCGCCACGTCCACCGCCACGGCGCTGAAATTTGGCTTCCGCGATGATCCAAGTTATTTGGGGCTGGACGATATTGCTGTTTATCCGATTGTGGCCATCCCGGCCCAGTTCCAAGGTGTGACGGTGACCAACGGCACGATCAGCTTCAGTTGGAGGGCACAGCCGGGCGAGCGCTATCAGGTGCAATACACGACCAATCTGGCGCAAAGCCAGTGGACCGATTTGGGCGGCGTTCTATCCACCACCAACGCCAACTCCTCCCTTTCGACCAATGATGCCGCATCCGCCTCGACGGAGCGATTCTATCGCATCGTGGCGCAGCCCTGAGCAAAAATATCACGCGGTTGACTTAGCGTCCGCGCAAAAATAACTTCCGGTTTTGCCAGTGCCCTTTGGACCAAAGCCGTTTCGAAACGCGAGAGAGTTCAAAAGCGTTGATTGACAATTAGTCATTGAAAATTTGTCATCTGCAATTGAGTCCCGCCACCCCATCTGCTCAACGGCCAATTACACATTTATGTTTGACTCACGCCTCATTATCAGAAGTTATTTTTGCGCGGACCTTTATGGGCTTTTGGCCGCGTCCGGCGCGGGCGGGGGAATGTCGCCCAAGGTCAAGAGCCGCCGGCCGCCGGCCACAAAGACCCGTCCCCCGGCATCGGAGCGTAACGCCGGCCGCGTCTGGGTGTATTCGTAATACTGCCGGACGAGGAGGGCGCCGGCCGGATCGAGGACCGAGTAGGAGAAGGTCCGGGCGCCCGTCTGGACCAGGACGTGGAGATTGTTGGCGCGGTCAATCTGCGCCTGCGGGTCGCTGAAGGAAATCATGCGCGCCAGCGGGAAGACGCGCAAGGTCTGCCCGAACCTGTCGGTCAGGCGGAAATACAATTTCAACTCATCGAGGTCACTGACCTTGATGAGGCTGTAGCGACGGACTTCGGGAGGCGCGTTGGTGAGGCCCGGCGGCGGGGGGACGCCGATTTGCAGGTTGCCCAAATTGGGCAGAGGGATGCCCTCGGTGACGGTGAAGGCGACCGGTTTGCAGGCAATTTGCTGGTTCCACTGCGGTATTTTGATGAGCGCACTGATGCGGTAACGGCCCGGAAGCCGGAAATAAAAATAAGGGGTGGGATTGAACGACCGCACGGCTTCCTGGCCCGAAAGGAGCGTGAAAGGCCCCTTGACCGGCATTTCCGCATACTTGAAAATCAGGGGTCCCCGCTCCGCCACGATGTCGAAGGCGATCCATTGGTTGTCCTGTCCGAAGGCGACCGTCTGGCCGGAGCGGTTGTTGATCCGCACCTTCAACTGGATGTCTTCGGCGGGCAGGTATTGATCCTGGTCAAGCTGCAACTCCGCGGTCACGCCGTTGGGTTGCGCGCAAAGAGGATGGCCGGCAGCGGCCAACAAAACCAGGAAGAGGGCGATTTTGCTCATGCCTTGCAGCGTAGCTTTCAGCGGGCCTCCATTTCAAGCCTCGATCGGTTCTTTACCCGGTTTCGAACCCGGCGCGGGTCAGCGGCTTTGCGGCCAGCCTTTCCAAGACGCGCACGGGCGCCTTGTCGGGAGTCACCATCGAGGGCAACGGGATGATGAACGTCTGCTCCAGCGCGTAGCGGCCGGACAACGCGGCGTGCGGCACGGCGTCGGTGAAACAAATCCACGTGGAGCCGGGCGGGAATTCCAGGCGTGACTTGGGGCAGTTCTGCTGGAAGTCGCTTTTTTCCTTCAGGTAATCGTGGAACCGGAGCATGAAGCGGTCGTAAGCCGAGGCGTCCACCGCCTTGAAACCGAGCGCCTTCTTGATGCTCCGAAGCAGCGGGTGCGCCCGCCGGCTGCCCTTGGCGGCAAAATCAGCCAGCCCCGCCTGGGCGGCGAATCTCTCCGCCAGGATGGGAAACCCCTCGGTGGTGTTCCACACTCGGGGCGCGGTGGGATTGATATTGGTGAAGCAGCGCAGGATGCGGTGGCCGTTCATGGGCCGGGTCGGGAACGCATCGAAATGGAGCAGGTCATTGCGCTTATGCAACGGCAAGTTCCGTCCTTCCTCCTCTTCGGGCCGGAAGCTGGCGTAATCGAGTGCCAAGTCAGCCGCGTAAGGCTGCAACAGCAGCTTCAGAAAGCGCGTCACTTCCGTGGAGTATCGGCGCATGATTTCATGCAGGCGCGCCGTCTCCCGGGGTCCGCCGGCGGCCCCGCGCAGGACATCCTGGAGCGGGCGATAGGAGATGTTCTTGTGCAGGCGCGAGCCGCTTTGGCGCTGGGAGAGGAGAAACTCCTGGTCTTCCTTGAAAAGAAGAAAAGGGACGCGAGGGAACCAGAGAATCCACCCGTCCTCCAGCAGTTCGCAGCACTGGCGCGCGCGCGCGTCGGCCCCGGCAGGGGGACTCCAGCCGTCGGGAAAATGGTAATCATCCACGCGCGCCAGGATGTCCTGCCCGCCGGCGGCAGGAGGCGCGTTGGCGGAAGAATTCTCGTCCGTAGTCTTCATGGCATTGTCAGCAACCCAACCGCGCGGAACCTTCTCCCGGCGCGCGGCGCAAGTCAAGCGCGGAACTTTCATTGACTGCGATTAGGTTTGATTGGGTTTGATTAGGTTTGATTGGGTTTGATTAGGTTTGATTGGGTTTGATTAGGTTTGATTGGGTTTGATTGGGTTTGATCGTGAATCTGTTTATGAAAAAACGGGAACCACAGATGGACACAGTTGGACGCAGATTTCTCTGAAATATGGAAGACGCGAAAAATTTTTTATTTGGTTGTATTCACTGATATTCACCGATATTCACCGATATTGGCAGGGGCTGAATCGCAGGCGGTTTGGCGAAGGACGCAAAGGACGGAAGAGACGATAATGACGCCCCGGCGACGGGCCGCGCGGTTATCCCGGCGAACATGGATTGAAGCGCAACGGAACAGAGCCGGGGCGGCTCTGCCACTAGGGCCGTATCACGGCCTGACGGCGGCGGATTGAACTTCCGTTCATTCACGTGGCGATTGTGGCACATCCCGGCGAAAACAAAAAACCTACCGTAGTGTTTTTGGCACGATTTTTTTGGGAGGGGGCGGACCGGCGGTTGTCGTTGAAAGGCAACGGGTTGCGGCGGAAAAAATGCCGAAAAACAGGAAAAAGGCGTGCAAATACGCAAAATAGTTTTGGCCGGACCCCGGTTTTTCTGCCAAAGAGAGCCTTTTTTCAGAGGGGAAATTTGCAAGCTGCTTTCGTTGAGCGGATTAGCGCGGCAGGGCCACCGCCAAGGTGAGGGTGGAAAGGCCGGAGGTGTCATGGGAATGTTTGTCAGGGGAATAATTCTGAGAAATCTTCTTCCCATTCCTCCCCCGAAGGCATAACCACTTTATAGGCAAAAAGATGGTGGCAAAAACATGGGAGCAGGCCATTTTTCTGCCCCCATTTTTCTGCCAAACATTGCCCGATGGGGCAATGACCCGGCGGGAAATCATGTCAATGCCCAATGGTTCAACCCGCACACGTTGATCAATTGGAGTAAACTATGGTGGCGCCTTTTTCTGTTTGAAACCGTCATGGCTTTGGCTCGTCTCAGTGCCGATGCTGTCAGGCTAATCTTGTCAAACAAGGTTTTCCTGTTTAGGGTGGTTTTGGGTGAGCGATGAAGGACTTAACAGCCATGATCAGCAGCACGGCGTTGGATCTGCCTGAGCACCGAAAGCAGGCCATTGACGCCTGCTTGAGCACAGGCTTCCGCCCAATTGGCATGGAACATCTTCCGGCGCGGGATGCGTCAGGCGTTGCGGCTTCGCTGGAAATGGTCGCTGAAGCGGATAGCCTAGCGTTACGGCAACGGCACCCAATCTTGGCAGCGCCGACTACTAATTGGGCGTGCCACGCAAGGCCATCGAGTTTTACGATCAGGCGCTGGTGATCGCCCGCGAGATTGGCGACGGCGTGGCGAAGGCGCGGCTTTATTTAACTCTGCGCTCGTTTGGCACCAATTGGGGACCGTGCCGAGGCCATTGCCCGCGCCGAAGCGGCATTGAATATCTACGAGGCTATCGAAGATCCCAACGCTGCCAAGGTCCACGCCCAACTTGAGGAGTGGAAGGGAAGGAAGGAGAAATAAGAAGCAAGCTCTCACTTGCGCGCAACGTTTTGACGTTTAAGCCGCGAAAGTCCGTGAACCGGTTTAAGATAAATCCGGCAGTTGGTTTAGCCGCAACCAAAGGAAGGCAACGACGGATTTCACCGATGGCACGGATAATCCCGAAAGCTTTCGGGACATCCGTGAAATCCGTGAAATCCGTGGTCAAAAATCTTTCCGAAAATGAATGATCATGAATCCTCTTCTCTATGCGTTCTATGCGTTCTTTCGCGGCCATTCCACTTGCCTTTTTTTAGGTTTGACTGAATCCGCCTTTCTGACCCGGTAAGGGGTTGGGCTTTCGGCCAAGACCAGGCCAAGCTGGGCCTGAGCTTCGAAATGCTCAACATGCCCGTTCAACTCGACGTCAATCTCCTGACCGCGAAAATCTGGGTAAAGCGCCGCGAGTCTGGGAATGGCCTTTTGCGCCAGGGCAAAATACTCGGCGTCCAGTTCCACGCCGACGGCGTCGTAACCCACAGCTTGAGCCGCCGCGACGGTCGAGCCGGCGCCCAGGAACGGGTCGAGAATCGTGCCTTCACCCAGCGGCAAGAGGGAACGAACCAGAATCCGCATGAAATGCTGAGGCTTGAGACACGGATGGTCGGCGATGGCTTCCTCGCGCTTGGGCGTCCGTCCGCTGGGAATGGCGTCCGGCAATGGTTTGTCGGCCGAGAGCCGGCGAAGCGCGCCGGTTTTCCAAGTTCTCAAGTTTTCAGCCACCGTCCGCCCGGCAATGGGTTTGCGAAAGAGCATCCACGGTTCGTAGGCGCCTTTGGGGCTGACACAGACTTCCGGGAATTCCGCCTCGGCGTTTTTCGGACGGTCTCCGCCGCGGAAGCCGTAATAGAGGCGCACAATGGCCGGACGAACTTCAAAGCCCGCCGTGACCATCGCGCCCTGAACCAGATGTTGGAGGATGGGATGGCCGGCCACGCAGACGTGAGCGCCGGGAACCAGCACGGGCATCAGCAGTTTCCCCCAATCGCGGAAGTAATCCCGAAGCTGCTCTTTCTGTGCGTCTGTCAAAACGGTGAATCGCGGCAACGGGTCGCGCTGGCTGCCGCCGACTTTGGGCGGCAGACGCCAGACGCCGCCGCAGCCGATTCTGAGCTTGGCCAGTTCTTTTTCGCTGAACTCCAAAATACCGTAGGGCGGATCCGTGCAGACGGCGTGAATGGACTGGGCCGGCTGTTGTTTCAGCCACTCAAAACAATCCGCATGTTCGATTCGGTGCATTTTCGCGCGCAACCCAAATTTCAACTATATCCTAATCCTAGCCAAAAGGATTTGAAATTCTGAACCGCGGATGGACACCGATGGACACGGATTCAAAATCTGAGAGATAATTCGACGAGATTTTAATGGTAAGAATCTAATCTCCTTCTTCCCATCGGTGGGTAAAATTCGTTCGGAACAAGGTCGCCGATTCCTCGACGTTTTCAGTGGAACACGGCGCGCGCGTGCAATGTCACCGTCGGTGCGGGCTTGGAAGCCCGCGAGACGGCAGACTGGGAAGTCTGCGCTACAAGGCAGGCACTTTTGGAATGGAGACAATATCCAGTGGAATCGTCGAGGAACCAGGTTGCCAATAAGATGGCTCAGGTGAGCCATGTTGTTGGCAGGATTAAGATTAAGATTAAGATTAAGATTAAGATTAGGAGACCTGAAAAATCACTCCCTCGCCAGTTCGCGGGTGGCTTGTTCGAAGACGGCGGCGGGGTGGATGGCGCACAGGCAGGCCAGGGGCTCACGATAGGCGCACTTGCTCCTGAGGCAGGGGACGCAGGGCAGGCCGGGCGCCTGGATGACGTTTTGCAGTTGACCGTAAGGGCCGGTGTTCAATGGATCGGTCGGCCCGAATAACGCGATGACCGGACGACGCAGGGCCGCGGCCACGTGCATCGGGCCGGTGTCGTTGCTGATGGTCAGGCGGCTGAGGCGAATCCATTCGATCATCTCGTCGAAGGAAGTGGCGCCGGAGAGATTCAAACAGCGGCCCGGCAGGGCGGCGGCAATGGTATCCCCGAGGGGCCGTTCGTCCTTGCTGCCCAAGACGACGAGCTTGGTTTGGGAAAGTTCGCCCAGGCGGGCGGCCAGGTCGGCGAAAGAGGCGGCGGGCCAGCGTTTGTTGTCCCAACGGCCGCCGGGCAGCAGGACGATCCAGCGGGTGCGGCCGTCGTCGGAAGCCCAAGTTTCGCGCACGAGGCGGGCGGCTTGGGGACGGGGAGGGAGCCATTGAAAATCCCAATGCACCGGCACGCGCAGCAGCGGCAGCACGGCCAGGCAGCGATCCACGGCGTGCATTTGCGGCGAGGCGCGCGGCGGGGTCAGGTCGTACATGGCGCGGGCGCCTTCGCGGCCGCCTTCGCGCAAATTGTCCAGGCCCACGGTCAGGGGGGCATTGGCCAGCCAGCCGAAGAGGCTGCTGCGGGCCAAGCCCTGCAAATCAATGACCAGGTCGAAGCGCTGGCGGCGCATGGCGCGGATGCTGACGGCGATTTCCGGCCAGCGATGGGGAGCGGCCCAGCGTTTGCGTTGGAAGGCGAAAATGCCCTCCAGGTCCGGGTCGCGCTCCAAGAGGGGCAGGAGATTAACGTCCAGCCACCAGAAGATGCGGCTGGCGGGCCAATGGCGTTTGAGCAGCCGGAGGACCGGCAGAGCGTGAACGACATCGCCCAGGGAACTTGGCTTGAGGATGAGAATTTTCAACGGCTGGAGGTTTTTTCCGCCGGGTCGCCCGACGCTGGCACGGGGCCTACTTTCCCACCGCCAGGCGTTCGGCCAGGCGGTGCGGCAGGCCGGCGTCAATAATTTTTTTCTGGGCCGCCGGGACGTCGTACTCCAGGCGGCGCAGTTCAATGGAGCCCTCGTTCATGTCGTAGATGACGTAGGCGGCCTTGGGATTGTTGTCGCGCGGCTGGCCCACGGCGCCGACGTTGACGAAGTATTTGCGGCCCGGTTCGACGCGGAACTTGGAGTAGGTTCCGCCGCGGATGACGTTGTCGCGGATGAAGGCGACGGGGACGTGAGTGTGGCCGAAGAAGCAGACGGGAGTGTTCTGGTAGGTGAAACTGGCGGCGGCGGCCAGTTTCTCGAAGACGTACCCCCAGCGTTGGGGGCCGTCGAGGGTGGCGTGAACGATGGTGAAACTGGTGACCAGGCGGACGTATTTCAAATCCGAAAGCCACTTTTTGTCGTCCGGGTTCAGTTGTTTGCGCGTCCAGTTGACGGCCTCGGCGGCATGGGGATTGAAGCCTTCCAGCGGCTCGTCGGTGGAGCAGTATTCGTCGTGATTGCCCTTGACGCAGGGGATGTTCATGGCGCGCACGGTGTCCAGGCATTCCTTGGGATTGGCGTTATAGCCGACGACGTCGCCCAGGCAGGCGACATGGGTGCATTTCTGCTTTTCAATGTCCTGCAGGACGACCTGGAAGGCCTCCAGGTTGGCGTGGATATCGGCGATAATAGCGTACTTCATTTTCCAAACCCAATGTAACGTCTAATGCGTGATAGCGAAATCACGAAACTCATCTCTGGCCTCCGACCAGCAGGTCTGCTCGTGGCGGATGAACCGGCTCATATCCGATTGGCGGACGGCCTCCAGGAGGGCCTGCAATTGCTCCCGGTCGCCTTCGGCGGTCAACTCCACGCGGCCGTCGTCCAGGTTGCGGATCGTTCCGGTGACTTCAAATCCATACGTGATGGATTTGACGACGTAACGGAAGCCGACACCCTGCACGTGCCCGGAATAAAGATTGATCACTCTGTGCCGTTTCATCCGACTCTAAGGGGCACATCAAGCCAAAGAGCGGGCCGTTGTGCAACAGAAATCAAGAATGGCGGAAGGTCAGCCGTTGAACTTGCGGGCGACGACGCAGGCGTTGTGGCCGCCGAATCCGAAGGAGTTGTTCAAAATGGCGTTGACTTCCATCTGGCGGGCGGTGTGGGGCACGTAATCCAGGTCGCATTCCGGGTCCGGATTGTCCAGGTTGAGGGTTGGGGGGACGATGCCGGTCTGGATGGCTTTGACGCAGACGGCCATCTCCACGCCGCCGGCGGCGCCCAACATGTGGCCGGTGGCGCCTTTGGTGGAGCTGACGGCGACATTCCCGGCATGATGGCCGAAGACCGACTTGATGGCCTGAGTTTCGGCGACATCGCCCTGGGGCGTGGCGGTGCCGTGGGCGTTGATGTAGGAAATGTCCGATGGGTTCAGGCCGGCCGACCGGAGGGCCATGCGCATGCAGCGGGCGGCCCCCTCGCCCCCGGGCGAAGGGGCGGTCAGGTGGTGGGCGTCGGCGGTGTTGCCGTAGCCCGTCATTTCGGCGTAAATGCGCGCCCGGCGGCCCTTGGCGTGTTGGAGTTCCTCCAGCACAATGACTCCGCCGCCCTCGCCCATGACGAAGCCGTCGCGGTCGCGGTCAAAGGGGCGGGAGGCGTGCTGGGGATCGTCGTTGCGAGTGCTCAGGGCGCGCATGGCGCAGAAGCCGCCCAGGCCCAGGGGAACAATGGTGGCTTCGCTGCCGCCGGCGAACATGACGCTGGCGTCGCCCATTTTGATGGTGCGCCAGGCTTCGCCCAGGGCGTGGGTGCCGGTGGCGCAGGCCGAGCAGGTGGCGACATTGGGGCCGCGCAAATCGTGGTACATGGAGAAGAGGCCCGAACCCATGTTGAGGATGAGCATGGGAATCATGAAGGGCGAAAGGCGGCCCGGGCCTTTGGTCATCAAAATGGAATGCTGTTCAGCCATGGTGTGCAGGCCGCCGATGCCCGAACCCAGGAAGACCCCCACGGCTTCGCGGTCAACGGCGTTGAGGTCCAGGCCGCTGTCCAGGAGCGCCTGATGGGCGGCGAAAACGGCCAATTGCCCGTAGCGATCCGTTCGCCGGGCCTCCTTGGGGGAGGGAAAGGCGGCGGAGGGATCGAAATGGGGTATTTCGGCGGCGATGCGGGTGGAGAAGGCGGAGGGGTCAAAGAAGGTGATGGGGCCGATGCCGCACTTGCCGGCGAGGAGGTTCTCCCAAAAGGCCTGCGTGGAATGGCCCAGAGAGCAAATGACACCGATGCCGGTCACAACCACTCTGCGTTCTGTCCAGTTGCTGGCCATAAAAAAGGGCAGCGCACCTCACGACCGCCGCCCCGGCAGAAAGCCCCGGCTGTTACTTCTTCTGGCTGTCCTCAATGTACTTGACGACGTCGCCGACACATTGCAGCTTTTCGGCCTGTTCGTCGGGGATTTCGTTGCCAAATTCCTCTTCCAAGGCCATGACCAACTCAACGGTGTCCAAGGAGTCGGCGCCGAGGTCTTCGATAAACTTGGCCTCCGGCGTGACCTGATCGGGCTTGACGCCGAGTTGTTCGACAATAATGTCTTTGACTCTTTCCTCAATTGATTTTTCAGCCATCGCTACACTCCATATTATGTTTTAATTCAGATTGTGTCTATGCCCCACGCGGCCCAGGCCGTCAAGCCCTGAATGCGATTATTTTACATGACCATGCCGCCGTCAATGGCCAGCACCTGGCCGGTGATATAGGCCGCCCCCGGCCCGGCCAGGAAAAGCGCCCCCTCCGCGATGTCGTCGGGCCGGCCCAAGCGGTGGAGCGGAATGCGGCCAAGCATCTCCGCCTTGAGTTCCGCCGAGAGCGAGGCCGTCATGTCCGTTTCGATGAAACCGGGTGCCAGGGCGTTGACCGTCACGCCGCGGGAGGCGAATTCCTTGGCGGCGGCCTTGGTCAAGCCGAGGAGGCCGGCCTTGCTGGCGGCATAATTGCATTGGCCGGCGTTGCCGATCAAGCCGATGACGGAGGAAATATTGATGATGCGGCCCGAACGCTGCTTGAGGAAGGCCCGGCTGAGGGCCTGGGTGAAAAGAAACGCGCCTTTGAGATTGATGTCCAGCACCGTGTCCCAATCCGCCTGGCTCATGCGCATGAGCAAGCCGTCCCGGGTCACCCCGGCGTTGTTGACCAGGATGTCCACCTTCCCGGTCTCGGCAAGAATTTTCTCCGCGGCCGCCGCCACCGCGGCCGCGTCCGCCACGTCCACCGTCTGGGCCCAGGCTTTGCGGCCCAGGGCGCGGACTTCGCCGGCGACCTTTTGGGCGTTTTCGGCGTTGCAGTCGGCGCAGACGATGTCCGCGCCGGCGGCGGCGAATTTGAGGGCGATGGCCCGGCCAATGCCGCGGCCCGCGCCGGTGATGAGCGCAATTTGATTGGTCAATTGGGACATAAAATTTTTCAGATCAATTTGTTGCCGTTACAGCCCTGGCCGCCGAGTCCAGGCTTGGGACATCGGCAACATTGAGGATGGAGGCGGATTTGTCAATGCGTTTGACAAACCCACTCAAGGCCGTGCCCGGCCCCAATTCAATAAATCGGGTGAACCCCTGCGCCAGCAGATAGCGAATGGAGTCCTCCCATCGCACCGGCGAAATGACCTGGCCGGCCAGCAGCCGGCGGATGTCCTCCGGTTGGCCGTGCGGCCGGGCGGTCACGTTGGAGATGACCGGCACGGCGGGCGGTTGCAACCGGAGGGCCTCAAGCATGGCCCTGACCTTGGGCTGCGCGCCGGCCATCAGGCGGGAATGGTAGGCGCCCGCCACCGGCAGCATCACCGCCCGCCGGGCGCCCCTGGCCTTGGCCAATTCGCAGGCGGCGGCGACCTTGTCCGTCTGGCCGGAAATGACGATCTGGCCGGGGCAATTCAAATTGGCCAGGTCAACGTCGGCCGCCGCGCACACGGCCCGCAGCGCCTCCGTCTCAAGGCCCAGCACCGCCGCCATCGCCCCGCGCGTCAATTCGCAGGCTTCCTGCATGAAGCGGCCCCGCTGCCGCGCGATCTTTAGTCCGTCCTCGAAAGAGAAAACCCCCGCCGCCGTCAGGGCCGTCAATTCGCCCAGCGAAAGCCCCGCGGTGGCGTGGAAGGAGAATCCGGGCGCCCGCTCCGCCAGCAAGCGGAAGGCCACCCAAGCGGTCAGGAAAATGGCCGGCTGGGCGTTTTCGGTGCGCGTCAATTCCGCCTCCGGTCCCTCGAAGCATATCCGGGCCAAGTCGAAATCAAGGATTTCCGCGGCGCGGTCAAAGCGGGCTCTGGCGGCGGGGAACCGGGCGGCCAAATCGCGGCCCATGCCGGCGTATTGCGCCCCTTGTCCGGCGAAGAGCAAGGCGGTTTTGTGCGTCATGCCGCGCCACTAAACACGAAGAGCGGGCGCGGGAAAAGAGATTTTTAGCGGTTGGCCGGCAGGTCAATGCGGCGGCCGGTGCGGGCCGATTCGCGCGCCGCGTCCAGAATCTCCGTGACCACCAGGTTCATGGCCAGCGAGGAGGGGCCGGAAGGCTGGATTTCCCGGCGGGTGACGGCGACCAGATAGGAAAGCTCGTCGGCCGCCGGCCCTTGGAGCGGCGGGGCCTGCCGCACCGCCTCCCGTCCCTCCCCCTGGCGGACGCGCAAGGTTCCGCGGCTGCCGGTCTGGACGACGCCCGAGGGGCCATAGACCTGCATGTCCGAGCGCGAATAGGGCCAGTTCCACGAGGCCTGGATGACGCCGACCGCATTGGGGTAAGTCAATACAATTGTGGCGTCGTCATCCACCTTGGGATAGACCTCCGGTTTGATCTGGAGCGTGACGGCGAAAACCGACAGGGGCGCCTGGCCGTCCATGAGCCAGGTCATCAAATCGGCCCCGTAACAGCCAAAATCCACCACGGCGCCGCCGCCGTTGAGTTTGGGGTCCGTCAGCCATTTGAGAAAATCCTCCGAGCAGCCAAGCTCCTTGGGGCCGCCGTGGCCGAAACAGCCGATCATGCGCCGCACCGGCCCGACGCCCCCAGCCTGATGCACGGCGTCATAAACCGCCTGATTGACCGGGTCCCAAGTGGAAAAACAATTGACAATGACGGGGACGTTGTGCTCTTTGGAGGCCCCGGCGATGGCGCGGGCGGCCTCCATGTTCACGGCCAGCGGCTTTTCCATGATGATGGCCAGGCCGCGCGGGGCGCACATTTCCACCATCCGCCGGTGGTCGTAGGGGCTGGTGAACAGCGCCACCGCCTGGACATTGGTATGGGCCAGCAAATCATCCAGCGTATCGTGAAAGAGGCCGGCGTCCAGATGAAGCCCCGCCGCGTAGCGCGCCGCCAAAGCGTGATCCGGCTCGACAATGCCCGCCAGTTGGATGTCGGCCCGGCCGGCCAATTGGGGGATGAAGCCGCCGGCATGATCGTGAACCAGGCCGATAATGGCCAGGCGCACGGGGGGTTTGGGTTCCTGGGCGTGCGCCGCGTTGAGAGCGAGGGCCGCCACACCAGCGATGAGAATGTTTTTCATTGGCGGAGCATACGGCGTCTCCCGGCTGGAATAAACACAAGAGTTCGCGGGCCGCATCTCAGACAACTTTCGAGGAGACCCATATTTTTCATGTAATGCCTCAGTGATGGCGGAAAAACGGACCTGGAAAGATTTTCCATTTTTTTGCTTGCAGTATGTATATTATATGATATACATACACCATGACGCG
>Ga0326727_10004849_pt1 | contig 39476 bp, 36 predicted proteins | sample MB2enrmetagenome_FD_207643 | JGI IMG/M metagenome (GOLD analysis project Ga0326727, IMG submission 207643) | Lab enriched peat soil microbial communities from McLean, Ithaca, NY, United States - MB29MY | ecosystem: Environmental > Terrestrial > Soil > Wetlands > Peat | place: USA: New York...
TCAGGGGCCCTCAACGGCTTTTCCCGCTCCTTGGTGTCACCACGGGACGGCAACCCCCAAAATCCCCATCCGCCTCCACAATCATGGCCCCGAATCGACCCGCCAATGACTTGGTGAGAAAAGCGGGCTAAGGGCTTTGTGGTTGCGGAGGGTCGCCCGGACGACGGCCGCAGCACCTATGGCCGCCTTACACCGAAGGGCATCGCTCTCGCCCCCGTTCTGCTTGAACTCCTCATCTGGGCCGCGCGTCACGAAGACACTGCCGCACCCTGCTCCTTCCTCGCGCATATGGAACAGAACCGGAAACATCAAGTCCTGCGGGCGGATCTTTCTCTTGGCCCAGTCGAGTTTCTCGCCTCCACAGGGGCCGGCACGCCACCAACCCGCCGTGTCCCTGCCGCCACAACGTCTGCCCCAGGACACGTCACGCCTCCCGTGAGCAACCCGTAACAACCATGGAATCAAACACATGACCTCCGGAGGGTGGCGTGCTTCTTGTTGTGGCGTCGGACGCAAGAACAATCGGTGCGGAGGGGATGAACATGAGGGGCATCACGAAGCAAGAGACGACGGGTGACAAGCGAGTTCGGAGCCGGATCGGCCTCTTCCTTGGAACCGTCGCGCTCTTCTGGTCGGCGCAGCTTTTGGGAAAAGACCAAAGCTCAGCCGCCGCCCGAAGCGATGAGTGCCAGGAAGCGCCTCGGCACGTGCTCGTGATCAGCATCCCGGATCGGAAGCTCGCGGTGACGCAGGAAGGCCGGGTGTTGAAGGTCTATTCGGTGGCCGTGGGAGCCGCGGTGAGCCCCAGCCCAACCGGGACCATGAAAATCGTCAACAAGGTGATCGGTCCCACCTATTACCACCAGGGCAAAGTCATCGCGCCCGGAAAGTCCAATCCCCTCGGAGACCGCTGGATGGGCTTGAGCCAAAAGGGCTACGGCATCCACGGGACCAACGTTCCCAGCTCCATCGGCAAAGCTGCCTCGCACGGATGTATCCGCATGGGCAAACGCGATGTGGAGGAGTTGTTCAACCTGGCCCACGTCGGCGACGCGGTGGAGATTCACGCCGAGCGTGACGCGCAAGTGGCCGAGATTTTTGCCAGCCCGGCGGCCTTAGTCCCGTCCTCCGCGCGGCCGGCCACGCCAGCATCGACGCAGATTGCTGTCGGCCGCGCTACCGGGATTTCACCGGCGGTGATGGCCGCGATGGCGGAGGAAGCAGGAAACGGGGAGTAGGCAAAGGGCAGGAGGCAGTAGGCAGCAGGCAGGAGGCAGTGGGTAGTGCGCAGGAGGCAGTAGACAAGCGGGGCGTGTGTACGAGTTCCGTGTCCCGGGTCGCGGGTCCCGAGCCCCGGCTTCAAGCAATCGTCAATCGAAAATCGTCAATCGAAAATCTAAGGAGGTTTGTATGTTACTACTGAAATATCTCATGATGATCGCGGGCATAGGGGGATACCTCATGGCCGCAACGGTAGTGGTTTATGACGTTTACATGGCCGACCGTCACCGGCGCCTGCTGGCTCGGGGCGCCGTGGATTCAACACCAACTCCGAAACCGGTCCGCTGGAAGACGGCAAAAAAGCTGGCGATGTTCGCGTGGCTGCCCTTGCTGATGGGTTTGAGCATCGTGGTCGTACCCAGCGGCACGGCGGGCGTCCGCGTCAGCCAGATCTCCGGCACGCGGCCGGGAACCTTGTATCCCGGCGTGCACTTCCTCAAGCCGCTCATCGAACGCGTGGTGCTCTTTGACGTGCGCGACCACGTCTTCTCGACCGAGGCGGAGGAAACCCCGAAGAAGGCCGAGATCCTGAGGGTCACGTCGCAGGAGGGGTTGACCATCGGACTGGCCGTCAACGTCCGGTACCGGCTCGATGCGCACCGTCTCGACTACATCCAGAACAACCTGCCGCAACCGGTGGAGGAGGAAATCGTCCCGCCCGTAGTGGCCAGCGCCTTCCGCGAAATTGTGCCGAATTACACCGTGCGCGACGTTTTTGCGGCGCGGCGCGAGGAGATCCAAAAACGCACCGCCGACGAGATCGCGAAGCGCCTCGGCGCCGACGGAATCCTGCTGAAAGAAGTGATGGTGCGTGACATCAAGCTGCCCGACGAATACGCCAAGGGGCTGGAAGGGCTGCTGCTCAAAGAGCAGGAAAACGACCGGCTGGTGTTTGACACCCAGATCCAGGAAAAGCAGGTGCGCATCGCCGAACTCCAGGCCGAGGCCGAGAAGGTGCAGCAGGTGAAACACGCCGAGGGCGACGCGCAGGTCCGAGTGCTTCAGGCCAAGAGCGAGTCCGACGCCATGCAGTACACGCTGCCCCTCAAGGAAAAGCAGATTCAGCAAACCCGCATGGAAGCTGAGGCGCGCAAAGAATCGACTGTGAAGAACGCCGAAGCCGCGGCACAAGCCAAGGTGATCGACGGCAAGGCGGAACTCGAGCGCCGCAACATGATGGCGGACGCCGAGGCAAACCGCATACGGGTGACCGCGATTGCCGACGCCGACCGCCTGAAAAGCGAGGCGAGTGTGCTCAAGCAGAATCCGCTGCTGATTAACAAGATCATCGCCGAGAAGCTTTCCGACAAGGTCCAGATCATGATGGTGCCCTTTGACGGAAAATTCTTCCTGACCAACGAACTAATGCACGGCGCCACGGCTCAGCCCGCGGAACCTGACCCTGCGCCAGAAAGGGCCGAGACGCGTCAGCCTAACTGAAAGTAGGCAGTAAGCAGCAAGCAGTAAGCAGCAAGCAGTAAGCAGCGGGCAGGTGTAGCGCTGGCGTCTCGCCGGCTGTGGCGCGGGCCTCCTGCCCGCGCCCGCCTGCGTCTGGTCTTAAACCTAGGTCGACATATCTAGCCACCCGGAGAGGGAGGCTTCCCGGGAGCGGGAGGCTCCCGCTACAACGGGCGGGACGCCCGCGCTACTTTTGCTCTTGCAGAAGCCCTTCCAGCACGGCCCTAGGAATCCCGTTGGCTGCGTGGTATTTCTCAAAATAGATGGCGCGAATGAGCCCGGAGAGGTCAGAATCGTCCGGTAACGGCAGGCCCGGCGCCGGCCAGAACATCAGATGCATGGGCACGGGGGCGATGCCGTCCACCGGAGGCTGAACATAGTGCCCTGGCATGATATGGCCGCCCAGGCGCGCGAAGAACGCAACCCGGCGACGACTTTGCTGGAGTTCCTGTTCGGAGGAAGCGCGCTCCGGGATATCTACTTCCCAGACTATGCCTTTAGGGCTTAGTCCCCATTCCGAATATCGGTCTTGGGCCCTAGCCCAAACATCCTGGAACAGGGCTGCCCCAATATGGCGCGAACGAACCTCCACAGCAACGGCCAGATAGACCAGGAACGGAACGGGACGTTCCCGCAATAAGTGGACGCAGGCCAGGCCAACCGTCCGGCCTCCGGCGTTCGCGCGCAGGACGAAGCCGAGTCCCTTGCGGAGGCTGTCGAGAATTACGCTGCGAGGCTCGCGCTCGCAGGAGGGAAACGCAGATTCGTAAAGCTGCCAGAACTCAACGTCGGCGGCCAAGGCATCGACAGAGGAAGAATCAAAGGTCAGATGGGGCAGAGCTTCCGGCATTAGGCACCCGAAACCCCGACGTGAACATCGGCGGCGCGCACAGCGACCGTTATGCGTGCAACTCCTTTGGCACTCCTTTGGGGTACCACAGTTTCCTCAGAACTATCACCTGGGCGTCGACGTAGATCCGAAAGAAAAGGTCCTGTAAGAGAACCGGGGCGCACATCTTCTGCGCGAGAGCGTCCAGGGCTTCCTTATCCGTCCCACTGATCACCGCCTTTTTCTTCCCCTCGCCATCCAACAGGTGCAAGTCCACGAATTCACAGACATCAAGAGAACAGCGCAGGCCGCACTTATCGAACTGGGCCTTGAGGTCACCGACATAGAGAGCCCAAAGGGATTGGTCAATCCAATCCACAATCACCGGGAGGGGAAAGCCCGTCTGCACCATGACTTTGATGGGGTCGCAGTAAGCCATGTCGAGGACGGTGGTGATCCGGAGCTCACTCAAGCGGGCGAGGGTTTGGTCACTCAAACCTTCAATGGCGGTCCCCAGGTGAAGCTCGGTGGGGCGCGTGGTGGACGCATCGGTCGATTCGAGCATCTTGCGCGTGGTATTCTGGCGGACCAGACGCGAGACTTCGCGCAGAGGAAAAGCCGAGGCCGCAAAAGCCATGAAGCTGCGTACGCCGTCCAGTTCCGCCGTAATTAGAGAAAATGCAAAGCCGACGGGGATCGAGGCCAGCACCCCTAGATCAATTTCGTAGAGATCGGACGGAGAAAGTTCTGACGCACGTATGCGGGCAAAGATCTGGTAGACCGACCACACGTAGCCGCCGGCAAGTGCCATGATGATGACAAGAGGAAGACGCGCCGGGATCGGCTCCCGAATCGGTAGGGACGTTTCCGCGGCATTGGGGGCGGCAGCGGCAGGAGCAGTCGGAACAGCCAATTGTGCGGGTGGGGTGGGCGGAGTGCCAGAGGCTGGCGCCGAGGGGGCCGCGCCGGTTGCCGAGGTCACGGGAGCCGACAGCGGCGGAACCAGGCGATAGTAGACCCAAGAGTAAACAACATAGGCGGAGGAAACAGTGAGAATGATCAGGACAACTAAGGGAAGGACGTAGCGCCACGGGTGGTGGCAATGGGCGAAGGTTTTTTTGGGGTCGGAAATGAAAGGGTTGTTTTCCAGAGCTTCGTGCGCCGCCTTTCGCGCCGCCTCGTCGGGATTCTGGAAGGCCGCCTTCAGCATGTCATCAATCTCCGCGCTGCGGAGCGGCACGTCTCTGATCCGATAAACAATCACCAACAAAGACGGCGCAATGACTGCGACGATAAACAGAGCATCGATGGCGTAGAGGACCCGTGTGTCCATGGGGACTCCTTTGCGGCCAAAACCCTTGCCGGCCGCCGACGCGGCAAGATGGGATTAAATGCGAAGTTATCTATAAAGTCAAATGACTGGACAAGGTATACAAACGGATGGCCGCTCTTCGTCTATCGATACTCACAACTACAGCATCAAGGGGTTTCTCCCCAGCCTGTCAACCCGGTTTCTCAACGGGCATCAAAAAGCCCACGGGCGGTCCGCCGCGCCGCGCTACGCTTTTAGGTCGCGCAATAAGCGCTCGAACGATTTCTGGTAGGGGTCGTGATCTTTCCAGGCGCGGAAGTCGCCGATGTGGCGCGTGCGGCGCAGGCTGGCGGCCCGGGCTTGATCGGTTTCCATTAAGGCGTCATCCAGGCGGACGGGGGTCAATGGGGGGAGTCGCCGTGGCGACCGTCCGGCCCAGGGGCCAACGCTTGTGGCGATGCGTGTTGTAGGGGCGCTTCCCGAAGCGCCCCGCCGGCAATCGCGGGCGATTGCTGATGAGGGCGGTTCGCGAACCGCCCCTACTTTCTTGAGCCCCAACGGGGCGACCTATCCCAGCCCAGGGCAGCGCCCTGGGAATCAGGCAACAAAAATCCGCGCAAGCCCTGAAGGGGCGGGCCAATAGATCGCCCTTTCAGGGCTCGCGGATAAAAGCGGATTTGCATCTTGACCCAGGCCGCTGGCCTGGGCTGTGATAGGTCGCCCCGTTGGGGCTGGAACGGAGCGGTGCTACCCGGTCTTGGGGGCTTGCTGAGGGCGGTTGAGCGCGCCGAGGAAACGGGGGAAGGCCTTTGCGTAAGCCGCGAGATCGTTTACCCCTCGAAAGTCCCCAATCACTTTGCTCACCACATCGGCCTTGCGGGGGTGGTCCCATTTCTCGAAGAGGTAATCGTCGATGCGGATGGGGAACAAAACATTCTTATGTTCGCGGTCTTCCTTCTGCAAGGCGCGCTCGATTTCGCGAATGACGGGTTGACTTTGCAGCGAATCCTTGGAGCAGATCACCACCAGCTTGTCATAATGCCGGATGGCGGTGTCAATCTCACCCCACACCGGCTCGCCCCACTTGGCATTTTCGTCAAACTTCCAACACCGGACGTTCTTCGCCTGTAAGTCAGCATAAAGCCGCTGGGCGAAATCATCGTCTTCGCTCGAACAACTGATGAAACAGGAATAGAAGTCGATGGCTTTGCCGACGAGCGACCTCATGTAAACAATAAACTCCTCCGGCACACCGCAGCCGCGCAGGAAGACTTCGGGAATGTTGCATTTGGATTTGTAAATCGTGTCGATGCCGATGGTTGAAGGGCCGCGGTGGTCCACCGTCTCAAGCCCTTTGACCGTGCTGAGGTCGTTGTCCCCGAACACGGTCCCGTTCACACAAGCGTTTGTGAAATCCGATTTATAGGTCCCCGCGCCACTGAGGTCGGCGCGGCTGAGGTCCGCCCCGCGGAGGTCTGCCCTGTGGAGGCTTGTCCAGCGCAGGTGAGCACCGACGAGGTTCGCCCCGCGGAGATCCGCCTCACGGAAATCCGCCTGGCTGAGGTCCGCCCCGTGAAAGCCCGCCCCGCGGAGGTTCGCCACGGTGACCTCCGCCCAACGGAGGCCAGCAGCGCTGAAGTCAGCGCCACCCAGGTTCGCCGAAGTGAAATCCGCCCAGCGAAGGTGCGCCTCCCTGAGGTCCGCCTCCTCAAGGTCCGGGATCATCCCCGGGTTTGCCCTTCTCCATTCTTTCCAAGCGTCGACCCCTTGCTTGAGAATCTTCAGGTGTTCTGGGTTGGCCATGGTTGGAACCTCGCGAATGGCAGTTGGAGGGCGATACTCCCATGGACGGAGAGAATTGTGAAGAGTGAATGCTGAAAGGGGAATTATGAATTCTGGAGGATCAACAGAAATCGGGGGGTGGTAACAACTGGCGCGGAGCTATGCACCGGCTCCCGTGTCCCGGTTTTCTCCCCTGCGGTTCGTCCCCCATCGATAACAAAAAGCCGCGCACCTGACCCCTAGGTCCGTGCTAATCGCTACTCATGAGTAATCTCTTCCACGTCAATCTTGGGCAATCTTCGAAGCACGGAATAACGCGGTGGAGCGTCAGAGCTTATCCTCAGCTCTTCGAGCCCATGCCGACGGCGGACGCCGGTGTAGAATGAGTAATCGAGTAGGTACGCTTCATGGCGCTCTCCTGCCTTCCTCGGCGTAATGCTCGGGTGTAGGAGGTGCACCAAACGCAGGTCCATCAGCTTTTGGAGTAGTTTATATCCTTGTCTTCTGGGTGCCTCCTTCACTAGGAACGAATTCGATTTCAACTCGTCAAGGCACTTGGCCTGCAATCGATCAAGGAAGCCCTCGAGCTCGCTCGATCCTTCGGCCGTGTCAGTCGCTAGCTCCTCCATCTTCTGGTGGCCAAATTCCCCGACCGCCATGTTTATCTCTTGGACACCGACCCGTGGCCGGCGATTCTGTAACGCGTGCTGCATGGCTGTGTGGAACAGCCATAAGAAGTCTCGTGGCACGCCTGCAGAACACCAAACCAATCGTTCGACAGCTGCATCAGGCATAACTTTGCCAGTTCGATTGATTCCACAAGTTCTCAGAAATTTTTCGAGGATGGCAGTGAGGTGATCCTTTGCAGCCTTAGGGTCAGTAAGTGTCAGATCAAGGTTTACAGGTTGAGCATCATGTGGTATTTGCAAGCCCATGCCCTTGTGGGGGTCGTAAAGCCGAGTCAGGTTTTTAACACCTGCCACATTTAGCCACCCCCCAGCTCCCTTAAGAACTGAATGAACTGCGTCAAAAAGGAACGGTTGAAGCTCCGGAGACACAAGATGAGCGTCATCGAGAAAAACATAAATTTGCTTTCCCAAAGCCTGCGTGAAATCGCGAATTAAGGGTCTTATGCGAGGAAGAACCGCTTGAATCGATTCCTCTGTTGGCACACTACCTGACATTGCGGTATCCAGTTGCTTAACAGCATCCGCAAGGAAATTGTGCCGCGCTCTAATCTGGTTCCGGAGTACATAACGTTGTGCGACGTGCAGTATTTCTCGAAGAATCTCGATAGTGCACCTGGGTTCTCGTCTGCCCCTGTAGGGTTGGAGATCCAGCCAGACAGGTATATGCCCGGCAGAAGCAACCTTCCTAACTCCTAGGAGGATAAGGCTGGACTTCCCTACCCCCCGCCTACCAAGGATGGCGTGGTTTGCAGGCTGAGTTATCGTTCGATGCTCACCTCCGCGAAAGGGCACGAATTCTACTACGAGGGAGTTCCTCGGCTGGTCACTTGTGACACGTAACGAACGCGTTATCAGTGACCCCAGAATTTGCGCTTCCATGCCATTGAGATCGAATTTTGCGTTAGAAACGCTGAGAGTCAAGGAGCCGTGGAGCTGATGTTCAGGGCCGATTTCATTGTCGATAGTCGTGAGCGCCCAGCGGTAAAGCGGGGCGTCCTGACCCACTCTGAAGTGAAGGAAAACTCCATGCCCGACCTGCGCCTCTTCGAATTCAATGGAGGTAAGACCTGTCAATTCGAGGAATCGGCGACTGATCCTCTCAGCCTCTTCGGACTGTGTTGTGTATGCCATTGAGTTTTCCTAAGCCTCGCGTCCTCAAGAAAGCCTTTGATTCGTTCAGAAATTCCTTGGCCCGTTCCACTGATTCCTGAGGTGTACGTACCAACAGTGCCCGTGTGCCGTCCCAAGGCTCGTAATCTGCGATGTTCCTATCGAGCCTCATTTCAACTAGGAATGTCGACCAATCGTCCTTTTGTGGGAAATCATCAGGAAGGTCGCCAACTAGTTTGTGATCCTCAGCGTCAAATTTCACGAATCCTCTTGAGAGGTATCGTATACATCTAGAAATACTATACACTGCGTAATAACAGCGTGATACAGCCGCTCGCCAGTTCTTGGGGGTGGGGGCCAAACTATCTGCAACCCGGAGATGTTGCCGCCCGAGGAGCAACCACTTACGAGCCACTATGCGCACTTCTTCTGAATACCAAGAGAACTCAGCCGTCGGCGCGATTTCTCGTAGTATTTGGGAAACCTTTGCGTGGTTCCCTAGATCCAGGATGCGGGGGCGCTTGCACAGGACCGCCCGCGGCGAAGCAGTCGGGGGACTCATAGTTCTTAGTACCTGCAAGAGGTAGAGTCACTGGCAAGAGGCAACATTAGTACCACAACCTTTACCCTCTTTCAAACAATATATGGGCCAACAGGGCCTCACCACCTCAGAGATGGTTATCCCCTATTCCCCCCAGAGATTCATATCCATCTGATCAGATTGAGATATCGTTTCGATGTCCCGTCTCACACTGGCGGTCAGATGGAAGGACAAATCATGATCACACCGTTCCACCTGATATTTCTTCATCTGCCCTTCTAGGATGCGCCTGGTCGCGGCGTGGCTTCGCTGCAATACCCATGAGATCTCCATCAGCGATGCCTCGTGCCTTGACCATAGAAATCGAAGAACTAAAATCTCATCGAGATTGGAAAGTGACTGCGCGCGTTTGCGAACGAACTCCCTGAACTCGATGCTTCGCTGAAGGCGAACCCTGCCCGTAAAAAGGTTGTTCCCGCTTTCGAAGACCGGGATGTCAAATCCTCCTGACAACGCAGATTCATACACAGTGTCAATGCCCCGGCCAATTTTGTCGCATAGTCCGATGAACCTTGCACCGTCTGCCAGCGACAGGTTCCTGTACACAGGGACGCAATGAATTAGGTTGTCCGGATGCAGGCCACCGAGCAGTTCACCAGGGTTTGAAATCTCCAGCGCGGAGGCAGTGATTCTCACCTCGATTGGCGCTGGCGTCCGATAGCAGCGATGAATGTAGGCATTAATAAGCAGCTCTTGAATGCATGATCTTGCGATCGTTGGGCACTGAGACGGAATGCGCGAAGCCTGGCTCGCGCACAACGCTTGCACGCAGTCAACGACATTTTTATGAAGCCTGATCTCACCCCCATCCGTTATCACGATCGTTTCCAGGAAAGGTACGTGAGCTGAGAGGGCGGCCTGTTTTCCAAAGAGGATCAGGGTTGAGAGGGGGATATCGTAGTGGGGTAGGACCTCGCCATCAACGAGATACCTTTTAACCAAGCGGCCCTGTGCAAGGAATTCTTGTGGATCGACCCATCGGCCCTCGTGCACGTCAAACTTCCTGCGATGCTCAGCGATTGCCCAACGGATTGACTCCACGGAGAGGTCTCCGATGGACACCCCGGGTACGGGTATTCTTGTTCTGTCGTCCTCTGCTGTGTAGTAAGGAACGCATTCCTTACCAACTCTGATCTTGGAGAGGCCCGGCAAGGTCATGTGTCCGCTGACATAATTCGTCCGCGGAACCTCCACCACGAAGACATGCACATCAGTGCTTCCGATTACTTCGGAAGCGATGGAGCTAATATCAAATGCGTGGTTGACGACAGGTGGGACAGTATGATCATGGATTCTTGCCGTCAGCCACGAAGGGCTAACGCTGGAATATGGACAAGCAGAGAATCTATGTCGACACGATTGGTTTTGCCCAATTCCGACCAGGAGGATGCCGCCTCGGGCATTTGCGATACAAGCAGCCGCCTCGCTAACTTTTTCAGCGAGATCCTTCTCGCCATTACACCAGCTTTTGATTTCAAGATCGTGGCATTCCACAACCTCCGGGGATTGGACGCAGAGCTGTGTGAGAATGTCTCTCAGTCGGTGAGTATCAATGAAGGTAGTTACCTCCGATCAAATTATAACATAGCGAGCAAGCGCCGGCGGGAGCAGATCCCCGCTCTCGAAGGTCTGCGATTTCCCGAAGGGACTTGTGGGAGCTGGAAAAGGTAGGGGCGGGAAGGACAGTGGATAGTGGCTAGTGGATAGTGGCGAGTGACGCTAAGAGCAGTGGCGAGTGGCAAGTGACAAGGAACAGGCAATGCCCTCTGGCTGGCGAGGCTGATGACCGACTGTCTGCGCCAGCCCGCCTCTTGCGGCTATGTGGGCGCGTTTTAGAGTGGCCGACTTGGCGCGATGGTTCGAGGCGCCATGACGACGGCGTGCTTTACCTGCTGCCGCCGCGGCTGTATTCACCAACATTCGGAGCGCCCGGTTCACCGACTCCGAGTCAGGGAAGACGTCCGCCAGTTCATGCTCGATCAACACGAGGTTGGTCCCGGCAGTTGCCTGGCGGTAGTACTTACCCCGAACGCCTCCCTTGAGCTGTGAGAGGTCATACTCCGGCCTCAAATCGTCATTCATTCCCTTCGCCGATGCCTTCTTCATATTGCTTGCTTTCAGCCGCGACTGGCGCGAATGGGCTTGGGTTTCTTAGCGCGGCGCGGGGCGCGACTGGTCGGTCGCACCGTTTTGTCAGGTTGCATGTCTAAAGGAATGTTCGTGCGGGCAAGCTGCAAGAGCAGGCGCAAGGCTTGATTGACCGACGCTGAATCGGCGAACGCTTTGGCTACATCGGGATCGAGAAATACCACATTCGTGCCGGCGCGGTAAGCCGCATAATGCTGCCCACGAACGCCGTGCGAGAAGTCGTACTCGGGTCGAATTTCGTCGTTATCGCTTTGGTGAATGTGTTGATTCATATTCTCTCCGCTCTTGGGGAGTCGCTTCACGGGCGTTAGTGTACCGCAACTGCAAGCCGGATGCTCCATAAGAACTAAGAGCAATGATGCGTGAAGAGCGACACAAAGAACTGTCTGGGGTCCGAAGTCATGAGGACGGTGATTAGTGGCTGGTGGTTAGTGGCGAGTGACAAAAAGGAGAGTCCGAGGTCCGGAGTCCGAAGTCATGAGGACAGTGGTTAGTGGCTAGTGGATAGTGGCGAGTGGGGAGAAACACGGGAGACGGGACACGGGTTACGGGGCACGGCGCAAGGAATTGGAGATGGCAGATTCAAGATTCAAGAGTGGCGATCGAGGTATGGGGCGCCGCGCGAGGGATTGGAGATGGCGGATTCAAGATTCAAAATTGACGGGGTCCCGATGAAATCGGGATGAATTCCCCCGCCGCTACGAAAAGTTGGCTGTTCGCTGTCTACTGTTTGCCGTCTACCGTCTACTGTCTGCCGCCTCCTGCTTTCTGCCTACTGCCCAAAGTCGACCGTCTACGCTAGCCCGCGAGCGAGTTCTTGGCGATGATTGACAGCCCTTAAGGGTGTACTACGGTGGGGGACCGTGAGATAATAGGGGCATGGCCACGGGACAGACAGAGAATCTGAGTCTTCCGGACGGACTTCAGAGCGAGATTGAAAAGGTCGCGCGGGCTCAGGCGCGCACGGTGAATGAAGTGCTCGCCGAGGCTGTAGATCGCTATATCCGGGAAAAGCAGTGGCAGAGCCTGAAGTCCTACGGCCGCCGGAAGGCCCGCGAACGCGGCATCAAACAAAACGACGTGCTGCGACTGATTGCGGAATCGCGCCGAGAACATGCGCAAGGGCGCTAGGTGATTCGGGTCACGGCAGACTCCAACATCTACATTTCAAATCAAGCTCAAAAGCTTCAGAGGCGCGCAGATGATAAAAGTGGCGGAGTTTCTGGATGTGGTGCGGGCAGCGGGATCGCCGCAGAACTTCCCCTACCGCCGCCATGAGCCTCTTTCTGACGACGCAATCAGCCGGGAAAGCTTTTATCGAACGGATGACGAATAGAGACTACGGAATCCACGATTTCCTTACCTTCAACGGCCCGGACTTCACCCGATATCCGGGGATCCATGTGGTCGATCCCAACGATACAGCGAAAGCAGCGGATCCGCAGCCAGCGTAGCGCGGCCCTCTGCCGTGCGGGGTCCGGGTCATTTCGAACTGATAGGAACAGTGGCCAGTGGTTAGCGGTTAGTGGCGAATGACAAGAAAGACAGTCCGACCTCCGGGGGCCGGAGTGCGGGGTCACAAGAACAGGGACTAGAGGCTAGGAATTGGGGATTCGGGGCTCGGGGGGGCGTTGGGTCCCCGCGGCTAAGTGCGGGCAGGGGCGGCCGTCCAGGTGTTGGAGAGTTTCCTCCCCGTTGAGACACATTCCCGAAGGTAAAGGTTGATCAGCGTTTGATAACGAATGCCGGTTACCTCTGCAAGACGCTTGAAATACCTCACCGTCTCGTGGTCAAGCCGAATGGTCACTTGCTGCTTGAAACGCCGGGCATAAGGATTGCGTTTGGCTTTCGAAAAGTCGTAATGCTCTCTCATGGTGTCCACCTGCTCTCGTATGCCTCGCGCTCCTGCGGGTCAGCTCGGCGCGCGGAAATAAGCCGAATCACGTCCCCCTCCCGCCCATAGCAATGACAGACCACCAGTGTCCGCAGCGCGCTGCTTAGGCCGAGAAGGACAAATCGTTCTTCCTGGTCGGAATGGTCGGGGTCGGCGATCAGAAGCGCCTGCTCGTCGAAAAAAACCGTCTGCGCCTCTTCGAACGAAATCCCGTGCTTGCGCCTGTTTAGGGCGTTCTTGCGGTCGTCCCACTCAAAGCGAAGCACGGGCACCCTCCTTCAATGTACTTACAATGTAATGAGGCGTCAAGTTCGAAAAGTTGCTGGCATTGAGCAGACTGGGCAGTGAGCGCGTAGATGAACACATTCGAGTCAATGAATACAAAACTTCGGTCGGGAAGATTCGGAAGGGTGTCAACTCCGTTACTGTCGTGCTGCGATCGGGCCGGAGCCGGGCCGGGTCGGTGAACACCGCGCGAAGAACCTCGAGCGGCGGTAGCTTGCAATCGGCGGTTGCTTGGTTCTTCAGCAGATCGTCAAGCGAGAAGCGATAGACTTGCTTGGCCGTGCCGGTGAAGTTGGTATGAATCTCGAATAGCTCAAGGTCACACACCACGAGGAGCGGCGGATTCTCCAGATCCTCGCGATATTCGTTGCTGATACGCGACATTAAGGTCCTTGTGCTTGCCCTTGTACTCCCAACCACAGCAGCCGCGCTTCCAGACATCCGCGAAGCCGGGCTTACCCTCGATGGTGGTTCCGCCCTTTTCAAACGTGTAAGTCGCGCCCGAGGAATCCTCTGACGCTGGATGCGGCTCGCCCAGCACGTCACAAAGCTCGATAAAATGCATTTGGGCGCCCGTCCGCTCCGTGAGGCCGGAGCTTCGCCACTTGTTTACAAAATCAGGTAAGGTTAGCGTTGGCATCTGAGTAGCAGCAAGACTTTAGCACATCGCTTAACACTGTTGAACACTTCTGCCGCCTTCCGCTTTCATTGGTGTTATCGGCGGGCGCTCAAAGGCCCATGAGTGTATTTTAACGTCTGGAGGTGGATATTTTGGTGCGAGTAGCGAAACGCAAGGATAGCCCCCAGAATCGTGACCATGAAGAGAACCCTCGTCAACGCATTCCTCCCCACGGTTGCCTCCACGCGCCCAGCGATGGATTGCTAACCGGGCTTTTTGTCGTTTTGGTCCCATAGTTCTCGATAGTTTACGACAAGAAGTCGTTTCTCGATGGCTAGGCCCAGGGCTCGGATCCCCCTGCATAAAATGGGTTGTGCTCCCCATTGTTAGGCATTAGCCCTTTATCCACAATTGCCCGCGCGCGCCGCATCCCACCTGGCATGTTATAATCGCCGGCGCGCAAAGGTACGCGACGCTGATGCGTTTTTCCCGCCGAACCCCCTTTTCGATTGGCGCTCCGATTCTCGCGCTGGTGCTTCTGCTTTCGGTTACAGCAAGCCGTACCTCTACAGTCGCAGCCCAGGCCTCGAACGCCGCCGGCGCTCCGCCGGGCGCTGCCAGCCAAAGCCTGGGTACGGCAAGTCCTCCCCCCATGGCAGCAGACGCTTGGAACGAGGCGGCGGGAGCGCTGGCGGCCAAGATTCTCGAGCACATGACTTCAGGAAACGCGCTGGCGCTGACGGTAAGAAACATTTCCTCGCTGGGAGACGATGACGTTGTACAGGTCCGGCGCGCGCTGCGAACCCAACTGCGCAACCGGCAAGCCCGATTGACAGGAAGCAAGCAGGCCGACGTTGAGGTTCAGGTGACGCTCTCCGAAAACACAGAGGGTTACCTCTGGATCGCGGAGATTCGAGAACGCTCTTCCCCAAGCCTCCCGGGCGAGGACGCGGGAAATCCCGTGGTGATGGTTTCTGTGGCGCGCACAAGTACCGGCGAACGTCACCCCGCTACCGAGCCCCTGAGTATTCGCAAGATTCGCCTATACCAACAGTCTGACCCGATCTTGGACGTCGCGCTGCTCGATAATCCGTCCGGGGGGCCTGCCGGTTCGCCAGCGCCTGCGGGTGCGGGGGTTCGTATTCTGGTGCTGGGCCTCGAGAGCGTATCCCTTTATGAGGAAGCGGAGACTCCCGGAACCGGCGGCAAAAGTGTGTGGCAGTGGCGCCCTAAGCAATCGGCGCCACTCACGCGGCTTCGCCCCTGGCCACGGGACGCGCGTGGTCGGATCATTGTTCGCCCCGATAGCCTGTTCGATGCTTACCTGCCGGGAGTCAAGTGCAGTGGAGCGCTTGAGCCCGCTCTCACCCTCGAGTGCCACGAGAGCGACGATCCGTGGCCACTCGTCGGTGGAGCGGGGGAGAGTAACGCTGTCAACTCCGGCATAGGGGTTGGACCCGCCGCCTACTTCACGGCTGACCGCAACTTCTTTGACGGCCGAGTTAAGCTCGAGGATGGCCGCGAAATAAGAATGCTTCCCTTCCTGGCCGTCGTGGTCATGCCGCCGAATGGCGCTCTCCATGCCGGGCTCCCGACGATGTCGGGACGTGTCCCGCCCGGCGCTACGAGCGCGCCGGGATGGGTGCTGAGCGGACTGGACGGTCGCGCCCAACTCCTCAACAGCAACGCGGAACCGGTGGCGAACGTGGGCGGCTGGGGCAGCCAGATCGTCGGCCTGCAATCCGGCTGTGGCGCTGGCTGGCAGGTGTTGGCCAGCCAAGCGGGAGATCTCAACGAACCGGACGCGGTGCAGGCCTACGAGATCGTCAACCGCAAACCCGTGCCCATGAGTACTCCTATCGAGTTTGCCGGGCCGATCACAGAATTGTGGCCTCTGGCCGATGGGTCTGAGGCTATCGCCATTTCTCGCAATCTCCAGACGGCAGCCTATGAGGCATTTCGCCTGTCGGTTTCTTGCGGCCAGTAGCGTCGCATGCCTGGCTCTCGCGGCGGGCGCGGCGACGCGGCCGCGCTACGGCGGGACTCTGCGCGTGGAAATCCCGGCCAAACCGTCGAGCTTCGATGCGACCGACTCGCCTGACGTGGCGGAGGCCGAGGCGGCGCTCAAGCTGCACGCGTTGATCTACGATCGCCTGGTCCGCCTCGATCCGCAGGGCCAGCCCGAAGCCGCCATCGCCATCTCCTGGGAACACGATGCCCAGGCGGCGAATTGGCGATTTAAGCTTCGTCCTGGCGTGAAGTGGCAGGACGGCGCGCCGCTCACCCCCGAAGAGGTGGTAATGGCGCTCCAGGGCCAGGCGGCCGGCGCGTCGGTTCGTCTGGCGGGAGACGTCCTCGAAATCGACGCGGGCGGCCCCTCGCCCGGCCTGCTGACCACCCTCGCCACTGACGCGGGCTTGACCATCCGCCGCTCCGCCGTGGGGACAACGCTGCTACAGGGGGGCTCGCCCGGTACCCTCCCAATCGGAACGGGACCCTTCCGCCTAACCAGTTGGGAACCCAGACGCCGCGCCGTGCTTCAGGCTAACGAGGACTATTGGGATGGCCGCCCCTACCTCGATACCATCGAGATTCAGATGGGCCGCGCCAGCCGTGATGAGTTGCTCGACCTGGAGATAGGAAAGGCGGACGTGGTGGAACTTGACCCGGTGGAGGCCCGTCGCGCCCAGCAGGAAGGCAAGAAGGTTTGGACCTCCGCGCCGGTCGAACTCCTGTGCCTCCGCTTCAGCCCGAACCGGCCTGCCGTGCAGGATCGGCGAGTCCGCCTGGCCCTTGCCGATTCCATCGACCGCGCGGCAATCCAGAAAGTCCTGCTTCAGAACTATGGTGATGTGGCCGGAAGCATCTTTCCCCAGTGGCTGAGTGGCTATACATTTCTCTTTCCCACCGCGATGAATCTGGAGCAGGCGCGGCAACTGAGAGGGGAGATCGGCGTGGCGCCGACGCTCAAGGTGGGTTACGATCCCAGCGACACTCTGGCTCGCCAGACAGCCGAGCGCGTGGCCGTGAATGCGCGCGATGCCGGGATCACGCTTCAGGTTGTGCCGCTCCCCGAGGGGTGGAGGCAGATGCCCGAGGGAGTCGACTTGGTGATACAACGGGCACGGTTTGACGGGCCAATTATGGATAAAGGGCAAATGGGGGCAACAGCCACCGCATGGCTGCCCATAACTGGGGCGGGCGGCCCTGAGCAAGCCTACGCCGCCGAACGACAATTTGTCGATTCCCTGGCGGTCATTCCGCTCATTCACATCCCAGAACTGCTCGGAATCGGTTCCCGGGTCATGGACTGGTCCCCGACGCCTTGGGGCGCTTGGCGCCTGGAAAGCGTCTCGCTGGAAGGGGAGAAACCGTGAGTTTCCGGGCAAAATTATTGAGCCTCTTCACACTGACTGTGGTCATCGCCGTCGGTCTAGTGGCCTGGGCGGTCTCTTTTTTGATGCGCGGCGCTTTCGAACGCCTCAACGCTCAAAGAACAGCCGCACTGATGGCACAATTTCAGCGCGAGTTTCAGAGGCGTGCGGAAGAGGTGACCCGGCGCGTGGAAGGCATTGCCAACGCCGATGAGGCGCTGCATATGGCCGTCAGTCTAAGCGGCGCGGCGCCCGATTATTCCTCCTTTGTCGATGATGCCGCTGGACTTGCCACCGCCCATCAGCTTGATTTTCTCGAGCTGATTTCGGGCGACGGCACCATCATTTCCTCGGCCCAATGGCCCGCGCGCTTCGGTTACAAGGAAGAGTGGGTTACTGGACCAACCGGTCCCCCTGACTGGGTAGCGCAAGGCGCGTTCTTAAAGCGCGAGGATCTGGCCGACGGGGAGGCCCTGGCGCTGATGGCGGTCCGCGTGGTGCAAGTGAGCGACCACCGGCTTTACGTCGTGGGGGGAAGAAGGCTGGACCGTGAATTCCTGGCCTCGCTCGTCCTGCCGGAGGGCATGAGGGCTTTGCTCTACCAGGAGGCAGGCCAGGTGCCAAGCCAGGTTCCAGGCAAACTGCCCGAAACGCCCAGCGGTGGGCCGCCCGGCGCCGGCCCGACCGCCAATAAAGGTCAGGTGGACGGTCAGCTGATCGATTCTACGGGGCCTTTCCCATGGGCGGACAAGCTCGCGCCACTCATTACGCGCGTCGAGCGGAACCCGGTGGAATCGTCTGCCCAGATCAATTGGACATCGGACCCCGCGAGCGCCGAGATATTTCATGTGATCCCCCTGACCGGACTCAACAAGGAAGTTCTGGGAATGTTCCTGGTGGGCAGCTCGATTCGTGAACTGGTGGAACTGGAGAAGCGCATCCGCGCGGTGGCTTTGGTAGTGGCCGGAGGAGGAATCCTGTTGGGCGTGGCGCTGAGCGGGTGGTCGGCGGCACGCGTTACCCGACCGGTCGAGCAATTGGCCGCCGCCTCGCGGCAAGTGGCGGCGGGAAACTGGAACGTGCGAGTGGAAGCGGGCTCGAAGGATGAATTGGGCGAGCTCGCCCGCGCCTTCAATCAGATGACGCAGCAGTTAGTGGAGCAGCGCGACCGCCTGGTGCAGACGGAGCGCGTCGCGGCTTGGCGCGAGTTGGCGCGCCGGCTTGCCCACGAGCTCAAAAATCCACTCTTTCCCCTTCAAATCACCGTGGAGAACCTGCTGCGCGCCCGCGAGGTTGACCCCGGCGAGTTTGACGAGGTCTTTCGGGAAAGCAGCCAAACCCTGCTGGCCGAACTGGCCAACATGAAGACCATCATCGGGCGCTTCAGCGATTTCGCCAAGATGCCGGCGCCCCAGCTTCAGGCGGTGAACATCAACGAGGTGGTGCGCGGCGCGCTGAAGGTTTTTGAAGCGCAACTCAACGCTCCGGGCAAGCCGCCCATCACCACGCGAATCGAGCTGAATGAAACGCTGGGTCCGATTCAGGCCGATCCTGACCTGCTGCATCGCGCCGTCCAGAACCTGATTCTGAATGCGCTGGACGCCATGCCCGCGGGCGGGACACTGACCGTGCAGACGCAAGCGGCCACCGGCGGCGTGCGCGTAATAATCTCCGACACCGGCAAGGGCCTGACCAAGGAAGAGTGTGAGCGCCTGTTTACGCCCTATTACACCACCAAGCAGCACGGCACGGGATTGGGGCTCGCCATCGTGCAGTCGGTGGTGAGCGACCACGGCGGCAGGATTTCCGTCGAAAGTGAGCCCGAGCGTGGCACCACGTTCCGGATCGATCTGCCCGCGCACCCGGCCTAACCGCATCCAGAAAGGGTTCACCACAGATTCCCATGCGCCTGCGGCTCGCCACTGGACATGAAAATGCGCGAAGCGCCTTGGACTCCCGCGGCTCGACGCCGCCTTGAAATGACGTCGAGGATGCTGACAAAGGCGGCGTCGAGCCGCCGCAGTCCAAGGCGCCATAGGCACATCCATTTTCAGAGCAGAAGCCACTGAGGTCACGGAGAGAAGACGGAGAAAAAACTGTAGTTCAACAAACAAGGAAGCGTGATCTCTAACCGCGCAAGCAGCAGTGCTTCTCTCTGTGGTCTCTGTGTCTCTGTGGTGAATCTTTGCTTGTGCCCGCATCTGATCGCCCGCCAGTTGTGTTGAAACGAGGGAAATAATTCACCAACCGGAAAGCGACCTCTGAGTGCGCGACGATTTAGGAGTTGAGCGATTTCGTTCTACCCTACGGCGTTTATCGCGGGTAGTCACCGATAACAGGTTCTTCTACCGCAATCCTCCGCGGGCATAGGGACTTCTACGTGTAGGCCGTCAAAGTGGATGGCTCCGATGCCTCGTCCTCCGCCCGCGCGCAATCAACCTCCAGCGAATAGTGTTATTGACTTTCGCTTTATCTTCGCTTATTCTTCTCGAGGACACAGGCCCGAACGTCGATTCGCTGGCAGATTCGGCTCGCGCAATTACGCTTGCAACCTCCCGACCTTTAGCCGGACTGCTGGGACGAAAATCTGCTTGCTCCCTATTGGTCAGGCCGTTACTATTTGCCGGACGATAACACAAGTCGTCAACGAGTCAAGAGGTTGCCATGGCCGAGATCATCGCGGATGACGACGGACTTCCCTGTCCGGAGGTGGGAGCTTGGGCAGAGGACAAGTACACGCTGGTGGGGCTGTACGACCGGCTTTTCTCAACCGGCAAGAAGAACAAGTGGCCAACCCGAGTGTAGTTTGAAGGTTGATGAATTCTTGGATTTGCCGGATCGGCGGGTAGTGACTCAGTTTAGATGTTGATGCCCTTGACCCTCCTCCTGCATGGCGACCAGCAAGGGTACCCAAAGGAGCGAATCGTGATCGAACAAATCAAAGCCGCCGTCCACGGTGCAGCGGAAAAGAACCAGAAGATTGCAATGTTTCACTTTCAGGTGTTGAAAAATGCCGATGCGCTGGCAGACATCGACCCGAAAGGCTTCTGCAGAGAAGTCTCGGTACCAGAAACCTATGCGACCGAGTTCACAAAAATGATCGCCTTGGCTCGGCTGATGAAGGAACAGGGCACCAAGCTTATTTCAAACTGAGACACTACCGGATTGGCGTGAAAGGTGGAAAATTGCGGAGAGCCAGAGAGGTCGATTCCCCCGCTTTCTCGCAGGAGAATAATTTGGACAAATGGAAAAGTTGGAGTATTTGCCGCAGTCCTGGGACAGAATGAAGGGGGTGCGATCGGATGAGAAGAACCTGCCCCTGTACCGGCGCGCGCTGTTTTCGCGACATCCTTTGGCATACCAGTATTGGGATGAAGTCCTGAAATACAGTTCAGACCAACAGAATTTCGAATTCTAATTTCGAGGCGACGGATGGGGCAGGCGTCGACAATTGAGTGGACCGAATCCACGTGGAACCCGCTCACGGGCTGCACCAAGATCAGTCCGGGGTGCAAGCATTGCTACGCAGAGCGGATGGCCCTGCGCCTGAAAGCCATGGGCCAGCCGAATTACGCGAATGGCTTCGAACTGACGCTCCACGAGAACGCCCTGGAATTGCCACTGAAATGGAAGAAGCCGCAGACCATCTTCGTGAACTCCATGAGCGATTTGTTCCACAAAGGCGTGCCGGTGGAGTTTATCGCCAAGACCTTCGATGTGATGCGCCGCGCCGACTGGCATAAATTCCAAGTCCTCACGAAGCGGTCGAACCGATTGCTGGAACTCTCCCCTACTATACGGAGTAGGGACTTGGCCGGATTGGGAAGGCGAGAGGAAATTACGAATTATGAATTACGAATTACGGATTCCGGCGATACAATTGATAATGCCAATTCGTAATTCGTAATTCATTTGATCGTACTTTGTATGAGCAAGGGTCATTTATTGATTGTCGATGATGAAGCGAACACGCTGGCTTCGCTGGCGCGGGCCTTCCGGCTGGCAGGCTACGAAGCCACCGTGTGCGACTCAGCCCTCCGCGCGCTGGAGTTGGTCAAGACCCAGCAGTTCGACATGATTCTCTCCGACGTGGTGATGCCGGAAAAGGATGGCCTCTCGTTTCTGGAGGACCTGAAGAACATGGAGTTGCCCACTCCGGTGGTGATGATTTCCGGACAGGCGCACATTGAGATGGCCGTCCGCGCCACTCGCCTCGGCGCCGTGGACTTTCTGGAAAAGCCGCTCTCCACCGAGAAGCTCTTGCTGACGGTGGAAAACGTTCTCCGCCTGAAACGACTCAAGGAAGAAAACGAGGAACTGCTCGGACGCCTGGGCAAGCACGAGATTGTCTGGTCGGGCGAAGCGATGCGCCGGGTCATGGCGCAGATCGAGCGCGTCGCCTCGAGCGAGACGCGCGTGTGCATCCTGGGCGAAACCGGCACGGGAAAGGAGCTGATCGCGCGCACGCTGCACGAGCGCAGCCCGCGCCACGCCGGCCCGTTCGTTACGCTGAATTGCGCCGCGGTTCCCGCAGAGCTGATCGAATCAGAACTTTTCGGACACGAGAAGGGCGCCTTCACCGGCGCGGGGGCGCGCCACACGGGCAAGTTTGAGCAGGCACAGCGCGGCACGCTCTTCCTCGACGAAATCGGCGACATGCCACTGCCCATGCAGGCCAAACTCCTGCGCGTACTCGAAGAAGGCGAAATCGAGCGCGTGGGCGGTGACCGGCCCATTGCCGTCGATGTGCGCATTGTGGTCGCCACGCATCGCAACCTCGAGGAGCTGATCCGGCAGGGGAAATTCCGCGAGGACCTCTACCACCGGGTGTACGTCTTTCCGCTCTTCCTTCCCCCGCTCCGCGACCGCCAGGAAGACATTCCGGCGCTGGTGGATCATTTCGCGCGCCAGGTCGCCGCCCAAAACGGTTGGAAGCCCGTCGCGTTTGCAGGCGAGGCCATCGACGAACTCAAGCGCTACACCTGGCGCGGTAACGTCCGCGAGTTGCGCAACATGGTGGAGCGATTGCTGCTGCTCGCGACAGGCGATTCCGTGGACTTGGCCACGGTGCTCGCCGCCCTGCCGCGCGCGACGGCTGCAACCCCGAGCGGGGTGGACTTGCCCCTTGCCGGCACGCTCGCCCAGCGCGTCGAATCATTCGAACGCGAGACCATCGTCGCCGAGCTGCGCCGCCACCAGAATCACATCACCCAAACCGCACGCGCTCTGGGCCTGGAGCGCAGCTACCTCTACAAGAAGTGCCAGCAGTTGGGGATCGATCTGCGGGCGATGCGCAAGGAGTAGGGCCGGCAGTTCAACAGCTCAGAGCCTACCAGACCAATCGCAATCATCAGTTCAGGGCCCCACGAGGGACGAAGCCTTGAACACCCCATGCAGCTCGCTTTCGGGAATCCGGCCGACGACATACAACCGTTTCCGCCTACCGGACGGTTGAGGCATCCGCCACGACTTCATCTCTTTGCGCGGCTCATCGCTGAGTGTCGCGAAGTTGTCTTGTCCCTTGGCCTAGGTCAGAATGGAGGCGCGGGTCTTCACCGTGCCGGTTGCAGAGCGAAATCCAGTGCCGCTCCGGCGTGCAGCAGAGCCGTGTTGAACAGGGGTAAGTCACAGTGTTGCGGGTCGAGCAGAAGCGGTATCTCCGTGCATCCGAGGACAATCCCCTCTGCGCCCCGGTGGCGCAGGCGTTCGATGATTTCCAGAAACAGATGCCGTGAAGTGGGCCGTATCTCGCCCCGGCACAATTCCTGATAAATCACATCGTTTACCCGTTTTTGATCGCCGGGCTCTGGCACGAGCACCGTGATTCCCGACCGCTCGAGGCCATGGCGGAAGAATCCCTCAGTCATTGTGAACACGGTCCCCAGCAAGCCTGTGGACCGAAGCCCTGCTGCGAGGATGGCTTCCGCCGTGGCTTGTATGATACTCAGCAGGGGCATGTGTACGGCTCGTTGGACTTCCTCGAATACAATGTGCATCGTGTTGGTCGCGATGAGCCCGAAATCCGCGCCGGCCACATGCAACCGCTCGAGCACCTCAGCCATTTCCCGCGCCGCCTCATTCCATTGTCCTTTGTGCTGCCAGTCCACAAACTTTTGAAAGTTCACGCTATAGATCAGAATCTCCGGGTAACCGTAGTCGCCCAACCGCGCCCTGTAAGTCCTGGTGATGTGCTCATAGTAAAGCGTGGTGGATTCCGGGCTCATGCCGCCAAGGATGCCTATCTTTTTCATCTATTTTGGTTTCTGCCCTTTGATGGTCTGGGTCTTGTGCGCGCCCTTCATGGTATGTACGAGGAACCCATCCGCACCCTGCAACCACACCTCGGCCAGCACGTAATCCGTTACATATTCCGTATAGGATGGCGCGAAGTTCCCAACCACGTCGAATACAAGCTGGGGTTCGGCGAGAGGCGGGCTTGGCTGCGCCAGCCTCTTCGTGAAGGGGACCTGAAACTCCTTGCCGCTCGCTTCCTGCCGCAGCGTAATATGACTATCGTCCTTTTGGACGACCGAGTATTCGCCTTTGGGGAAACTTGTGCCGCTGGCTTGGAACGTGAACGGGATTGTGAACGTTCCCTGGGCAACGGCCTCCGTAACCCCTGCGACGAGGACCAAGGCCGTCGCCGCCACTGCCCAAACTGGCAAGCGCTTCATCGGAATCCTCCTTTTTTGGATCCACATCCCACGCCCCTTTGGGGGAGAGGGAGGATGCAGAAATCACAAATGCCGGGCGGAAGCCTGGCGCTTCTTTACGCGAACCACCCCTCCGTCGTACCGCCGCGAGACGCCTGCGTGGAAGGAACGCCGTTTTTCAAGGCGTCTTCCATGGCCGTGACGAACGTGTCGATTTCCTCGAGCGTCGTGTAAATGTTTGGCGACACCCGGAGGGCCTGATAATCAAAGACCTGATTCGGCGGGGCTCCGCCGACGAGCCCGGCGACGATGATCCGGTACTTGTCCAGCAGGAATTTCGAGAGGTCCCGGACGTCGATCCCCTCGATGTCGACCGCGGCTACAGCCCAAGCCTGAGCAGGCTCGCTGAGATCGGTCAGTATCTTGATGCGCGGGTGAACCTTCAGGGCGTTGGCCCAACGCTGAGTCAGATAGCGCAAGCGGGCCGCCTTGCGCTCGCTACCGATGGCCTGATGGTAAGCCAGTGCCTCGCCGAGCGCCGCCCGGATGGCCCACGGGTGCGTCCCAATGGCCTCGAATTTTCGGATGTCATCGTCCTGCTGCTCGGGGGCTGCCTGCAAGGGCCAGAACCGCGGGATCATCTCTTTCCGAACGTAGAGGCAGCCATTTCCGATGGGCGCCAGCAGCCACTTGTGCAGGCTGACGCCATAGGCGTCGCACTCGAGCTCCCTCAGCTTGAACGGGAATTGCCCCAGGGCGTGGGCGCCGTCGACGATGGTAACAATCCCCTTCGAGCGGGCCAGGCGCGCGAGCCGCGCGACCGGAAACATCTGGGCCGTCAAGTTGGTGACGTGGCAGAAATGGAAAACTTTCGTTTGCGGCGTGATGGCCTGTTCGAAACGGTGATAGAGATCGTCCCCCGTCGTGGGGACGGGGAATTGGAGGCGGTGCACTTTGATGTTGTCGCGCCGCATCCGCTGGTCCCACGTCGTCAGCATGCGGGGGTAGTCTTGCTCGGTCGTGACCACTTCATCCCCGGCCTTAAGGTCGATCCCGTTCTGCACGATTTGCAGCGACTCGCTGGCGCCGCGCGTCAGGGCCAGCTCCTCCGGGTCACATCCGAACTCCGCGGCCATGCGCAAGCGGATCGTCTGGATGCGCTCGGCAATGGGGCCTTGATAAAAAATGGGCGACATGTTGATCATGTCCATGTAGCGCCATTCCGCTTCCAGCGCCACCCGGGGCGTTGGGCAGGTAAAGCCGTTGTTCAGGTTGATGATGGTGCGGTCCAGCTTGAAATCCATCTGGATCTCCCGCCAATAGAACTCGTCTTGCGCGACGTCTTCGGGCGATCTGCCGGCGACCGCTTGGGACGCTGCCAGGACGCGCTCGAGACTCAGCCCTCTGGTCGCGGACGCGACCGTTCCGGCGGCTCCGGCCGCACGCAGAAATGACCGTCGACTCCACATTGTAGGCCTCATTGAAAACCTCCTTGATTTCTACTGGCGTTCATTTTTAGGGTCACGTTATGAGGGAGCGCATTCTGAAATGGCTTCTTGTCACATTCACCGGCATCGTAATGCAGCCATGGAGAACCACCCAGGTATATCCCTCGAATCGTTGGAAGAGGTCCATTATGGAACTACTCTCAAAAGGACATATCTTGCATTTATCCAGAATTTCCGATTCCAACTTTATCTCGCCGCGGAATCATACGCCAGCTACCCTGTCGATTCAAGCTTAGGTTAGCGTGGCATCTTCGGGGTGGCATTGGGGCTTGCTTTGCCCGTTGCACTCACTTTTCTGGTCTGTTCCCTGCCCCAACCTGCCTGGCTGCGAACACTGTCCCCGCTGGATGACTTCGAGCCGCCGGTCTTAACCAACTGCTGCGGCAAACTCGTTAGCGACCAGTTTCCAAGGGCATGGCCCCGGTCCATCATCCCCTGCGGGTAAGGGAATGAAGCCGAGTATCCGGGTACGGCTGTCCAATCGTTATCCCTGGTGACGGAAGAGGCGGATATCAAGCGGCGTGACTGGTGCTGCGATTTCCCTGAACTCAAGGTGGTGTGTCCCTGTCGATGAGCGCCGCCGTTCTGTCCTGCTCGTAACCCGGTGCAGAGTATTGCGGCGGGGGGAGCCGACGCTGGCGAGAACGAGGTATACTGCCCGAAAGACCCATAAGGGCTAGTACTTTAGAGTATTGCAATTCTTCGCGCACAGGAGTATGAAGAAAGTATGCCAACGGAGGAGTTATGACTCCGCCGGGCATCGATACGATCGTCGAATGACTGCACCGCTCTTGCGGTGCGCACCATGGCAACGCCCCGCGGGCGCTGCCACGGCACTAACGACGAACACCTGAGACGGGGAGCCGTAGGCGGTTCCCCGCTCTCGTTTTTGGCCCAAGAATCCCAGGCCCTTGTATTGTGGGTTGTGCAAGAACCCAAGCTGTCCATGACAGTCTAATTCCAGCCAGTCCAAGCACATTACCGGGAAAACTCCAACTTGCCTCGCGCAAGGCGGGCGCTTGTCCGTACGGATGCTTCACCAGCCCGAGGACATCGCGGACCAGGGACCGAGGCATAGAGCGACAGGCTGAGACTGCGGTCTTTGGGGGGTGCGCGACATAAAAGTGAAAAGCGGAGGGAGCGCGGGCATCCTGCCCGCCCCGATTCATCGGGGTCCCGCCTGCTGTGGGGCTGTGAAAAAAACCGCTGTAGCGGCGCCGATTTTTTCACAGCCTCACAGCGGGCAGGATGCCCGCGCTCCCTCCCAAGGATCGGCTTCCACTTCTATGTCGCGCACCCGTCTTTGGGTGGCTGTTTTTGCAGCGAAGCACCAGTATCGCGTTTTGGCGAAGGACAGGTTTCGACCACGCCGAAAAGCCCCTGCACTCGGAAAGCTCGCTGGCACAGAAAAGCTGGCGGCACGATTGGAAAGTGCCGTAAGAGGTGCTATCCTGCGCGGTTAGTCGACAAAAGAGTGCACGAGGCCCGGGTTAGCGGCTGGGGTGTCTTTTAAGATGAGGATCAGCACTTTTGAGGAACTTCGGGAACGCGCCAGAGGCCTCGGCCCGCGTCGCGTCGCCGTAGTCTCGGCGGACGATGAAGTGGCGTTGACCGCGGCGGCGGAAGCATTGCGCCTGGGCCTTGCCCTGCCTGTGCTGCTGGGCGATCTCGAGAGAATTCGCGAACTCGCGGAAGCACTGGGACTCCGCGGGCTGATCGACCGCGCGGAGTTCGTGGACGCGCCGAACGACGCCGCGGCGGTCGCCGTCCGCCTGGTGCGGGGGGGCGGCGCGGAAATTCTGCTGAAGGGACATCTGCGCACCGACGAACTGTTGCGTGCCGTGCTGCACAAAGAGGACGGTCTGCGCACGGGCCGCCTGCTGAGTGACGTGATGCTGTTCCAATACCGTAATGGAGAGCACCGCTTGGTGGGGGTGACCGACGGCGGGCTGAACGTGGCTCCCAATCTGGAACAGAAGATCCAGATTGTCGAGAACGCCATCGAGGTGATGCGCAGCCTCGGAATCGCGCGGCCGAAAATCGCCATGATGAGTGCCACCGAAGCGGTATCCGACGCGGTGCCATCAACCAAAGACGCGCAGGCCCTGACCGCGATGGGTGCGGAGGGAGTCTTCGGGGACGCGGAGGTCTATGGTCCGCTGGCCGTGGACAACGCGCTGCTGGAATCGGCGGCCGTGGCGAAGGGAATCCACAGCCCGGTGGCGGGCCATGCGGACTGTCTGGTGGCGCCGTGCATCGAGGCCGCCAACATGTTCGGCAAGGCGGCGAAGTACCTGGGGGGCTCGGCCTGCGCGCACGTCGTGGTGGGGGCGAAGGCGCCGATCCTCATTCCGTCGCGCGTGGAAAGCGCAGAAGACAAGGTGAACGCCATTGCGCTGGGGGTGATTTTTGCCGCCCGTTGAGTATCGGATACTGGCGATCAATCCCGGATCGACTTCCACCAAGTTCGGCGTATTTGCCGGCTCCCAGGCCGTGCTGGTGCGAAACCTGCGGCACTCGGAAGCGGAGATGGCGCCGTTCCGGGGCAGGCCGATATTCGACCAGGAGGAGTTCCGGCGTGAGGCGTTGGAGCGTGAGCTCATCGCGGCCGGCGAGGATCCGTCCGGCTTCCACGCGGTGGCGGGACGAGGCGGTTTGCTCAGGCCCGTGCCCAGCGGGACTTTTCGGGTCAACGAAGTGATGCTCGATGACTTGCGGCAGGCGCGGCGGGGTGAGCACGCTTCGAACCTGGGAGCGGTTCTGGCGCGGGCCGTGGCCACGAGGGCGGGGGTGGACGCCTTCATCGTCGATCCGGTCAGCGTGGAGGAATGGCCGGAGATCGCGCGGGTTTCGGGACTGGCGTCAATTGAGCGCATCTCCCGCTCGCACGCCCTCAATACCAAGGCCGTTGCCAAGCGTTATGCGCGGGAAACCGGCCGCGCGTATCCACAGTTGCGCCTGATCGTCGCGCACCTGGGAACCGGTATATCGGTTTCCGCCCACGAGGGAGGCCGCATGATCGACGTCGCCGACGCCGTCAGCGAGGGGCCGTTTTCCGCGGACCGCGCCGGAAAGCTGCCCACGGCCCAACTTGCGCGCCTCTGCTTCAGCGGCAAATACACACCTCAGCAAATGGAAGCTTTGCTGTGGAGTGGGAGCGGGTTCTATTCTTACCTCGGCACCAAGGACCTGGCGGAAGTGGAACAACGGATCGCGAACGGCGACGGGCGTGCCGCGCTGGTGTTCAATGCCATGGCGTACCAGATTGCCAAGGAGATCGGCACGATGGCTACGGTGCTCCAGGGGCGCGTGGACGCCCTGCTGATCACGGGCGGCATGGCGCATTCGGCTCGGCTGGTCGCGGCGGTGCGAGCTGCGGTGGGATGGATTGCGCCGGTGGCCGTGTATCCGGGTGAAGACGAATTACAGGCGCTCGCCGAGGGTGTGCTGCGCGTGCTGTGCGGGGAAGAGTTGGCGCGGGAATACGGGGCCACGTAGGCCCTCTGCGGCTCCTACGAACGGACTCCGGAGGACCCACAGCAGGTGGGCGTGGCATCGACCGCCTCGCTCATCTACCCTGTGTGTTCGGATGCATCGCTGCCCACGCCAAACCCAGGATCGCCCAGTTCGTTTCGGACAGGAGAAGACGGTCCGGGACCACACTCGGGTGGGTAAACGCTACGCCGTTAGGGAGGGTCTATCTTGGCGACTGCCAGTTTTCCAGGTAGGGAACCCCGCGGGCCGAAACGTGTGTCGGGTCCAAACCCTTTCCTGCCAGCAGTGCTAAGAACCGAACGGACCGCGTCGGATTTGCGGCGGGAATTAGGGATTACGCCATACGGTTCGCAACTGGTCACGGGTCAGGGCTTACTTCCAAGGACCCAGACCTTTGTCGCCTTGTCCTCGCTCGCCGTAGCCAGGCGCTTGCCGTCCGGGCTCCAGGCCACACTCCTAATGGCGCCACGATGACCATTGAGGGTGAGCAATTCTGTGCCGGTCTCGGCGTCCCACGCCCTCGCCGTCTTGTCCGCACTTCCCGTTGCCAATTGGTTTCCATATGGACGCCAGGCGACGCTCCAAACTGCGCTCGGGGGAGCGACCGGCGTTATCATCAGCAATTGTGTGCCGTATCCCGCGTCCCACACTTTCACCGTGCCATCCTCACTGGCGGTTGCCAGCCGACTCCCTTCCGGGTTCCAAGCTAAGCTGGTGACGGAGGCGGTGTGGCCGGCAAGAGTCACCAATTCCTTGCCTGCCTCCACCTTCCATATTCTTACGGTGCCTCCAATTGTTCCGGTTGCCAGCCGCATCCCGTCCGGGTTCCAGGCGATGCTCCGAACGACGTCAGGATGGTGCAGGATGGGCAACGCTTCACCCGTGTCGACGTATCGGATATTTACCCCGCCCAGCTTTGATCCGTCCCACGCATCGGCTGCGTCGACGTTATGAGCCAGCCATCTCTCCTGGGAGTGGTTCTTCCATTTTCCCCCGGGCGCGGACAGCAAGGACCTGAGCCATCCTTTCCCCTCGGACACGGGCTTTTCTTCCGTCCCTGCCATGGGTCTCCAAGCCATGAGCCATCCTTCACCCCCGGCAATGTCTTCGGTAGCCTCCTCGCCGGTATTCGTGTCCCAAATCCTATATACCGTCCATCGGTGCTGGCCGCAGCCAGCCAATTCGTGTCCGGGTCCCAATTCCAGTCCACTGTTCTGACCCCTTCACGGTGACCGCGCAGGGTCATCAATTCCCGGCCCGTCTCCGCATTCCACACCTTCACAGTTTTGTCGCCGCTGGCAGTAGCCAGTCGCGCCCCATCGGGGCTCCAAGCCACACTCCAAACTTCGCCACGGTGGCCGCGCAGGGTTAAGAACTCCTCGCCGCCACCATAGACCATGGTGCTAGCCGCCGGGCGCTCAGCCAGGGGTTGCGCTGACCGTTTGGCCTCAGCCTGCGCGGCGGTGCTTTTCGCTTCTGCCTTCGCCAACCGGCGATAATCCGCTCGAAAGCCAGCATCTTGGGGTTCCAACTCCGACGCGGCGCGAGAGTGTTCCAGCGCGCCGGCAGCGTCCCCCTTCTTCTCCAAAGCCTCAGCAAGGCCGTGGTGGGCCTGGGCGTGTTTCGGATTCAAGCGGAGCGCCTCGCCGTACTCGGCGATGGCGCTCCTGAGGTCCTTGCGACTTTCTTCCACGTAGTACTTCTCGTACCGCAAGAGGCCCAGGCGATAGTGCGCTTCCGCGCTGTCTGGCTTCAGTCGTAGAGCCTGGTTACATTCCGCGATGGCCTCGTCGAGCTTGCCAATACCGTCCAGCGCATCCGTCAGCTTAAGCCGCGGCGCGTCGTTTTGCGGGTCCAGACGTATAGCCTGATGATACTCACCGATGGCGGCTTTGGTATGGCCTTTCTTCTTCAGTCTGTCGCCCCGCTGGACATGTCTTACCCACGCGTTGCGGTCCCGATCCGCTTGCTCTAGCGCTGCCCGTTCCGTTTCCGCCGGTTCCCGCGCCCGCCGTTTTTTTGCCTTCTCCCGGGCGAATCTTTCTCGCTCGGCGCTTTCTCCCACCAGGCGCTCCGCTTCCGCCTTCTCCCGGGACTCTGGGGCCCGCCGCGCTGCTTCCACCCTCTCGCGCTCGGGTTGTTCCTGCCGTGCATTTTCCCCGGCCGGGCGCCCTCGTTTGGCGGCATCTCGTCTCTTTGACGGCTCGGCTTCCGGCGCCTGCTCTTCGCGCTGGGATTCCTGTTCTTGTAGGGGCGTTGCCACGGCCGCGGCGGCGGCAACGCCGTCGTTGCTCGAAGCCGGCGGGGCGGCGCGAGGAGCCAGACACTTGGCGGCCGCTGTCCTGACCAGTAGGCTGTCATCTCCCGTCGCCAAGGAGGCGAGGGCCGCCTCGGCCGCTAGGGCCAGCCCCTTATGATTGCTCGTCAGCAGTCTCGCCAGTTCGTGCACGGCACCCTGGCGCACCCAGGGCCGCGCATCTTCGAGGCTCTCCTGCAACTCAGGCGGCAGCTTGGATGGCTGCGGGCGGGGATTCCTCCCGATGAAGATGCGGCCTTCCACGTAACCCATTTTCGTAGGCTTCTGTTCCGGCCGCGCGGCCAGAACCCGGTCGTGAACGTACTGGTACACTTCATCGAGAGAGAAGAAGCCATCGCGATCAATGTCGGCCTCGCCCGTTTCAAGGCCCTGCACGAGTGTGTGTGTGAAAACCGAGCGCACGCCCTCTCCTTCGACGTGCTCTCCCTCAAAGGAATACTGAAGAGCGTCTGATGCCGTCAGCACGACCCGCCCTTGCCCTTCAAGCTGCTCACCCGCGCCCACCCGCTTGTCTCCCTTCGCCAGCAAGCCTTGCTTGAATGCTCCGCTATAACAGCAGTCCAGCAGCAGAATCTGCCGGCGGGACAGGCTGCGGCTCATCACCTCATTCACGAATTGGGCTGGTACGGCTGTCGATGTCAGCACTTCGTGCTGCACCAACTGCGTGTTGACCGTTGCGAAGTAGAGTCGCCCGTCGGCGTCCTTGATGCCGTGGCCCGAAAAATAGATTAGAAGGAGATCGTCGCGCTTGCGATTGACGCAGAATTTCTCGATTTCCTGGTTGAGCTTATGATTAGGTTCGTTGATGAGCGTGACCACCTCAAAGCCGCCGACGGCCGGGTCCGCGAGCACCCGCGCCAGCGACTCGGCATCCTGGGCAGGCGCCGTCAACTGTCGCAGGTCCGGATGGTCATAGCGGTAGTTGGCGATGATCAGGGCGCTCTTGGGTTCACTCATCCGCGCTCTCACGTCTTGTGACGGTTGACAAAAGCCTCGATGAGCTGTTGCTGCTCCTTGGACGGGCTGCCCGTTACGACAATCTTTTCGCCGCCGCTCTCGACACTGACGCTGGCCCGGTCATGCCGGGAAAGCCAGGTCTGCAGCGCTTTCATGACCTCGGTAAGCAGCAGGGGGGCCAGAGTCACCGCCAGCGTCGCTAGCGCGACGGGATCCCCCTTTGCTCCCGCTGGCGCTGTCCCGGAGTGAACCTGTTGTACATTGTCCACATCCAACTCTAGCAGGTTTTCGCGCAGGCGCTGGGCAAGCCGCGCCTGCTCTTCTTTATCCGCTTCTGGCCCAGCGTCAATGTGGAGCATAAACTGTGCAGGCTGGTTTGCCACGGAGGGCCTCCTTCGTAATGTCTGTCGCCTTCCTAAGGTCGCGCTCTTCGAGAGAATTAATGCAAAGCAGATAAGCCCACGTCCCCGATCCTTAATACAATGGATTATATAGCCGTATTATGTTGGTCTTCAAGCGGAACTCCTCCCGTACGTGTCGGCTTCCGCTTCAGGACTTGCCTCTCATCAAATGCCGGCGCTCCGCCCCATTGGCTAAGGGGCCGTCAAAAGGGATAAAGTGCACCGGATAGCCTGATGAGGCCGGAGGCGAAATTGACTCTAACAAAGCGGATTGAGAATCGCGCAACATCCGGAAAATGGGACCATGGCGCATTGAATGCGGGCCACAGTTCCCCGGCTATGGCATTACCAACGCCTTGTCGCCAAGGGTAGACTTATCCGGCGCCAATGGAATACTCGCCATTACGCCGTTAGGCGGGATCGATAGCCTTGGGCGCGTCGGAGAGTCGTCGCCGCGAGCCGGTTGCGGGACAAACTTCCCAGTAGCCCGTCATGCTGTACCTAGCCGGCAGTAGCATTGCGACAGTTCTCCCCACGCGCTCCTGAACCCAAGTGGCACTGGATACACCGGAGTGCACCGAAATTAGTCTGTTTCGGCGAAGACGTACTCGTGCTGGGCATCACGCACGACAAGACGGCGCTTCCCATCGCGCTCCGCTCTTACGAACGCGAAACCGTCACGGGTTGGGTCGATGGTGACGAAAGAGAAAGTGCCGTCGTCATTCTTACGGGATGCCACCGTACTCTGCCAACCCTCAAAGTGAAAAATGGTATTGGGGCCCTGGTGTTCGACCTTGATACTGCCCAGCGACTCGTTCGTGTAATGAGCCGCCAGCTTCGCCACTTCGGCCTCGCTTGCGGGTACGGTCAGACGCTGCCGCTCCTTTGACATGTAAGCGTGATAATTCTGCGCCGCGCTCTCCAAATCGCCCGCCGCTTCGGGCTTCCCATCGTATAGAAGTTCCACCAGACGGCGTCGGAACGGACCCAGCAACATGCCTCCGTTGTCGGCATTGGTGAGCAGTACCGCGCCCACACCCGCATCCGGAATGATCATCCAGTCCGACTTATAGCCGAACAGGCTGCCTCCGTGGTGCACGATCGGAATTCCCCAGCGGCCGTAAACCTCCAGGCCCATTCCGTAGGTTTCGTCCTCGCCCGTGGCAATCTGCGGCAGGCGGCGCATCAGCAGGTTCTCTTCGGAGACGAGTTGCTTGCCACTCGGGAGCTTGCCCCGGGAGAGCTCAAGTAGCACGTAGTGTGTCATGTCATGAGCCGAGCTCCACAGGCCGCCGGCGGGACGGAAGGGCACGACCGAGTAGTTGGTATCCATGCCGGCTATGGTGGGATGATGGTCAACGTCGTCGCCATGCGGGCTGGCAAAGTTGCCATGCTGCGCACTCTCCATATCGAACGTACTCTCGGCCATTCCCAGCGGACCGAAGATCTCGTCCTTCATCGCTTTGTCGTAGGCCGGGCCGAGTTCAAGCGCCGGGTCATGCAGATGTGCGCCGATATAACCGGCGGCGGACGCCATCAGGTTGCTATATTGAAACACCTCGCCAAAGCGGCTCGTAGGCTGCATATGGCTTAGGAGCGTGAACGTTGATTCCGGCGTGTAGCTTTTAAACTGGAACAGCCACTCGAAATCCTGTCGCGGCATGCCGGTACACGCGCAAACCAGATGTTTGATCTCGACCTGCCGGGTCGTGTCGCCACTGCCGAGCCGGAACTCTGGATACGCTTGCGTCACCGGCTCGTCCCACTTCAACTTGTGCTCGTCAACGAGCCGGGCCAGCAAGAGGGTTGTCATTCCTTTGGTGTTGGAAGCCACCATGAACAATGTGTGTTCGTCGACGGGCGTCGGGTCCCCGAGCTTACGGACGCCCAATCCGCCTTCGTAGACCACCTTGCCGCCTTCGATGAGTGCCAGGGAGGCGCCGGGAACGCCAAGGCTCTTCATCGCCGTCTCAACAAAGCTCTTGACCATCTCGATGCGCTCGGGAGTAAGCGGGTGCGCCTTCCTGCCAGCAAAAGACTCGCGCTGGTAGCCCTTCGGACGCAAGCTTTCGACGATGAGACTGACTTGTGCCTCCCGCTTTTCAAACGTAGGCTCTGTACCCTCGGCGAGCAGGACCGTCCAGGTGTCGCCGGCACGGAAAGCAACCGCCACTACCACCGCCCGCTCGTTGGGCGATGTTTCATAGAGGAATTGTTTACGAAGGCTCCAGCCTTCACGAGCGGGCAGATCCATGGCCACTTTCAGCGGTCTGTTCCAGCCTGGCCGGTACGACTTCCAGGCGTTGGCTACCGCCGTGGCGGCGTCGGGCGCCTGCTCCTGGCGCAATACCAGGTGAGTGTCCGGCTCGGGCGGCTGCAATGTGTTGGAAGAGGCTTCGGTGGTCATGGACCAGCCGGCGGGCAGCGTGAAGGTGGCGCCAGCGAAAGACGTGACCACCGTATCTTGCGTGACAGCTTGCGGGGTTGGCTTCGGACCGTCTTGTGCCTCGGCGTTTGGAGGCGCCGCCACGCAATGTGAGAAAAACAATAGAGCGATTGGGAAGAAGGCGTTGCGAAGCATGCGGTCGATTATACCTTTTCTCGGCCCTAACGATAGGAGATTCTTCGGCCAACCGGCCAACTCCCGAATTGCGACTCGGAAGTTGGTCCACGCCTTCGCGGATTACCCCTGCCTAGTCGCCAAGGGGCGGCCTATCCGCCCCCAAGCCCCGGTCCTGATGATCAGACATCGGTGGGTTCGATCCCCATTCGATCATTGACGGCGCAGCGCAGCTTCTGCTTACAACCGAGGTATCGCTCCGTCGTCTGGATCGAAACGTGCCCGAGCAGAAATTGGATCTGATCCAACTCGCCGCCGGCCAGGTGGCATAGCCTTGCACAAGTGCGCCTCAGGTCATGTGGAGCGAGCTTTTCTACTCCTGCGCGTGAAGCGGCCTCGCGGACGATCCCCCACAACACTTTCGGAGTCATTCCGTTGCGCCAGACGTGCCCCGTTTTGTTGATGGACCGAAAGAGCGCCCCATGGTTGATGCCGCTGGCCTCCTTCCATTCATCGATTGCAGCCTTCACCCAAGCAGGAACGGGAACCGTACGAATGTGTCCGGCCTTACCAAGAAGGTCGGCTATAACCCAGTGGTCTTCGCGCAATTGGATAGATTCAACCTGCAGCGCAAGCAGTTCGCCGCGGCGAAGCCCACAGCCGACCAACATGGCGAGCATGGCACAATTCCTCTTGCCTCGCAATGATGTCCTGGGCGTACTCCCCAACAGCCGCTTGCTTTGCTCGGCTGTGAGCCAGTTTCCAACCCGGACGCCGATCCGGCGCACACCCTTTACTCGTCGGATTCCGGCTGCCAATTCCGGACTGAGCAGACCGGAGTCAGCAGCTTCAAACGCAACTCGTCGGACCGCTGCCAGCCGCAGGTTGATGGTTGTGGGTGCGTATGGCTTCTGTTCGAGAAGAATCCTGTACCGCAGAACTACGGTGCGGTTGAATCCCAGCCGCGGCTCTGAGCAGTACCCCTCGACAAAGTCAGTGATGGCGCGATCGTAGCTACGCTGACCGCTTTTGGACGTGAGGCTATTCAGGACGGCCGCTTTGGATTGTTCGAGGTCGGGAAGCGCTAAAATTCGCTTTGGCGCTCGCCTCTTCTTACGTGGTTTGGACATGGGCGACGGCCCCCTTAGCCGTCGCCCATCACGATGCGCGAAACTCCTCACTACGCCGTCACTGGGGATCAATTTTTCTCAGAAGGTGATCCGGCCGCAAGTTGAGCAGCGCCAGGTGGCCACAAACACAACTTGCCCCAGCTGATCCCGCGCCTGGCCGAAACGCGGGGTCATGGGTTTTCCGCAACAGGTAGTATTCCCCCTGGGCTCAGCCTCACCCGCCCCGGCCCGAAGAGTCGGCACGGGCCCTCTCTCGCACGTTCCGGTTGACTTCTGTTTTGCTCCCCACATATTCAGATCATTCCTCTACTCAGCAGGCGTCTGCCTCGCCGCACCGTCGCTGGCTCGCGGCTTCGCAGCGGGGAGGGTTTCGGGCCTCGCTAACAGCCAAGAGAGGCCCGCTGCCTTCATGATCAAATTCGACGCCGCCTCCCGACTTGTATCCGCTTCGCAGAGTACAAGGTCGATGCCCGTGCCGCCCGGTTGCGCGAGGGCAAGGCCACACTCCAGCATGGCAAGCGCGTCGTTAGTGCTTCCACAGGTCCACGCGAATCGCACCCGACCCGGGGGTTTTCTCGGCGTTCAGGCTATCGATATTGCAGGCACGGACGGTTATGGTATTGGCGGCGCTCACCCAAGCTGTGTAAACAAGATTTCCGCCCCCGATCATCCTTTCGTTCGGCACCCCGAGCGCAATCGTGTTGCCGTCGGCCGCTCCTGCGAGGGTGAAGTTAGCTGAGGCGCAAGCGAAGGGCCAGAGCGCCGGGAAGCTCGGATTCACCAAGATGGAAAGGTGTTCGGTAATCGGCGTGCCGCCGCTGCCGATGGTCACACTTCCCGTGGTGGACTCATTCCCGGTGACGTTCACATTGCCGGCCACGTTCTGGTTGCCGTTGAAACTGTTGCCGATGTCGAGTCGCGCGAAATTGGTGGCCACGACTCCGCCGAGCTCGGCAGCGTTATTGGCCGTGAGGGCGCTGCCCGCGGTTTGCGCACTCACGGCGCTGGTAGCATTAGTGGCATTGGTGGCATTCGTGGCATTGAGGGCGCTGGCCACAGGTCCTATGATTATGCTGCCCGATAGCGACGTGATCCAGCCCGGGTTCGCATATGAGCCCGTCGTATAGACCCCGTTGGTCACCGTCCCGGCGTTGCCCGTGATGCTGCCGGTGATGATTTGGCTAAAAACGTTGTTCCCCGTGAAGGTGTTGTTGCCGCCCAGCACGCTGGTATCTAGCGAGCTGACGTCGGACATGAACGCCAGGCGCTGAGTGGTGTTGGTGTTGTCCTGGAACTGGAGGTGCGTGTCGGCCGCGGTCAACCACAGGTCGCCCATGGCCAGATTGGTGGGTGCGGGAGCCACTCCAGTGTTGGGAAGGTTGAGCGAGGCATAGGTCGCAGCCGAGGCGGGCAGCGTTTGCTTGCCTCCCGTGAAGATGTTGGCCTGCGTGTTGAACACCAGCGTGGAGTAGTCACTCAGGTTGGCAGTGGCCGGCTGCAAGCAGTTGGCGTTGCCATTGGCCGCGATGCCCGTCGAGAATGAATTGGTTCCGCACTGCGCAGGCGAAGACGCCAGGGAGAGCGCCGTCAGAGCGGTAGCCGCGCTGGCCACCTGCCCGGTGACCGCGCTGCCCGGCACGGATGAGACCGTGATGCCCGTAAGCCCGGCGCCGCTCCCAAAAAACGACGTCGCCGTGACGGTCCCGTTGATCGTCTGGTTTCCCGTAAACGTGTTGCTGCCGTTTGTCACCGCGTCCTCCGCCTCGCTGACGGTTTCGGAGAGCGTGCCAGTGCTGGCAGCGAAGGGGGCTCCCTGGGCCGGTGTGTATGCAGCCGTGATGGTGTACGTGCCGATACCCAGGGAATCCGCGTCCTCGACTGTAAATGTGGCTTGGCCCGAGGTGATCGCCACGGTGCCTAGGGTCGTCGAACCGTTGGAAAACGTCACCGAACCGGTGGGCGTGCCGTTAACGCCGATCACCGTAGCGGTGAAGACCACGCTCCTGCCTGCAACGGCAGGGTTAACAGACGAGGTCAGTGTCGTTGTGGTTTTTGGACTCGCCGTCAGCTCGAACACGGTCCCGTGCTTGGAAGCGCCCCCCTTCGAGGTCGTCCCGTAGAGGTTGCCGGACAAATCCAAGATCAGACCTGCGCCGGGAGTCGCCCCGTCGCCGTTTGAGCCAGTAGAGGCGTAAAGGACATTTTCGGTGTAGTAGTTCCCCTGGATATTGAACAGCTCGAACACATCCCAGTATGTGCCCCCCTCGATCCCGTAGAGGTTGCCGGACGAATCCATGATCAGGCCCCCCAGGGGATCCCCCACTTCGACATTCGAGTTCGTGAAGCTATGGAGGATTTTCTCGGTGTAGCTCCCGTTGGAATAGACGAGCTCGAACACGGTCCCGAAGCCGGAAGCGCCGCCGCTATAGGTCGTCCCGTAGAGGTTGCCGGATGAATCCATGATCAGGCCTCCACTGGGCTCATACCCGTCGCCGTTTACGTTCGTGAAGTTATATAGGACCTTCGAGGTGTAGCTCCCGTTGGAATAGACGAACTCGAGGACGCTCCCGTAGCCGTAAGCGCCGCCGCCTGATCCGGTCGCCCCGTAGAGGTTGCCGGATGAATCCATGACCAGACCTGCCGAGGGGTGCCCCAGCGGGAAGCTACTGAGGACCTTCTCGGTGTAGCTCCCGTCGGAATAGGCGAGCTCGAAGACGGTCCCGTAGCCGGAAGCGCCGCCGTTATAGGTCGCCCCGTAGAGGTTGCCGGATGAATCCATGATCAGGCCTCCACTGGGCTCATACCCGTCGCCGTCCGAGTTCGTGAAGCTATAGAGGATTGTCTCGGTGTAGCTCCCGCTGGAATTGACCAGTTCGAACACGGTCCCGTAGCCGGAAGCACCGCCTTCGGAGGTCGTCCCGTAGAGGTTGCCGGATGAATCCATGATTAGCCCGCATTTCTCACCAATGACTTTCGCGGGTCGATTAAGGGCCATGATTTTGGTGGTTGACAGCGATTTTGGGCTGGGCCGTGTTGGGCGTGACGAGGGGGCGGGAAAAGGCACGGAGGGGCG
>Ga0326727_10004850_pt1 | contig 39476 bp, 38 predicted proteins | sample MB2enrmetagenome_FD_207643 | JGI IMG/M metagenome (GOLD analysis project Ga0326727, IMG submission 207643) | Lab enriched peat soil microbial communities from McLean, Ithaca, NY, United States - MB29MY | ecosystem: Environmental > Terrestrial > Soil > Wetlands > Peat | place: USA: New York...
CGCCAAAGCTGCCTGACCGGTGCTTCCCGAAGTGTCCACTTAAAATATGTCGACACTTCGGGAAATCAGTCCTTATCCCAAATACTCGACCCCGCAAATGGTCACCGGGGCAGACCGAGCGCTTACCCCACCGTCGACATAGGCTCGCAACATTGTAACTATGGGGTTATGGAAGCGAGCAAGGTGCGTATGCGGCGATCTGTCGCAGAGAAGCGACGGATTGTTGAGTTGACTTTTCAGCTGGGGCAGAGCGTGGCGCGAGTGGCGCAGGCTGAGGGCGTGAACTCGCATCAGGTGTTTCAGTGGCGGCGAGCCTATCGCGCCGGAGAACTGGTGGAGGCCGGGGAGCAGGCATCATCGCTGTTGCCGGTGATTGTTTCTGCGGCGGGTTCAGCAGGCTTGGTTGGGCGGCAGCAGACCGTCAGCCAAGAAGCATCCGTTCCATCGGGTGCGATTCACATCGAGTTTCCGGGCCGCGTCGCGATCACCGTGGAGCATGGTGCGGACCGTGCGGCGCTGCAAGCGATTCTCACCACCCGTGCAAGCAAGGACCGCTTGCAGGGGAACTGAACGGTCTTGATCCGGAAGCCTACCTCCGCCAGGTCTTGATCCGCATCGCCGAGCATCCGATTAATCGAATCGACGACCCGCTGCCCTGGAATCTGGCCGACGACCTCCAACCATCCGCCAAAGCCGCCTGACCGGCACTTCTTGAAGTGTCCACTTAAAATAGGTGGACACTTCGCAAATCAGTCCTTACCCCAAATACACGACCCTGCAGATGGTCAACAGGGGCAGACCGAGCGCTTACTCGGACAACGGTTTGGGCATCGATATTCCTATCGCCGAGCAATCGCCAACTGCAGACTACACCCTTGTGCCCTCTCCTGGGTATAGCACACTTGGAACCGCTGTAAAATAGGTGGAAACTTCGCAAATCAGTCCTTACCCCAAATACACGACCCCGCAGATGGTCAACAGGGGCAGACCACCCGCTTACCGTAGGTAAAACCATTCACTTCCCAATGCCGCAACGCTCTCGCGGACCACTCTCTGGCCGTATCCTTGTCGGCATAGTCGCCCGCTTCACGGGGAACGCCCTCGGGGTAAACATAGAACGTCCACATCCCGTTGTCCTTTTTGAACGCGGGGCCGGGACCGGGCTGTGTCTGTTTGCTCATGCTTCAGAGTATACGTCCGCAGGCAATGGGGTCAGCTCACCAATCGGACAAAATCGTACGCAAGGCAGGGGTTCTGATCCCCAACTTTTCGACTAGGGACCCAAGCCAATATCGAAGTTCTGCTCTTGCTCCGGCGCGATCTCCCGCTGCGGCGTGACCGTCCGCTCCTGCTTCATCTCCGGCACATGGGGGCGCCGCACGGGAGGCGTTCTACGTCTGCCCTTTCACTCCAAGACAATGGTGCTTGGCTGCAACTTTCCTGTTGTGAGTGTACATCTGGCCCCAGAGTCCCGCCGGGCCTACTGGAAAACCTTACTCTTCATCAAGTCCCAGCCCTGCGGCGGAATAGGCGTCCGATTCTCTCCGGCGCTGGAACTCGCGGACGGCGGTGATGTTGACCTGCTCATAGACTTCGGTTGCCCGCGCCTTGGCTCGGGCCATGAGCGACTGGGGCACTTCGGGAAGAGCAGTGAGCGCGTACTTGATGAAAGAGTCCGTCAAGGCGAGATGAAGCTGGCTGAGGGTCTCCAGGCTCCGAAACCTATGGGCAAGGCTGTCCGCCAGATCCCCAAAGAGCGAGTAGACGAGCTGCTCAAGGTCGTCGCGCTGGTTGGTGCCCACCGTAACAAGGTGGTCGAAAACCTCGTTATCGCTCCTGGCTTGGAGTTGGGCCTTTAAGGCAGCAACGCGCTCTCCTTGAGCGCGATTGAGGCGAACGGTGTAGCGAACGGTATGGGGTGGTTTCGGTCTCGACATGGCAACACTATAACGCACTGTACATTGCAGTAGCAAGGTGACGCACACGGCCCTTTCTAAAGTACACCGGTGCGTCACACATTTCCGTTGATAGAAAACGAGATGCATGGAGAAAATCTTCAAAGTGCGTCTGCGCTTTATGTTCCACTAATACAACGCTCTGACAGACCCGCCCCTGAGACCGATGCTCCGGCGAGAGATGGCGGGCCTAAAAGTTGAGACGTTGGCCGGGCAGATTATGCCTGATCGGGCAAGATTTTGGCTGATTTTGCCTGATTGCACGTCTAATTGGCTTCGAGTCAGGCATTGTCAGTAGGAATCAGTCTTAATCGGGTGAAATCAGGGAAAATCCGTCCTGCTGGCCTGCGACTCTTGGAACGGCATCGCGTCTATCGAAATGTACATGTCAGAAATGGAACATATCCCGGAGGTCAAACGGCTTGTAGAACTCCTTCAGGCGCGGCGCGAATTGCTGCACCTGAAAGCGCTCTTTCTGAAAGGTGCGGCGGTGGAGTTGAATGCGGCGCACGCGATTGGGCTTCCGTGGAAAGACATCTGGCGTGCACTTGTCGAGCAGGGATACCAAGGTAGCTACCAACAATTCTGGCGGATGGCGCTGCTGCTGAATGGGGTGACGCCACATAGATCGCAGGGGCGCAAGAACCTCCCGCCAACTGCGGTGGGGAAAGAGATTCAACAACTGACGGTCCAAGCAAACGGCCTGAGCACAGAGAGCAAGGGGAAACCGGAATGGCAAATCCAGAGAGAAGAGCAAATGGCGCGGCTTGATCGCGAGGCGGAATTGAATCGTCAACGGGAGGCACGGCTCCAGGTTAAGAAGGTATTTATTCCGAGCGCATTTGTTGGACGGGACGAGGAATGAGCGCCGCCTACTTTGCCGCCGTTGCTGATCTGCTAACGCAGACACCGACAATAAAAGCAGAGAAGGTGGGTTTTTGCTTTTGTTTTTCTATGCTCATGCCCGGATAGCTGAAAAGTCGGCCTGGGTTGAAGCTCCGGGTCAAGGCCGCGTAGCGCCGCGTTCTACGCGGTTTAGCCTTGACGCGGAGCTGGCCAGGCCGATACTCGCTGAGCCGGGATGGCATTCTGGGAGGTTTTTCGGAAAAGATTCCTTGAATTTAATGCAAGCCTATTGCGAAGTGAAGCTCCTGTGAGCGCGAAGCTCAAGCCGCAATTCTTCCCGGAGCGCCTTGCTGCGCTTGAGGCGCTTGAAGAATTCTTCGAGGACGCTGACGACAATCGCGTTGATACTGACCCCCTCGGATTCTGCCCATTCCCTAAGAGCAGCCCTGGCTTCTGCGCCAACGTGGAGGAGTTGCGGGTTGGAAAGCTCCAGCCCCGCCTTGCGGGTTTGCTGAATCTCCACTTTTTCCCGATCAACCTGGCTCAGGGCGAAGAGCACAATCCGCGCCAGATCGCCCTTCACGCGCGATTCCTCCGTGATTGCCTCCCTCAGATGAATCGGAAGCCGGAGCGTCATTCCCGGCCTGTCGTCAGCCGTCTCTTGCGCTCTATTGATCGCAGTCCGGGTTTTCTTCTTCATTGCCACAAATGGACCTTTCGCTTTCGTACTGCGTTCCCTTGAGCCTTCAAAAGGCATGTGGGTTCCGTCCGCCCCCCATTCACAAGATGCGCCGGGAGACTACCTCATATATCATGACACGCCTCAACTGCCATGCACGTCGCGGTATTCGGTGCCCTTCTCACGATTTTACCCGATGGCCAATTTGCCTGCCTGAGGCTGTTGTGGCACACTATAAGCAATGTACATTGCAGTATGAGACGGAAAGCGGAAGGAGAAAATGACCTTGAACCAAGAACCATTTGTATCCGCAGATGAAGCTGCCAAGTTTCTTGGCATTAAGCGCCGGTTTTTGCTCTCCCTGGCCCGCAAGGGTATCGCCGGAGCGTATGCGCTCGGAACGGGCGGTATCCGCAGAATATGGGTGTTTCGCCTTTCTGAACTTGCGGAGTCCATCGACTCGAAGCGGTATCATTTGATTCATGGCAGTCCCCGCTGAGAGGAGCTTTTATGGCTTATCAGCGTGGATCATTGAAGAAAGTGCCGCGCAAGGAAGGAGAGACCTGGGTGCTCCGGTACAGGGTCAGCAGTACGGACGGACGGCGGGTTGAGAACACCCTTCCCGTTGGCCTTATTCGGGATTTCCCGAGCGAGAAGGCCGCATGGCGCGAGGTAGACAGGCTCGGCCTGCTTGTCCGCGTCAATAGCGACGCTCCTGCTCCCGGTCGCATCCACTTTGCCGCTCTTGCCGAGCATTACCTGCGGGCGGACTTCGGGCAGGACGCAGTGCGTCCCAAATCCGAGAACACCGCCCTCACCGTTCAGCATATCGTCCGCGACTACCTCATCCCGAGGTTCGGAACCCAAATCGCGGAGGATATTAAACCCCTCGACATCCAGCGCTGGCTCAATTCCCTCCATACGGACAAGGGGCTTGCCTGGACATCGGTCTCCAAGGTTCGCGGCGTCATGCTCCGGGCTTACAAGACCGGCATCCTGCACGAGCTGGTGTCGAGAAACCCGGCGCAGCCGGTGGAAACAAGGAGCACGTCGGACTACCGGGCAATTGTCATCACACCGCAACAGACCCGGTCGATTCTGCGCACTTTGTCTTGCCCGCTTCATCGGATTCTGGTCTTCACCTGTGCCGCAACCGCTCTTCGGGCATCGGAACTGATTGCCCTACGGTGGGTGGATCTCCGGTTTGACGAGGGGCGCATCCGCATCTGCAAACGCTGGTCACGCGGGAAAGAAGGCGCGACCAAGACAGCGTATTCGGACGGCTTTGTTCCACTGCATCCCTGTCTGGCACGCCACATGCGGGCTTGGCGCGCTCGGACACCCTACGGGAAGGATACGGATTTCGTGTTTCCCTCCTTCAAGGCAAGCGGCAAAGTGCCCCTCAGCGCGAGTATCTTCGCGGCGGATCATCTGCGCATGGCAGCTATCAAAGCTGGGGTGCGGATTCCCGATGGCTACCGCTTTGGGCTCCATAACCGTCGCCACTCGCTTTCCAACTGGATGGTGAACAAGGCGAAGGTGGACCCCAAGACAGTGCAGGGAATTTTGCGGCATAGCCGGATTCAGACGACGCTCGATCTGTACACGCAGGGCGACGCAGATGAAACACGGGCGGCTCAGGGTGCGTTTCTCAAAGCGCTGCGAACGCACTAGCGCGCTGTGCGATAGTGTGGGCTGGATTGTGGGTTGGGGATTTGCGGTGAAAATGCCGTAAGTTACTCAAAAATATGGTAGGCACGACTGGATTCGAACCAGCGACCTCTTCCGTGTCAAGGAAGCGCTCTAACCAACTGAGCTACGCGCCTGCAATCCGGTATCAAATAGTCTATCAGGATCGAGGCGGCGGGGAAAGGCGGGGATGCGGCGGCCGCCGTCCGTGCTGTACCATCGTGAACAACCGATGAACCCTCCCTCGCGGGCGAACCGCGTTCCCTGGGATTCCTCCGAGGAGCGCTCCGGGTTGGGGGTGGGGTTTAGCTCCGCCGCTTGCAAGAACCTGCCATGGCTGACGCTGCGAACAGACGATTGAACCCATTCCGCGCCGCTCCGAACCTGCTTACGCTGTTGCGCATTTGCCTGGCGCCGTTTCTGGTCGCCACCGTCCTGGAGGCTCACTATGCCTTGAGCTTCGGCCTTTTTGTGGCGGCGGGACTGACCGATGCGCTGGATGGGACGCTGGCCCGGGTGCTCAAGCAGCGCTCCCAGCTGGGCCAGTACCTTGACCCGGTGGCCGACAAACTGCTGCTGAGTACTCTCTTCCTGGCGTTCACGCACCTGGGGTTGATTCCGGCCACGGTGACGGTGCTGGTCTTCGGCAGGGATGTGGGAATCCTGGTGGTTGCGGCCATTCTTTACGCGGGTGCGGGGCGGCGGGAGTTCAGCCCCAGCTTCGTCGGCAAGGCCAATACCGCGGTCCAGGTTGCCGCGGTGGCCGCCGTGCTGCTGCATCAGCTCACCAAGGCCCAATGGGTGGCGGATTTCCGCTTGGTGGCTCTCTCTGCAACCATCGCGCTGACTGTGGGCTCGGGCCTCCATTACGCATGGGTCGCGGCCAAACGCTTGGGCGCTCAGGCGGCCAACGGCCAAGCCGCCAAGTGAGGCGGGCTTGGTTTGCGGGCTCGATTCGCGGTCTTAGAAGTCGTCGGAAGGGACCTCTGTTTCAGCGGTTTCCTCAATCTCCATGTCGTGGAACTCCTCGGAGTCAAAGACATCGCCACACTCCAGGCACTCGACATACTCCGTGTCTTCATGCCGGGAAACGATACGTACCTTAGGGTGCTTGCAGATGGTTGCCATTGCCTTTGGATCGGTTGGATTTGACGCTCTTTCCGCCAGATTGTAGCGGCCTTTTAGATAATTTTGAACCAAAATCTGTCGAATCTTCGGTCTTGCGGCCGATTTTTTTGAGCCCGGCGCGAGAACGATTCCAAAGTGGACTTGAAATCCCGACAGAAACAGTCGTATACTGAATGCGGACCGAAGAAGTCCGATATCGAATGCTCAAGCTGACCAAGAAGGCGGACTACGGGCTGATGGCGCTCAAGTACCTGGCCGAGCACCCGGAAACGCCTGCGCTGAGCGCCAAGGACGTTGCCGACGCATACGGGATTCCGGCGCAGTTGCTGGCCAAGATTCTGCAGCTGCTGACCAAGAACGGCTTGCTCCGTTCCCACGCCGGCATGAACGGCGGCTACGCTCTGGCGCGGGATGCGCGCACGGTTTCGGTTTACGAGGTGATCCACGCTATCGACGGGCCGTTTTTCATTACCTCCTGCACCAAGGGCTTGAAGGGCTGCGAACTGACCCCAAGCTGCACCATCAAGGAACCCCTGGCGCGGGTGAACGACACCATCGCCGGAGTGCTGAAGAGCATCAGCATTCAGGATTTGGCCGAGCATGAGCATCCCGCGCCGCAGGTACGCGAGGCGCGCGGATTGGTTGCCTTGAGACTGTAACGGAACGGACGCTGTGACAAGAGTTTCCCCCTCCGCCGCGGGCGGAGAAATGACTTGATGAGAACGGAGATCATTCAGAACATGCCGAGCAGAGTAGCCAGTCAAGTGGAAGCGCCAGCGGGCGTGACCTTGCCGATTTATATGGACAATCACGCCACCAGCCCGCTCGATCCGCGGGTTCTGGAGGCGATGATGCCTTATTTCACCGCCAAGTTCGGAAATGCGGCCAGCCGCAACCACTCCTTTGGCTGGGAGGCGGAGCAGGCCGTGGAGACGGCGCGGGAGCAGATTGCGCGGCTGATCGGAGCCACGGCCAAGGAGATCATCTTTACGTCCGGGGCCACCGAGAGCAACAACCTGGCCATCAAAGGCATCGCCGAGATGTACCGCGAGCGCGGCAACCATATCATCACCCAGGTCACCGAGCACAAGGCGGTGCTGGACACCTGCAAGCGCCTGGAGAAGTACGGCTACCGCGTGACCTACCTGCCGGTGAAGGCCGACGGGCTGATCGACCTCGACGATCTGAAGCGGGCCATGGACGAGAAGACCATCCTGGTTTCGATCATGGCGGCCAACAACGAGATCGGTGTGCTGCAGCCTATTGCCGAGATCGGCAAGCTCTGTCATGAGCGGGGCGTGATCTTCCACACCGACGCGGTGCAGGCGGTGGGCAAGGTTCCGGTGAACGTGATGGCCGGCAACATCGACGTGCTTTCCATCTCCGCCCACAAGATTTACGGGCCCAAGGGCGTGGGCGCGCTCTATGTTCGCCGGCGCAACCCGAGGGTGCAGATCGCCGCGCAGATCGACGGCGGCGGCCACGAGCGCGGCATGAGGTCGGGCACGTTGAATGTGCCGGGGATCGTGGGCCTGGGCAAGGCCTGCGAGATCGCCCGCGAAGAGATGGCCTCCGAAGCGGCTTATCTGCGCGGCTTGCGCGACCGGCTGAAGGTAAAGCTGGAGTCGGAGCTGGACTACGTCCATGTGAACGGCTCCATGGAACACCGGCTGCCGGGCAACCTGAACATGAGCTTTGTGTACGTCGAAGGCGAGTCGCTGCTGATGGGCATCAACGACGTTGCAGTATCGAGCGGCTCGGCCTGCACCTCAGCCACGCTGGAGCCATCGTATGTATTGAAGGCGCTGGGACTGGGCGACGATGTGGCCCACAGTTCCATTCGTTTCGGGCTGGGCCGCTTCAACACCCAGGCCGAGGTGGATTACGTGGCCGCCAAGGTGATCGAGGTGGTCAAGCATCTGCGCCAGCTTTCGCCGCTCTACGAGATGGTGCAGGAAGGCATCGACCTGACGAAGATTCAATGGGCGGCGCATTGAAGCAGGGACTGGGACTAAGGGACTAGGGACTGCGGACTTTCAGGGTCTTTCACGATTCCGCATTGTGTCAGGGCACGACTTTAGTCGTGCCGCAAAGGTCAAATTAGGATCGCGGGCTTTAGCCCCTGAGGGAATGCCCACGCGGTCAATCAAAGTTTCCGATTCGGCGGGCAAGCCTGCCGAATCAAATCAGAGAACGGCGGCTTCCCCCGCAGGAGGATTGGACACATGGCATACAGCGACAAGGTAATCGACCACTACAACCACCCCCGCAACGTGGGGCAACTGGACAGGAGCTCGGCGGCAGTTGGCACGGGCCTGGTGGGCGCGCCGGAGTGCGGCGACGTGATGCGGCTGCAGATTCGCGTGAACCCGGAGACGCAGGTGATTGAGGAGGCCAAGTTCAAGACCTTTGGCTGCGGCTCGGCAATCGCCAGCTCTTCGCTGGCCACCGAGTGGATCAAGGGCCGCACCGTGGACGACGCGCTGGGCATCAAGAACACCGACATTGTGAAGGAACTGTCGCTGCCGCCGGTGAAAATTCACTGTTCGGTTCTGGCCGAGGATGCGATTCGCGCGGCCATCGGCGACTGGAAGAAGAAGAACGGCGCAGCGGAGACGGCGGAAGCCGCGGCTGTCGCGGTGGCGCAGTAAGAAGAGTCAATTATGTCGAACGTGGTGACGATCGAATCGAAGCCCGCGGACGGGGCCTTTCCGCAGCCGCAGTTGGCCCCACCGCAGGTGGCGCAAGCGCCCGCTGTAGGCGGAGTTGGCACCAGCGCGGGTGGCTTGCAGGTGACCGAGCGCGCCATCAAGCGCATCCGCGCGGCCATGTCCAAGGAAGGCGTCTCACCCCAAGAAGGCGGACTGCGGCTGGGCGTGATGGGCGGCGGCTGCTCGGGGCTCTCTTACTCGATCAAGTTCGATACGCGGCCCCGCGAGCGCGACCGGATCTACAACTTCGACGGCGTTCGCGTCTTCGTCGATCCCAAGTCGTTCGTCTACCTGCACGGCATGACGCTGGACTACGAGGAGACGCTGATGCGGCAGGGATTCAGCTTCATCAATCCGAACTCGAAGCGCTCCTGCGGCTGCGGTTCGTCGTTCTCCTCGTAGGGCTCTTGTGTTGAAAACCTGTTCGGTGCAGGTTGAGGCACGCGATGGGATTCTGTTCCCGGCTGACAGACCTTGACGCTGCGCGCGTCGGATGTCGATGGACCGTTCTCAGGTATGATCGATAGCGTCCGCATCGCCGGCCCTTTGCGAACGGATAAGATTGCTGCTCCTTTGGGAGGAAAGATGAAAAAGGCTGTTCGCGGCGCGGGATTCGTATGGATATTGTTAGCCATTCTTACGGCTTCATCGTCTGCGCGGGCACAATACGCAACCATGGTTTCCGACCAAGATGCGACGGCGCGCATTGCCTGGTGGCGCGATGCCAAATTCGGCCTCTTCATCCACTGGGGAGTCTACTCCATCCCCGGCCGCGGCGAGTGGGTTCAATGGCAGGAGCAGATTCCGGTAGACGAGTATGCCAAGCTGGCGGACCAGTTCCATCCCGATAAGTTCGATCCGGATGCGTGGGCCGAGCTTGCCAAGGCGGCGGGCATGAAGTACACCGTGCTTACCGCCCGCCACCACGATGGATTTGCGCTGTTCGACGATCCGGGCAGCAGTTTTACAGCCATGAAATCCGCCGCGCATCATGATTTTGTCGCCGATTATGTGACCGCAGTGCGCAAAGCCGGCCTTCGCGTCGGCCTGTATTACTCGCCGCTCGACTGGCGCTTTCCGGGCTTCTTCTTCCCCGGCATCTATGAGCCCAACGCACGGGAGCTGCGCGACCAGTATCACCGCCAGCTCAACGAACTTGCCTCTCACTACGGCAAGCTCGATATTCTCTGGTTCGACGGCGGCGGAGGCGACTGGCTGGGATTCGGCGGGGTCCACTTCACCGGCGGCGGATGGGCCGCGCGGCCCAAAGGGGAACGCTACAACGGCTCCTTCAGCTGGCAGGACGATGAAGCCGTGAACAATCTGAGGAAGCTGCAGCCGTCGATCATCATCAACGACCGCACCGACGCCCCGGCGGATTTTCGATCGCGCGAAGGGGACGCACGCCTCGGCGATTTTGAAAACCGGTATCCTTGGGAGCTTTGCACGACTCTGACCGAAGGGGCATGGGGATACGTGCCCAACGCAAAAATAAAGTCCCTGGAGCACCTCGTCCGCCTGTTGGTCTCTGCCGTGGGGCGCGATGGGAATTTTATACTCAACGTCGGTCCGCGGCCGGATGGACAGATCGACCCGGCGCACGCGGCGCGCCTGCGCGAGATTGGGGAGTGGCTCCATCGGTATGGCGAGAGTATCTACGCCACGCGCGGCGGCCCTTACCTGCCGGGAGATTTTGGGGTTTCGACCTATCGCAACAAAACAATCTATCTGCATATCCTCAACCCAGCAGGCGCAACGCTCACTCTGCCTGCGCTCCCGGCCAAAATCCTGGCCTGTTCTTCCTTGACCGGTGGCCAGGCTTCTTGCAAGCAGAGCGATTCCGGATTGGAGATCGCTCTGAGCGGAAATCCAAGCGCGATCGATACCATCGTCGAGGTGACGCTGGCGTCGGCGGCGGCGGAGATCAAGCCGATTCCGACTCCGGTCGCACCGAAAGCGGCAGCCGGAAGACCGACGGCGGTATCCGAGAAGCTGGCCGATCGCCTGGTTTTGGGTAAAGGGGATGGGCTTTAACCCGCATCTTTCACCGCGCGCGTTCTTTCTGGAAAGACGGTAAGAGTTCAACTATGATCAAGGTTCTCGATTCCGCGGTACCCATTGCTTGTTGGTCCTGTTCGATCGGCCATAACGATTCGACGCTCTTTTGCCCGCACTGCAGCAAGATTCAGCCTCCGCCCGGCGGCAATTATTTCTCCGTCTTCGGTTTGCAGCCCCGGCTCAATCTGGATTTGCCCGCGCTGGAGCAGGAGTTTCACCGCCTCAGCCGCAAGGTCCACCCCGATCGCTTTGCCCGCGCCGGTGAGAACGAGCGGCAGTGGAGTTTGGCCGACACCGCGCTGCTGAACGACGCCTATCGCACGCTCAAGGATCCCCTCCGCCGCACCGAATACCTGCTCAAGCTGGAAGGCGCCGAGATGGGCGAGGAAAGCAAAGAACAAAAAAGCGCGCGAGCGCCCGCCGATCTGCTGGAAGAGGTCTTCGACCTGAACATGCAATTGGAAGAGATGCGCATGGCGCGCGAGTTGGGCGAAACCGATCAAGAGCTCGAAGCAAGCTTGTTCCAAGCCAAGAGAAAGTTCGATGGCCTGCTGGCGGCGGTGGACGACGATCTGCATGTACAGTGGCAGGCGTGGGATGCGGGCGACAAGACCGCGCGCCTGGCCGCGCAGAGGAACATGGTGGCGCTGCTCGACCGGCGGCGCTATCTCAGCAATCTGGTTCGCGACGTTAGCGAAACATTGGGGTTTGCCGTCCAATCTCAGCGGACGGTTTAGGTTTAGATGACAGACCCCATGGAGCATGAAAGACGAGCATGGCGGAAGGACGCGTAGTCGGAATCGACCTGGGAACCACCAATTCCCTGGTCGCTTATATGCAAGGCGACGCCCCGGTGGTAATTCCCGGCGTGGACGGCTCGAACCTCGTGCCGTCGGTGGTAGCGCTCGATCCCATTCCCGCAGGCGGCGGCCGTCCCACAGTCACAGTGGGCAACACCGCGCGCAAGGCGCTCATCGAGACGCCGGAGCGGGTTATCTACTCCGTCAAGCGGCTGATGGGCCGCGGCCTTGTGGAGATTCAAGAAGAGTTGAAGCTGTTTCCCTTCCGGCTGGCCGAAGATGTGGAGGCCGGTGAAGTGCCGCGCATCAAGCTGGGCGAACTCAAGTTCACGCCGCCGGAGATTTCGGCTTACATACTTCGCCAGCTCAAGCGCAACGCCGAGCGCTTCTTCGGCGCGCCGGTCACCCAGGCAGTCATCACCGTGCCGGCCTACTTCAACGATGCGCAGCGCCAGGCCACCAAGGATGCGGGCCGCATGGCCGGGCTTGAGGTGCTGCGGCTGGTGAACGAGCCCACCGCGGCGGCGCTGGCCTATGGGCTGGACCGCGCCAAGGTGGGCACAATCGCGGTCTACGATCTGGGCGGCGGCACCTTCGATATCTCCATCCTCAAGCTGCGCGACGGCATCTTCGAGGTGCAGTCCACCAATGGCGACACGCACCTGGGTGGCGACGACATCGACAACCTGCTGCTGACCATCGCCCTGGATGAGATTCATGCCGAGCATGGAGTGGATCTGCGCCGCCATCCCGGCGCGGTGCAGGCCCTGCGCAAAGCGGCCATCGACGCCAAGATCGCTCTTTCCACCGAGCCCGCGGCGCACTTCGATATCGAGTTGCCCAACGGCGACCGTTACCAGCGCGAGATTCCGCGCGCGGTATTCGAGTTACTCATCGAGCCGGTGCTCGGGCGCACGGTTGGCCCCTGCAAGCAGGCTCTCGCCGACGCCGGAATCACGCCCGAGCAGATTGACGAAGTGGTGCTGGTGGGCGGATCGACGCGAATTCCCGCGGTGCGGCAGCTGGTGGACGAGCTCTTCCATCTCGCGGCACGCGGCAAGAAGCCGCACATCGAGCTGAATCCCGACGAAGTTGTCGCGCTGGGCGCGGCGGTGCAGGCCGACATCCTGGCCGGCGCCTCGAAGACCACCGGGGAGATGCTGCTGCTGGATGTGACGCCGCTGTCCCTCGGCATCGAGGCGCTGGGCGGCGGAGTGGCGCGGATCATCCAGCGCAACTCGACCGTTCCCGCCTCGGCCACCGAGCACTTTACCACCGGCGTCGACGGCCAGACGAATGTGGCCATTCACGTCGTGCAGGGCGAGCGCGAGCTGGCCGCCGATTGCCGTTCGCTGGCCCGCTTCGACCTGCGCGGCATTCCTCCCATGAGCGCCGGCCTGCCGCGTATCGAGGTTCGTTTCCTCATCGACGCCGACGGCATTCTGCACGTCTCGGCGCGCGAGCAGCGCAGCGGCCAGGCGGCGCAGATTGAGGTGAAGCCGACCTATGGATTGACCGACGAGCAGGTCGAGAGCATGATTCTGGACTCCTTCGATCACGCCGAGGAGGACTTTGCCAAGCGCCTGCTGATCGAGGCCCGCAACGAGGCGGAGACGATTCTTGCCGCGGTCGAGCGCGCTCCGCGGAGCCCGGCTTGGCAGCAGTTGACGGGCGAGGAGCAGGCGGCTATCTCTGCGGCGCGCATGAGTTTACAAGCCGTCAAGCTGGGCGATGATTCGGCTGCCATTCGCGATGCGACCCTGGCGCTGGACCAGGCCACGCGCCGCTTTGCCGAGCTGATGATGGAAGCCGCGGTCACCACTGCCATTCGCGGCAAGACCATGAACGCGGCCGGCGAGGAGTTAGGCGAAGCCGTTACCGCGCCGCACGCCATGGCCGCGGCGGAGTTCAAATAAGAAAGGTAGCCAATCAGCGATTTCGAGGATGGAACGAGGTATACTCCTTACTGTCAAACTGGAGGAGCCAATGAACTGCATGAATCTCGCGATCTCAAATGGCCGCCTTGAGCTTATATCATTAATACTGTTTCTTTGTCCCGTTTTTGGGGCACTCTGTGCTAAAGCACAAGTTCCTACGCCTACCCCTCAGGAGCTTAATGAAATCCGAGTTCGAGCGAATGCGGGTGAGGCGCGAGCGGAACATGACCTTGCCGAACTATACAAATGGGGCCAAGGCGTTCAGCAAGATTATGCCGAGGCAGTGAAGTGGTACATCAAGGCCGCCGAGCAAGGTGACGCGGATTCCGAGCTGAATTTGGGATACGCATTTCAAGCTGGTTCCGGGATAAAGAAAAACGAGAAAGAGGCGGCAAAATGGCTGGAGAAGGCAGCCGAACAGGGAATTGCGGATGCACAATTCTCAATTGGCTCAGCCTATTTATATGGAAGAGGCGTAAAGAAAAATGAAATAGCCGCTGCTCGCTGGTATGAAAAGGCCGCCGAACAAGGCGATGGCGACGCAATGATGGCGCTGGGTTCAATGCGTTGGCATGGGCAAGGTTTGTCAAGAGATTTAGTGATTGCGTATATGTGGCTTACGCTCAGCGAAAAGTTCAATTCTATCGACACGCGCCTGAGAGAAAATCCTTTCGTAGTGGATGTGCCATCCACACGACATGACCTTATGAGAGTCATGAGCGAGAGCGAGGTTTCAGAAGGGAAAGAATTAGCAGACGAATGGATCGCAAAGCATCCCCAACTCACACCAGCAAATCCTAAGAAATGAGGGAAAAGAGAATGAGTGCAGCCAGAGAAATGCCGATTCCGCATGAGAAGCTGGTCCGCGTCACCTTTCTTCCCGAAGGCAGGACGGTCGAGTTTGAGTTCGGCTCGATGCCTTACCAGCACCACGGAAAGCCGATGTCGTTTCTCGATGTGGCCGAGAACCACGACGTTTTTCTGGACCACGCCTGCGGAGGTGTCTGCGCCTGCACCACCTGCCACCTGTGGATCAAGGACCAGGAGGGGATCAGCGAGGCCGACGACGACGAGCTGGACCGCCTGGATATGGCGGCCGACCAGCAGTTGAACTCGCGCCTGGGCTGCCAGGCCGTTATCACCCGCCCCGGCGAGTATGTTGTCGAGATTCCCAAGTGGAACCGCAACTACGTCTCCGAGGGCAAGCCGCTGGCCCTTGCGGAAGAGAAGTAACTCTCTCGACTGAGCCTGGCATAGCGGGTTGTAAGGGATCTCTGGCAATTCGCCCAGGAGGAGCAGAATGAAGTACTTCTTTCTCAAACTCATTCCACCGAGGCCCGACTTCATGTGGACCGCTACGGATAGCGAGAAGGAACTCATGCAGGTACATGCCGCCTATTGGAAGGGATTTGCCGAAAAGGGCTGGGCGGTGTCCTATGGCCCGGTGGCCGATGCGACGGGCGGGTTTGGAGCCGGCTTTTGGGCTCTGCCGGACGATGTCGATCCCAGGCCAATAGCCGACGCCGATCCGACCATCCTGGCGAACCTCGGATTTCAATGCGAGATTCACCCCATGCCGACTCTGATTCGGGGCAGGGAGTTGCCGAGCTGAATTCCCCGAGGAGAGCTGTTATGACCCGCGAAATACTATGGACCGACGCCGAAGAGATCGGCATTCAGTTGCAAGAGAAGTTCCCCGGTCTGGACCCCCTGACGGTGCGCTTCACCGACCTGCACCGTTACGTGACTGAACTCGAGGGCTTCGCCGACGACCCGCAGAAGTCCAACGAGTCGCGGCTTGAGGCCATTCAGATGGCGTGGCGCGAGGAGTTCGAGGATGCGCAGGGGTGAGCTAGCGTTAAGCAGAGGTCTGTGCGCGCCCACTGCGGTTTTGAAAGGTCCTCGATTACCGAAGTCCCCTATAAAACAGATACAACGCCGTAAAGATGATTATGACTGCTTCCCTGTGCGGGATGCTACCGCGTGGGCCACTCTTCGACCACTAGCCCCAGGTCGTTGAGCTGTTGGATGGCGGTTTCGACGTTGCGGAGGACCTTGGGCCGGTCCTTGGGGTTGGCTTGCGGCGACTCGGCTACGGCGATCACGCGCCCATACCGCCATGCGCCCGGGGGCAGAGCGACTAACGCTTCGGCCAAGTCGGCGGGTCGCAATTGAATCTCACGGCGTCGCGCTGCCTCAGGCCTCAGCATGGTTCCCTGGCCCAGGCTGCTGGGGTTGGCATCGGTCATGGTCACGCGCAGGTTGAAGGTCTCCGCATCGACGGAGAGGAATGGATTGGCCCACGCGCCGGGCTCATGCACATTCACGTACAGGCTCTTGGTGGGCAGCGGGATGCGGGCAAGCTCGGCCCTTTGCTGGTCGCGCTTGCTGGCCGCGGCCTGGGCTGCGGACTGGGCCTGATGTTCGGCGTTTACCGCCTCGTGCGCCACCCCAACTACCACCTGCTCTTCCTTGTGGCAAGCTGCCAGGGCCACGGCCAGCAGCAGGGCCATGGCCGCAAATCCCCTGATCTGTACGCGCTTTATCACCTATCAAGGATAGCAGGACAGCTCGGCGCGGCGCACCGGCTGGAAGCTGGCGTAGACGCGACGAACAGCGCGTCACTTGCCGATCAGCCCGCGCGCGATCGCATCCAGCATTCCATTGAGGAAGTTGATCGACTCCGGCGCGGAGTAGCGGCGGCCGATCTCCAGGGCCTCGTTGATGACGATGGGGAAGGGCGTACTCTTGAAACCAAGCATCTCGCCCACGGCCATACGCAGCAGGTTGCGATCTACCGCCGGCATACGCTCCAGCCGCCAGTGTTTCGAGTTCTGCACGATCAACTCGTCGATTTGTTCCTGGCGGGTGGTGGCCACGCGGAAGAGATCCTCGGCGAAGCCGCGGACCTCGGGCTCGACCTCATCGCCCGCCTTCCAGAAGGTGGCGCGGACCTGGTCCGGAGTCTGCTTGCCGATGTCCGCCTGAAAGAGCATCTGCATAGCCAGCTCGCGCGACTTGCGGCGCGGTCCGGCGGTCAAGCAGGGCCGCCTTCCACTCCACGGACGAAGACCTGTCCGTGGGAGCCCCGGTCTTCTTCCCGGAGCTGGCGGCTGAGGTTCACCATCTCGATGGCGGCCAGGGCGGCCTCAAAGCCTTTATTCCCGGCCTTGATGCCGGCGCGGTTGAGCGCCTGCTCCAGAGTCTCGCAGGTCAGCACTCCAAAGCTGTGTGGGATGCCGGTTTCCTGCTGCGACTGGCCAATGCCGCGCGCCACCTCGTTGTAGATGGCCTCGAAGTGAGCGGTTTCGCCGCGCAGCAAGCAACCTAGCGTCACGATGGCGTCCACGCGGCCGAGGCTGGCCACGGCACGGGCCGCCGCGGGAATCTCCCATGCACCGGGAACGCGAATGATTTCAATGTCGTTTCGTTTTGCGCCGCTGCGCAGCAGAGCGTCCAGCGCGCCCTCCAGCAGGCGCTCGGTAATGACCGCATTCCAGCGCGCGACGACGATGGCGAAGCACATTCCGGCGGCGGAGAGATCACCTTCGACGGCTACCGGCCTTCCCTTGACCGGATCGGCCCAGGCCCAGAAGCTGAAGGCGAATCCCGGCTCAGGCTCGATGGTAAAGATACGCGACTTCCATTGGGTGTGCGTGATCGGAGAGAGGCGCGCGACTGCCGCATCGCCGCCCAGGGCGCGTAGCCATCTCTGGGCCGCCTGATGCGCGGCATCCAGAGCGGTCACCTCAACCAGCACATCGGCGGTGGGGGGAAACTCACCATCGACAAACTCCAGGTTGCCCAACGGCGCCAGAAACGCCGCGCCGCGGCTGGTTTCTTCACTCCATCCGGCGCCCGAAGCAAACCCCAGCGCGGAAAAGAAGCTTGCCAGCCGATCATAAGCCGCGGCGCTGCCGGCAGGGCGAAGAAAGGAGATTCCCTTGATCATGCTTCGATTCTATCGTGCGGAGACGGTTCTGCCTCCTCGCACTCCGCCGTATCCATCCGCAGAAGAAGGCCGGCGCGGGGCCGGCAGTTTCTGCGGATGGCCTCGCTTACCAAAGGCTATGTGGTGGAGCGCGGCTTCATGACAATGACCGTAGCCGGAACGGGGTTGTTCGCCGGCGCGGCCAGAATGCAGCCGGGGTCAACGCCACCGTCAGCTACGGGCGTGCATGCGGGCAGGTTGGGAGCGATCTGCAGCGTGTCGGCCTTCGCCGGGTTGGTGGCGACCAGGGGTACGCTGATGTAGTGAATCAGATTGTCGCCCGCGGTGGAGACGAAGAAGAGCGTATTGTCCGGGCTGAAGGCGCCCGCTACAGGGGCCGTGATCGCCGACGCCGAGCTTCCGCCCAGCGGCAGATAACCCACCGTGCCCGCCGCGCCGCCGCTGCCCGGCACATAGTAAGGCAGCGCGGCGCCAGGCGCTGATCCGGTGTAAGTGATGAAGGCCAGGTTGGAAGCCGGTGAGGACACCACCTGGTTGATGGCGGTAGCGTTGATATTGGTGAGCTGCACTTGATTGAGCGTGTGGTGAATGGTGAGCGGCGTGAGCGTGTTGGACCCAGCGCCAGGGCACTCGCCACTGGGGATGGCGACTCCAATATCGGAGAGCGTGACCCCGCCATTGATGAGAGCGGCGCCCAGGATGTGCCGGCCGTCGGTGGTGGCGGCAAGCGTATCGGTCTGCACCGGGTTGTTGGCCGCGTCGAGAACCGTATCTCCGAGAGGATAGAAGGCTACGCTGCCAACCGTGCCGGAGGGGCACCAGGTGTGAGCCTCGGTGGGAACGCCTCGGAGGTATGCGCCCACGCTGGGGATGGTGAGCGCCGGGGTTTGCACGGTGCTTGCAACGGCCACATTCGGCGCCAGCGAACTCCACGGCAGCGAACCCGGAGGCGCCAACGGCGGCGAGCTCGGCGGCAGCGGGTAGGTCGTCCAGCCCGTGTTCACATTATAGATATACAATCTGTCGCTGTGGCCGGAACCCAGGCTTGCGTTGTCGGTGATGTACAGCGTCTTCGAGTCCGGCGTCCAGGCAGCGGCATTGCCCACGCCGCCAGTGGTCGAGCTGATGCCGGACGTGGCGCTGTAGAGATAGAAGACTTGGCGCTGCTGATCGTTGATCAGCACCGTCGAGTTGTCTGGAGAAACGGCCAGCACCACGCCAGGGACGCTTGTGTCCTGCTTGTTGATCGCGTTGTTGAACGTGTTGTACATCATCAGTTCGCGGGAAGAACCGAAGTAAAGATTGAGGCCACCCCGGTCCATCACCATCGAATTCGGCACATAAGGCAGGCGGATGGGCGAACCCACTGTGCCCGTGAGCAACTCGACGGGAACAATGTACTGCGATATGCCGGGCGCTCCGAACCAGACGTAGTCGCTGGCGGTGCCCGGGGTGGTCACCGTGACCGGGTTGGAGGTAATGGAAAGTCCGGTTCCATACAAGCCAATCTCATTGATGGGAGACGGGTTGCAGGAGGAAGGCTGGCAGATGGCGTAGATCGAAGCCACGCCAGGAAAACTGGTCGTGACCGCTCCGGTGCTCGCTACGCTGATGTCGATCGGATCGGTCGACTGGTAGTCCAGCGAAAGACCGGTGATGGGCAGATTGTTGGTGTCCATAACGCTGGTCACCAGGTTCTGCGTCACGCCCTGGGTGATGGTGCCCTGAGTGGCGCCGTTGGCAAGAGTCACCGAGATCGATGCCGGCGGGCAGGTGGAGAAATAACCTGCCGATGAACTCCCTCCGGCCACCGAAGCGGATATCTCGGTGGTTCCCGGCTGCTGGGCGGTGATCTGGTTGGTCTCGTTGTTGATGGAGGCGATGTTCGAGGTGGTGACGCTATAGCTGAGAGTGCCAAGGGGCGCCAAGCAGTTGGGAACCGAGGTCACGCCAGGAGGCAGCGGGCAAGCATAGTTGGCTGGGGTTACCGAAGACGGCGCGCAGATCAATAGCTGCTGGTTGTTGCTTCCCTCAAAGCAAGCCTGCGCGTCCAGTTGCGCCTCCTGCCCCTGCGAAAGGCAGGCCTGCGGCCCGACAAGAGTGACAGAGGTCACTAGCGGATGTACGAAAACCTCCACCGGATTGGAAGTCACCGACTGCGCGGACGCTGTGATATAAGCGGTTCCGTAAGGTAAGCCGTTGGTCGAAGGCATCGGATTCGGGAAGTTGCAGATGGTGTAGTTGGCTATCCCGCCGCCCGTGTTCCGGTTCCACGCCCCGGCGCAAATGTTGCCGGTGGGCGAGATGTCCACCAACTGGTTGTTCGTCGTGCCATAGGTGTAGGAGCCCCCAAAAGAGGCCTGCGTGCCCTTGCACGTCTTGGCCGATGGCGAACTGGCCTGCTGAGTCTGCCCAAAGGCCAGCGAGATGCCAGTGGTTTGCGGCTGCAGAACGATGGACGCCACGTCCGAGTCCTTCAACCCATAACCCAGGCCGTTGCAATAGTTCGCCCCCGGATTGCGCGTGCAACCGGAAATCGATATCCCGGCCGGAATAGCCAGGCACAACAAGCAGACAAGCGTTACAAACCGCCGCATGAATCCTCCCCGCCCCGCCTCTTTGAACTGCGGAACGGTCTCTCCGAATCCGTTAAAAAAACTGGGTTATAGCAATTCCTCAATCGCCGTAGTCGCAAGCCTCCTGCCACAAGGAGCCCTTTCTCCAAGAGAATCTCCCCTTGGCAGGTTGCCTGCAACACGGCGGAAACTGCAAAACCGCTCTATAGCGGCCTGTCAACATGCCCAAGGCTGGCCTACTGCCGGTGGATTCCGCTCATCCGGTCATTGTGTCAATAGACCAGATGCCCGGCTCCCGGCAGTACGCTCTTCCTCGATCCGGCCGGCGAAACACGCTCTCCAGAACTCCAATGAAAAGTGTATCAGGACCGGCTGGCTCGCGGCAGGAAGCCGCGCGCAGCCATTCTCCACGCCCCCCCTCAATAGACGCCGCCGCGCGTCGATGGCGAGCAGGCTCTATTCCGGCGGCAAGTACCGCTGAAACCATTCCGCGGCCCTCTCTATCACATCCAGCCGGTGCGCGGGGTCCACAAATCCATGCCCTTCGTTGGGGTACACCACCAGTTGCGTAGGCACGCGCCGGTCGCGCAGCGCGTGCCAGAACTCGTAGGACTGCGGCGCGGGGCACTCGCCATCCCGGTCGCCCACCACCACCAGCGTCGGCGTCTGCGCTTGCTTGATGAAGTTGATGGCCGAGCTCCTGGCGTAGACGGCCGGATCGTCGTAGACCGAGGCCCCAAAGTAGAAAATCATCCATTGGTCGATCGAGTTCTCGCCGTAGTAGCTCAGCCAGTCCGAGATTCCCGCCCCCGCAACCGCTGCTTTGAATCTCTGCGTCTGGGTCACCGCAAACATGGTCATAAATCCGCCGTAGCTCCAGCCGGTCAGGCCGACGCGGTTCGGGTCAACCGGGTACTTGGCCTCCACCGTGTCCACTCCGGCCAGAATGTCGCGCAGATCCCCGTAGCCGAAGTCCTTGCGATTGGCCTGGGTAAACTCCTCGCCCTGGCCAAAGCTGCCGCGCGGATTAGGCTGCAACACAAAGTAGCCCAGCGCCGAGAAGGCAGCCGCGTTCAGCACGCCGTCCCCGCCCCAATGTGCCACGACGGCCGATGCCGGGCCGCCATGCACCTCCACAAGCAGCGGATACTTCTTGCCCGGATCGTAGTCCAGGGGCAGCATCAGCCAGCCCTGCACCTGGAACGTATCGCTCTTCCAGCTCAATGAGACGCTCTTGCCCCAGGCCGGTTCCACGCCCTCGTTGAAGTGCGACAACTGGGTCCTGAACGCCAATTCGTCGCCGGTCGCGCTCCCCGGTTTGGCCGCATAGATCTCCTCCGGATGGTCGAAGGTGCTCGCCCGGAACACCAAGAGCGAGCGATTCGATGTCGAGGAAAGGCCCATCTCCAGCCGCCCATCACCCACACTGCCCGGAATGCTGAAGATCGGCGAGCCCAGCTCGACTTGCCCGCCCGCGCCGGTCCGGTCGCCTTGCAGGTGGTAGCGAGTCAGCTGCGAGTTGCCTCCCGCAAGCTCACTCACAAGGAGATTGTCGTCGTTCTCCCACTCCAGCCAGGCCGCCGATACGGGCAGTCCTGAGCCCAGGTCGCGCATCGCGCCTCCATCGGAGGAGACGATCCACACATCGCCTCCCGTCGCGCCCTGATCGCTCATCAGCCCGCCGATGAAGGCGATAGCCTTTCCGTCCGGCGACCAGCGCGGCACGGCGACCTGCAACCCATGCAGCGGGCCTGCAAGCACCGCGGGCGCCAGAATCGCAGCGGGCGCGGAGCCAATCGCTTGCGTATACAGCTTCGCCACCCACCAGTTGTTCTCTCCCGGTGGATCGGCGGCCACATACGCCAGTCCCTTGGAATCCGGCCGCCAGTCGAACTCATACACATGCAGATTGGCGGGAGTGAGGAAATCGAAGAGCGATAGGAGATGCGTCAGCGCACGCTCCCCCAAGGGTCCGTTCGGCGCCGTTGTCGGCAGTTCCTCCTTGCCCTTCTCCCTATCCCAGCCTTGACGAATGGTGACTGCGGCAACCCGCTGAATCTCTACTCCCCCCTCGCCGATCACACCGGCGGGGGGCTTCATAGCCGCCAGCGCCCCAGCCGGCCGCGTCGCCCCCTCCACATACAGGAAGGCAACGCGGGTTCCGTCCGGCGAGAAGGCCGGAGCTTCCACATAGCCCTTCAGTCCAGTCAACCGCCGCGCCGGATTGCCGTCCAGCCGCGACAAATACAAATCCGTCTGCCCGCCCAGGTTGGCGCAGTCGGAGAAGAAAGCCAAGATATTGGAGTCCGGCGCCCAGGCAAGCTGGCCCTCGTGGCAGTGCTGCTCGGACCTGGCTGCCGCCGTTACGCGCCCGTACTTGGTTAAGTCGTCCAGCGGGGCCACGCGAATCTCCTCGCTCCCGCCGGCCGGCTCTGTCCACGCCAGCCGTTTGCCGTCCGGGGAAACCGCCAACTGCCCCACAGAACGGCCCCGGCTCAGCCCCTTGAGTACCTCGTCGATGCGGGCGCGATCCATCGCTTTGGCCGCCGTGGAATCCGGCTGCGAGGCTGCGTGCGCATCCTGAGCCACGGCGCGAGGGAGGTTGAGAACCGCGCCCAGGAACAAAGCAGCGCCGGCGATCGACCCGGCGCAAACAAACTGGCGAAGCGGCGTCGAATTCATACGCACATGCTATCAGGAAGAGTCAAGCGCGGCGCGGGTTGTTTCTTGGAGGATCACCTTAGTTCGGGGCCGCGCTTGCGGGCGCGCTCTTTTCGGGCCACGGAGGCAGCAGCTTGACCAGCGCCCAAAGCAAGAGCATCGGCAATAGGGTCAGCGCAATCGCCACCAGCAGCCCCTCGCGCGTCACCAGGCCCATCTTATAAGTCGTGTAGCCGAGAAAGCTCTTACTGAACAACTGTCCGCCGATCACCACATTCCAGCGCATGGCGAAGATCCCAATCAGCGTCAGGCATCCGGCCACGGAGTAGATGCGCAGGCGCACCATCTTCGGCAGCTTTGCCACCTGCGTGACACCGAGCAGGATGATGGGCGTCAGCGTGCCCAGGCATATCTGGATGACGATGTGCGGGATGTAAAGCCGGGTGTGGACCATGAAGTTCAGGCTGCGGAAGGATTCATCGGCCTCGTAGATGCGGTGAATCAGGTCCACCATCTCCAGGCTGAAGTCGATGATAAAGATGTAGAACAGGTACATGGCGATGGTGTCCACGCAGCGAATGTCGATTCTCTCCTTGCGCAGCTTGACGATGGCCATGTAGAGCAGCATCACGCCGGCAATCCCCGACACCATGGCCGAGAAAATGAACACTACCGGCATCATGGGCGACGACCACCATGGATTGGCCTTGATGGAGCCGAAGATGAAGCCGACATATCCGTGCAGCAGAAAAGCCGAGGGAATGCCGACCAGGGTAACAATCCAGCCCACGCGCTCGTCGATAGCCAGCGACCGCTCGCCTATGTTATCCGACCCCAGCGTCATCACCCGGTAGACAATGCGAAGAAGCCCCTTGCTCGATTGCGACAGCAGCACAATATCGCGCCGGTAATCGAGCCAAATCTCCAATACCAGCACGGCCATTAAATACCACAGATACACATACCCGAACATGGCCATGGCCGAGGTGCTGTGGGGAGTGAAGTACATCTCCGGCGAGCGCTCCGGATGGCCAAGATGCAACTGCAATGGCAGCGGCGCAACCAGCAGAAACGCCAGCGCCGTCAACAGCGCCAGCCGGTAAGTCGGCTTGACCGCCTCGACCCGGAAAACCCGCTCCAGCGACGCCAGAATGAACGCACCCGCCACCAGCCCCGTGATGAACGGATAGAGGACGATCAGCACGCTCCATTGCAGCCCGACCTCGTTCGGATACATGAAACCTTCAACACCGCTCATAAACCCTCACTCATTCCAGTTTTCAGCCATTAGCTATTAGCTATGCCATCGCAGCCCCGCGATCTCAACCTCACAACAAACAAGCTAGTGGCTAGAAGCTGCTCTTACCGCACCGAGCCGTCCAGATCGTTGTAGAAGACCTTTGCGCCGGTGGCCATCTGCGGCTTCAGCACCTGCACGCTGTGCGTCTTCAGGTATTCGTGGATCGGATCGTTGGGATTCTTCAGGTCGGCCAGTTGCCGCGCCCCGGTCGGGCAGGCTTCGCAACAGGCCGTCGTAAGTCCCTTGGTAATCCGGTGGTAGCAGAGCGTGCATTTGTCCGCGACCTTCTTCACCGGATGAATGTAGCGGCAGCCATAGGGGCAGGCCTGCACGCAATAGGCGCAGCCCAGGCAGTAAGTCTGGTCCACCAGCACCACGCCGTCCGGACTGATGAAGGTGGCGCCCACCGGGCAAACCTGCGTGCAGGGCGAATCCGCGCAATGGTTGCAGAGCTTGGGAACGAAGAAATACTTGCCGCTCTCATCGGTCGCAACCGGAAACCCTTCCTTCCCGCCGTCGCGCGAGATGACCTGCGGATCGCTCATGGGGTTGGTCATGACGCCCAGGGGGTTGGTCATCTGCCAGTCCGAAATGTGGTAGCGTTCCACCCAGGTGCGGAAGCTTCCATCCGGCACGTCGTTCTCCGTCTGGCAGGCGCGCACGCAGTTGCCGCAGCCGATGCACTTGGGAATGTCGATCAACATGCTCCACCAGTGATCGCTCATCTTGTAATTCGGTGAGGCCTCCGGGGTTCCGGCAAGCACGTACTTCCACGCAACCGCCGCAGCCGGCAACAGAATCAGCAGTTGGCGCCGGGATATATTCATTTGGCGCCTCCCGCATCCATCGCCGGGCTATGCGGCTTGTGGCAGGTATCGCAGGGCAGGCCTGTCGAGTGGTCTGCCGGCACAACCTGTGGAAAGCCCTTGGGTTTGGCGGCGCTGGCGGTGTGGCACTGGGCACAGAGAACGGTAGTATCCGGCAGAACGGGCTTCACCGTCGATAGGTCGTCGGCGCTGGCGTGTCTGGCCTGCGCCCCGTGGCAGGCTTCACAGTTCACGCGCGCATGTTTGCCGCTCTTCTTTACCTCCGCCACGTCCGCGTGGCAGGCCTCACAGGTGTCGTGGCCGGCGAATCTGATCGGACGAGCGGCGATCTCGCCGATGGCGGCTCCGCGGTAGTGCCCATATTCTCCAAAGCTTTTGGGGACAACGTAGTGGCGCACCACCAGAAAGACCAGAAAGGCGAGGACGAAGAGCCCCGCAAACCGGAAAAGATGCCCTGCATCCTTGAAGACGCTCATCAAGACCTCTCCACAACGGCTGTGCCGGGAAGTTCCGCAAACCTATCCCATGTGATCTGAAACACTTCTGGCACACCCCACCGTACAAGAGCGTCTCCGGTGCCTGTATGTGAGCCAAATCACAGCAGGCGTGTTACTCCACACTTGCCACGTGTCGCCGCGGCCGCTTCTCGCCGCCAGGGTGGATTCGCTGCTGCATTCCCATGGAGCCCATATAGATAATCCTTCACCACGACCGCCCTCTTGTGTCACACTTGCACCCATGGGAAGCAAAGACAAAGGCAGGAAGGAAGCCAAGAAAGCCCCGAAGCCAAAGCCCAAACCGGAGCCCGGGCGCAAGCGCGAAGGGTTCGTCCCAGCGCCGCCGAAGTAGGGCCTTTGCAGTTCGCCCCCTTCGACGCGATGCAAGTCGCGAGTCAAGCCGCGCAACCAAGTTGCGCCCAAGCTCCCGCACGCAGCAAAGGCTCACCCGGTTCCCTCAGCGGACCTGGAGGGCCTTTCTGCCTCCGCCGCCTCGCATCTGCCTCGGCGGCTCCGTCGGCGACGCCGGCCATCGCAACGTCTTCATCCCCTTCGAGCGGCTGTTTTGATACAGCTTCCCCGACCGGCCCGATCCCGGTTCGTTCGTCCGATTCCGGACAGCGAATGTCGTTTGTGGACAGCAGTCAAGGGCACGGTCACAGATAACCTGTTTATTTTCATCGCCATCGTTTGGATTGCGAAATGCTGTAGAGTGGCTGTCGATCCGTCGATTCCTGCGCCGCTTCGCTCTGTGGTTCTCCGCGGGAAGCGCCGGAATCCGCCGGGTATTCGGCCCCGATTCGAAGCGCGCGTGCCCGATCTCACGGCAGTTTCGATCCGCCGGCCAGGCTGCAAGGGAGGAGCAAGGTGATCCACCTCATCCATGACGTTCGTTTCGCTTTTCGCAAGTTCAGGCGCGCTCCCGTCCCGTTCCTGGCGGCCATCGTCACGCTGGCGCTGGGCATTGGGGCAAACACCGCCATCTTCAGCCTGGTGGACGGCATCTGGCTGCGCCCGCTGCCGATCGCCGATCCCTCCCACCTGGTTGCGGTCGAGAGCGTAAAGAACCACGCCGCCGCGGATTCCGAAAAAAACATCGTCACGTCGTCGTATTCGGAGTTCCTGGATCTTCGCCAACGGGTGCCCGCCTTTGCCGACGTTGCGGCGTCGGACCGCCGGGGTGTTGTGTTGAAGACCGCCGACGGCCTGCAAATGTTATTAGCAGATGTGGTCAGCGACAACTACTTCACCTTGATGGGCGTGCGCCCAGAGTTGGGGCAACTACCGGACGAGAATCAACTGCGCAACACCGAAGTGCCGGTCGTTGTGCTGAGCCATGGAACCTGGAAGCGCCTCTTTGCAGGGAATCCAGGTGTGATCGGGCAGACGGTAACGATCAAGGGCGGCCCGGCGACGGTGCTGGCTGTTATGCCCGCGGGATTCAGGGGAACGGAGCGCATCGTCGATCCCCAGGTGTATGTTTCGCGCTCGACCTGGGTGATGTGGAATACGGGCGAGTGGAGCCCTCCGCGCACATACCGCCAGTATGAGATCTATGCGCGGCTGCGGCCGGGCGCAACCCTGGACCAGGCAAGGGCGCAGTTGCAGGGCCTGAGCGCGGACCTGTCGGCGAAGTTTCCGCAGGCCAACAGCGGACGCAGCTTTACTGTCGAATGGCAGGCCAAATCCGCAGCCGGGCCGATGAAACTGCTCAGCATGCTGTTGCTCGCCGTTGCAGGGGCCCTTCTGCTGATTGCATGCACCAACATCGCCAATCTGCTGTTGGCGCTGAACGACTCGCGCCGGCGCGAGCTTGCCATGCGCGTGGCGCTGGGCGCTACACGCGGGCTGCTGCTGCGCCAGCTTGTGACCGAGTATATTTTGCTCGCTGTCGCGGGCGTTGCTGGCGCACTGATCCTGGCGCAGCGGCTGATTGCACTGGTTCCGGCGCTTTTACCCGACGTTGGATTCCCGTTGGGATTCGATTTCCGAATCGATCATCGCGTTCTGGCATTCACCGCTGCCGCAGGCGTGGTGTCGGTCTTGCTCTGCGGACTGGCGCCGGCTCTTGCCACCACCCGCACCTCGCCGCTCGATGCTATGCGGGCACAGGCATTGTCAGGCGTCAGGCTGAAGATGCCGGCGCGGAAAATCTTCGTTGTGGCGCAGCTCGCCGTATCCATGGCGCTGCTGATGGCGACGGGGCTTTTGGTGAGGACTTTGATTCACATTGAAACCATGGACATGGGATTCAACAGCAACCAGAACGCCCTGCTCATAACGATTGCGATGGGTCAGGGAGGGCCGCAAATGCAGGCGGAGTTTGAGGCTCTGGCCGCGCGCATGAGAGCCTTGCCCGGCGTGAAGGATGCGAGCGTGGCGCGCCTGGTCCCATTCGCCGGAAGTGGAGGCGGAATGACCAAATTCGTGCTGGCGCCGGGAGAGCTCCCCTCGGAGACGGCGGGAATCCCGGTCTGGTTCAACTCCGTTGACAATGAGTATTTCCGGGCAATGGGCGTGCCTCTCGAGCGAGGCCGGAGCTTTCAGACGCAGGATACGGCAACCAGCGAACAGGTCGCGATCTTGAATCAAACCTTGGCGAAGAGGCTGTTCGGCGGCGAGGATGTGGTCGGGCGGCATCTGCGCATTGGGCGGAAGCAAACGGTCGACGTGGAGATCGTCGGCGTCGCCTACGACGGCAAGTATGACGACATAACCGAGACCCCGCAGCCATATCTCTATCTCCCGCTCGCTCAGGACGTCCAGTTCGAGCCGACGCTGATCGTCACTACGCTCAAGGAACCTGGCGCACTTTTGCCGGCGGCGCGTGCGGTATTGCGCGAAGTGGATCCGCACGCCATGGTAGAGCGTACCGAAACCCTCACCGACCACATGCGCTTTGCCACCTACGAAAACCGCATGGCCGCATGGCTGACGGCATCGCTGGGAGCGCTGGCGCTGCTGCTGACCGCGGTCGGGCTGTATGGAGTGACGGCTTACAGCGTATCGAGGCGGACCCACGAGATCGGCGTTCGCATGGCGCTGGGAGCGCTACGCGGAACGGTTTTTATCTCCGTCCTCAAAGACGGCTTGAAGCTGACGCTGGCCGGCATCGCGCTGGGAACAGGACTGGCTGTGCTGGTGGGACGCGGGATGAGCAACCTGCTTTACGGTGTGAAGCCGCTGGATCCGGTAACTCTGCTGGTGGTGGTTGCCACGGTCATTGCTGCATCGGTTGCGGCATTGGTTGCTCCGGCCAGGCGTGCGCTGCGCGTCAATCCGGCGGACGCGTTGCGCGAAGAATAGGCGAGCAGCGCTTTTCTATTTTTGGAACGGAACAAGGGGCGCTGCATTGCGGAGCCGCGACATTCGAGTTGCGATGGATACAATTGCGAGTCTGCGCGGATGCCTTGCGCGTGTTCTACACTGGTGTGTTCCATTCGGAGCCTTCCTTGATGCCTGCTACCGCTGCTTCCTTGCAAGCCGAACGTCTGCCTTCGCCGGCTCTGCGCCGTTTTGCCTGGGGCGTGCTGGTTTACTTCATCGCCGTCATTCTGTGGGGCACGCTGGTGCGCGCGACGGGCTCGGGCGCAGGCTGCGGCAACCACTGGCCGCTGTGCAACGGCACGGTGATGCAGCACTCGGCCAGCGCGAACACGACGATCGAGTTCACCCATCGGCTGACCAGCGGCCTCTCGTTCTTCCTGGTTGTGGGCCTCGCGGCGTGGACCTTCGCCGGCACCGCGCGCGGCCATCTGGCCAGAGCAGCGGCAATCGCTTCGGTTGTCTTCACGCTGATTGAGGCCACGCTTGGAGCGTTGCTGGTAAAGCTGGGGCTCACGGCGCAAAGCCAGTCGCCGCTGCGGCCGGGGTACCTGGCGCTGCATCTTACCAACACATTGCTGCTGGTGGCCGCGCTCACCCTCACCGCGCACCTGCTCAGCCGCACGAAGGGCTATCTGCGCGGCAGCATCCGCCTGGCCGCGCCCTTCGGCGCATTGGCCACGATTGTGGTGGTGATGATGGTTGGCGTGACCGGCTCTCTGGCCGCGCTGGGAGACACGCTGTTTCCGGCCAGCTCGCTGGGCCTGGCGCTGGCCCAGGACTTCTCCTCGACCAGCGGTTGGCTGGTGCGCTGGCGCTGGACGCACCCCACTGTGGCCTTCGTGGCCAGCATCTTCCTGATTTGGCTGCTGGTGCGCGCCGCCCGGCGATCGACGGTCTGGGACAATCGCCGCCTCTCCGCGCTGGTGCTGCTGCTGCTGGCCGTGGTCTACACGCTGGGTTTGCTCGACGTGTTCCTGCTGGCCCCGCTGTGGGTCCAGGTAGCGCACCTGCTGGCCGCCGATACGCTCTGGGCCGCGCTGGTGGTGCTTACGGCAAGGCTGACGCTTGTTCCGGAGGAGGCAATGTAGGAATGTGGACTGCTAGCTTCCGGGCTGGTTATGCTTCTTACAGCGGACACAATTCTGAGATTGTCGGGCTGAGGGCATCTATGAGTCCAGATTCTGGTTATTATCCGCCACCCACGACTGTGAAGTGCGACAACCCGAGATGCAAAGCTGTTTACGAGATTTCGAATTTGCTGGGCGGGCACACATTTACATGCAATCAATGCGGCAGCAGGGTAACAATTCGAGATTCCTCCACAGCGGCAAGACCGGTCAAAGCGACTGCCCGCACTGTGCCGTCCAAGAGGGGCGGAAACCAGGTTTCCAGTACTCCACTGTTAGATGTGATCGTTAAAGCTCAAGAGCGACGGCCGTTATTTAACACGCGGTTAGTTCTTGTTGGGCTGGTCCTGATCATTGCGATGATCGGGCTTTGGTGGTGGAACACTTCCACTCCTGTTCCGACGCTTCAGGATGCAATAGTCTCTGGCATCATCACTGCCGAGTTTAGCGGAACTGGCGGGAGTAGCGGGGACTCTGTGAGGGCGCAAGTAGCTAAGGGCCCCAACTCAGGGCTAGCACCGGTGGCGGTGATCATCCCAGCCGGATCGATCCTCGTCAGCAATGATGAAGATGCACAGAACATGACGGTCGTCAGCGTGCGCGGCGTTGATTTGGGCGGGAAAAAATACCGGCCTGAATCCAGGATCGTTCTCACTGATAAAGAGCCGGTCACCTATGTGCTGGCGGCATATTGCACACAATTTGAAAAGGCGAACCCTTCTTTTGCTACCAGATTCACATTGAAGAAGCCTGACCCAGTGTTGTCTTGCATTGCACAACAGGGGCCGTCGTTAACGGTCCCTGCCATGCAAGCCGCAGTTTGGATGCGTACCGAGAATATCACCCTCGTGCACATGAACGAAAAGTTCTCAGTTACGGCGCAGGAATGGGATGCGGGACAGAGTGTGTTTCAGAGATGCAGAAACGCGGAAGAGCCCAATGCGGCTCCCGTACCCTAAGTTTCCTGATCCCTTCCGTTACTTCACCAGCACTCCCGTTGCGGCATACGCGCTGCCCTTGACCTTGGCTTCGATGACCGGCAGGTCCGGTGTCGCCGTCAGGTTTTCGATGACCCCGTTGCGCAGGAGCACCGTGTCCTCGACCTTGCCGCCGCGGATGCTGGGGTTCCAGGCGAACGCCTGGTTGTTGACCACGACCTCGGTGCCAGTTGGAGTGGCGACCCACTCGCGCTCGCCGTAGCCTGTGGGTCCGCCCTGGTGATGGAAGCGCTCCTCGCCGGCAAAACCCTGGGCCGCATAGGCCACCTGGGCCACTGCGAATAGGTCAGCCGAAGTCGCGCCCACGCGGGTTGCATTCAACAGCGCCGCGTTCACCTGGGCGGCAGCCCTGAAGCGCTCGCCAAGCTCGGCGGGCAGCGCGCCGAAGTGGACGAAGCGGGTGATGGAGATGGCCAGCCCCCACTTGCGTGAGCACAGGTTGAGCATGGCGTACTGCTTGAGCCGCGCGCCGCGCGCCACGGCGTGTTTGTACTTGAGGATGCGATCGTCCACGGCGAAGAGATAGACCGATGGCAGGATGCCGCGGCGCAACAGGGCGGCGGCGGTGATGGCTTCCAGATCGTACTCGCTCATGCCGGGCTCGACCTTGTTGAGCGCCTCGACGGTGGCGGCCGCGGTCTCAGCGCCCAGCCAGCGATAGCGCGCAATCTCCGTCTCGCTGAGCGCCGCGCGCAGCGGAGCGAGGTTGACGAGTTTCATGCCCGGGCAGGGAATATCGGACCCGAGCGGGGCCAGCTTGGCGGCGGCGGCGTTGGTGTCGTCGGCCCACCAGGGAAAGATCACCGGCTCGAAATCGAGCGCGCCGAACTCCTCGTCGTGGAGGCGCGGCGCCTCATTCTCGGTGGTGAAGTAGTAGCGCTTGCCCGCGGTGGTGACCAGCAGCGAGGCCACGCCGGTTTCGCAGGGCGTGAGCACGCGCAGCTCCACCGCGCCGCCGGTGAGCCAGGCCACATTCTCGTTGCGGCGGATGAGAACGCCCGCCAGTCCCTGAGCGCGCAGCCATTTCACCAGTTGCTCGTGCTTTGCATCCAGCTCCGCGTTCCACGCCTCTTCTGTTACCAAAGTGGCGCTATTTACTATCAAGCTCTTGCCGATTCTCTTGGTCATGACTCCCTTTCCTCTTCGATCTCGCTCAGTTATTCTTTCCGCTCCGCGCAGTCGATCTTGCCGGCTTCGCGGCCGCTGCTTGCCACTGCTTGCGCAAGTTACTCCAATACCACCAATTCTTTTTCTCCATTGGAAGCCCGGGATCGCCGGCCTGGGCAATGGCACAGCGAAAGACATCGAGACAGCAAATATCGTGCCGCGTTCCGGTCAGCCGGCAAAGCCGGTCGTAAAGCTCTTCGCCGTCTTGCTCGGCCAACTCCGCAACCGAATGAATCCCCAGCTTGTGCAGGTCGGCTATGGCCGCCGGACCCACGCCGGCAAGATCCTTCAATTTGCGATCGTCGCGCATTGTGTCATCCACGGTGTTCTGTTCCCAAGGAAACCTGAACAAGTCATTGGCGTGGGGCCGGCATTCCCTCAGGGGCTAAAGCCCACTCATTTTGTGGGCCATTTGCGGCACGGCACCCAGAGGGTACCCGGCCGTGCCCTTTCAAAACATGAGTGAGAATGTGAACTTACTCTGAGGTTCTCTAAAGAGATTCGGGCGCTGACGCTGTTTCGTTAACGCCCGACCGGCTTTCGCACACCGCTCAGTCTTTGAGAGCGGGATGGTAATGGCTCTCCCAGCCCATGTAACGCGCCGCTTCGTGCACGGCCTTCGATACATCGCTGAAGTTGGCGGCCACGTGGTGCTCGAAGCCCTCGCGGCAGATGTATTTGAGCAGCTTCTGCAGTTGCGGAATCTCGGCCACGCCCGCGCCGCCGAAGGTTGTGAGCGGATCGTCGGTGAACTTGCCCGCTCCGGTGTATCCGCGAATCACGCCGCGGCGATCGTCGGTGGAGTAGCGCGCATAGCTCATGCCGCCGGCCTTGACGCGGCCCACGCAGGTGCCGAAGGCGTTCTCCTTGCCCACCGTGCCGGCGATGATCTCCTGGAAGTCCATGCGCACATCCTTGAAGAAGTGCTTGGGCAGGTTGGAGCAGTGGAAGCAGACGCACTTGTTCGGATCGCTGCCGTAGTTATTGTTCCAATCCAGCAGCGCCGAGGGCGTGCCGCTGGCCAGGGCAAGCATGTGCATGCTCAACGTGCCGGGTACATCCACCTCGCAAGCCGAGGGAATGAGGCTGTTGCTCATCATGCTCATGATGGTGCAGGGCACCACGCCGAAGTACTCCTCCATCGAGGTCCAGCACTGCACGGCGCTGATGGTGACATGAGTCTGCTTCATCCAGCCGTCGATGACCGCGCCCAGCTTGGCCATCTTGAGCAGTGCCGCGTCGGAGATGCCGGCCGTGGTCACATAGCTCTTGATGGCGGCCAGCTTGGCCTGCGCGGCGTCGTCCGTATCCTTCATCTTGTCGATGCGGCCGAAGACCTCCGAGAGGTCGAGGGTTTCAACACTGATGCCGCTGGTTTCGAGGAGGCGCTCGGAGTAGCGCACGGTGTTGAAGGCCGTGGGACGCGCGCCGATAGCGCCGATGCGCAGATTCTTCAGGCCCTTGACGATGCGGCAGACCGCGGAGAACCACTCCAGGTCGGATTTGAACTCCGGCGAACCCAGCGTCTCGGTGTGCAGCGCGGTTAGCGAATACGGGATGCCGTACTGCATCATGTTGTTACAGGCGCTCATCTTGCCGCAGAAGCTGTCGCGGCGCACGGCGATGGACATGTCTTCGGAGCGGTCGGGCGTGGCCTGCACCAGCACCGGAACCTTGAGGCCGGAGAGGCGGATGGCGTCCACAATGCCGCGCTCCTCGCCGAAGTTGGGGAGCGTGACGATGATGCCGTCGATCTCCTCGGCGTGCTTCTTGAACAGCGCGGCGCAGCGCTGCGACTCGGCGTAAGTTTCCACCGCGCCGTGCCTCGACTCCTCCGGGCTCAGGACCACGGCCTGTGCTCCGGCGGCCTCCAAAATGGAGAGGATCTCTTCGCGGCCCGTCTTGGCCAAATGACCAGGGAAAAAGCCGCGGTTGCCCACCACGATCCCGAATGTCATCGTACGTTTCGCTTCCATGTCTTCCGCTCCTTCTTGTCCTTGCCGCCTGCGCGGCTGCATTGCGCCTGCCGGGAGCGGAGATACCGTCATCCTTCCGGAACTCCCGCTACAGGAATCGCTCTTCGACCGCTTTTCGCGCCAGGACGGTCTGGCGCGCACTAACCCAAGAAACCCGCCAAAGCCTTGAGTGCCCAGCCAGCGCCTAGTTGACGTCGCGGCCTGGGCGAAACTTCACCACGTAAAACACCCCCAGAGCCAACAGCAGACCGCCCCACCAGACAGGCGTGTGCAGATTGGTGAGCTGTACCAGGGGCGGATTGATTCCCGTGTGCCATTCATAGACGCCATGGCCAAAGATTATCGCCCCATAGACGACTAGCAAGACTCCAATGAAGAACCAGATGGGAATACCGGAACCACGCATATCTCTTAACCCTTTCCTCTCGCCAACAGGCCGGAAGCTCCCTTGTTACCAGAACAGAATGTTGAGCGCCGCGAAGATGACCACAACCAGCCCGGCCCACATCCACTCGTTCTTGTAGAACGGAACCGGCTCCTCCTTGGGCAACTTGGTGGCGCCATAGACCAAGCCGTCCAACTCCGCCACCGGCCTCGGCTTGGTAAACAGGCTGACTACAACCACGACCAGGGCGGTGAAAAGGCAGGCCCACAGCGCGCGGAAGACATTTTCGGCCATCGGTTTCGCTGCATCCGAAAGCGCCACGTATCTTAGATTCGCTGGATTGAGATGGACCCACACGAACAGGCTCACTGAAAATGCGATGCCCAAGAGCAGGCCAAGAAAGCCGGAGATTCTGGTGGCGCGCTTCCAGAACATGCCCAGCAGAATGGTAGCCAGCAGAGGCGCGATAAAGATGCTGAAGAGCGCCTGCACGTAGTCCATGATGCCGTGCGACTTCTGCACCAGGTAGCCGGCGGCGATGGAAACGAGAACGCCAAAGACGATGGACAGCCGGCCCACCATTACATAGTGGCTGTCTGTGCCCTTCTTGTTGATGAGCGGCTTGTAGAGGTCGTAGGTCCACACGGTGGAGAAGGCGCTCACGTTGCCGGCCATGCCGCTCATGAAGCCGGCAATCAGCGCGGTGATGCCCAGGCCCAGCAGGCCCGGGCCGAGGTAGCGAACCATCATAAGCGGCAGCACCTCGTTATAGCTGTGCAGATCCGACTGCGGCCCCTCCTTCTGATCCAGCACATCCTGCTGGACGGGTGGCGAAAGCGACGTCTGCTTCAACAGCGGGGCGCAATCGGAGGACATTGGAACGCAGGCCTTCCATGTGTCCTGCGGAATCAACTGCATGCGGCTGCCGTCGGGATTCTGCAAGAGCACCAGGCCGAGCAGGCCGGGCAGGATGACGATAAACGGAACCGCCATTTTGAAGAACGACCCGATGATCGGAGCCATCCTCGCGGCGCGCAGGTTATGCGCAGCCAGAACGCGCTGCACCACCAGGAAATCGGTGCACCAGTAACCGAAGCTGATCGCGAATCCCAGGCCGAAGACAATCCCGGTCCAATGCACTCCCATGGGATTGGCGGAGAAACGGGCGGTGTCGCGCCACAGGTGGAAGTAGCTGTCGGAGTGCATATTGGCGATGATCTGGTTCTTCAGCCCCCTCACGCCGCCGGCTTGAATCATGCCCAGCACGGGCACCAAGAGCGCGCCGCCCCAGATAAGCACGAACTGCAAAACTTCGTTGAAGATGGCCGAGCGCAACCCGCCCAGGGCAACGTAGAGCGTAACCGCGAAGGCCGAAACCAGGATGCTGAAGGTGTAGCTCCAGCCCAGAACGACCTTCATCACCACGGCCATGGCGAACATGTTCACGCCGCTCATGAGGATCATCTCCAGGGCGAAGGAGATGGCGGCAAGGACGCGGGCGTGCTCGCCGTAACGCAGGAACAGGTAGCCGGGCACCGAGTGGGTCTTCGAGACGTAGTAGAAGGGCATCATCACCAGGCCGAGGAAGAGCATGGCGGGAATGGCGCCGATCCAGTACCAGTGGGTGGCCAGAATGCCGTACTGATAAGCCGATCCGGCCCAGCCCATCAGCTCCAGCGAGCCGAGGTTGGCCGAAACGAAGCTCAGCCCGGCGATCCAGGCGGTCATCTGGCGGCCGGCCATGAAGAACTCTTCGCCTGTGTTGGTCTGGCCCCGGAGGTAAAAGCCGATCCAGATGACCATTCCGAAGTAGAGGGCTATTACGGCGATATCCCACAAGCCCAGACGCGCCAAGGGCGCTGCGCTGAAGGCCAGGGATGAGGGTACGGAACCGAAAGAGCCGGCGGCAAGGCAGGCTGGGACCAATCCGAACATTGGGTCACCTGAAAGGAGTCTAATTCGTCCGTGGAGTTTGCGGACTTTCGCCCTCTAGTAAATGGGTTTACTCGAACCCTTGTCAAGCGGCGGGCCGCGGCGCGGGAAAAACCCCAGTACGGCTTGCGCCTGGGGGCGCATCGGGAGCGCCGGGAGATGCACGGGCGCTTGCGCGGAAAGCGGCGGGCAATCCAGTCTACGGATGAGTTTGGCCACCGGCAGCGACCTCCAGCCCATGCTTGAGGAGGGCGACGATGGAGTCCAGGCTCTCCTCAGCGCCGCGCCGGCTGCCGGGCAGGTTGACGATAAGCGTGCTTCCCTTCAGGCCGGCCACCCCGCGCGAGAGCCATGCGTAGGGGTTGCGCTCGGCGCCATAAGCGCGCATCGCCTCGGCCAGTCCGGGGGCTTCGCGATCGATCACCCGGCGCGTGGCCTCGGGTGTGCGGTCGCGGGGGCCGAGTCCGGTGCCGCCCACGGTCAGCACCAGGGCAGCGCCCCGTACGCTCAACTCGTCCAGCTTGGTTGAGATCGCGTCTTCGTCATCCGGCGCCAGCCCGGTCCAGATCTCGGCCCCTTCCCAGTGACGCCTGAGCACGGCAACCACGGCCGGACCCGCGGTGTCGTTGAGCAGGCCCTGCGAGCAGCGGTCGGAGACAGTGAGGACGGCAAGCAACATGAAACAATTGTAGAACCGCGCGGCCCTGAAGGCCGTAGCAGACACTTGCACTGGAGGAAGCTTCAAAACCCGGCCGCCACCCAGCTCGACCGCGCCCTGGGCCGCGCGCCCGTGTGTGGTAGATTCAAGAAGACAGGCCGCACGCCGGAGAGATGGCCGAGTGGTTTAAGGCGCACGCTTGGAAAGCGTGTGTACTTTAACGAGTACCGTGGGTTCGAATCCCCCTCTCTCCGCCAAGACCTCTTCTAAGAACATCCCAATACATCCAATAGAAAGACGTAAAGCCTAGCGTTTGCTAGGCTTTACGTCTTTCTGCGTCCAGATGCATCCAGGTGCAGCCGCGTTCTGGCGGGTGTACTTTTGGGTGTATTCTGTTTTTGAAGTGGGTGTACTTTTCTTGAGCGGGGAGGAACGGGCATGGCCGGACTGACAGATACGGAGATCAAACGGTCCAAAGCGGCGGAAAGAGCATACAGCCTTGGCGATGGAGGCGGCCTTTACCTCTGGGTCAAGCCGACCGGCGGGAAGCTCTGGCGCTGGTCCTATCGTTTCGACGGCAAGGAAAAGCTCATGTCCTTGGGGAAATATCCCGATGTGTCCCTGGCGTTGGCCAGAGAACGCCACGCCGAAGCGCGGAAGCTGCTGGCAACCGGCATTGACCCGATGGCGCAACGGAAGGCCGAGAAGACAGCCGAAAAGGCTGCCGTCGAGAATTCCTTCCAGAGCGTGGCCACACAGTGGCTGTCGCATTGGCAGGTTGGGAAGAGTCCGCGCCATGTGGAGTACATCAAGCGGCGCATGGATGCCGATATTCTGCCCTGCCTCGGTCCGCGTCCCATTGCGGAGATTGAGGCGCCGGAGCTGGTTGCGATGGCCAACGCGATTCAGGATCGCGGCGCACTGGATATTGCCAAACGTGCGCTGGAAACCGTGGGACAGATCTTCCGCTACAGCATTGCCCACGGCTACTCGAAGCGCAGTCCGTCCAGCGAGATTCGCCCAGGCGACATTTTGAAATCCACGCGCAAGGTGAACTATGCCCGCGTGGATGCCAGGGAGCTTCCGGCGCTGCTGCGGAACATCGAAGTCTATCAAGGAACACACGTAACCCGGCTAGCGATCAAGCTGATGGCGCTCACCTTCGTCCGCACTAGCGAACTGATTGGAGCCAGGTGGGCAGAATTCGACCTGGAGGCCGGTCGTTGGGACATTCCGGCAGAGCGCATGAAGATGCGCACTCCACATATCGTGCCGCTAGCAAGGCAGGCATTGGAAGTGCTGGAGATGTTGCGCGACCTGACAGGGCAAAGCGACTGGCTTTTTCCCGGCGACCGTAACGCCAGTAAGCCCATGAGCAACAATACTATCCTGAAAGCATTGGAGCGGATGGGGTACAAAGGCAGAATGACCGGCCACGGCTTCCGTGGTCTGGCATCCACCATCCTGCACGAGCAAGGCTATAGCCACGACCATATCGAGTTGCAGCTCGCGCACGCTCCTCGGAATGCGGTTAGCGCGGCGTACAATCATGCACTTTACTTGGAGCCCCGCGCCAAGATGATGCAGGAATGGGCGGATTTTCTGGAACGGACCCAGCGCGGCGGCAAGGTATTGCCCTTCCGTGGAACTGCGGCGTAGCCATCCGGTCAACTCGGCAGCAGAGAAATAGGGCCGCACTGCAATCCAATCCCGGATGGGTGCCAATCCCAATTCCCGCGCCGGAGGTCATCTCGCCGACGAACGATTCACGCCGGCTCTCTGGACGCAGAGTTCCCGGCGGGCCTCTATCTGGCGAGCAATCCACTCCTCGACCTCTGCTTCAATCCAGCCGACAGCTCTGGCCCCCAGCGACACTGGCCGTGGGAATTTCCCTCCGTTATGCGCTGATAGACCGTGCTGCGTGAAAGGCCAGTGCGATCCAATACAATTGGTAGTCTCAGAATCTTTTTCGGCATCCTATTACCTCATTGGTTGAGTGGCATTTGAATTACGCGCGGCTTTACCAAACCCACAGAACAAAGTGCCGTCGAAATTGTCTTCAAGTCAGCGCAGACAACCTTGATTCCCTCGCGCTCTTTGTCTGGCTTTTCTCCAGGATGCACCGCACGGTTATGTCCTTTTGTCTGAGCCAACATCACAGCTACTTCTTCCCACAATCGTTCGAAGGCTGTTGCGTGGCAGGATCATCGTTGCAGCCCTTTCTTTCAGCGGTACGTCCGGTTTCATTGCCAAGTGACTGTGAGCTTGCGAACCAGGAAGAGAAGGTTGT
>Ga0326727_10004851_pt1 | contig 39474 bp, 21 predicted proteins | sample MB2enrmetagenome_FD_207643 | JGI IMG/M metagenome (GOLD analysis project Ga0326727, IMG submission 207643) | Lab enriched peat soil microbial communities from McLean, Ithaca, NY, United States - MB29MY | ecosystem: Environmental > Terrestrial > Soil > Wetlands > Peat | place: USA: New York...
GCCCCCGTGCCGAAATCAACTTGCGCTTCCTCACCTGGCTGGACCTCGATGCGCCACACCCGGTCGGGCTGTTGGCGGCGGAGCCGGCGCACGAACCGTTTGACCGATTGATAGGAACCGCTAAAACCAACTTCGGCCACCCAATCCTGATGAATCCGTTGCGCGCTCAGGCCCGCGTCCAGCTTGGCAGCAATCCGCGACCGATGCGGATCACAGAAGCTGGGCCGGCCGGCTTCGGCCTCCAACGCCGTCGTGACCAACTCCGCGCCGCTCGCTTCGCCGGGGGTCAGAATAGGGGATTCTGACTCGGGTGGCTCCGGAGAGCCGGGGGTCGAAATGGTGGGGGATTTTGCCGCAGCGTTGAGATAGCGCCACACCGTTTTGCGATCAAGTTTGAGCTCGCGAGCAATGCGCCGCCGGGACCAACCCCGCGCCGCCAACAGTTGTATCGTGTTCTGTTCGTGCACCTTAAGGATATTCGCCATAGTGCCGACGGATATGCCCTCAAGTCAGGGCTCCGCCCAGCGCTATCGGCGCCTTAAAGTGGGAAATCTCGAATCATCCAAAAGGGACCACTTTCGACCCGACCCGGTCCCTTTTGACCGACCACTAACATCAATTGGCCTGACGATTTATCCCCCATACCCGGAAGGCTTTTTCAAGAATCCCCAGATGCGGTCTCCTTACAGCTACCAGAACGGCGGGGATTGGTGCTGGTTTGGCGGTCGCATGATCCAGCAGTTGGTCAAGCAGGGTTACGTTGCCCAGGCCTATCTCGAACTCAAGCCCATGGTGGAACGGGTCCATCGAGTGGGTGGCTTTTACGAATGGTGGTCATTGGATAATCAACCTCGTGGCTCAAGTGGCTATCGTGGCTCGGCTGGGGTTCTGGGGCGTGCGATTGAGCTACTCCAGGAGTGGGCGGAACAGAACCGGGAGAACCGCTGACCGTGAACCGGCAGTCGGGGCAATCAGGAACCGCATCCAACCTCCACCTCGCCATCCACTTCACCGTCCAAACCACCATCCGCTTCGCCATCAAAGCAGCGGTGGAATTCGTTGCAAGAGGCGCCCTGAACCGCACTTTTCCACGACGGGAATCCGTTCACCGAACAGTGATCGGGGGCGCAGCAACCTGACACTGAGGTCCGGCCTGTGGCATCTGTGTTCATCTGTGTCCATCTGTGGTTTTGGTCTGCATAGATACGGCTAAGCGCTGATTATTAGCGGGCTTTGTGCGTTTGGGAAAGAGACAAGAAGGGCCGGGTCTTGGGACCCGGCCCTCTGGTTTAAGATGCGTTACCGAGGCAACGGTCTAGTTGCTGCGGATGGTGTAGAACGAGTTGCCGGACGGCGTAACGGTGAAGCTGCCCGGCGTGCTCGGCTGGTTGGCACCCACGGGGGTCCAATTGTCGCGGTCTTGCCCGGCAGCGCTGGGCACTACGGGCGACTCCATCAGAGTGAACGACGCGCCGGCGCCGCCGGTGTAGCTGATGGTGATGCTGCCATCACCGTTGTTCACGATGTTCGTGATGTTAACCGGGGACTTAGTAACGCAGACACTAACCGTGACGCCGGCAGCCGGGGAGGAAGTGCTGGCGTTGGCGGTGTTGTTGCCAAGGTACTTGGCCGTGATGCTGTGCGGACCAACCGCGAGGCCCGAGGCGGAATACGAGGCAGCACCGCCCGACAAGGTTCCCGTGTTAAGCACGGTGACACCGTCAAGGAATTGCACGCTGTCCCCGTTGGCTCCACCTGTAACGGTCGCAGTCAGGTTGAGGGGCGCTCCGAAGCAGAGGGTGCTTGGGACGGAACCCAGCGTGGTGGTAGTGGCAGTCCCGCCGGAGGTCACATTCAGCAGGCCGGTGCCGGTGAAGGCGGCATTCTGGTGGGTCGCCGCGCTGCCGATAGCACCCCAGGTACCCTGAGCCATTGAAGTGGTCCCGAAGTTGAGGGCCACAATGGTCATGGTGCCCGAGTAATTGAGGACGACCGAGGCAGCAGGGGGTACTGGGTTGGTCAGAGTAAGGCTGGCGGTGGAAGCCATAGCCGTGGTGTTGTCAAACTGGTTAGTGCCCCCAGCGACGACGACGTTGCCCTTGATGCTGCCGCTGATTTCGAGGACCCCTACGGTGTTGGTGGTGGGGCCGGTGTAGGTATTGACCGCCGATAGGGTGTTCGTGCTCGCGGCGCCTACCACGGTGAAGCCATAGCCGTGACCGCCGTCGCTAATGACGCCGCTAATGGTGCTCGGTCCCCCGGTGGTGCCGTGACCGATCGTGCAGTTGGTCGCGTTGAGCAGCACAGGTCCCGTTTGATTGCAGCCGTCCAGCCGCAAGCAGCCGTACTGGGCATTCCCGCTGCCGTTGACAATCACGCTGGCGGCATCCGTGACATAAGGCGTGGCCAGGTCCAGGGTGGCGCCATTGGCGATGTTCCAGGTGGCAGCGGCGCTGATCGGGAATGCCTGGTTGTTGGCAGCGTTGAGCAAGGTCTGGCCGCCGTTACAGTTAACCCTGCCGCTAAAGCCGGTCAGATCACCCGTGAAGGCGGTGTTGCCCGAAGCTGCGGCAACGTTAACAACACCGGTTGAGTCTGTTGTGGTGATCTTGTTCGCATAGGTGCCGGAAACGTTGCAGGTCAAGACGCCATTGCCGGTGATGGCGATCGTCCCCGTGCCCGCGCCGGCCCCGTTGCTGAGCGCCACGGTGCCGCCGGCGTTGATGGTGAGTCCGCCGGTGAAGGTGTTGGCGGAATTCAGCGTTAGGGTGCCGGTGCCAGCGTAGGTGAGCGCATTGGCGCCGCTAACCACGCCATAGAGCGAGAGGTTGCCGGGGCCGCCAATCGTGGTGGCGGACGCCAGAGGGAAGCCGGCAGCGGCCGTGCAGTCCAGCTTGGAAGTCGTGGAGGCGACGCTGTTGATGAGAGCGCCGCTGCCCGTGCCGTTGCCGTTAAGGGTCAAAGAAGTCCAGTAGTTAGTAGCCGTTCCATTGGCGTCAAAGATACCGCCGGTGTTGACAGTGACATTGACACCGCTGTAAATCACAAACTGGCCGGTGCCGGCTAACTTGATCGTGCCGCCGCTGTTGACGGTGGTGGTAGCGCCTACCGTATGGGCGGTGGAAAGACTGGTTTTATTCAGGATCACCGTACCGGCATTAACGGTCAGCCCGAGAGAGGCGTTATCCGAGGTGCCGCTCAACTGGAGGGTGCCGGCACTGGTCTTGGTGAGGGTGCCGCTGGTGGCCAGGTCCAGTTCCAGTTCGCCGTTGGGCGTGTCAATGGTGCCGGTGCCGGTGAACAGGCGCGCCGTAGTGGCGAAGGACGAACCCGTGTACTGGAACGTCGCGTTCGCGCCGCCGAGCGTCACGGTGCCGGATTGGCCGATGCCGCTGGGATTAAAGCCGCTGTCGTCAATGCCGCTGACGCTGAGGGTGGTGCCGGCCTTGATGATCGTGCCGCCGCTGTAAGTGTTGGCGCCGCTCAAAGTCAGTGTGCCAGGCCCGTTTTGGACGATAGTGCCGGCCCCGGAAACAACGCCCGCTATATTCTGCGAAGCGGCGAGGTTGAAGATGAGGGAGCCCGCGTTGACGGCCACGCCACCGGTGTAGGCGCTGAGGTTGCCGTTCAAGGTCAGGCTGTCAGGACCCAACACGGTGAGCATTCCCGATCCGCTGAGGGTCCCCGAGTAGGTCTGGGGATAGAAGTTCGCGAAGATCAGGTTGCCGTTATCGGCAAAACTGCCTGTCTGGGTGGCCCCGTTGTACAACACGCCGTCGCCGAGTTGGAGGGTAGCCGCAGGGCCAATGGTGGTCCCGCCGCTGTAGCTGTTGAGGCCGCTCAAGACCAGCGTGCCGGCGGTTTGGGCCAGCGCGCCGGTCCCGGTAATGGGGCCCGACAAGATCTGTGCCGCCGAGCTGTTGTAGTTCAAGGTTCCATTGTTGGCGATGCTGGCCGCGTACACGCCACCGCCCAGCTTACCCGCGCCACCGATGGTGATCGCACCGGGCGCGGCGATGGTCGTGCCACCGGTAAAGGTGTTGACGGTGTCCAGCTCGAGCGTGCCGCTGCCGGTCTTGGTCAAGCCGGTTTCGCCGGTGATGCCGCCCGTGCCGGTAATGGTGTAATTATTCGCCGAGTTGTTGGCGGTCACGGACACCGGGGTGACGGTGGTGTTCAGCGTGACGGTGGGGGAAGAGGTGGCGTAGGTGTCGTCAAAAAGGACTTCGTCACCGACCGGTGGCACGTCCGCGGTCTCCGTGTAGTTAACCGAGGCTCCGGTGCTGTCCTTCCAGTTTGCCGTGGTGTTGATGTCCCAAGCCCCTAGCCCGTTAAACGCCCATTTCAGGGGTTCTGTAGTACTCGTGACCGTCAACGTGAGAGTGTAGCCATCGTTGCTCAGGCTTCCGCTCACGTCCGGCGGCAAGTTCGCAGTCGTTGGGATGCTGCCTGCCAAGCCGCCGGCGGCGTACATCAGCGGGTACGTGCCTGCCGGAAGGACGCTGTCCGCGAGAACGGTCACGGTGGGAGTGCCACTGAAGGTAATGGCGCCAGTCGTCGTGAGCGGGGCCAGCGTTGCGCTGGGAGTCATGAAGCCGAAGTTGAACTCGCTCGTCGTGGTGCTGTCATCAAACGTCAGATTGGCGCAACTCCATTGCTTCGTGTTGTCGGGAATCGAGACGCCGAACGTGGTGCCCGTCTTCACCTCGACCGCGCTGCTGGCGCACGAGCCGCCAACGACCCCGACGAGTTTGCCGCCCTTAACCGTGGTGGCTCCGCTGTAAGTATTGACGTTGCCGAGCGTGACAGTGCCGGCCCCGACCTTGGTCACGGCGTAGCCGCTGCCGGAGTCGCCAATGGCGCTATTGATGACCATGTTGCCCGGGCCGCCGATGCTGCTGGGGGAAGCGAGAGTCACAGAGGAGATTAACCCAACCGCGGTGCCTGTTGGATCCACGCCAGTGCCGCTGAGCGAAATCGTCGGCTGGGAGGTATAACCGCTGCCTGGAGAGGTGATTTGGATGCCCATCAACTGGAAGTTGTTGGCATTGGCAGTGACGGTCGGAGCGGTGCCGCTACCGCTGGTGCTGCCGCCGCTGACGCTGACCGTTGGGGCGGAGGAATAGCCGAAGCCGGGGGCGGTGATGAATGCAGTGCCGCTGACTGGGTTCCCAGCCGTACCAGTGGCGAGCGGCATCGAAACGATTGCATTGGAGCCGCCGCCATTAGTGACCGTGATGGTTGGCAGCACAGTGTACTTCTGCGTGTTAGGAGTAATCGCGAACGTAGCGGGGGTCACGCCGAGGCTTGCAAAAGCGGTTGCCCCGCTGCCGCCGCCGCCCGTCACCGAGACGGTCACTGGCGCTGCAATGGTGGTGGACATGAAGGGAGAGGTGACTAGCGCCGCCAGTACGCCGCTGGGAGCATTAAGCACTGCGGTCGAAGTGATGTTGCTGTTGACCAGGGCGCCGCAGTTGTTGGTGCCGCTGCCGTTGAGGACAAGGGCGGCGTCCACTGCGTAACCGTTCAGATCGAGGGTGCCGGAGGTGGCGGTAGCGGCGGAGCCAGCGAGCACGTTAACGGTCCCATTGGTGCTGACCGCGCCAATGCAGCCCAACCCGGTCGGGTAGCCGACCCGTAGAGTGCCGTTGGTGATGTACAAGGGGCCGGAAAAGGCGCTATTATCCCCGCTTAGTTCCAATATGCCGCTGCCCCCTTTGGTGAAAGCACACGAGCCACTGACGGGGCCGGAGATGTTGACCAGATCAGCCGAGTCGTTTACGCCATGGCCGGCATTGAGCTGCAGCACCGTATAATTACCCCAGGGAGCCGTGGTGGCATAAATCGAACCCGGTGCGTTATTCGCCCCCGTCCCGCCCGATCCGTTCGACAATTGCCACGGTCCGCTGAAAGTCGTGTTCTGGGGGGTGCCGAACGCATCCACGTTCAAGAGTGCGGGCTGGGGCGCAGCACCAACGGTATTGTTATTCGAAGCATACTTTTGGTACATGGTCACGGCATTGGTGATAGTCAGCCCAGCCGTCTCAGTCACCAGGGCGCCGCCCGTGGCGTTCAAGATGACGAGGGGGCCGACGCCAAAGGCGGCGTTGTTGTTAAAGTGCCAAATGGCGGCGTTCCAAGCGAGGCCATTGTAACCCAGATAGGTCCCGCCGGCGTAGGTATTTATGGCATTCAGATATAGCTGGCCATTATCTTCGGGACAAATGCCACCCGTCGTGGGGCCGGCCAGCGGGACATCGAGGTATATTACCCCCTGCGCGCCGTCACTGGAGTTTTTCAAAGCGAATCCGTTGAGATTGTTCGCCGCCATGGTGACGCTGCCAGCGCCATTGAGCGTCACCTCGCAGGAGTTCGGGGTGAGGTCGATGAAAAAGCCGGCCACAGTATGGTTGGCATTCATGGTAATGGTGAAGTTGACGGTTGAATCGTTGGTCGGATAACCATTAGGATTGTTGGTGGAGCCGCCGCCGATGGCAAAGCACGCGGCGGTGCCTTCGACCCAGGCGACCGGGGTTGCCGACCCGGTGCCCGATGTGCTCCAGCTTGCGGTCTCCCAGGTCCCCGCGAGCGTGCCGGGGACGGGAGGGGTCTTGCTGCTGGTTTGACCGGTGTAGGCGGCGCTTGGGGGGGTGGGGGTGAAGGTCCCTTCCGGGTCCCAGTAGGTGACCGCGGCTTGGACCTGGCTGGCCAGGAAACAGACCAGCAGGCTGAAGGTAACGAGGAGGAATTTCACTGAGTCGTGGGTGCGTTTTTTCATGATAGTAGTTTTGTTGAGCAGTTTGCAGGGAAGGTCACACATTCATGTTGGTGTTGAACAGCGTGCGCGACTCTAGCTGCGCGCCCCCGCCGGCTGCAAGCGCAAAATAAAAATAATTCCGGCCTCGCGAGGGCGATTGACAAAGTCCGCTCGTTAGTCGCCACGATGCGGCCGGAGCGCCGGCATGTTGCCGGCTTAGGCCATTCGGAGCGTGTAAGCCGGCAACATGCCGGCGCTCCGCAGCCCAGAGGCGGCTGGAAGGCGGGATGGTTGACAGGCTCGCGCGCCCCCGGCAGAGTGCGATTCATGGCCAGAGCGCTGAAGCATTCCACGGCCCTCATGGCCGTGTTGCTGGCCGTGGTCACCCTGGCCGTCTATTGGCCGGTCACGGGGTATGACTTCGTCAGCCTTGACGACCCCAGATACGTGACCCAGAACCAGCACGTCCAAGCGGGGATTACGTGGGCCGGTCTCGGCTGGGCGCTGCGGGAGACTGAAGCCGCCAATTGGCATCCGGTGACGTTGTTCTCCCACATGCTGGATTGCCAGTTGTACAGTTTGAGGGCGGGGGGCCATCATGTGACGAACCTGCTGCTGCACGTGGCCAATACCTGCCTGCTCTTCGCGCTGCTGCTGCGGATGACGGGCCGGCGCTGGCCGAGCTTCGTAGTCGCGGGCCTGTTCGGCTGGCACCCGCTGCATGTGGAATCGGTGGCCTGGATTGCGGAGCGGAAGGACGTCTTGAGCACGCTGTTCGGATTGCTGGCGCTCTGGGCTTACGTGCGCTATGCGGAAGTCCGGAGTCTCATGTCTCAAGTCTTGAGTCCACGGTCCGCAGTCCGCAGTCCACAGTCCGCGGTCCACAGTCCACGGTCCACAGATGACGCTCCACGCTCTACGCTCCACGGATCACGTTTCACGTTTCACGCTTCACGCTTTTACGTTCTCTCCCTGCTCTGCTTCGCCCTCGGGCTGATGGCCAAGCCCATGCTGGTCACGCTGCCGTTCGTCATGCTGCTGCTGGACTTCTGGCCGCTCCGCCGCTTTCAACTCAACCCTCAACACTCAACCCTCAACACTCTTCCTCCCCTGCTGTTGGAGAAGCTGCCCTTCCTACTGCTTACAGCCCTTTCGTGTGCCGTGACGCTCTGGGCCCAGGGCAGGGAACATGCGATTATGACGGTGCAGCGCATGCCCATGAACTATCGCGCCGCCAACGCCGTGCTTGCCTGCTATGCTTACGTGGGCAAGACCTTGTGGCCGGCGCGCCTGGCCGTCTTCTATCCGCACGGCCACACTACCCTCACCTGGCCGATCCTCCTCGCTGGCGCAGGCTTGGCGCTAATCTCCGCCGCTGTCTTGTGGCTCCGGAGGTTGCCCTGCCTGGCGGTGGGGTGGCTCTGGTTTATGGGCACCCTGGTGCCGGTCATCGGGTTGGTGCAAGTGGGCGAACAGGCGATGGCCGACCGCTACACCTACATCCCTTCCATTGGCCTGTTCATCCTGATCGTCTTCGGCCTCAGCGACCTCGCAGGGCGAGCCCGGCTGCGCGAGACGGCCATGACTGTGCTGGCTGGCCTGGCACTCGTGGCGTGCCTGATAAGCACGCGACAACAGCTTGGTTATTGGCGCAACAGTGAGGCCCTGTACCGCCATGCGCTGGCCGTCACCGAAGGCAATTACGTCGCCAACAATAACCTGGCGGTTGATTTGTTCAACCGTGACCGCGCGGAGGAAGCCGTCGGGTTCTACCTGGCCGCGCTGCGATACGCTCCGAACTACGCGGATGCCCACAGCAACCTGGGCAATGCCTATGCCAAACTAAAGCGGCGGCACGAAGCCATCGCCGAATACCGGGTCGCCCTTAAGCTGAACCCGAACCTGGCTCGGACGCACTATTACCTCGCCAACGAATTGCTCAGCGATGGCGATGCGGCAGGGGCAGAAGCCAATTACCAAGCCTCGCTGGCCCTCGATCCCGACCGAGCTGATGCGCAATACCAACTAGCGACTGTCTTGCAGGCCCGGGGCGAGGTGGCAGCGGCCACACAGCATTTTCACCAAGCTCTTCGCCTCAAGCCCGATTGGATCGAAGCGCTCAACAACCTCGCCTGGCTCCTGGCCACCCAGCCCGAGGCGCGCTTCCGCGATGGCAAACAGGCGTTGGAGCTGGCCTCGCGGGCCGTGGCCTTGACCAATACCAACAAAGCCGGACCACTCGACACGTTGGGTGGGGCGCTCGCGGAGGTTGGCAGATTCACCGAGGCGGCCAGCACGGCCCGGACCGCCGCCCGTTTGGCCCAGGCTGCGGGCGCGGCGGACCTCGAGCGCGAAATCACGGCACACCTCCAATGCTACGAGCGCGGCATCCCCTTTCGGGAGTCGGGCACCGCCACAAACGCTCCCGCCGACCTTCCAGGTCGGTCCCGCGCGGGCGTTGGCCCGGCAAGCTAAGAACTTGCCCGGACAATCGCAAGCCGGAGGCTCGCCCTGTTACCCGGTGGTCGTGACGAGATGCGCCCTTATGCGGAATTCCGCATAAGGGCGCGTCACTCCGTGCGCGCCGTACTCGCTCGCTTCGGCGCGCACGGAGTGACGCGCCCTACCCGTGTGTACCATATCGCTTATCAATGCAATCAAGCACTAGCTTCCCAACCGCTTGCCGCCACGACGGCACCGGATCCCCTCCTGATCCTCACCGCAGCCTCTCCGTAGCACCTCTCATCGGCGATAAGAGGTGCTACGGAGAGGTAACGGTGAGGTTACGGCGAGGCCAGGCACAGGATCGGCCCCAAAGCGTCGGAGCGCAGACTTCCGGTCTGCCGTAGAGCCGGGCATCTTGCCCCGCGGAATAGCCGTCCCGCATGCACGCGGCGCTCCTCCGGGCGGCAGGATGCCGCCCTACGGCAGGCAAGATGCCCGCCGCTACATGGTGGCGGTGTCCACATGCGTCCCGCTGGCATATTCATGTGATCCCCTTCTTGACAGGCAACACTTGCAGGCTAGGATGCGCCAATGAGCAAAACACTGCGCCCCAGTCTCCTCTGCACCCTCATTTCCCTCACCACCGTTATCACGGCCTCGGCCGGAACTTTCACTGCCAACTTCAACTCCGGCGTGCCGGCCGGTGCCACCTGCTACGGCAACGCCTTCGTGGATACGACCGGCGGAATCGCCAACAGCGGTTGCCTGAAAATGACAACGAATGCCCCCAGCCAAACCGCCGGCTTCGTCATTGACGACCTGGATTCCGGCGCCGCGATCAACGCCTTCACCGCTACCTTCCAGCTCTATCTGGGGGGCGGCACCATCCCGCCCGCCGACGGGTTCAGCTTCAACTTTGCCAGCAACATCCCCGACGGCACCATGGATGAGACGGGGGCTCCGAGCACCGGACTGACCATCGAGTTCCACACTTTCACCAACACCGCCAGCGGCATTGGCATTCATATCCTCTGGAACGGCGCCATCCTTGCAACCAACCTAATGCCCGTGGCCAGCCTGGTCACCGGGACCTACACGAACGTGGTGATCCAGCTCACCACCAACGGCCTGGTCAACGTGAGCTACGGCAACGCCATTATCTACACCAACCGCGCCCTGCCTGGCTTTCAGCCGATGGCCGGGCAGTTTGGACTGGGCGCGCGCTGCGGCTCCGACGACGAAAACTGCTGGCTGGACAACCTGAGCATCAACACCACGCCCATCCTCCACCCCGTCGTGCTGGCCGACTCGCCCACCGGCACGAATGTCGTGCCCAACCCGGTCATCACGGTCCAGTTGTGGGACGGCAGCCTCTCGCAGGTTGACCAAAGCACCATCCAGATGATGCTCGACGGCTCGAACGTCCTCTCCCCAACCATCACCGAGAGCAACGCGCTCACCGTGGTCCAATACGACGTGCCCGCGGTGGCCTCCGGCTCCAGCAACTGGGTCATGGTGACCTTCAAGGACAACGGCAGCCCGGCCGTCAGCTACACCAACGTGTTCGGCTTTATCGCCATGACCTACCCGACGATTCCGCCCAGCTACATGGCCACCGCGGACACCACCCAGCCGGGCTTCACCGAACGGATATTCCAGGGCGGCACGGCGACCGTCGCCAGCGCCGAGACCGCCGACGCCATGCTGGCCGGCCTCTACTATAATACGGCCAACGGCACGCTCTGGCCCAACACCGCCGGCACCAACACGGACGGCACGTGGACCTTTGTTCAAACCGGCACGATCAACTACAACCTCGCGGCGCCGGCCCCGCTTGGCGAGTTCCCGTACTTCTACACCGCGCAGTACCCCGGCATGCCCGGCATCACCGGCAGCACGAATGACTTCGCCTACGAGGCGATCACCTACTTGTACCTCGCCCCGGGCATCTACACCTTCGGCGTCAATAGCGATGACGGCTTCCGGCTCACGTGTCTCGATAAGCAGTTGGGGACCTTTGACGCAGGCCGTGCCGCGGCCGACACGATCTTCTACTTCGCGGTCAGCCAGACCGGCTATTATCCGTTCCGCCTCGTCTATTTCCAGGGGACCGGCACGGCCAGCCTGGAGTGGTTCTCCGAGGACTCTTCGGGCAATAAAACCCTGATCAACGACACTGGCGACGGCGGCATACCCGCCTACGCTGTGGCCACCACCGCGCTCCCCTATTTCCTTGTCGGCTCGCCTACGGGCACGGGCAACCGGGCCAACCAGCCGATCGTGGTGCAAATGCAGGACGGCGTCGGCATCAAGGTCAACACCAACGCGATTCATCTGACCGTCAATGGTGCCGCCGTCGCGCCCAGCATCACCTGGACCGCCGGTGTCACCACCGTCCAATACAGCCGCATCTGGGCCTCCGGCTCGACCAACACCGCCGTGGTCTGGTTCGCCGACAACGAAGTCTCGCCGGTCAGCCAGACCAACCAATTCACCTTCAGCGCCGCCACCTACACCACCATCCCCGCCAGCTACGCCATCAGCGCGAGCGCGGTGGACACGACCAAGCCGGGTTATGAGCAGTCGGTGTTTCAGACCAGCCAAACGATATCCTACACCATTGAGAACGCCGAGACGATGCTCGCCGGGCAGTTTTTTGACCCCTACGGCAATCCCTATCCCAACGTCGCCGCGAAGAATACCGACGGGAGCTACAACTATGTCCAGGCGAATACGATCAATTACAACATCGCGGCGCCGGCTCAGGCGGGTGATTTCCCGGGCGATGTGCTCTTCCCCGGCATCCCCGGCACCAGCGGCAGCACCACCAACTTCGCCCTGCAAGCCATTACTTACCTCTATCTGACCCCGGGCTATTACACCCTGGGCGTCAACAGCGATGACGGCTTCCGCCTGACGACCTCGCCCAATCCTTACGAGGAGTTCCCGTATCAAATAGCCGTGTTCGACGGGACGCGCGCGGCGGCCGACACCACCGGCGGTTTCGGCATCACAAACGCGGGTTATTACCCGTTCCGCCTGGTCTATTTCCAGGCCACCGGCCCGGCGAGCCTCGAACTGTTCTCCAGCTCGTACACGGGCGCGCGAACCCTGGTCAACGACACCACCAGCCCCGCGCCGCTTCTGGCCTATCGCAGCGCCAATAACACCCAGCCCTATTGCCAATGGGCTTATCCCTACCGCGCGGGAAGCTACTGCGCGGGGAGCGGCCTGCCGGTCTCGTTCACGCTCGTGGACGGCACGCCGGCGGTGCAACTCAGCTCGATCCAATTGACCTTCAACGGCGCCGTCGTTTCCCCCACGGTCACGCGCGGCAACGGGACAAACATCTTCGTGGACTACTTTCCGCCGGTACCGGCGACCACCAATACCACGGCCACCGTGCAGTTGGTTTGGGCCGACGCCTCCGGCCATTACAATACCAACGCCTTCAGCTTCACGTACTACGGCTCCGATGCCCTGGCCCCGACGTGGAGCCTGGCGCCTGGTTCCCGCTCCTATCTGACCAACGACGCCGCCACCGGAAGCGCGCTGGAAGCCGGGATGGCTTACAACCCCGTGACCGGCCACCTGGTCGTGGGTTCCCTGATTAACACCAACACCCTGCGCGGCTTCTACATTCTGGATGCGCTGACCGGGAACGACATGGGGCAGTTGGCGCAGACCAACTCCAGCGGCGTCAATCAGTTCTCCCCCCCTGCAACCGGGGTCAATTACCCGGGGTACACGATAAGTATCGCGAGTGACGGCGCCATTTATGCGGCCAGCCGGCAGGCAGCCGGGCAAGACTATGCCATCTATCGCTGGGCGAGTGAAACCTCAGCCGTTTCTGTCGCCTACGGCCCCCATGCGTTTACTGCGCCTATGGGCTACAATCTCTGCGTGCGCGGGGCGGGCGTAAACACCCAGCTCATTGGGGGTTACGGGAGCAGTTCCTCCCCCCAGAATTACGCGCTCCTCTTCACGACAGCCAACGGCTCCACCTTCAGTTTCACTGCCCTCGGGACCATCGCCAACGGCAACTCCGACCTCTATGGGGGCATCGGCTTTGGCACCAACAATACGTTCTATGCGCAGCCGTTTCCCTCGACCGCGCTGGAGTACGTGTCCTTCAACACGAGCACCCATGTTTACACCAACGTCGCCAGGTATCCCTTGTCAGCCCCTTCGGGTTCGCTCGGCCCGCTGGCGGTTGATCTGGTCAACAGCCGCATCATTGCGCTGGCCACCGCCACGACCTCCGGCACGACCCATACCGTCAATCTGTTTGACATGACCACACTTACCAGTGGCGCCAATACGCCGGTCGGTACGATCAACTTGTCCGCCGGCAACCCCAATCCCACCGGTTCCGGCTCCATCTGCCTCACGACCAACGGCGGCTATGCCTTTGTCCTCGATAGTCAGAATGGCATCACGGCCTATGAATTGACCCCCAAACCATCGGCCACCGTTCCCGTGACCGCAGCGAGATGCGGCATAACCAACGGCCCCGGCAGTAACTACACCATCAACTATTCGGGCGGCGAGGCCGTCAACTACATCCTCTGGAAGTCCCTCAACGCGAACGCCGCCATGAGCACCTGGACCGTGGTAGCGACCAACAGCGGCTCCTTAAGCAGCAGTAACTTCGTGGTGACCCCCAGCGGCACGCGCACCTTCTACCGCATCAGCAGCCGCAGTTACTAATCCCCTCACACGGGAGCGCGGACATTCCTGTCCGCGACTCCCAGCGGCGCCCTGCTGTTTTGTAGCGAAGGTTTACAAACCTGCTGTATCGCCGACTTCCGAGCCGGCGCGGATGGGCCGGGACGGATTCCAGATCGAGCACCATGCACTTGGGTTCAGGAACGCCGCCAAGGGCCAGAACTCTGCTCATCTGTGCAAGCAGCAGTCGCTGAGCAACTTACGTCTCCAATGGCCAGCACCTCTAAGCCCTATCTATGCAGTTGGTTTCCGGGAGCGCACGCGCCCACGCGTGCAGTTTTCCGCGCCCTCGCGGAAAACAGAAGGGGCCTGCGTGGCCAACCGTTTGGTGACGGCTGCCAGCCCGCCTCCGACCGGCGAGGGCGCCGGTCGGCACACGCGAGGGCGCGTGTGCTCCCCGAAACCAACTGCATAGATACGGCTCAGGGTATACGGCTCGGGGTTTGAGTTCGGCTGCGCCTTCGTTTGCACGCTCATTCGTGTCGCAGCGGGAGCCATCTTGCTTACTGACGCAGAGGCAGTCCGGCTTCGTAGCGTTTCAACTCGCCGGTCAGATGCGCGGCCAACTCCTGTTGCCCCGCCGCCTGCGCCAGCTCCAGGGCCGTTTGCGCAGTCTGCACCGCGTCGCCGAATCGCCTGGTTTCGGCCAACGCGGCGGCGAGGGTGCGAAGAACGCCGGGGTTCCTTCCGCCCGCCAGGTCATTGGCCTGCCGGGCCAGTTGCAACGCTTTATCGCCGTTGCGCAGCGAAGCCTCCGTGCAGGTCGCCAGCAGCAACGCCAGGTTATTCTGGGTGTTGGGATCGGCGGGTTGGAGTCGCAGCGCCTCCTCGTATTGAGTGAGCGCTTCGGCCATCCTTCCCTCTGCAATCAGGGCGGTGCCGAGGTTGTTGTGGGCTTGCCCGTATTCGGGATCGGATCGCAGAGCGGTTTGGTACTGGGCGATGGCCTCGTCCACGCGTCCCTTCCGGAACAGGGCCACCCCGAGGTTACTATGCGCCGACGCGAGACCGGGCTGGAGCTGCAACGCCTTCTGGAGCTCAGCGATGGCGTCGTCCACTCGTCCCATTTGGAGCAGGGCGGCTCCGAGGTTGTCATGGGCATCGGCAAAGGCTGGGTCGGTTCGCAGCGCCTCCTGGTACTGGGCCATGGCTTCATCCAGCGCCCCCTTTTGCAGCAGAGCCGCCCCGAGATTGTTCCGGGCTTCCGCGTAGTGGGGCTTGATTCGCAGCGCATCCTGGAACTGGACGATCGCTTCGTCGAGGCTTCCCCTTTCAAGATACAGCAGGCCGAGATGGTAGTAGGCAAGCCAACATCCCTGGTTAGCGGCGCGAGTTCCCTGCCAGAGAGTTTCGGCATTGACATAGAGACCGCTTTGCCGCCAGGTCAAAGCGCCCAATGCCGCTAGCAGCAGGGCAGCCAGAAAAAGGCCGAGGGGGGAGAGCGAGCCGCCGAGATGCAAACGCGAAGCCCCGAAGCTTGAACCCCGAGCCTTGAACCTCGAAGTGAACAGCGCCGCTGCCGCCGCGATCGGTGCCAGGATCGCGAAATACTGCCACCGGTCAGCCACCAGCGAGTAGCTCATAAACCCAATGTTCACAAAGCCCAGGACGGGCAACAGCATCACCACATAAAAGCCAGCGCACAAGAGCCAGGGTTTGCCCCAACGCCGACGATAGCACCACAGCCACAAAAAAGTCCCCGCTGCCAACGCCGCGGGGACGTAAGCGAGCGCGCGAGCGGGATCAATCTGCCATCGCGGATAAACATGGATCAGGTTCAACGGCAGCAGGGCCTTATAGAGATAAAACCAAACCGCCCAGCCGGCCCCCGCCAGCCGCGACCAAAAGCTGTCGTCCCTGGCAATTTGCGAGGCCATCTGGGTCCGTTCGAACCAAACGGTAATCAGGCCAAGGAAGAGCGAAGCGACGAAGAACGGCACCGTGCGCCCCACGTCCCGGCTCGTTACTTTCCCCCGCCGCCACCAGGCCAGGCCCAGCAATAGCAGGGGCAACGGCGCCACCGCCGTCTTGCTCAACAGCGCCAGCATAAACGCGCCCAGGGATAGCCAATAGAACCGGGAGGATGGAACGGGGTGTGAGGCGTGATCCCTGCTGGGCGGCGCCAGGTTCCGACCCCCGCCTTTGGGAACCTGACTTCGGGCACTAGACTGTTCGTCGAATCGGACGTACCAGAAAAGGCTCAGGAGGAAAAAGAACATCGCCAGGGTGTTCTTGCGCTCGGAAATCCAGGCCACGGATTCCACGTTCACCGGATGGAGCGCGAAGATCGCGCCGGCCAGCCAGGCCCCCGGCATCGCGAAGCGCCGGAGCACCCGCCAGATCAAGACAGCGCTGACCGCGTGTAACAACAGGTTGACCCAATGATAGCCCGCGGGGTTGAGCCCCCAGAGCGCTCGCTCCAGGCGGAAGCTGGTAAAGAGCATCGGGTAATAATTCGGCGAGTCGGGCGAAAACCAAATCTGCTTCCAACCCCCAGCCTCAGAAAGCATCCGGTTCTTGGTGAGGTACATGTCATCATCCCACAGGAACCCACCCTGCCACACGGGCTGGTAAGCCAGGATGGTTCCGAGGAGGATGAGGGACCCCGGGAGCCAACCCGGAACGGGCCAGCCCGCCAGGGATCCACCGAACCGCTTCATGCGGCGCAGGCTACGTCGGGGCGCGGGCGCCTTCAAGCGAGATGCAAGCCCGCCCCGCCTGAATCATGCAAAGAGTCCCGCCACGTTCATGGACACGGGCACTAACTTGCCGCCCTCGAAGAACCGCTTCGCTTGCCGCTGGCTCCACTTGCGCAAACGATATAGCACGGCAAAGGCGTAGTCGGGCGCCGCGGCGCCCGCCCCGCCCACAACTTCACTTCCCCGGCGGACATTGTCCATCATCCAGGGTGGCAACAGCAAATGGTAGGGATTCCGGTTTACCTCGCCCACGTGGAACGTTGTCGCGGCAATCATGTCGGCCAGGTCGTCGTTGCTGACCTCCACCATGAGGTTCGGATCGGTCATGGCGCCCCAGAACTCCGTCTCCACGATGTAGCAGCTAAAGCTCTCGGGCATCTGCTTCAGGGCGTCCATCACCAGGTAGTGCGTGCCGATGTGCGTGGCGTTCCAGTCCCGGTCGTGCGGGCACAGGACCACCTTCGGCTGGTGCTGCTCGATCACGTCCTTGATGATCTTGACGCAGGCCGCCCAATGCTTGGGGTCCTGCTCGCGGGTCTTGGCGTTGATCTTCTCCAGGCCGTTCGGCGCCGAGGTCACAAGGTCGAAGCCGATGTACTTGCAGGCGTTCCGCAGCTCGTGCAGGCGCTCCTGCTGGCGCTCCTTCTTGCTGCCCAGCGTGATGGCGACGTTGATGAGGTGCATGCGCGCCTGGCGCATCAGCCGCACCGCCATGGCGCCGACGATGCACTCATCGTCCGGGTGCGGGGCGAAGAACAGCGCCTTGGGCGCGTTGGGGGCAATCTCAGGCCGCGGGGCGGGCTTGAAGGTGCCGAGAGGAAGCGAGCGGCCCTGCTTGAGCAGGCGCGCGTAGTCGGAGACGAGTTGATGATATGGAGTCATATAAGTAAACAGTGTAAGGGCGGCCAACCCGCCGTTCAATTTCTCGCGCGGCAAAAGGCGCCGGTCATGCAAACCGGAGCGCGGACATTCCTGTCCGCCTTTCGCATGCACTGGCCCGGTGGCGGACAGGAATGTCCGCGCTCCGGACCGGCGGATTTGGCCGCACGCTTCATTTCCCGAACGCCTACCCTAACTGCGGCAGGCTCGCCGCCGCGACCGCCTGGCCGTGGCGTTTGTCCTGCTCACTCGGGATATGGAAGGCAATCTTGCTCGTCAGCTCAGGGAACTCCGCTTTCAGGACTTCCTTGGCCCCGGCAATAATGATGTCGCCGCCCGGCCCGGAGGTGACCCGGCCCAGGATCAGCACATTCTCCAGGTCGTAGAAATCGGTGAAGTGCGCAATGGCGTAGCCCAGGTAGGCGCCGATGGTCTCGTAAATCTTGCGGGCGCGGTAATCGCCCTTGTCCATGAGCTTCTGCACCTGCTTGAGCTTCTCGGGCAGCGGCAGCTTGTCATCCGCCTCGATGCCCGCGGGCGCGAGGAGGCGGCCCACGCACTGCTGCGAGAAGTACTGCACGTCGCAGCCGTAATCGCCGGACCATTCATCGGTCGCGGCGCCCGGATTGAGGTCAACCGGCACAAAGGCCAGCTCGTTGATCCAGGAAGTGATGTTACCCTCGGCATTGACGTAGCCCCCGGCGGTGCTCGTGCCCAGCGAGATGCCCAGGATGCGGTTCTTGCCCAGCGACATCGAGCCGGCCAGCGCGGTCACCTCGCCATCGTTCACGACTTCCAGGGGGATGTTGTTCCACGCCTTGCGGATTTCGAGGAACAGGTCCCGCACACGCTGGTTGAACACGTCGGGCGGCACCCCGCGGAACAGCGAGGCCACCTTGACGCGGTTGTTCACATACACTCCCGCGGCGCTCCCGCCAATCGCGTCCACCCGCGGCAAGTGCGCAGCCGCCTTCTTGAGAGAATCCATGATGCCCTCATAGTGGTACTGCGGGTCGGGCTGGAAGTAGGGGTCCCAGACCGTCTCCTCGCTGAAGACCACCTTGCCGTCAACAACCGCGGCCACCTTGCGGTCGCTGCCGCCGAGGTCGAAGCCGATGCGGCAGCCATCCAGGTGCCGGCCCAGCGACGCGGCGCTGCGGCGCTCCGCGGGCAGGCTATTCGCGCGCACCACCTCGATGGGGTGATCGAACATGCGTTCGCCCACGAGGTTCGAGTCGAACTTGCCGGTGGGGGTCTCGCGATAGTGCGCGGCCAGCTTCGCCGCCAGCGGTGCCGGCCCGTCAAAGTGAAGGCGGAATCCGCCCCGCGACCAGAGCAGGAACTTGGCGATGCGCTCCAGGTAAGTGAAGTTGCCCGCCGCCTGCGGATGGCTGTCCGGCAGAATCGGTGTGGTGAAATGGGAAGTGGTGCCGTCGGTCTGCTCCAGCCCCAGGCGGACCGTTACTGCCCCCGGTGTGGCCCGCGCCAAGGCCCGGAAGGCACGATTGGCCAGCACCGCCGGCCGGAAGGCAGGGTCCAGCACCGGGGTCACGCGCGGCGCGACTAAGGGAAGCCCGTTAGTAGTGTTCATTTCGCGGGGGCTGTTGTAATTCAGACGCATCCGGCGCGCAAGCCAGGACCAAAGCGGTTTGGAGTCCCGCGTCTAGCCTGCGAGTCAATAACCAGCTCCAGCACAGTCGGGTTCCCTGTAGATGAGCAGAACCTGGGAGACCTCCGCTCTACGCCCACGTGCTGCGCCAGGGCGGCAGCGGGATGAAAAGCCCGCTCGATTGACTGTGAGGGCAGGAAAGGTTGAGGGTTGAGAGTTGAGAGTTGAGAGCGAGCAGGCTTGACGCCAGGAAACGCGGCGAATACTCTCGGCGCATAGGCTGAGCCAGTGGTGTGCCTTCGGCCCTGCGTGCCGAGGATCTGTCACTCTGCTCCGCCGTCAACCAAATGAATGGCAGCTTATGAAAGTACTCGACACCCCCAGAGTCGGTCGCAGCGGGAACCTAATCTTCTACCCATCGCCCTTTGGCCTGTGCGCCCGGCAGGCCTGCATCCCGCGCAACACCCAAACACCGCAGCGCGAGCACGTGCGCAGCGGCTTCGCCTACTACTCGCGGGGCTGGCGCACGCTGCTCACGGAGGCAGGACGCCAGCTCTGGAATGTGGCCGGGGCGAAGGTCCCCACCGCCAAAAGCCTCACGCAATCGGGTTTTTGCAGCGGCCAGCAGCACTGGATGGCCGTGAATGTCTCGCAGTTCCGGGTCGGCGAGCCAACCCTATGGACTCCGCCCGAGCGAGTAGTGTTCGGCCCCCATCCCGTGGCCGGACTGTCGCTCACCAACGGCCAACAAGGGCTGCGGATGCTCCTGAACGTAATCGGTCCCATAACCGAGAAGATCATGGTATTTGGCCAGGCCCCGTGCAGCGCCGGCCGCAGCAAGCGCCGCAACATGTCCTACCTCGGCCTGCTCCCCGACCCGAAAGACGGGGTCGCCGACATACTCGCCCTATACGTCGCCCGCTACGGCGAACCCAAACCCGGCGAGAAGGTGTTCATCGTAACGCGCCAGCAAAAGAACGGCTGGGAAAGCCCCGACCATGTCACCAGCGAGATCGTTCCCGGCGAAGTCCACAGTCCACAGTCCGTAGTCCAAGGTCCACAGCCGGAAGCCAACGGGGATGCCCGCCTTCAAGCCGCAGGGCAGCAGGCCCCCGCCCAGCCAGCTTTACCGTTAAATCCCTATATGCACAACGGGTGCACACCGGGTGCTCAAGGGTATGCCGAGACGGTGGTGCCATACTCTCAAGAGGACGGTAAGACGATGACGAAGGACGGAATGGCGAATGACGAGGCAAAGGAAGGGAGTGCGAAACCCGCTAAAGCGGCTTTAGAGGGCGGTGGAGGGGTTGACGCACCGGCAGGGACCTGAGCCAAGCGAGACAAACGGGCGCTGGAGTTCAGCCTTTAAGGCGTTCGTAGCCGGAGGCACGCGACAGCTCGCGCTCCCAACGGGCGGCCTGGCCGCAGAGTTCGCCGCCTGGCAGGCTTTAGCTCTTCGTCTGCTTCCCCGCTCCAGCGGCCTTGGCCGGCTTAATGGGCCATTCCTGCGAGTCCGTGCGAGCAGTCTTGAGGAAGGCTTCCATCTTCGCCACGACCTCCGGATTCTTGGCAGCTACGTTGTTCCTCTCCCCGATATCCGCCTTCAGGTTGTATAGCTCCAACGGCGCGCCCAGCTTAAGCCGCACCGCCTTCCAGTCGCCCATGCGCACGGCCTGTTGAAAGCCGCGCTCGTGAAACTCCCAGTAGAGGAAATCGTGGCGGTTGGTCTGCGGCTCCCCGAGCAGAGTGGGCAGCATGGAGATGCCATTAATGGGCTCCGGCGCTTTCGCGCCGGCCATCGCTGCGGCCGTCGGCAAAAAGTCCCAGAATGCGAACGGCTCGGCGCTCACCGTGCCGGGCTTGATATGCCCCGGCCAGCGCACGATCAGCGGCACGCGCGTCCCGCCTTCATACAGGTCGCGCTTGATGCCGCGCAAGGGGCCGCCGCTCTTGAAGAAGGCCGGGTCCACGCCTCCCTCCTTGTGCGGGCCGTTGTCGCTGGTGAAAAGCACGACCGTGTTGTCGGCCATCCCCAATTGATCCAGCCGGTTCAGGAGCTGGCCGACCTGGGTGTCGAGGCGGGTGATCATGGCCGCAAGGTTCTTCTCGGGTTGCGGCCAGGGTTGGTCGGCGTAGGGAGAGTCGCTGGGGACCTGCATGCCGTTGCCGGTGCGCTCGGCCTCTTCGTTGTTCGCATGCGGGATGGTGTAGGCCAGATAGAGGAAGAAGGGGCGGTAGTTGTTGAAGCGGTCGGGCTTGTTGATCTGCACGAAGCGCAGCGCGGTCGTGGTGAACAAGTCGTCCATATACAGGCCCTGCTTGCCGTCGCGGTTCTCGGGGAACTCCATCTTGCCATCGTAGCCAGGCTTGCCCGACCCGGGCGGATCGTAGCGCCAAAGGTAATCGGTGTAGTAGTCGTGCGCGTGCACCTGGTCGAGGTAGCCGATGAATTCATCAAACCCCTTCTTCTGCGGCACGCCGGTGGTGTTCTCGTTGCCAAGGCCCCATTTGCCGATGAGCGCGGTGCGATAGCCGGCGCGCTTGAGGAGTTCAGCGACAGTGAAATCCTGGGGGCGCAGCGCGACCAGCGCATTGCCACGAATCAAAGCGTGGCCGGTATCCATCCCGGTCATCAGCGTGCAACGGGAGGGGGCGCAAACGGTGCTGCCTGCGTAGAAATCGGTAAAGCGCATGCCCTGCGAGGCCAGCTTGTCCAGGTTGGGTGTCTTGATCTTGGTCTGTCCGTAGCAACCCAGGTCGCCGTAGCCAAGGTCGTCGGCGAGGATGAACAGGATGCTGGGCAGGCGCGGCGCAGGGGCGGGCCGGTTAGTGGGCTGTGCGCTGGCGGAACAAAGCGCAGTTGTGGCCGCAAGGCCCAGGAAAAAGAAGCGCCAACCGCGGCGCCAGTTCGGCAGGAAGTCGCTCATCATGCGTCAGAATTTGACGCATGCGATGGGCGGCGTCCACCGAAAATCATGGCGCTGCCAGCGGCTTCGGCTGCGCCTTCTCCCACTCGTCGCGGGGCACTTCCTTCACCTCGTGCTTGAAGATGAATACGCCCTTCTTGTTGCCAACAACGATGTCGGGGTATTTGGGATTGCTCACCGTGCCGACGGTGACCTGGGTTCCGACGCCCGAGTCATTGTCAATGAGGTGAGGGATATACTCGGCCTGGCCTTTGGCGGGCCGCGTCAGTTGGAACCAGTAGAGCACGGCGGGCGCGCCGTCTGACTCAGGGTCGCCACCTTTCTTGCCGTGAGCCCAGAAGCGTTTGCCGGTGACGATGTCCATGAGGCCGTCGCCGTCAATGTCTGCCAGCGCGAGGGCATGGAGCTGGGTAAACTCAACCCCATAACGGTCCTTGGTCGCGTCCTTGTTGAGGATAACGTGCTCGCGGAAGGTAATCTCCCCATTCTCCCGCACCTGCTCGAACCACGAAAGCCCGTAGCCGTGCGCGTTGTGGCAAGTGATGACATCATTGAGGCCGTCGCCATTCACGTCATAAACCAGCATCTGCGCGGCGTTCTGCGCAAACTTGAAGGGGTGCTTGACCCAGACCGGGTCACCGGCCAGCGAGGCCGGCTGCTCCCACCAGCCATCCTTCTCGATAATGTCAATGCGGCCATCGCCGTTGATGTCGCCGGCGCCAATGCCATGCGTGAATCGCTGGTAATCGCCCTTGGGTGAAATCGGGTGGAACTTCCACGGCGCGGCCGGGTTTTTCCAATCGGCCTCGGCATAGCCGATGTAGCCCTGCGAGCAACAGAGAATCTCCGGCTTGCCATCACCCGTGATATCCACGAAGCCGGGCGACTCGTTGTCCACGCTATCCAGAATAACGTGGCGCTGCCAATGGCCCGGGCGGTTCTGCGGGTTCTCATACCAGGCCGCTTCCTTGCCGGGGAAGCCATAGACCAGGACGTCCAGCCAGCCATCGCCGTTGAAATCGTAGGCGAAGGTCAGGAAGCAGTCGGAGTACTTGTTCTCGGTGCCCAGGGCGCCCTCGAAGCCCGGGACGGTTTGCTCCACGCCATCGGCCTTCTTGCGCTTGAAGGTGGCGGTCGCGGGATAGATTTCATGGCGCTTCTTGAAATCCGGCCCCTCGTACCAATAGGCGCCCGAGGCCACGTCCACATTGCCGTCGTGGTTAAAGTCCCCAATGGCGGCGCCTTCCGCCCAGAACTGGTCGGTGGCCCGGACCTTCTTGAAGGTGTGGAGCAGCTCAGTGCTCCCGGCAAATGACGAGACAGCCGAAAGGAGAATTGCAGCCAGCAGAAATCTAATCATGCGGCAATGCATGGCAGTTCCCGCCCAAGCGGTCAAGCAGGATCATGGAACGTGGTGTCGCGGCCCGGCCACCAACCCCCGCGTTCGCGAGGAGCGAAATCGCGTTCCGGCTCGCCCGCATCTTGCCAGGCGGCATGTCCGTTAGTATGGCACGCGAGGACATTCGGGCGCGGGCCCGGGCGGCAGGATGCCGCCCTCCACGGCAGGCAGGATGCCCGCCGCTACACGATGGCGGCAACCAATTGCGCCTCGACGAGACGACCCGCCGCTAAAGGGTTTGCGTGGCGGGCTGGGTGCCATAAGATGTGACGGAGCATGCCATGAGCAACAAGGGCATCCTGGAGCGAATAGAGATCGTGGATGGCGACATCACGAGGCAATGCGTGGACGCCATAGTCAACGCGGCCAATACAACCCTGCTGGGCGGGGGCGGCGTGGACGGCGCCATTCATCGCGCCGCGGGGCCGGACCTGCTGGCCGAGTGCCGCACACTCGGCGGTTGCCCTACCGGCCAAGCGAAGATCACCAAGGGCTACCGGCTGCCGGCGCAATGGGTCATCCACACGGTAGGCCCGGTTTGGCACGGTGGCCAGCATGGCGAGGATGACCTGCTCGCGGACTGCTATCGAAGCTCCTTCGCGTTGGCGGAACAGCATCATCTGCGCACCATCGCCTTTCCCTGCATCAGCACAGGCGTATATGGCTTTCCCATGGACCGCGCGGCGCGCATCGCCATCAAGGAGACCAGCGCGCTTTTGCAGAGGAGTAAAACAGTAGAGAAGGTACTCATTGTTTGCTTTGGAGCGCAGGCGCATGAAATCCACTCGCAAGCGTTGCGCGAGGCGTTCCCCAAATAGCAACCCACCGTCATCAGAACTCGATTGCGAGTTCCCGTGGCCGCGCCTCGTTGGGGAAGCGAATCCAAAGCAGCCGGTCCTCGGGAGAATAGGCAAACTCGTGCAGCGTCTGCCCCGCGAGCATCACGGACCTCGGGGCTGAAGCCGCCCGCAGAAGCACGACTGCCGGAGTTCCGACCACCCCTTCTACCGTCAGGGATAGCGATCGAGCGCCACGTTTGGCCGGCAGGGCCTTGCACGCCGAGGCGAGCACTTGGGGCCGGCGCCCGCCTACGGCGTCCAAATCGAGCAGGAAGACGCGCGCGCCGGGAGCGAGGCTGACCGCCTTCTGCACGCGCAGTTCGGGATCGAACAGGTTCACCCAGCGGCCCCGGATGGCCTTGGCTTCACCGGCAACCGACTCGTCGAGACCGGCGCCCAGGACATACGGCCCGCGGCGCAGCAGCAGGTAATTGGTCTTGCGCCAATTCAGCCGGGCGCGCCCGGCCGCCTGCCTCACCGTTGCCACAAGCCGGGCGTCCCCTTCCGCGCTGGCGGCAAGTCCGGCAGGGTTCTCGCGCATCCAAATCACGCCCCCCTTACCCACGTCCATGATTCGCGGGCTGCCATCTGGCCTGGGCGTGCCGGCGTCCGCGCGAGCCCGGTCTCCTCCAGATGCCGGTGCAGGCGAGGACGCTCGCCCTCCCTCATCAATGGGCTCCGAACCCAGCCCCAGTTGGGCGAACAAATCCTGGCGCGGCGTGCGCCAATGACGCCCGTCGCCATTCCACCAGTCGCGGACAGCGTTGTAGGGATCAGTGTCATCGTCGCAGACGACGAGCACGCCACCGCGCCTGACCCAGTCTGCGAGCGAGCGATGGACGTCCGGCGAGAGCGGCTTCATCCCTTGATAGGTCAGCAGCAGGATGCGGAAGCCCTTGAGGTAGTTTGGCAGCGTCACGTTCTCGAGCTGGACGGGCGTCACGGGAATGCCCCGCTTGAGCAGCGGCAGGGCCAGGCCGTAAACATGGCTGAGGTTAGGATCACTGGCTCCAGGCTCGCCGCGTTCGAACATCAACGAATCACTGATGATCATCCCGATGCCGATCGTGCCGCAGTCCCACTCGACCCGCCGCTGGTTCATGTCATTGAGCGCGTTCATGACGACCTGCACCTCCGTGGCGTAAGCCGGGGGCATCGGCTGTCGCTCCTCGGGCTTCGCGTAGTGCGGATAACGCCCGCCGAAGACGCGCTCCGGCCAGGGCGCCACCTCGAATCGCCAGACCTCAGGCTGGAACAGCGAGGCGACCATCGTGGATTCCCAATTCACGCGGTAGTCCGTCCAATCATGGTTCGGGTTGTCCTCGACGGGGTCATTGAGAAACCAAACCCGCCGTCCCGTCCCGCGGACAAGGTTCATCATCGCGCCGTATTCCAGGAAAGCGGTCTCGAAGGTGCGCTCGCGCAGTTGGCCGCGGTAGAGGTTGGGATTGCGCGCCGTTCCCGTCCACACCTGCGCGATGTAGCCATCGCACCCGTTCAGCCGCGCGAGGCTCGACTCCGGGCTGACGATGTGGATATGCGCATAGCTGGGCAAGCTGTGGGTGGCCACGTAACAGCGCACGTGCCGGCCCGTGCGCCGGTTGTAAGCCTGCACGTAATCAAACACCTGCTGCAAGGCGCGCCGGTAGAGGTAATACTTCAGCTTGGAAGCGCGCCATTGGGCATCCACGGAGCCACTCGGCGGCTGCCACTCCTCGCCATAATAAGCCTTCCACTCGCGCTTGAAGCCCTCCGAGTAGCCGCCGTTCACCCAAAACTCCGGCTCCTCCAGATGGATCGCCTCCGCCCCCGCATCGAGCGCGCGTTGAACGCCCTGGCACAGGAATTTTCCGTAGTTTGTCCCCGGGCACATGTAATAGACATCGCCCCCGTGGCTGATCTTGTCCCCCCCGGCGACGGTCTGCGCCTCGTCTTCGTGGTTCACGCCGTCGAAGCGCCCGTAGAGGTAATCCTGGTAGGAACCCCACGAAACGCCCGTCATGACGTGAATCCGATAGCCCCGATCGCGCCACGTCTTAATGCGCTGCGGCAGCTTCGGGTCTATGCCGTAGGTGATGGCCACGTCGGAGCGTAAATCCGCAATGCCGCTCCACGGTGCCCCGGTCTGAAAGCACGTGCGCTCCAGCGCCTGCTCCGGGTCCGGCGGAAACGCAGACGCGGAGTCGGAAGCCGGCGCAGTAAAGGCAGCCAGGAGGCAGGCGGACAGGACACAGGTCGGGCGACGCATCAGTATTGGATGCAGAAACCGGCCTCGGCATTCACCCGTTTTCGCTGGAGGAACCGACGCGCCTTGAGCGCGCCACCGCAACGGAGCGCGCCTGTCCTCAGGCGCAGCCGGCCCGCACCGCAACCCTAACCTGTCATGGACGGGGACCCGGAGCCTGGCCTGGTGGCACTGCGTCCTGACAGAGTTTCGACTCCTTCCAGGCGGCGCTCCTTGTTCTAACCAGGTTCCAGGCATCCTGCACAAGATAGACGGAGATGAATGCGGTGATGACAGCGAACGGCCAATCCCGAAGCCAGAAGCACAGACCCCACAGGCATGGCACCACAACAAGCAGAATAGGGAACCAGTTTATGGAATGTTTCGAGGCTGTGTTCGTTTTCATGTTCGCAAAGTGCTCGAACTACCTGCCGAGCGTTCAAGATCACCGATGAGTGGGCTCCATCGGCGTCCGCACTTGGAACTGACGTGATGGCCACTCATTCGGTGCATCGCCTCGTTAGCTGGCTAATCACGAATCCCTAAGAAGCGCCGGTGGGCCTGTGCCGAGTACACAAAAAGCACAACGGCAACGAGCATGACCGCCACAGAGGCTGCAATCAATAGAAACTTCCTGGAAGACTTGAGATCGCTGAACCTGCGCTCAAACGCAGTGCCGTGGCCACAAGTTACAAGGGAATAGTGGTTGCCAACACAGATGGCGAAATAAGCAACCACGGCTTCCCATTTCGCAATGCGGTATCTCGTCCCGGCGAGCATCTCAATCCAGTTCGCAATCGCCAACAGCAACAGCGCCTCAATCAAGGCAATACCGGCGATGCCCTTCCCGGCGTTTATCCCCGGTGTCCATTCAGCACCGCCAACTCTGAAGAAGATGGTGAAGGCTGTAAGGTAGAGTTCTTTGAAGAGGCGGAGCATAGCCAACAATGATTATACAAACGAGCCGTCAGTATATTGACGCCCGAACCTATTGCACCCAAATCCTTTCATGCGAGGAGATTATGCGCTTCGGCAGCACTCGGTCAATACCCAGAAAAACCGTGCCCACCTTCGCTCAGCCCGTAAGGCCCGCTTCCAAAGCGCAGCCGTTTGTTTATCACGGCATGCGAATTCAGCACCCAACTCATTAATGCGAGACGTTTGTGCACTCCGGCACCTTTCCATCAACACCGAAAGAACTACACCCACGTCACGCTCGGATACTTCTTCGCCAGCGCCGGCCTGAGCTTCGGGTAGCTGTTCACCTTGAAGGCGGGCCAATTAAAGGTGGCCTCCAGGCGTTTGCCGTCCGGGGCGCAGAGCCAGAGTTTGACTGGCAGGCGGCCTTCGCAAATGTGCGGATGCTGCTTGAGCGCGAAGCACTCGTGGAGCTTCACCTGCAACTCCGGGGAGCTGGGCGCGCCGTCCTCGTCGCGAGGATGCTCGGCGTAGAGCAGCTTGAGCTTGCGGCCATCGGGCCAGACGACGCTCGCCGGAGCAAGTTCGTCGAGCCAGCCGAGCTGCCCCTTGGCCAGGCGCTGAAGAAAGGCGTCGCGCAGCGGGGTGGCTTGCGCTTCCTTGGCGAGCGTCAACCCCTCAAACGCGCGCGCCAGGCCGGCGATGATCCCCGCCTCGTCGAAGGGCGGGAACTCCAGCTCCGGCATCACCGCCACCACCAGGTTGGCCCGGGCGACAAGCTGCTTCAGCTCATGGTTGAACAGCGGCAGCTCGAAATACCCCTTCCGATACGCCTCCGCCAGGCAACGGCCCGCAGCCTGAGCGTCCACTTCCCGCTGGTGCTCATGATGGATGACCAGGTCGCGGAACCGGACCAGCTTCACCGCCGCCACGCGCTTGTGAGTGCGATCATACAGGTGCTCCACTCGCGAGGTCACCTGCTCGGGAAACGTCTCCTCGACCCACTCGCGTTTGACGGCGCTGGCCAGCCCCAGCAAGGTCAGATTCTCCGACCCGCGCCCGGTCACCTCGCGGATGGTCGCTGCCACGAAGAGCGGCGCACTCTGCACGACGCTCTCGCGCATCAGCGTGCCCCGCCGGCCCTCGGTCAGGTCGCATTCAAGCGTGCCCTGGTCGTGCCGCAGGCAAAGCTGGTCAATGAACCCGGTCATGATACACCGTGGCAAGGGGTCGGCGTGCGCGGACGAGGGCGCGGGGACGTCTCGCCGGGGCGTCTCCGGCGGCGAGGCTGGAGGATTGAGGATGGACGTTGGGTTGGCCGTGCCATCTTCCGTCTTTGATCTGCCATCTTCACCACGGAGCAGCCCCTGCTGCTTGGCAATCTGCATGATCTGCTCGAAGGTCTGCTCAACCTGCCGTGCGGTTTGCGCGTGGATGCCATACCGGCGGCACGTTTCCATACTGAAACTGCTCTTCTTCGCGAACTGGTAGGCGCGCATGAGCGTGTAGAAGTCCGATTCCTGGCTGGCCTCGAACAGCTCGCGCGCTTCCTGGATGTGCTTGTCATCGCGGCCAAGGCGCACGAGCAAATCGCGCCCGCTCACGAGCGCCGCGCACAACGCCGCCGCCGGCACGCAGCCATACTTGCTCGCCTCGACCAGCATGCGCGAGTAGCGCGGGTGCATCGGCAAGCGCAGCATCTGCCGCCCGATGGCCGTGAGGTCCGCCTCCATCGCCGATTTACGACTTACGATTGACGAGTCCCCCTCACCCTGAGCGCGTAAATCGTAAATCGTAGATCGTAAATCCCTCAGGGCTCCCAGCGTGATCAACAACTGCTCCGCCCGCTCCACCGCCTGCGCCTCCGGCTTGTCCAGCCAATCAAACTCCGCCGCCCGCTTGATCCCCAGCGAGTGCAGCAGCAACACCACCTCAGCCAGGTCGCTGCGCTGGATCTCGGGCGTGTTGCGCTCCGGGCGGTTCAACTGGCCGCTTTCCGTCCACAGCCGGTGGCAGGTGCCGGGGGCCGTTCTTCCCGCGCGGCCTTTGCGCTGATCGGCAGACGCCCGGCTGATCGGCTCCAGGAAAAGCGTGCCTATACCGCGCTCGGCGTCATAGCGCGCCACCCGCGCCAGCCCGCTGTCAACTACGTGCCGGATGCCATCAATCGTGACCGAGGTCTCGGCCACGTTCGTGGCCACCACCACCTTGCGGAGCGGGTTGGGCGCAAACGCCAGGTCCTGCTGCTCGGGCGGCAGGTCGCCGTGCAGAGGAATCAGCGCCAGCCGTTCAGTCGTATGGGAGGCCCGAACGGCGCCAATCGTGGCGTTGATCTCCCCCATGCCCGGCATAAACACCAGGATGTCCCCGGGCTCGCCTGCATTAACGATCCGCTCCACCTCGTCGGCCGCCTGCTCCATCACGGGCCGCTCGTCATGCTGGCTCAGGTACCGCACCTCCACCGGAAAGCTCTGCCCTTCGGAATGCAGGATCGGTGTCTCTCCTGTCCCTGCGTCTCCCCCCAAATACTCCGCCACCGGCTCGGCCTCCAGCGTGGCCGACATCACGCCCAACTTCAGATCGGGCCGCTCCGTTCGTTGCAGGTGCTTCAGGAGCGCCAGCGCCACGTCGCTCAGCAGGTTGCGCTCGTGGAACTCGTCGAAGAGCACGACGCCCACATTCGAGAGCCTGCGATCGTCCTGCAACCAGCGCAGGAGAATTCCCTCGGTAACGTAGCTGATGCGCGTGCCCAGGCCGGTCTGGTCATCGAACCGAATCTGGTAACCGACCTCGCCACCCAGCCGGACATTGCGCTCCCAGGCGACGCGCGCGGCTACCGTTCGCGCCGCCACCCGGCGAGGCTGGAGCACCACGATCTTCCTGTCCCCGGCCAGCCCCGCATCCAGCAGCATCTGGGGAACCTGGGTCGTCTTGCCCGACCCGGTCGGCGCCACCAACACCATTCGATTCCCCGAACGCAGCGTCTCGACGACCTGGGAATGAATCTCCCAGATAGGAAGGGAGCCCGGGCTCACGTCAGGTTCCGCAGCGCCAAGGCGGCAATCGTGATCACGAGCATCAATCCGCTAGGCATGAACTTCTTCGTCTTCGCCAGCCGAATCGCGAACACGACCAGCAACGCCGCCATGACCATGTTCGCCAAGAGGTTCGCGAAGGCCGGCACAAACAGCCCCGGAACCGCCGTCAGGACCAATGCCGCGGCGGCCACCGCTGAGGAGATCAGCGACACCTTGCTGCCGGCCTTAAAGAACCCAATCAGGCCGCCAACCAGCAGCAGAATAATGTAAATCCAGAGAATAGTGTGATGGCTCATAGTCTTTGTCCCGGACACTGTAGCCGCAGAACCGCCCAAAGGACACCAGGAAATATGAGCAGGGTCGCTCCCGCCAGTACCAAGGGAGCGCCCTTCCAGCGAAACCCCGCCGGGTCCTGCCGGTGCAGACATCTTTTAGCATCTTTTGGCTTGTCCGCGGGCGCGAAAGCGCCTAAAGCCCAGCAGCCATTTGAATCGAATTGCCATGACTACCAAGCAACTCCAGGCCATCGCGCGCGAACACGGCACTCCCGTCGTGGTCATTGACCACAACCTCATCCGCAAGAACTACGCCGAGTTCAAGAAGCATCTGCCCAAGGTGCAGGCCTACTATGCGGTTAAGGCCAATGCCGAACCCGCTATCGTGCGCACGCTCTACAAAGCCGGCTCGAGCTTCGACGTGGCCTCGCTGCCGGAGTTCATGCTGGTGTATGAGAACATCAAGCACCTCCCGCCGAAGGAGCAGCAGGACTTTATCTGGGACAAGATTATCTATGCCAATCCGACTAAGCCCAAGGAAACGCTCCGCGCGCTGGACCAATACAAACCCCTGGTCACCTACGACAACCTGGCCGAGCTAAAGAAGATCAAGCAATACGCCCCGCACGCGGGGGTGGTCTTGCGCCTGCGCGTGCCGAATACCGGCTCGATGGTCGAGCTGTCCTCCAAGTTCGGCTGCGACCCAGGCGAGGCGGTGGACCTCACGAACGCAGCCTTCGACATGGGCCTGGTGGCCGAGGGCCTGAGCTTCCACGTCGGCAGCCAATGCACGAATTTCCAGAACTTCGTCCAGGCGCTGGACATCTCAGCCGCCGTGATGCGCGAGTCCAAATCACGGGGGCATGAGCTCAAGATTCTCGACATCGGCGGCGGTTTCCCGGCGCCCTACGACAAGCACGTGAAGCCCTTCAGCGCGCTGGCCAGGAAGATCAACGCCGAGATTGACCGCCTCTTCCCGAAGGACATTCAGATCCTGGCTGAGCCGGGCCGCTTCCTCGTGGCCACTGCCGCTGCTTCCGTCGCCACGATCATCGGCAAGGCCATCCGCGACGGAAAGCCCTGCTACTACATTGACGACAGCGTCTATCACACCTTCAGCGGCATCATCTTCGACCACTGCCAGTACCACATTAAGGCTTTCCGGAAAGGTAAGACGGAGGTATGCGCCGTGTTCGGCCAGACGTGCGACGCGCTGGACAAGATTTCCCTTTCGGAGGAACTGCCCGAGCTGGAAATCGAGGAGCTGGTCTATTCAGAGAACATCGGCGCCTACAGCAATGCCTCGGCTACCTGGTTCAACGGTTTCCCGCCAGCCAAGGTGGTGCATATCAACGAGTGAAGCAGGCCAATGCACCTGTTGGGTTAGCCTTGGGCCGGGTGAACATGGCCCGTGTGCGGTTCTCGATCCTTGCCTCCGGCAGCGCCCTCGTTTTCCTTGCCCTTCTCTCGTCAGGATGTCAGACGTCTGCGAGGCGTGGCGCCGCGCAACCCAGCCGGAGTGAAATCGTAGGCCGCGTCGGTCCGAACCGTTATTACACCCCCGCCAATCAAATCCTTACACCCGCTGGGTTGCAGGTCGAACTGCCGGGCATGAGGCCCCAAGCGCTGGCGCTGAGCCCGGACGGGCGATGGCTGGTCACCGCTGGCAAAACCCACGCTCTGGTTGTCCTTGATCCACGCTCGGGCAAGGTGCTGCAGCGCGAGCCCTTGCCGTCCCAGAGCGATCGGCATCCGACCCCTCCATTGACCTCCGAGCGCATCCTTGAACCAGACAAGGAGGCCCAGCTCAGTTACACCGGGCTGGCGTTCTCGCCGGACGGCTCCCGGGTTTACATGGCCAACGTGGATGGCAGCATCGAGGTCTTTGCCATTCGCAAGGACGGAAGAGCAACCGCCTTGTTCGCCATTCCCTTGCCGCCGGCCAGGGCTCCGGGCCGTATGGCGGAAATCCCAGCCGGCATGGCAGTGTCCCGGGATGGCAAACGTCTTTACGTGGCGCTGAACCTCTCTAATCGGCTGGCTGAGTTGGATGCCGGCACCGGCAAGGTCCTGAGACTCTGGGCTGTGGGCGTGGCCCCGTACGACGTTGTGCTCGCCGGGGACAAGGCTTACGTCAGCAACTGGGGTGGCCGGCGGCCTGATGCTCAAAGCGTCACCGGTCCGGCTGGGAGGGGGACTCTCGTGCGCGTGGATCCAGTGCGCTTTATCGCCAATGAAGGCTCGGTTTCTATCGTTAGCTTGAGCCAGGCAGAGAAGGAGGGGGAAGTCCTCACGGGGCTGCACGCTTCCGCGATGGCCCTCTCGCCGGATGGCCGTTGGCTGGTCGTCGCCAACGCGGGCAGCGACACCCTCAGTGTGGTGGACGCGCGCAATGATAGAGTAGTAGAGACCATCTCGGCGCGACAGAATCCCGCCGATCTCTTCGGCGCCCAGCCCAACGGTCTCGCATTCGACAAAGCTGGAAGCCGCTTGTTCGTCTGCAACGGCACGCAGAACGCCGTCGCCGTCTTCGCCTTCGCACCTGGCAAATCGCGTTTGCTGGGCCTCATTCCCGTCGGCTGGTTCCCTGGTGCGATTGTCCACGATCCGCGCCGCAACACCCTTTACGTTGCGAACATCAAAGGCGTCGCTTCGACCAAGGCGCTCGATCCTGCCGAGCGTCGCGGCTACAATACGCATCAGTATTGCGGCTCGCTTTCCCTGGTCAAGGTGCCCTCGGCGAGCGCCCTGAAAACGCTCACCAGCGCCGCGCTGGCTAACATGCGCTATCCGCTGCTTCAGGCGGCCGCTCTCCCGCCCCGGCCCGGCCAACCACTGCGGCCAGTGCCCGAGCGCGTGGGCGAGCCGAGCGTCTTCCATCACGTCGTGTATATCATCAAGGAAAACCGCAGCTATGACCAGGTGCTCGGCGACATGAAGGAGGGCAACGGCGATCCCTCCCTTTGCATCTTCGGCGAACGGGTCACGCCTAACGAGCACAAGCTCGCGCGCGACTTCGTCCTCCTCGACAATACCTACTGCTCCGGCATCCTCAGCGCCGACGGCCATGAATGGGCCGACACTGCCCTCGCCACCGATTATATGGAACGGTCCTTCGCCGGTTTCCCGCGCAGTTACCCTGACGGCATGGAAGACGACGATGTGGACGCTCTGGCCTACTCGCCCGCCGGGTTCCTGTGGGACGACGCTATCACCCACGGCAAGACGCTCCGCGACTACGGCGAATTCGCTATCACCCGGGCGCGTTGGACAGACCCCTCGAAGAAAGGCGCCCCCAAGTTCCGCGACTATTGCGAGGAGTTCCTTGACCCTGAAGGCGCCATCGAAATCCGCAGCGTGCCCGCCATCGAATCCCTCCGCCCTTACCTGGTCACCAATACCGTGGGCTGGGACCTGGACATTACGGACGTCTTCCGCGCCGCCCAGTTCATCAGCGAACTGAAGCAGTTCGAACAGCACGGCGACCTGCCCAACCTCAGCATCATTTGCCTGCCCAACGACCACACCAGCGGCACCAAGCCTGGCTGCCCGACGCCCGATGCCCAGGTCGCCGACAATGACCTCGCCTTGGGGCGCATCGTGGAGACGATCAGCCGCAGCCGCTTCTGGCCGCAGACCTGCATCTTCGTCATCGAGGACGACCCGCAGAACGGCTGGGACCACGTCAGCGGCTTTCGCACTACGGCCTTCGTCGTCAGCCCCTACACCCGCCTGCGCCGGACCGTCAGCACGCAGTACAACCAGACCAGCGTCCTCCGCACGATGGAGCTGATACTGGGGCTGCCGCCAATGAACCAACTCGACGCGACCGCCACTCCCATGTTCGATTGTTTCACCAACACGCCGAACCTGGCCCCTTTCATCGCCCTCCCGAACAACATCCCGCTCGACCAGATGAACCCCGAGGCGCGGGCAGTCTCCGATCCGCTCTTGCGCAAATACGCCTATGCTTCCGCGCGCCTGCCGCTGTCCAAGCCCGACCAGTGCCCCGAGGACCTGCTCAACCGCATCCTCTGGCACGCCATGAAAGGATCGCACGCCCCTTATCCAGATTGGGCCGTCCGCACTCAGAAGGACGAAGACTGAGCCCGCTCTGGCCCGCTTCCGCCCTTGCTGCGGACTTCAAAACTCGACCACGCAAAGTCCACCACCTGTTGGGGCCGAGCCCGCCCGGCACGAGCCCGCCCGGCAAATACTACCCGTAGCGGTGTTGAGGGCGCCTTGGGCGTCTTCTACCCTCAGCTCGCAACGGTTGCGCTTCTCTGTGGGGTTCGGCACGGGGACGCGAATGGCACCGGGGAAAAGACTCATGCCGGTCAGTGCCCTGACCACCGCCACTCACTGCGGTGGGCCGTAGCGCAGGTTTGGAAACCTGCGCGGCGGCGTACGGATGCGCCCGTCATAGATCACGACCCCAGTTGGGCCAAACCCTCAAAAACCGTATGGCGCTAATCTGGGCAAAAGTACGGCGCCAAGAAAGTGCGTAACAGGCAGACGCTGACTGTCGGAGGCCGACGTCTCCACCCCAAAATCCACCTAGCAGGCGAACTAAAAAGCTTGGGAGGCGTCTCCGCACGATATGGAGCCGCAAAGACCAGTTCCTCGCACGCTGCACCTGGCGGTATTTCTGCTCGTCGCCTGTGCCCTTTGCAGCCTGACTGAGTATCCAGCCTGCAAGCATGACGAGCAAACACCCAAACAAGAGGAGCTGGAACTTTCGTCTTCTCATTTGAGCGAGCGGCCCGAGGCCCAACGATCAGCGATGAACGCGACGGCCGCGTCCAGTAAAGCCCGTTCGCTGGGCTGAGGTTCCTCCCTGCCTTGTATTATTGAGAAGCTCATGGCGCAGGATACTCTTCAATCGTGTGGCGGTCTTGATCGGTCCGCCACGCTCGCTGGACCTTCCAGCCACTGTCTTGGGGCGCTCTAATCACTTTGTAATGATAGACAGACGAGTCGTCCTCCTTCTTGAAATGAAATGTTCCGGAGTTCGACTCATTCTGCCAGTCGCAATTCCCATTGGTTGACCCGCTGGGCAGTTGGCCTCTTTTCATCAAGTCGCCGAGGAACGCTAAAGCCGAGTCGGACCCGGCTCGGAACTTCAGATACCAGTCACCCGCGGGGGCTCCCGAGGTGGTCCGGCGCAGGTACATTTTGTCATTCCGAAAATCCAGCGTGACCAGATGCCGGGCGAGGAACCTCAAACCAATCAGGTTTCCACCATCTCCGATCAACAGATTCGTGTAGGTCCTGCCGCTCCAAACACAGCCCGGGAAGCACGTCAGCCCGGTGCCGCAAAACTGGGCTGTACGGGTTTCCGGTCCGGACTCTTGCTGGCGCGCCTCCTGGAGCAGTCGCAGCTCCAGGGCGCCATCACCGGGGTAGTATCCGGTATCGACTATGGCGTAGTCGTCTTTTCTTCCGACTAACGCACCGTGAGCAAGGCGGGGGCAACCATTGGTGTTATACGTGAGAGCAAACCTCTTGCCCAATCCGGCAGCCTTCAACCTGCCGGCATTGAGAAATCGCAGCTTCGCGCCTTGGAAGTCAATTTGGATGCAATAGTACCGCAAGCAATCCATGCCGAGGATGCCCATCATCGGGTGTCGCAGTTTGGATGCCAGTTCCTGCAACTCAGCGGTCGCAACCACGTTGGTATGGAGTCGGTCCATCCAGACGCTGCGCAGGGGGGTGTTTCCCAGATACAATTGTGGCGCTATATACAAGCCCCCTGAACGTTTTACGCCGAGGAACGATGTGGTAATGGAGCCGACGCGCTTTCCCAGTTTGGGCTCCAATGATTTGTCGAACAGGGTGTATGGCGCTCCGGTATCCACTTCGAGGGGCAATTCTTCGCCGCTCGCCAATCGGCACGTCACGAAGATGGGATTCCCGCGGCCCGCATCTTCGTTGATGCTTACCTCACCGGGGAGGCCGCATTTCGTGGAAACGGTCGGCGAAGGAGGCGTTGTCGTGCAGGAGCACAGGGCCAGGAGGGCGAATGTGAAACCAAATGTGCGGGTTTCGGCGGTCATGCTCATGCGTGTAATGAACCAATGGGGCATGTGGCGCAAAACGCCCAACGAGCAACATCACTGGCACGGCGCCTGTGACGTCCGAAATGTAAACTGATTCTCATCGCCGCGTCCAGTGCATGTGGTGGTTCGGCATTCGGTTGATGCGGTTACTGTTTATTGCGGCGCGGCCAATGGCTGTGGCATGGGATCTTCGAGAATCCTCGATACCCGGCTTGCCTCACGTGCTACGAGGCTCTTCGTGTTGCGCTCCAAGAGACCCTTGGCCGCATCGCTGATGGCCTGGTCCGAAATGCCGCGCCAGCGCTCCGGATCGTTCACGGGCAAGTCGCCGCCGAAGATCGAACGCGAGATGTCGGTGAACACTTTCAGGTTCGCGTAGTTGTGCGGCGCGCTCCTGGTGGACCCGGTTTGCGAGGCAATGGCCATGAGCGCAGCGCGGGCATTCTCATGGCCGAGAATCAACCCAACAAGTTCCGCCCGGTATTCCAACTCCGGCTGCTCCAGCTTGGGAAACCGCTTGTAATCGGCGAAATGCTGAGCCTCGTGCGCCAAGTAGCCTGTCTCGAAACCCTTGCTCGCCGGATCATGGATGAGAGCGACACAGTAAAGGGTATTCCTCCCCGCCCATCCGCCGGAGAATGCCCTCCCGCCAGTTGCGAAAGCGCTCCAGCCCAGCGAGACGAAATCGCGCATGAACACCACCTTCACTTTCACCGTCGTCTCGGGCAGTTTCACTTTGTAGGTCCGGTTGGATTGACTCCGCCACACCATGAGTTCCCAATAGGGCAGAGTGATTCGAAAACCAAGATCGACATCCGAGTAAAACCCCTTCCGGCGCAGTCTTGGCCCCACCTCGTCCAACACCTTTCCCAGCGTGCGAAACCGTGCATGACAGCCCGCCTGCTCCAGCAGACCACTCAGCCGTCTGAAGAGATACTCCTTTCCCTCGGCCGGCGTCGTCTCGTGGAGCAGCACCCGCATCCAATAGTCCTGATAGATACGAATCACCCCGGCTACGAACGGGTCCTGGACTTCAAGAGAGGAGGGCTGCTTTTCGACGAATGTCTTGAGCAGCCTCTCACGGATCGTGCGCTCGCTGCTGTTGAGCGTGTCCAGGGGCACGGTTTCCAAAATACGCAATGCCTCGCGAACGTCTCCTTCCAAAGCCTTCGTGATCACCGGCGCAAGGGGAGACGGTTTGGCCGGTCTGGCTTCACCGCTCACCCCGACGGGATTGGCTGCCGGTTGCGGGCTTGTCGGCTGTGCCAGGCCGCGGAAGAGTGGCATTGCAACGGTCACCACGGCCACTATGAGTGCAATGAGCTGTTTCACGTACTGGTTCCTCTTTGATGTGCGATTAACGTCAATTGGATGCTATTGGAACACACAGCCGTTTGAAACTTTCGCCGCACGAAAAAAGCTGAGCCACTGCCGACTCGCGACTTGAACCGCGATAGCGGAACCGACCGCGCCAATGGCGGTTGGCTCCGGCGACTTGTTGTTCGGCTTCCCGGTCATCTAGCATCCTCATCCTTGTCGAGCCTGCGACGCGCCATCAACGGGCTGAAGGGTGAGACAGGCGAGTGCGCATACTCCCGAGCGCCCGGCTCATCTGGGCCAACCAACTCGACCCGAACCAGCGAGACGTCGTCACGCATGTGATCAATAAAATAGCCTGCGGCCTCCTCTTGCGATGCGGCTGTCAACTCGTCGTAGTACCTTTTGCCCCCATGCCTCCAGTGCATCCCGAAGATGTAGGTCTGCCACATACGTCAACTATGCCGAACGTGGAAGTGAGCGATGGCGGCGGACACCCAGCGCCCGAACCTGCGAACAGACGCCGCCCGCCGCTATTCGCTCAACTGGCTGGTTCAACTTCATGGAAGTCTGTGCCCTGGATAGCTGCAAGTTGGAGGGGTGCCCTTCCGCCCGAGCGCGTATCTGCCACCCTGAGGACAGCTTGGTATCTTCCCGTCTCTGGATAGATAAGGGCGGATATCCTCCCAGGTCGCGGCATCGTTCGTGGTCTTTCCATTATCGGCCGCCCATAGTTGCGTAGCTCCGTCAATGCAACGAAGACTGTTGATGCACGGGTTCGCCGATAAGTTGGTGCGTGCACGAATGAAGTTTGGGGCGGCTGCGACCACGATCAGCGCTACACATGCCACCACGGCGCCTACGATGATTACATTCATCGAGAGTCGCGCACTCATGCCGAACAGTATGTTTGGGACAAAGTCACAGGTATAAAGACGAAGTTAAAAGCCAAAGTCATTGATGGCAGCCGGGCCCAATGCAATCGCCGAAACCAGCCCATTAAGGCGAGAACCTGGTGTCAGAGCCGCTCAAAACGGACGCGATGGCTTTGTCTTTGCGCCTCCGGCAAGCCTTGTGCAAAGACAACGTCGCCGGGAATCGCTCTCCATGCCCCAGAGCCCTGGGTCCCGACCCGTGGTGCCAGAGGTCGGCTCCTGCGCCTGGCCGAAGAGTTCGTCCATAGTCCGATACTGGCAGTGCTGACAGGGGCCGTCAAGCCCAAAGGGGCAGGCGGGCGCAGTTCACAGCGCGTATGCATGAAGGGTTCAGGTGAGTTTTGGGCGACGGCTTGTAACGAAGGCAAGGGCCTGTGCCAGATTGTCTTCACCCATGGCGGCTTGGAAGTCGGTGAGCCAAAGGGA